>Ga0160441_101051_pt1 | contig 11397 bp, 9 predicted proteins | sample HID1971K_E1MG_FD_108260 | JGI IMG/M metagenome (GOLD analysis project Ga0160441, IMG submission 108260) | Enriched millipede-associated microbial communities from UW Madison campus, WI, USA - HID1971K_E1 MG | ecosystem: Host-associated > Arthropoda: Insects > Digestive system > Unclassified ... | reverse complement strand
TGCGCGCGGGCTCGACCCCCAGCACCTCCGCGAGGAACGCACCGGTGTGGCTCGCCTCCACCTGCGCGACCTGCTCGGGTGTTCCCGTCGCGACGACCTGCCCGCCGCCCGATCCGCCCTCGGGGCCGAGATCGATGACCCAGTCGGCCGACTTGATGACGTCGAGGTTGTGCTCGATCACGAGCACCGTGTTGCCCTTGTCGACGAGCCCGCCGAGCACCTCGAGCAGCCGCGCGACGTCTTCGAAATGCAGACCCGTCGTCGGCTCGTCGAGCACGTAGATGCTGCGACCATTCGAGCGCCGCTGCAGCTCGGTCGCGAGCTTCACGCGCTGCGCCTCACCGCCCGACAGCGTCGTCGCCGACTGACCGAGACGCACGTACCCGAGCCCGACGTCGACGAGCGTCTTGAGGTAGCGGTGGATCGCCTGGATCGGCTCGAAGAAGTCGGCCGCTTCTGCGATCGGCATCTCGAGCACCTCGGCGATGTTCTTGCCCTTGTAGTGCACGCTCAGCGTGTCGCGGTTGTAGCGCTTGCCGTGGCAGACCTCGCAGTCGACGTAGACGTCGGGCAGGAAGTTCATCTCGATCTTGATCGTGCCGTCACCCGAGCACGCCTCGCAGCGACCGCCCTTGACGTTGAAGCTGAACCGGCCGGGCTGGTAGCCGCGCACCTTCGCCTCGCCGGTCTCGCTGAAGAGCGTGCGGATGCGGTCGAAGACGCCTGTGTACGTCGCGGGATTGGAGCGCGGGGTGCGGCCGATCGGCGCCTGGTCGACGTGCACGACCTTGTCGAGGTTATCGAGCCCCGTGACCCGCGTGTGCTTGCCGGCGACGCGGCGCGCACCGTTGAGCTTCGTTGCGAGCACCTCGTACAGGATGCCGTTGACCAGCGACGACTTACCCGAGCCGCTCACGCCCGTGACCGCCGTGAGCACGCCGAGCGGGAACTCGGCGGTGACGTTCTTGAGGTTGTTCTCGCGCGCGCCGACGACGGTCAGCATGCGCTTCTTGTCGATCTTGCGGCGCTTCTTCGGCGTCGCGATCGAGCGGCGCCCGCTGAGGTAGGCGCCCGTGAGCGACCGGTCTTCCGTGAGCAGCGAGGCGAGCGGACCCGAGTGAACGACCTCGCCACCCTGCACGCCGGCGCGCGGGCCGATGTCGACGATCCAGTCGGCCGCGTGCACGGTCTCTTCGTCGTGCTCGACGACGATGAGCGTGTTGCCGAGACTCTTGAGGTGCACGAGCGTCTCGATGAGGCGGCGGTTGTCGCGCTGATGCAGACCGATCGACGGTTCGTCGAGGACGTACAGCACCCCGGTGAGCCCCGATCCGATCTGGGTCGCGAGGCGGATGCGCTGGGCCTCTCCGCCGGAGAGCGACCCCGCCGCGCGGCTCAGGCTCAGGTAGTTGAGCCCCACCTGGATGAGGAAGTCGAGGCGTGCACGGATCTCGCGCAGCACCGCCGCGGCGATCTTCGCTTCGCGGTCGGTCAGCTCGAGGTCGGCGAAGTACGACTGCGCATCGCCGAGGCTCAGGCGCGAGGCATCCGCGATCGAATGGCCGTGCACGAGCACCGCGAGCACTTCCGGTTTGAGTCGGTCGCCGTGGCAGACGGGGCACGGCACCTCGCGCAGGTACTCAGACCACCGCTGGCGCTGCGCGTCGGTCTCGGCCTGCGTGTACTGCCGTTCGATGTACGGGACGACGCCCTCGAAGCCCGACGAGTACCGCATCTCGCGGCCGTACCGGTTCTTCCACTTCACCGTGACCTTGTAGTTCTCGCCGCGCAGCACCGCCTCCTGCGCCTCGACGGGCAGATCGCGCCACGGCGCGTCGAGCGAGAAGCCGAGATCGTCGGCCAGGCCCACGAGCAGACGTTCGTAGTACTGGTAGAGACCCTTGCCCTGGGTCGTCCACGGGATGATGACGCCCTCGTTGATCGACAGCTCTTCGTCACCGAGCATGAGCTCGACGTCGACCGACATGCGGGTGCCCAGGCCCGAGCAGGCGGGGCAGGCGCCGAACGGCGCGTTGAACGAGAACGTCCTCGGCTCGATCTCGGTCAGCTGCAGCGGGTGACCGTTGGGGCACGCGAGCTTCTCACTGAAGCTCTGCCATGCGTCGTCGCCCTCTTCGTCGACGAAGTTCACCTGCATGACGCCGCCGGCGAGGCCGAGCGCCGTCTCGACCGAGTCGGTGACGCGGCCCAGGATGTCGGGCGCGGCGACCAAGCGGTCGACGACGACCGCGATGTCGTGCTTGTAGCTCTTCTTGAGAGTGGGCGGTTCGGACAGCTGGATGAGGTCGCCGTCGACGACCGCGCGCGCGTAGCCCTTGGCCGACAGCTCTTTGAAGAGGTCGACGAACTCGCCCTTCTTCTGCGTGACGACGGGCGCGACGATCTGGTACCGCGTGCTCGCGGGCAGCTCCATCAACTGGTCGGCGATCTGCTGCACGGTCTGCCGCTGGATCTGCGCACCGCATTCGGGGCAGTGCGGGATGCCGATGCGCGCCCACAGCAGTCGCATGTAGTCGTGGATCTCGGTGATCGTGCCCACCGTCGAACGCGGGTTGCGGTTGGTCGACTTCTGGTCGATCGACACGGCGGGCGACAATCCCTCGATGAAGTCGACGTCGGGACGGTCGACCTGACCGAGGAACTGGCGGGCGTAGGCGCTCAGCGACTCGACGTAGCGACGCTGACCCTCGGCGAAGATCGTGTCGAACGCGAGGCTCGACTTGCCCGACCCGGACAGCCCGGTGAACACGACGAGCGAGTCGCGCGGGATGTCGAGATCGACGTTCTTGAGGTTGTGGACGCGCGCGCCACGGACGCTGAGTTTCGAGGCTGCGACGGGGACGATAGGCACCCGTCAAGTCTAGGTCGGGGCTCCGACACTGCGGTCGGCATGCGCTCTCGGCGAAGCGATGCCCCCCCTACCCGCGGGCCCACGGGACGACTACCGTGGGCTCGCGAGCACACCGGAGGAACGCATCATGACGATCCCGAAGAACACGATCTGCCTGTGGTACGAGGGCGGCGCCGAAGACGCCGCCCGGTTCTACGCCGAGACATTCCCCGACAGCGAGGTGCGCGCCGTGCGGCGTGCACCCGGCGACTATCCCGACGGCAAGGAGGGAGACGTGCTGACGGTCGAGTTCACCGTGTACGGCGTGCCGTGCATCGGCCTGAACGGCGGTCCGCAGTTCCCGCAGTCCGAGGCCTTCTCCTTCCAGATCGCGACGGACGATCAGGCCGAGACCGACCGCCTGTGGGACGCGATCGTCGGCGCCGGCGGCGAAGAGAGCATGTGCGGGTGGTGCAAGGATGCGTGGGGGGTGAGCTGGCAGATCACACCGCGGGCGCTGAGCAAGGCGATGCTCGCCGGTGGCGAGAAGGCCGCACGCGCGTTCGAGGCGATGATGACGATGCGCAAGATCGACATCGCCGCGATCGAGGCGGCGGTCGCGTCGGCCTGAACCTCACCCGGTCGGCGGCGACGGTTCCCGGCGCCCGGCGAAGGGAGCGAGCCCGTCGCGCACGGCGGCGACCTGCGCGGCGCTCATCGACGTCGCCGCCATGACCTGCCCGGGGACGTCGAGTGCACGTTCGCGCAGCGCGACGCCGGATGCCGTGAGTCCGAGCTCGAGCACGCGCTCGTCGGCCATGCTGCGGGTACGGGAGACGAGACCCTGCGCTTCCAGCCGCTTGACGAGCGGTGAGAGGGTCGCCGGCTCCATCGCGAGGTCTTCGGCCAGCTCACCCAGCGCCCGAGGCGAACGCTCCCACAGCCCGAGCATGACCAGATACTGCGGATGCGTGAGCCCGAGCGGCTCGAGGATCGGGCGGTAGATGGCGACGACGTTCCGCGCCGCGGTGACGAGGGCGAAGCACAGCTGGTTGTCGAGCTTCAGCAGGTCATCACGTGGGTCGGCTGTCGTCACGGCATCCATTCTACTGATTCGTTAGTACACTAAGTATTGTGACCGACCATGACGCCACCCGCCGTCCGCTCCGCCAGCGCGTGCGCGACGCGGGCGGCTGGTACGCCTACCTCAACAGCCGCCTGATCCGGCTCGCCGGCCCGGCGTCGGTCGGGCCGTACGACGCCGAACCGGAGCCCGTGCGCACAGCGCGCGCGTGCCCGCTGTGCGGTCACCCGATGACGGCCCACACGTTCGACCGCAGCGGCCCGAAGCCGCTCATGCACTGCCCCTGACACGACCGGACTCGGCAGGTCAGGTCAGGTCAACCGAGGGTGACCGACCCGTCCCTGTCGAGGTGCCAGTCGGGATTGACGGCGATCTCCCACGGGTGCCCGTCGAGATCGACGAAGACGCCGGAGTAGCCACCCCATTGCGTCGGCGCTCCGCTGCGGGCTATCCGTGCGCCCGCGGCGCCTGCTGCGGTGAGGATCGCGTCGACCTCATCGTTCGTCGCGACGTTGTGCGCGAGTGTCACTCCGCCCCAACCGCCGCCGTCGGCGACACCGGAGTCCACGGCAAGAGATGCGCGCGACCACAGGGCGAAGACCAGGCCGCCGGACTGGTAGAAGGCCACCTCGCCGGCCACCGAGGCCGGGCTCGGCTCCCACCCGAGTGCGCGATAGAAGCCGATCGCACGCTCGAGATCGGCCACCCCGAGGGTCACGAGACTCATCCGCTGCTCCATCAGGCGTGCCCTGCCTTCTCCATCGCGCGCAGTTCCTTCTTGAGGTCCTGGACTTCGTCTCGCAATCGTCCGGCCAGCTCGAACTTCAGCTCGGCGGCGGCCGCCAGCATCTGCGACGTGAGGTCTTCGATCGTCGCCTCGAGCTGATTCGCGCCCTCGGCGGCGATGCCCTCTCGCCGCAGCTGCGGCGTCGGCGACTTGCCCTTGCCCGACTTGTTCTTCGCCGTCGCCTTGCCGCTCAGCAGCGCCTGCGTGTCGGATGCCTCGCGCTGCAGCGCATCGGTGATGTCGGCGATCTTCTTGCGCAGCGGCTGCGGGTCGATGCCGTGCTCGGTGTTGTACGCGATCTGCTTCTCGCGCCGCCGATCGGTCTCGTCGATCGCCGAGCGCATCGAATCGGTCATGTTGTCGGCGTACATGTGCACTTCACCCGACACGTTGCGGGCGGCGCGGCCGATCGTCTGGATCAGGGACGTTCCGCTTCGCAGGAAGCCCTCTTTGTCGGCATCCAGGATCGCCACGAGCGACACCTCGGGCAGGTCGAGCCCCTCGCGCAGCAGGTTGATGCCGACCAGCACGTCGTACACCCCCTGGCGCAGCTCCGTCAGCAGCTCGACGCGGCGCAGCGTGTCGACGTCGGAGTGCAGGTACCGCACTCGCACACCGTGCTCGCCGAGGAAGTCGGTCAGCTCCTCGGCCATCTTCTTGGTGAGCGTCGTGACGAGCACTCGCTCGTCGCGCTCGGCGCGCAGCCGGATCTCTTCGAGCAGATCGTCGATCTGCCCCTTCGACGGCTTGACGACGATGTGCGGGTCGATGAGTCCCGTCGGGCGGATGATCTGTTCGACCACACCGTCCGCGATGCCCATCTCGTAGCGCCCGGGCGTCGCCGACAGGTAGACCGTCTGGCCGACGCGCTGCTTGAACTCGTCGAAGCGCAGCGGCCGGTTGTCCATCGCGCTCGGCAGGCGGAAGCCGTGATCGACCAGGGTGCGCTTGCGTGAGGCATCCCCCTCGTACATTGCGCCGATCTGCGGCACGGTCACGTGCGACTCGTCGATCACCATGAGGAAGTCGTCGGGGAAGAAGTCGAGCAGGGTATGCGGGGCCTCCCCCGGCTGGCGGCCGTCGAGGTGGCGCGAGTAGTTCTCGATCCCTGAGCAGAAGCCGAGCTGCTGCAGCATCTCGAGATCGAATGTCGTGCGCATGCGCAGGCGCTGCGCCTCGAGCAGCTTCCCCTGCCCCTCGAGCTCTTTCAGCCGCTCGCCCAGCTCGTGTTCGATGGTGCCGATCGCGCGATGGACGGTGTCGGTGCCCGCGACGTAGTGGGATGCCGGGAAGATCGGCACGCTCTCGAGCCGCTGCACCACGTCGCCGGTGAGCGGATGCAGCATGTAGAGCGCCTCGATCTCGTCGCCGAACAGCTCGATGCGGATCGCGTACTCCTCGTAGACGGGGATGATCTCGATCGTGTCGCCCCGCACACGGAAGTTGCCGCGCGAGAAGTCGACGTCGTTGCGGTTGTACTGCATCGCGATGAACTTGCGGATGAGTGCGTCGCGGTCGTAGCGCTCCCCCACCTGCAGCGCCACCATCGCGCGCAGGTACTCTTCGGGCGCGCCGAGACCGTAGATGCACGAGACGGTGCTCACGACGACGACATCACGCCGGCTGAGCAGCGAGTTCGTCGTGGAATGCCGCAGGCGCTCGACCTCCGCGTTGATCGACGAGTCCTTCTCGATGAAGGTGTCGGTCTGCGGGACGTACGCCTCGGGCTGGTAGTAGTCGTAATAGCTGACGAAGTACTCGACCGCGTTGTTCGGCATGAGATCGCGGAACTCGTTCGCCAGCTGCGCGGCGAGCGTCTTGTTGTGGGCCAGCACGAGGGTCGGGCGCTGCACCTGCTCGATGAGCCAGGCCGTCGTGGCGGACTTGCCGGTGCCGGTGGCGCCGAGCAGCACGACATCGGTCTCACCGGCGTTGATGCGCCCCGCGAGGTCGGCGATCGCCTGCGGCTGATCGCCGCTGGGCTCGTACTCGCTGATGACCTCGAACGGCCGGACGGAGCGGGTGGTCTGCATCGTTCCAGCGTAGGTGCGGCCTCGGACACTCGGGTCGGGTGTTCGCCATCGGCTCAGCACCGCGGCGGATCAGACCTCGTCGTCGTCGCCCGATTCGAAGTCGCCGGTCGCGAAGTCATCCCATTCGACGTCGGGATCCGACCGCTGTGGTTCGGGTGAGGGTATGCGCATGGTGTCTCCGTCCGCCGGTGGAGCTCAGGTCATGCCGCCACGGTAGCCCGGACAGATGAACGACCCGTTGCCGGCGCATATCGCGGTCGTGTCCCGACGGCCCGCGTCACCCCCAAGGCGTCACGCCCGAGGCGTCGCCGGCGCCAGCCGCTCCCAGAGCGCGTCGACCTGGGCGAGCGTCGCCTCGAGCGACCCCGACGTGTCGACGATCACATCGGCGACCGCCCGACGCTGCTCGTCGCCCACCTGCGAGGCGATGCGCGCCGCCGCGTCGGCGGCGCTGAGGCCTCGCAGCTCGATCAGTCGTCGCCCGCGGATGTCCGCCGGCGCATCGGCCACGACGACGAGGTCCCACGGGTCGTCGACGCGTGCCTCGACGAGCAGCGGCACGTCGTACACGACGACGGCCCCGGCATCCGCGGCGAAGGCCTCGTCGAACCGACGCGCCGACTCGACGCGGACCGCCGGATGCACGATCGCATTGAGGCGCGCGAGCGCCTCGCCGTCACCGAAGACGCGGGCGCCGAGGGCCGCGCGGTCGAGCGCGCCCTCCGGGCCGACGACGTCCTCGCCGAACGATGCGGCGATGGCGTGGAGCACCGGCGAGCCCGGCTGCTGCACGTCACGGACGATCGCGTCGGCATCGACGATCACGGCACCGTGGCTCTCGAGCCGCCGGGCGATGGTGGACTTTCCCGACGCGATGCCGCCGGTCAAGGCGATGAGAGGCATGTGCGACAGCCTGTCACGTCGCCGTGGCGGGCGGGGTGTCGAGCAGCACCGAGGCGCCCGGCGTGTCCGTCGCGCGACGCGCCGCGTCGCGCGCCCCGCCCTGCAGACGCGCGAGGTCGTATCCGGCATCCTCGGCGAAGGCGACGCCCACGCCGACCGACGGGAACAAGCCCGAGGCGGCCGCCGAGAGCTCTTCCATCGAGCCGCGGTAGATCATCGCGCCGAGTCGCCGCGCGTCGGCCCCGGTGGGTGCGACCGCGCAGACCACGAGGCGGTCGTCGCCGTCCTCGCCGACGATGGCCGAGGCCGGTGCGTAGCGGCGCACGGACTGCCGACAGGCGTCGCTGATGGCATCCGCCGTCTCCGGTCCGAACGCGGCACGGATGCCGTCCATGCCGTCCACCTGGATGACGATCAGCGCCACACCCTCGGACCGCCACGAGGCGCGTTCGACCATGTCGGCCGCGGCACCGGCGAAGGTGCGCGCGAGCATGACGCCGTCGGCGGCCACCCCGCCCTCGGTGAGCCATGAGTAGCGCTGCTCCGCCGTGCGATTGGAGCGCAGCACCGAGGTCACGATCGCCACCACCATGGTGAGGACGACCGTGACGATGTTCGCGCTGATCGTGCCGAACCACTGCGAGAACAGCTCGCTGTCGGGGCCGGCGGCGAGGAACACCACGAGCCGCGCACCGTAGAAGAGCGCCGTGAGCGAGAGTACGGCGGACAGGGCCCAGGCGGTGCGGATGCGGAGCATGGGAGTGCGCAGCGACTCGATCGCTCCGGCGACGAAGAGCGCGACGAGGCAGAACGCCATCGTCGGCCACCCGCCCCATCCGCCGGGGCCCGCGCCCTCGATCATGACGGCCGTGAAAGAGGCCACGGCCCCGGCGAGCACGACACCGGCGGCGACCGCGTTGGACCGATCGTTGAACTGGCGCGCACCGAGCCACACGAACCCCGGCACGAGCACGAAGAACACGTTGCCGATGCCGATCGACACGGCGCCGCCGACTCCGGCCGACCACGCCGTGTACGAGACCGTGGTCGCCAGGCCGCAGAAGAACGCGACCGCCCACAGTCGCCCAGGCCCGGTGTCACGGCGCAGCACCGTGTCGATGATGAAGGTGAGACTCGCGACCAGCGCGACGATGGCGGTCATGAACGTCGTGGTCACGAGATCGAGGGTCATTCGGCGCCTCCCGCGTCGGCTCCGCCGGCGGGCGAGGCTGCGGCCACGGGCAGGGCGATCGTGAACGTCGACCCGACGCCCGGCGTCGAAGCGACCGTCAGCCGCCCCCCGTGCGCGGCCACGATGTCGTGGCTGATCGACAGTCCCAGTCCGTTTCCGGCGACGGCCTCGGACGCTCGGAAGAAGCGGTCGAACACACGACTCTGCGCGTCCGGCTCGATGCCGACACCCGTGTCCCGCACGTCGATCAGCGTCTCCGCGCCGTCGGTGTGCACCGCGAGCTCGACCGTTCCGCCGTCGCGGTTGAACTTGATCGCGTTGCCCAGCAGGTTGTCGACGACCTGCCGGATCCGCCCCGGGTCGGCGTAGGCCGTCGCTTTCTCTGCGCCGGAGAGCGTCACTTTGATGACGCGGTCGTCGGCGAGCGGGCCGAGGGCGACGATGGATGCCCGGACGATCTCGACCACATCGATCTCACGAGGGTGGATGGTCGCCTCGACCGAGCGGCGCGCGCTGCGCGACGCCGTGAGGATGTCGGCGACGATCGCCAGCAGTCGCTCGCCGCTGTTCATCGCGTTGGCGACGTAGCGCCGCGCCCGGTCGGGCAGGTCCTCTTCGTCGAGGGCGAGCTCGAGGTAGCCGAGGACGGCGGTGAGGGGCGTGCGCAGCTCGTGCGAGACGGAAGCCACGAGGTCGTCGCGCGCCCGCAGCGCCTCGCGCTCGGCCGTGACATCGCGCGCCACGAAGACGGCGCCGGAGTCCGCGGCGCGGTGATCGATCAGGCGTCGAGCCGTGAAGGTCAGCGCGGTGCGCCTGCCGTCGGCATCCTCCGACCAGACCACCTCGTCCTCGAACGTCTCGCCGCGCTGCGCCCGGGCGAGGGGGTGCTCGGTGGCGGCCAGCGGTGTGCGGCCGTCCTCGGCCCACAGCGTCAGCGATGCCGGTGCGCGCAGGCCCGGGATCGCGAGGCTGATGCGCCCGACGGCGTCGTTCTCGTAGACGATCTCGCCCCCGACCGACAGCCGCACCACGCCGAAGTCGACGGTGTCGAGCACCTCGGTGACGAGCTGTTCCTGGCGGACGGCCGCCGAGCGCGCGAACGCGAGGCGTGCGGCCTGGGCATCGAGCATCTCGCGCTGCGCGACGAAGCGACGAGACGAGCCGTACGACGCGACGCTGATCGCGAGGATGACGACGGGGAGCAGCAGGGTGGCGAACCCGAACGCCGGGGTGGGGCCGAGCGCGACGATGGCCCAGTACAGCGCGGGGATGAGCGTGCAGCTCGTGATGAGTCCGGCTCGGCCGAGGGACGCGAGCCACATTGCCGGGAAGGCCCACAACAGGCCCAGGCCGCCCGACGGATCCGACCACCGCAGCGCGCCGATCGCGACGACGTCGACGATCGGCACGACGGCGATCCACCCCGCGCCGATCCGGCCCCACGGCACTGCGAGCGTGGCGATCGCGCCGAGGGCGATGCCGAGCGTCCCGAGCGCGAACAGCCCGGGCTGCGCGAACAGGCCTCCCGTGATACCCCCGACCAGCAGCACGACGGTGAGCGCGCTCAGCAGCAGCTGACTGCCGGCCGCGACGCGGTCGCCCGACACCGGGCGAGACGGAGCGCGCCGCCGCAGCGGTCTCGCCGCACGTGTCGCGGTCTCCGACGCCGCCGCGTTCATTCGCACCTCACTCCTCGACGCTATCGTGCATCGCGGAACTCACGACGATGGCATGCGACAGGGGCCGGAGCCCGAAGGCTCCGACCCCTGTCGGCGTACAGCGATTCAGCGGATCAGCGACCCGACAGCTTCTCGCGCAGAGCGGCGAGCGCCTCGTCGTCGGCGAGCGTGCCGCCGCCGTTGCTGTCCGACGTGAACGACGACGATGCCGAGCTGGTCTCGGTCGGGGCGTTCGCCTCGGCCTCGAGCGCCTTGGCGACGGCGACCTTGTGGGCTTCCCAGCGACCCTGGGCAGCGGCGTACTCCTGCTCCCACTTCTCGCGCTGAGCGTCGAAGCCCTCGAGCCAGGCACCCGACTCGGGGTCGAAGCCCTCGGGGTACTTGTACTCGCCGTTCTCGTCGTACTCGGTCGCCATGCCGTACAGCGCCGGGTCGAACTCGGTGCCGTTGGGGTCGACCGACTCGTTGGCCTGCTTGAGCGACAGCGAGATGCGGCGACGCTCGAGGTCGATGTCGATGATCTTCACGAAGACCTCTTCGCCGACCGACACGACCTGCTCGGCGAGCTCGACGTGCTTGCCCGACAGCTCCGAGATGTGCACGAGGCCCTCGATGCCGTCCGCCACGCGCACGAAGGCGCCGAACGGGACGAGCTTGGTGACCTTGCCCGGCGCGACCTGACCGATCGCGTGCGTGCGGGCGAAGACCTGCCACGGGTCCTCCTGCGTCGCCTTGAGCGACAGCGAGACGCGCTCGCGGTCGAGGTCGACCTCGAGGATCTCGACGGTGACCTCCTGGCCCACCTCGACGACCTCGGAGGCGTGCTCGATGTGCTTCCAGGACAGCTCGGAGACGTGCACGAGGCCAT
>Ga0160441_101045_pt1 | contig 11477 bp, 8 predicted proteins | sample HID1971K_E1MG_FD_108260 | JGI IMG/M metagenome (GOLD analysis project Ga0160441, IMG submission 108260) | Enriched millipede-associated microbial communities from UW Madison campus, WI, USA - HID1971K_E1 MG | ecosystem: Host-associated > Arthropoda: Insects > Digestive system > Unclassified ... | reverse complement strand
CGGCCCGACCTGAACGAGCACCGGGGACAGGGTCTCGCCCGCGTCGACGGTGAGACCGGCGACCTTGACTCCGGCGACGTCGCCGATCTCGATCGCCGCGTTCCCCGCCGTGGGGACCAGCGATGCGTAGCCGAGGCCCAGGACCACCGTGTCGGCACGATCGATCTTCAGCGCGCTGTCGAGGTAGTAGACGCCGGGCGTGACGAGCAGGTTCTTGCCGGATGCGAGCGCCGCGTTCAGCTGCGCCGCCGTGGCCCCCTCCTTCGCGATGAAGAAGTCGTCCAGCGGCAGCGACTGGCCGGCAGAGGCATCCGTCGACCAATCGTGCCCTGACGTGTTCGCCTTGGCCTTCGGCACGAACACCTTGTAGTCGTCACCGTCCAGGTACAGGAAGGGCGACTCGCGGTTGATCGGCGTCTGATCGATCGTGGTCTTGTTGCCGGGGTTGCCGAAGTCGGTCGCGGGAGCGCCGTCGACGCCCGAGAACACCATGTTCCAGACACCGCCGTTCCACGTGCCGACGGTCGAGTTCCGGGTGAACCACTGCTGCTGCGAGCCGCTCAGGATCTCGCCGTCGACGTTCGAGTTGGCGAGATAGCCTCCCGAGGCGTATTCGCCGACGCGACCCATGAGGGTCAGGTCACCCTCGATGTTGATACGGCGCAGCGGTGCCGCCTGCGAGACGGCGAAGCGCATCTGGTGCGGATTCGTGATGCCGCTCGGGAACGGACGTGTCGCGTCCACGCCCAACGGCTGCTGGATCGGCTTGAACGTGAGGTTCGACATCGACCGCCAGAACCGCGTGAGCGAGCCGGGCTGCTGGCAGTCCCACGGGTTCGCCTCGCACGCGCGCACCGGCTCGACGTGGATCGCGCCGTTGATGCGCACGTCTTCGGGCGAAGCACCCAGTCCGGCCACGGCCTGGTAGTAGCCCAGCTCCGAGTTGATGATCCCCGTCGCGGTCGCCGGGTTGTCGTATCCCGCGTCGGACCCGTAGGTTCCCGGCGCGAAGAAGAACTGGTGGCGGTCGAGGCTGAACTCCTCCTCGGTCGAGGCCGCCTGCAGCGCCGCGTTGATGTCGTCGACCGACCACGTCTCGTCGAAGATCGTGACGTTCGGGCCGAACAGCGAGTCCTCGGCGGATGCCGGCGCGGCGGCGAACACCGTTCCGGTCAGGGCGAGCGCGGCGATCGTGGTTCCGGCGACGATCCGCGTGCGGCCTCGTGCGGGCGGATGATGCGCCCTCGTGCGATGCGTCACATGTTCTCCTTCGAACGGGCCGGTGACGACCGGCCTCCCTCCGCGGCGGCTTCGCCGCGGACTGCGCCGTCGCGGCGCATTGGAGCAGACTCTAACGAAAGACTTACTGACTTGTCAGTAGTTAACCGGATCATTACAGAGTCCACGTCCCGGTGGCGCGCTCGCGCGATGACGCCGACGGATAATGGAGCGTATGGCGGGCGGTTACAGCGCGATCTCCAGCTACTCGCGCGTCGAGATCATGCGCTTGCTGCAGGAGCGACCGCAGCGGGCGATTCCCGAGCTCGTCGAGGCGACCGGCCTGCACGCCAACACCGTGCGCGAGCACGTGCAGCGGCTCATCGACGCCGGCTATGTGATCGCCGAGACCGAGCACCGCACGACCCGCGGCCGCCCGCGCGTGCTGTACTCGGCGGCCACGGGTGACGACGCGTCCAGCCCCGTCGCGGCCCGTCGCGCCGAGGCAGCCGCGCGCCGCGGCGACCTGCTGCGTCGGCTGTACGGCTCGGACGCCGAACCCGGCGTCGAGGCGATGAGCACCGACGCGCTGCACCAGCTCGATGCGCTCGTGGACGACCTCGGCGACGCCGGCTTCGACCCGATCGTCGACGAGCGCGACCTGACCGTGGACCTCACGCCGTGCCCGCACGCACCCTCGGGGACAAAGCGCGGCGCGCTGTGCGGCGTGCACGTCGGCCTCATGGATGCGGTGCTCGCGCAGGCGGGCGGGCCGCTGCGCGTCGAAGGCATCGCGCCGTCGTGCGATCCCGCGCAGTGCGTCGTGCAGCTGACCGCGACCGCCTGACTCAGACGATCACGCGGTCGGGCCGCGCGTACACGTTCATCGACGCGCCGCGCACGAACCCGACGAGCGTGAGCCCGGCCCGTGTCGCCAGCTCGACCGCGAGCGACGACGGCGCCGACACCGCGGACAGGATCGGGATGCCGGCCATGACGGCCTTCTGCACGAGCTCGAAGCTCGCGCGCCCTGACACCTGCAGCACCGTTCCAGACAGCGGCAGCCGGTCATCGAGCAGGCCCCACCCGATGACCTTGTCGACCGCGTTGTGACGGCCGACGTCTTCGCGCAGCACGAGAAGCTCCCCGGTCGCCGCGTCGAACAGCGCCGCCGCGTGCAGGCCGCCGGTCTTGTCGAACACGGCCTGGCCGGCGCGCAGCAGATCGGGAAGATCGGCGAGCCGTGAGGCCTCGACGGTGACGGCATCCATCGACACGTCGTGGCGCGACTGCTTCTGGATCGCGTCGATCGACGCGGCGCCGCACACCCCGCAGGCGCTGGTCGTCGCGAAGGCGCGGGCGAGGCCGGCGACGGCGTCTTCGAGCCCCGGCGCGAGCGCGATGTCGAGCACGTTGTACGTGTTCTCGGCAGGCGCCGGCGCGAGGGTCGCGACCGGCGGGGCGCCGAGGGCGATGAGCGGACGTGGGGTGGGCGCGGTCCCAGGGCCGCCGCAGTGGATCGCGGCGCGGAGGTCGCCACCCGCCCCGATCACGCCCTCCGAGACCAGGAATCCCGCGGCGAGCTCCAGGTCGTGCCCCGGGGTGCGCATGGTCACGGTGAGCGGCTGCCCCGCGATGCGGATCTCGAGCGGCTCCTCGACGGCGACGGTGTCGGCCCGGCGGCGCACCGCGGCACCGTCGACGCCGAGCGCGATCCGCGTGACCGGGGTGCGCGTGGTGACACGGCCCATGTCAGCCGCCGATCGCGTTCATGCCGCGCGCGGGCTGCAGGAACGACGGGTCGTTGATCGCGTGGCCCGGGAGCTTGCCGCGCACACAGGATCGCAGCATCCCGTCGATCAGCGCTTCGACAGGCTCAGCGACCGGTCCCTGAGCTTGTCGAAGGGCGGGCAGCAGGTCGTACTCCGTCGTCGAGAACAGGCAGTTGCGCAGCTGGCCGTCGGCCGTGAGGCGCAGCCGGTCGCAGTCGCCGCAGAACGGCGCGGTCACCGAGGCGATGACGCCGACGGTGTGGGGGCCACCGTCGAGGGTCCAGCGGGCGGCGGGCGCGCCGCCGCGGCCGGGCACGGGGGTCAGGGTCCAGCGCGCGGCGAGCCGGTCGAGGATCTCGTCCTGCGTCACCATGCTCGACCGGTCCCACGTGTGCCCCGCGTCCAGCGGCATCTGCTCGATGAACCTCATCTGCGCGCCGTGCGCGATGGCGAACTCCACGAGGTCGACGAGCTCGTCGTCGTTGACGCCGCGCATCGCCACCGCGTTGAGCTTCAGCGGACGCAGACCGGATGCCGCCGCCGCCGCGATCCCGTCGAGCACGTCATGCAGGCGGTCGCGCCGGGTGAGGTCGCGGAAGCGGTCCTGCCGGAGCGTGTCGATCGAGACGTTGAGCCGGTTCAGCCCCGCCTCGACGAGTGCGGGCAGCAGCTCGCGCAGCCGGATGCCGTTGGTCGTCATCGCGACCTCGACGGGGCGGCCGTCGGGGCCGGCGATCGCCGCCAGCCGTCGCACGACATCGACGATGTCGGTGCGCAGCAGCGGCTCCCCGCCGGTCAGGCGGAACGTGGTGATACCGTCGGCGGCCGCGACGCGCGCGACGGCCTCGATCTCGTCGAGGGTCAGGATGCTCGTCTTCGCGAGCCACTCGTTGCCCTGCTCGGGCATGCAGTACGTGCAGCGCAGCGAGCAGCGGTCGGTGAGCGAGATGCGCAGGTCCCTGTGCACGCGGCCGTGGGTGTCGACCAGCGGGGCGCCCAGGCCAGGGGGTGACGGCTCGGTGCCCACGGGCGCCAGGGCCGCCGGCATCCGCTTTCCGATCGTGACGGGGGTCGCGCTCACGCGCGCCGCCCCGATCGCCCCGTCCGCATCGCCATGGTTCGAGGGTAGCCGCGTGGCGCGAGGCGGGGCGCCGGGCTGCGGATTATTCACGGCGGGGTATCGCGCGAAGCCGCGCCAGGACTGGGATGGTGGAGGCACACGGGTCCGCTCCACCCGAGCGGCCTATGTGGTCTGACCACATGCTACGGTGGTCGCAACCAGTCCGGAACCGAACGGAACTCCCATGGATCTGCTGGACCCTCTGCTGCTGGCGCGCTGGCAGTTCGGACTCACGACGCTGTACCACTTCCTGTTCGTGCCGCTGACGCTCGGCATGGCGCTGACGGTCGCGATCTTCCAGACGGCGTGGTTCCGCACCGGCAAGCTGAAGTGGCTGCATCTGACGCGCTTGTTCGGCAAGGTGTTCCTCATCAACTTCGCGATGGGCGTCGTGACGGGCATCGTGCAGGAGTTCCAGTTCGGCATGAACTGGTCGGCCTACTCGCGCTTCGTGGGCGATGTGTTCGGCGCACCGCTCGCCTTCGAAGGCCTCATGGCCTTCTTCTTCGAGGCCACCTTCATCGGCCTGTGGATCTTCGGGTGGGACAAGCTGCCCCGCGCCCTGCACCTCGCGAGCATCTGGATCGCGACGATCGGCGCCTGGTTCTCGGCCTACTTCATCCTCGCCGCGAACGCGTTCATGCAGAACCCGGTCGGATTCAAGATGGCCGAAGACGGATCGCGCGCCGAGATGACGGACTTCCTCGCGGTGCTCACCAACCCGGTGGCCCTGGCCGCGCTCCCCCACACGCTGTTCGCGGCGTTCATGATGACCGCCGGCGTCATCGTGTCGATCTCGGCCTGGCACCTGCTGCGCAAGCAGAACATCGAGATGATGCGCTCGTCGCTGCGGTTCGGGCTCTGGGGACTCATCGCGGCGTTCGCCGGCGTCGCGATCTCGGGCGACCAGCTGAGCCTGGTGATGGTGGCCACGCAGCCCATGAAGATGGCGGCCGCCGAGGCGATGTTCGACTCGGCGTGCGGGGCGGACGCGTCGTTCTCGATCTTCACGCTCGGCACCCCTGACGGCACCAGCGAGCTGTTCTCGATCCGCGTTCCGTACCTGCTGGCACTGCTGTCGACGCACTCGTTCGACGGCTGCGTCGAGGGCATCAACGACCTCAACCATCTCTACACGACGGAGATGTTCCCGCAGTTCGCCGACCAGGTCGACGGCAACTTCGCGCCGATCCTGTGGGTCACCTACTGGGCGTTCCGCTGGATGATCGGCCTCGGCGGCGTCGCCGCGCTCGTCGCGGCGGTGGGGCTCTGGCTCACCCGCAAGAAGGCCAAGCGCGAGGTCCCGGCCTGGGCGTGGCGCCTCGCGATCTGGGCGTGGCCGGCGTCGCTGCTCGCGATCCTCGTCGGCTGGATCTTCACCGAGATGGGTCGCCAGCCCTGGATCGTGTTCGGCCTCATGCTCACCGAGGACGGCGTCTCGCCCTCGGTGCCCGGCTGGACCGTGCTGATCTCGCTCATCGCGTTCACCGCGATCTATGCCGCCCTCGCCATCGTCGAGGTGGGTCTCATCATGAAGACCGCCCAGAAGGGACCGGAGCCGCTTCCGGACCCGGATGCCCCCGATCAGGGCGAGCGCGCGGTCGCCGACACCCCGACGACGGTCTACTAAGGGCTTCAGGAGCACATCATGGATCTCGCGTACCTCTGGTTCTGGATCGTCGGCTTCCTCTTCGTCGGCTACTTCGTGCTCGACGGCTTCGACTTCGGCGTGGGCATGTCACTGCCGTTCCTCGGCAAGAACGACATCAGCCGCCGCCAGGTCATCAACACCATCGGCCCGGTGTGGGACCTCAACGAGACCTGGGTCATCGTCGCCGGCGCGTGCCTGTTCGCCGCGTTCCCGGAGTGGTACGCGACGCTGTTCAGCGGGTTCTACCTCGCGCTGCTGCTGATCCTCCTCGCCCTCATCCTGCGCGGGGTCTCGTTCGAGTACCGCCACCAGCGTGACTCGCTGCGCTGGAAGAGGGGCTTCGACACGATGATCGTCGTCGGCTCTGCGGTGCCCGCGTTCCTGTGGGGCGTCGCGGTGGCGAACATCGTGCAGGGCGTGCCGATCGATGCGAGCCATGAATTCACCGGATCGCTCCTGACGCTGCTCAACCCGTACGGGCTGCTGGGCGGACTCACGACGCTGCTGCTGTTCTTCACCCACGGCGTGTACTTCGTCGCGCTCAAGACCGACGGCCAGGTCGCGGTCGATGCGCGCCGGCTGGCCTCCCGCGCCGGCCTGGTCACGATCGTGGTGGCTGCGGCGTTCCTGGTGTGGACGGTCGTCATGGCCTTCTCGCAAGGCCGCGACTTCGCCCTCGTGACGACGATCCTGTCGGCCGTGGCGGCGGTGCTGCTCATCGCCTCGTGGGTCTCCAACGCCCGCAGCCGCGAAGGCTGGGCCTTCGGGTTCGGCGCCGGGACCATCGTGACCGCGGTCCTGGCGGTGTGGTTCGCGCTGTTCCCGTACGTCATGCCGTCGACGACCGACCCGGCGTACAGCCTCACGATCGAGAACGCATCCAGCACCGACTACACCCTCACGATCATGTCGTGGGCGGCGCTCATCTTCCTGCCTCTCGTGCTCGCGTACCAGGGCTGGACGTACTGGGTGTTCCGCAAGCGGGTGACGCGCTCGCACATCGAGGCGGCCGCCGCGGCACCCGCCCACTGACCCCGTTCCGCCGTGAGAACCCCACCTCCGGTCGATCCGCGCCTGCTGCGGTACGCGAGCGCCTCGCGCGGCTTCTTCGTCGCGATCGCCGCGATCGCGCTCGCGCAGACGGCCGTGATCGTCGCGTTCGCGTGGCTGCTCACGCGGGCGATCACCTCGGCGATCGACGGGATGCCGCCGGCCGAGCTCGCGCCGGCACTCGGGTGGCTCGCGGTCGTGGTCGCGGTGCGCGCGGTGCTGCTGTGGGCGCGGGAGGCCGTCGCCGCGCGTGCCGCGGCGCGCGTGCAGGCACAGCTGCGCACGGCGCTCGTCGCCGCGGCCGGAACGCTGGGCCCGGAATGGCTCGCCGCCCGTGGCTCCGCGGCCCTCGCGGTCACCGCCGGGCGCGGGCTCGACGCGCTCGAAGCGTACTTCGGCCGCTACCTGCCGCAGCTCGTGCAGACCGTCGTCGCGACCCCGCTGATCCTGGCCGTGATGTGGTGGCAGGACTGGATCTCGGGCCTGACGGTGCTGCTCACCCTCCCCCTCATCCCGATCTTCATGGTGCTGATCGGCCTCGCGACGCGCTCCGTGCAGCAACGGCAGTGGCAGACGCTGCAGCGCCTCGCGGCGCGCTTCGCCGACACCGTGCAGGGGCTGTCGACGCTCAAGGTGTTCGGACGGCAGCACCGGGCGGCGGCATCCGTCGAACGCGTCACCGACGAGTACCGCCGCGAGACGATGCGGGTGCTGCGGGTGTCGTTCCTGTCGGGGTTCGCACTGGAGTTCCTGGCGTCGATCTCGGTGGCGATCGTCGCGGTGTCGATCGGGTTCCGCCTCATCGACGGCGCGCTCACCCTCGCCGTCGGCCTGTTCGTGCTGCTGCTGGCGCCGGAGGCGTATCTGCCGCTGCGGCAGGTCGGCGTGCAGTTCCACGCCGCCGCCGAGGGCGTGGCTGCGACGCAGGACGTGTTCGCCGTGCTGGACGCGGCGCGCGCCTCGTCAGGCTCAGCGACCGGATCCGGACCGCACGCCTCGGTCCCTGAGCCTGTCGAAGGGGTCGGTCTCGTGGTGCGCGACCTGCGGGTGCACCGCGGAGATGGGATGCTGCCTCCCGTCGCCTTCTCGGCGACCCCCGGCACCGTCACGTTGATCGAGGGCTCGAGCGGCGCCGGCAAGTCCAGCGTCTTCGCTGCGCTGCGGGGAGCGGCGAGGTTCGACGGCGATGCGGAGCTCGGCGGCATCGACGTGCGCACCCTGGCCGCGTCGACCTGGCTGGCATGGGCCGGGCAGCAGCCCGGCCTGCTCGCCGGCAGCATCGCCGCCAACGTCGCGCTGGGCGACCCCGCCCCCGACGCCGAGACCGTGCGCCGTGCGCTCGGCCTCGCGTGCGCGGGGACTCTGGATCCCGCGCACGCGCTCGGCGTGCAGGGCGCCGGCCTCTCGGGCGGTCAGGCGCAGCGCGTCGCGGTGGCCCGCGCGTTCTACCGTCACCTGCGGGAGCCGGCCGCGGTGATCGCACTCGACGAGCCCAGTTCGGCCCTCGACCCCGACACGGAGGCGCGGCTGTGGCGCGGCATCCGTTCGCTCGCCGACGACGGCGCCATCGTGCTGCTCATCTCGCATCGCGCGTCGGCGCGCGCCATCGCCGACGCCGTCGTGCGCCTGCAGCCGAGTGAGGTGCCCGCATGACACCCTCCCCCGCAGCACCCACGCGAGTTCCGGACTCGGCAGGCGCGGTGCTGCGCGGGGCGATGCCGCCGGCGCGGCGGTTCTGGTGGGCGCTGGCGTCCGGCTTCGCATCGGAGGCGTCGGCGGTCGCGCTGCTCGCGGTGAGCGCGTGGCTCATCGTCCGCGCCGGCGAGCAGCCGCCGGTGCTCTACCTGTCGGCCGCCGTCGTCGGGGTGCGGTTCTTCGCGCTCTCGCGCGCCGCGTTCCGCTACCTCGAACGACTGACAGGTCATGACGCCGCCCTCCGGCAGCTCGCGTCGACCCGAGCCGACCTCGTGCGCCGCCTCATCCCCCTCGCTCCCGATGGACTCACGCGGACGCGCCGCGGCTCGGTGCTCGGGGCGCTGGTCGACGACGTCGACGAGCTGCAGAACCTGCCCCTGCGCGTGGTGCAGCCGCTCGCGTCGTCGGCCCTCGTCGCCGTGGGCGCGGTCGTGCTCGTCGCGTTCGTGTGGTGGCCGGCCGCGCTCACCCTGCTCGCCTGCCTGCTCGTGGCTGTCGGAGTGGCGACGCTGTGGGGCTGGCTGTCGGGTGCCCGCGCCGAGCGCGCGATCGCGCCGCTGCGTGCCGAACTGGCCGACGCGGTGCTCGACCATCTCGCCGGACTCGACGTGCTCATCGCCTACGGCGCAGAGGCGCAGAGCCGCAGCCGCATCGCTCGCGCCGACGCCGCCCTGCGCCGCGCCGTCGTGCGGCGCGCGGGGGCCCAGGCGGGCACCGCCGCGCTCGTGACACTGCTGGCGGGCGCCGCGTCGATCGCCGCCGTGATCGTCGCCGCACCGGGTGCGGCGTCCGGCGCACTCACCGGCCCGGGGCTCGCGGTCGCGGTCCTCGTGCCGATGGCGGTGTTCGAAGTCTTCTCGGCTGTCCCGCTCGCGGCTTCCGCATGGCGCGGGGTGCGGGCGTCGGCGGAGCGGATCGCGGATGCCGTCCCGGCGGCGCCGCCCGTCGAGCTGGCGCCCGAGACCCGGCCGGCGACCGGCGAGGCCCCGCCGCTCGGCGACGGCATCCGGCTGCAGGGCGCCGACGTGCGCTGGCCGGGCACTGCCGACGCGGCGCTGCACGACATCGACCTCGCCGTCCGGCCGGGCGAGCGTCTGCTCGTGGTCGGGTCGAGCGGGGCGGGCAAGACGACGCTCGCGCACGCGCTCGTCCGGTTCCTCGAGACCGAGGGCGGGTACGAGCTGGGCGGCAGGTCGGTGCACGACCTCGCACCCGACGACGTGCGGCTCACGGTCGGGCTGTGCGAGCAGCATCCCATGCTCTTCGACGAAGACATCCGGCAGAACCTCCTGTTCGCGCGCGACACCGCCACCGACGCCGACCTGGAGGCGGTGCTGCGGCGCGTCGGCCTGGACGGGTGGGTGCGCAGGCGCGGCGGGCTCGACGCCCGCGTCGGCGAGCGCGGCGCACTCGTGTCGGGCGGGCAGGCCCAGCGCATCGCGCTCGCCCGCGCGCTGCTGCGCGGGTTCCCCGTGCTGGTGCTGGACGAGCCGACGGCCGGCGTCGACCCCGAGGCATCCGATCTGCTCCTGACCGACCTGCTGGGCGCCGTGCCGGCCGACCGTGCGGTCGTGTTGATCTCGCACGTGACGGTGCCCGACGGCCTCGTCGACCGCGTCGTGCGCCTCGACGAGGGGCGCGTGCGCACCGCCTGACCGGGTCATCGCCGCCGTGGCAGGCAGCCCGCTCATCCACCTGGAGCGCCTGAGGCGAGCGGCCGAGCCGTCTCACAGGCGCTTGGCGAAGACCGCAGCACCCTCGGGCGACGGGAGCGCGTCGAAGCCGACGCGCGGGTAGAACGCGACGGCGCCGACGTTGTCCGCGGACGCGACGAGGTGCAGCCCCGGCACGCCCGCCTCGCGCAGCGCCTGCTCGAGCGTCTCGATGAGGCGCCGGCCGAGCCCCTGGCCCTGCGTCTCGGGCAGCAGGTCGATGTGCAGGTGCGCGGGGTACTCCTCGCCGAACGGCTGCGAGCCGCCGTGCCGGGCGTACGCGTAGCGGACGATGCCGTCCTGACGCGAGGCGCCGACCGGCAGCGGGTCGCCCTCCGGGCGCGGCCAGCGCTCGTGGAAACGCGGCCACCACTCGTGTTCGAACCAGTCCTCGAACGCCGCCGAGTCGGGGGCGCCGACGATGTACCCGACCACGCGGCCGTCGTCGGTCTCGACGACGAACGCGAACTCGGGGTGCCGCGCCACATAGGGCAGCACGAAGATCTCGCCCCACAGATCGTCGTCGTCGAGCACGCCGGTGGCGTCGACGCCCGCGTCGGCGGTCTTGAGGCAGATGTCGGAGAGCGCCGGCTCGTCACCGGGGCGGAAGGGGCGGATGCGGGTCACGGCGCGAGTCTATTGGCCGCGGTCGCCACCGACGTCGATGAACCGGACGTCGGACGGGTCGATCCGCAGCGTCACCGTCGCGCCGGCGTCGAGGCCCGCGGCGAGCCCGGCGGGCACGTCGACGGCCACGTCCGGCTCGCCCGTGCGCACGCGCACGCCCGCGGGCGTCTGCTCCAGCCGCACGATCCGGGCCTCCCACTCCCCCGGGCCGTTCGGCGGCCGTTCGACGATCCGCACGTCCCCCGGTCGGAACACCGCCGCCGCGTCGCCCTCGGGAAGACGAGTGGATGCCGGCAGCACCAGGCTCCCCGCGCGCCAGGTCGAGGCATCCCGTCGCCCCACGACGCGGTTGAGGCCGGCGACCGCGGCGACGAATCGCGTCGCGGGCGCCGCGAGCACATCGCGGACCGGACCGGACTGCGTGATCCGCCCGTCTTCGAGCACGACCAGGCGACTGGCCAACGCCACGGCATCGACGGCGTCGTGGGTCGCCACGATCGCCGTCGTCCCGGTCTCGGCGAGCTGCCGATGCAGCAGCGCACGCACGTCGCCGGCGGTCTCGGTGTCGAGCGACGTGAGCGGCTCGTCGAGAAGGATCGCGGCGGGCGCCGTAGCGAGCGCGCGTGCGAGCG
>Ga0160441_101042_pt1 | contig 11515 bp, 14 predicted proteins | sample HID1971K_E1MG_FD_108260 | JGI IMG/M metagenome (GOLD analysis project Ga0160441, IMG submission 108260) | Enriched millipede-associated microbial communities from UW Madison campus, WI, USA - HID1971K_E1 MG | ecosystem: Host-associated > Arthropoda: Insects > Digestive system > Unclassified ... | reverse complement strand
TCGTCTCCACGCCCCTGGACGGCACGGCGCGCGAGGTCGCGGGAGTCGAGCGGGTGCCCGCGGTCGCGCGCGACGGCGAAACGGTCGAGACGCCACTCACGAGGGCCGCCGAGCCGATCATCGGCTACCTCGTCGACCTCGACCTCGCCTGAGCGGCCCCGCCCTCGCCCCTCAGGGGCGGATGAGGGTCAGGAACCGGTACGGCACGCCCGTCCGCGAGACTGCCCAGCCGTCTGCCGGCTCGACCGCAGCGACCGCCCAGCCCTCGTGTGCGGGCGCGAAGGTGTCACCGCCCTCGACCTCGAGGTCGAGCTCGGTGACCTCCAGGACGGATGCCACGGCGAGCGCTTCGGCGAACAGCCCCGCGCCCCCGATGACCCAGGCCTCGGGAGCATCGTCGACGAGCGACAGCGCGGCATCCAGCGACCCCGCCCGCTCGGCGCCCGCGTCCGCCCACGAGTCGGAACGCGTCACGACGATGTTGCGGCGTCCCGGAAGGGGTCGGAATCGCTCGGGGAACGACTCCCACGTGCGGCGCCCCATGATGACGGGCGCTCCCGCCGTCGCTGCGCGGAAGTGCGCGAGATCCTCCGGCACGTGCCACGGCATGCCGCCGCCCCGCCCGATCACTCCCCCGCGGGCCTGGGCCCAGATCAGGCCGATGCGGGTCATACCGCGACCGCGGCGCGGATCGCCGGGTGGTGCCGGTAGTCCTCGACGATGACGTCCTCGAAGGTGTAGTCGAAGACCGAGTCGGGCTTCCGCGCGAACGAGACCGTCGGGTAGGGGTACGGGTCGCGGGAGAGCTGCTCGCGCACCTGCTCGAGGTGATTGTCGTAGATGTGGCAGTCGCCGCCGGTCCAGACGAAGTCGCCCGGCTCGAGGCCGGTCTGCTGGGCGATCATGAGCGTCAGCAGCGCATACGAGGCGATGTTGAACGGAACACCGAGGAACATGTCGGCGCTGCGCTGATACAGCTGGCACGAGAGCTTGCCGCCCGCGACGTAGAACTGGAACAGCGCGTGGCACGGCGCGAGGGCCATCGCCGGGATGTCAGCGGGGTTCCAGGCCGACACGATCAGGCGGCGCGAATCGGGGTTCGCGCGGATCTGCTCGATCACCTGGCTGATCTGGTCGATCTGCTCGCCCGAGGGCGTCGGCCACGACCGCCACTGCACGCCGTACACGGGGCCGAGCTCGCCGGCGGCATCCGCCCATTCGTCCCAGATCGTGACGCCGTGATTCTGCAGCCACGCCACGTTCGACTCGCCGCGCAGGAACCACAGCAGCTCGTACACGATCGACTTCACGTGCACGCGCTTGGTCGTGATCAGCGGAAAGCCCTGTGCGAGATCGAACCGGATCTGCCGCCCGAACACGCTCGTCGTGCCGGTGCCGGTGCGATCGTCCTTGTGCACCCCGTCTGTGAGGACCTCGCGCAGGAGGTCTTCGTACGGGGTGGGGATGGATGCCGGCGCGCTCACGCCGTCAGCCTACCGGCGCCCGGATGCGGCAGGGTCGTCATAAACCGCATCTTCGGCGCCCTCTCGGGCGGCGCGCGCTAGGCTCGTGGGCTGTGAGCCTGACCGACGCGACCCTCGTGCTCGCCGCGCTCCTCGCGGCGACGATCGGGCTCGGCGGGTGGCTGCGCTGGCAGCAGAACCGGCCCCGGCGAGTCGACCCCGACGAGGTCGTCGAGCCGCAGCGGCTCGGAGCCGACGCGCTCGGCGAACGGGCGACGCTGCTGCAGTTCAGCACCGAGATGTGCGCCCGATGCCCCGGGGTCCACAGAACGCTGGGCGCCATCGCCGCCGAGCGCGAGGGCGTGCTGCATCTGGACATCGATCTGACGCACCGCCCCGACATCGCGAAGCACTTCCACGTGCTGCAGACCCCCACGACCCTCATCCTCGACCGCGACGGCGTCGTGCAGACCCGCTTCGGCGGCACGCCGAGCCGCAGCGCGGTCGAACTCGAACTGACACGCGTGGCCGCGGAGGGTGCACATGTCTGACACGACCCACACGTCCGGGGCGCGGAAGGGCATCGATCCGCGCGGACCGCGCTTCGTGGCATCCATCACGGCTGTCCTGCTGCTGGTAGCGACCTATCTCGCGCTGACGGGCCTGTCGACGGCGCGCGGCTCCGGAGGCTGGGCGATCGACGAGGCGACGCTCGCCGAGCGCGCCGCCACGCCGGGCTTCGTGCTGCTGCTGATCATCGCGCTGCTGTTCCTGTGGGCCGTGGTGTCGCCGCGGACCGCACCCTGGGCGGTGCTGTTCCGTCGCGTCGTGCAGCCCCGGCTGCAGCCGCCGACCGAGCTCGAAGACCCCCGCCCGCCGCGCTTCGCGCAGGGCGTCGGCCTGTTCGTGACGGGGATCGGCCTGGTGCTGCACCTGCTGGGCGTGCCGTGGGCGCTGCCGATCGCGGCGGGCATGGCGTTCGTCGCCGCGTTCCTCAACGCGGTGTTCGGCCTGTGCCTCGGCTGCCAGCTGTACCTCGTGCTGCAGCGCGTCGGCGTCGTCGGGCGCCCCGCCGCCGTCTGAGTGCTCGGCCCGCGCCCCTCCCGCCGCAGGGTCGATCCGCATAGGCTCGGAAACGACGCGACCGCGTCGATGCCCGACCGAGGGGAACCTGCAATGAGCGTGACGAGCGAAGCGACCACCACCTGGAAAGGCAGCCTGACCGACGGCGCGGGCGAGATCGCGCTCGAGAGCTCGAACCAGGGACCCCTGCCGGTGAACTGGAAGGCGCGCAGCGAGGGATCGACCTCGGTCACGACACCCGAAGAGCTGCTCGCCGCCGCGCACTCCTCCTGCTTCAGCATGGCGCTCTCGCACGCGCTCGCGGGCAACGGCACCCCGCCCGAGAGCGTCGAGACGACGGCATCGGTCACGTTCATCCCGGGCACCGGCATCACGGGCTCGCACCTGAACGTCAGCGCGGTCGTCCCGGGCCTGTCGGCCGAGGACTTCGCGCGCATCGCCGAGGAAGCCAAGACCGGCTGCCCCGTGTCCGCCGCGCTCACCGGCATCGAGATCACGCTCGAGGCGACGCTTGGCTGACGCCCTCACCGGCGCGTCCGCGCGCGTCGTCGTCGCCGGCGCGTCGGGACTCATCGGCCGCGCACTCGTCGCGTCGCTGCGGGCCGACGGCGTGCCCGTCACGACCCTCGTGCGCCGTGAGGCGACCGCACCCGACGAGGTCTCGTGGGATCCGCAGCGCCGGCGCCTCGACCCGGCCGTGCTCGACGGGGCGCGCGCCGTCGTCGGGCTGAACGGGGCGAGCATCGGGCGGTTCCCCTGGACGCGGCGCTACAAGCACGAGCTCGTCTGGTCGCGCATCGCGCCGACGCAGGCGCTCGCCTCGGCCGTCCGCTCGCTGGGTGACGATGCGCCCGCATTCGTCTCGGCATCCGCCGTCGGGTATTACCCGTCCGCGCCGGGCCGCGTGCTCACGGAGGACGCGCCGCGCGGCGACACCTTCCTCGCCGACCTGTGCGGCGAGTGGGAGACCGCCGCCCGCGCCGCGGGGCGGAAGGCGCGCGTCGCGCTGCTGCGCACTGCGCCGATCGTCCACGCCGACGGCGTGCTGAAGCCGCTGCTGCTGCTCACCCGGTTCGGCCTCTCGGGCCCGATCGGGCGGGGCACCCAGGTGTGGCCGTGGATCTCGCTCGACGACGAGGTGCGCGCGATCCGGCACGTGATCGACGGCGACGTCGACGGGCCGGTCAACCTCACCGGTCCGCAGCGCGCGACCGCCAACGATCTCGGCTTCGCGCTGGCCGTTCGCATGAACCGGCCGTACCTGCTGCGCGCCCCCGAGTGGGCGTTGCGCCTGGGTCTCGGCCGTGACGCGACCGAGGCGCTGCTGACGAGCGACATGCACGTCGTGCCACGGGTGCTCGAAGACACCGGCTTCACCTTCACCCATCCCACGGTGGAGGATGCGGTGGCCGCGGCCGTCCCTGCCTCTCGCCCCTGACGCCGCCGGGTCAGCTGCGGCCGGACTTCTCCAGACGGATCGCGGTGCGCATCGCTTCGCGGGCCCGCGGGCGATCGCCCGCCCCGTCGTAGGCCAGACCGAGCCGGAACCAGCCGCGCCAGTCGTCGGGGCTCGCCTCGACGGCGGAGCGGTAGGCGGGGAACAGGGCGTCGGCCTGCGCACGATCGGGGCGACCGCTCGGGCGCACGTCGATCTGCTCGCTCGGCAGCGCGTGCTCCGCCTCGAGCAGGCGACCGAGTCGCTGGGTGCCGAGCCCGAAGGCGATCTCGCGCCACAGGGCCCACGCGGCGATCAGCGGCAGAACGACCAGCGCTGCCCCCATCACGATGCCGATGGGCTCGCCCGAGGTGAGCAGCAGCCAAGCTCGCTGCGCGACGAGCGCGATGTACAGCGCCAGCAGCACCGCCATGACGGCGACACCGATGCGTGCACTCATGCGCCGGTGACCCGCGCGACCTGACCCGGCACGTCGCCCTCGTCGACGGGGAGCTCGGGCGCGGCGGCGGCTCGCGGGCGCAGTCCGAGGTCGATCAGGCTGTCGAGGCCGACCACGACACCACGCGCGTCGCGTGCGGCGGCGAGCGCCACGCGGATGCCGGGTGCGTACGCGAGGGCCGGATCGATCGTGTCGTGGACGATGGTGAGCGTCTCGCCGGGGCCCGAGAGGATGGTCTCCTGCCGGGCGACGACACCGGGGCGCCGGAGGGAGTGGATCGGCACGCTCGCGACCTGCTGCCCCCGCGCGCGCTGGTCGACGTGCGGCGACTCGACCGGCCCCGCGTCGTCGCGGGCCGCGGCGATCAGCTCGGCCGTGCGCACGGCGGTGCCGCTGGGCGAGTCGACCTTCGTCTCCCGGTGCGCCTCGATGATCTCGATCGAGGGGAAGTGCGGGGATGCCGCGGCGGCGAGCGCCGATCCGATCACCGATCCGAGCGAGAAGTTCGGGATGAAGACCGCACCTGTGCCGGCCGCTTCGACGAGCGGGCGCACGAGGGCGATGCGTTCGGCCGACCAGCCCGAGGTCCCCACCAGGACGTTCCGGCCGCGCTCGATCGCCGCGCGTACGACGTCGATCGAGACGCCGGGGGTCGAGGCGTCGACGACGAGGTCGGCGCCGTCGAGCTCGGCCAGGTCGCTGCGCGAGCCCAGCACCGCGACGACCTCGTAGTCGGGCTCGCTGTCGATGACCGCGTGGATGATGCCCCCGAGCTTGCCGGTGCCGCCCACGAGGGCCACTTTCGTCGTCATGTCTCAAGAGTATGCGGGACTACCCTCGACACATGCCCGTTTTCGAGTCGCTCGCCGCCGACGACCCCCGCGCGCAGGCGCTGTTGAGCGCGTACTTCGAGATGCGCGGCGAGACGTTCCCCCAGGGGCAGACCTATCGCCCGGTCTTTCCCGCGGCGTCGGTGTTCACGCCGCCCGCCGGCGTGTTCGTCGTGGTCGTGGACGATGACGGCCGCGACGTCGGCTGCGGCGGCATCCGCCGCGTCGACGACGGCCCCGCCGGCATCCGCTACGAGGTCAAGCACCTGTATCTCGCGCCTGCGACGCGCGGTCGGGGCTGGGGTCGCCTGCTGCTCGACGAGCTCGAGACGCGGGCACGCGCGTGGGGTGCCGGCGAGCTCGTCCTCGATACCCACCACACCCTCGAAGCGGCGGGCGGGCTGTACGCCGCGAGCGGGTTCACCGCCATCGCCCCGTACAACGACAACCCGAACGCGACGCGCTGGTACGGCAAGACGCTCTGATCCCACCCCCACGGGGGCGTCGCCCGCTGCGAGCGCCTCGTCGTCGGCCTCCGGGCCAGACCGGCGATCAGACCGCGGGCAGCTCGGGGAGGCCCGTGTGCAGCTCGCGGGGCAGGTGCGCGAGGTCGTTGTGCGACACGAGCGTCCACGGACGCCCGGCGCGCTGCGCCAGCACGGTGAGCCCGCAGTGGGCCTGATTGATCGTCATCCAGCGCCATGCCGGGGCGTCGAGCACTTCACGCACGAACCAGGCGATCACGAAGTTGTGCGTGATCAGCAGTTCGTGTCGTGCCGGCCCGCGCACCAGATGCTCTGCGACGGCGTCGGCCATCTGCGCGCGCCCGGCCTCGATCTCGGCCTCGGTGTACGCGCCGAAGAACGATTCGTAGACGGCGGGCATGTCGGGCTCGGGTCCACTGGGAATGCAGTCGAACAGCAGCGACGACGGCTGCGGCGTGATCGACGGCAGGCGCTCGGCGACGGCACGCGCCGTCTCGGCGGCGCGCTCGAGCGGCGAGTGCCAGACGGCGTCGAGCGGCACGCCCGACAGGCGGTCGGCGAGCAGCTCGGCCTGCCGGCGGCCGCGGGGCGACAGCGGGCCGTCTTCGAGTCCGTGCTCGGCGTCGAGATGCTCACCGTGGCGCACGAGATAGAGGTAGTGCGTCACTGGTCACTCGTCTCGCCATTGGGGGGTGGAGGGGTCGCATCCACCCTACGTCAGCCTGCCGACAGTGGCCTCCGCCCTACTGCGCCGCCTTCGCGAGATCGGCGAGGTGCGCGCGACTGAGCGCCACACCGACGCCCTGCATCAGCTCGTCGACGTGGCTCGCGGCGTAGACGTTCACGATCGGCGCGGCGACGGCGCGCTGGGCGAGCAGCCAGGCGATCGCCACCGCCGACGTCGGAATGGACAGCTCGGCGCCGATCTTGTCCATCGCGCGCAGGGTGCGCGATCCGCGACGGTTCATCGCCGCCGCGAGCTGAGCGCCGCGCACCGATGACGAGACGCCCGCGCGCGAGCGGTGCAGGCCGGCGAGGTAACCGTGCTCGAGCGCTTGCGACGGGGTGACGGCGATGCCCTGCGCACCCGCCACCAGCCGCAGGTCGCCGTCGAACTCACTGCGTCGCAGCAGGTTGTACGGCACGTCGAGCACGGTCAGGCGCGGATAGCCCGCGGATGCCAGGATGCGCGCCTCGACGAGCTGCGCCGCCGTCTGGCCGTGCGCGCCGAGAGAGCGCACCTTGCCGGCGTCGATGAGCCATTCGGCAGTCGCGAGGGTGTCCTCGAGGGCCGCGGACTCGTCGCCCGTGCCGTCGAGGTAGAGGATGTCGATGCGGTCGGTGCCGAGACGCGTCAGCGATGACTCGACCGCTCGGATGAGGTTGACCGAGCCCAGGCCGGGGTGCTCGGGGTGGGTGCCGACGCGGACGCCCAGGACGATGTCGTCGCGCAGTCGGCGACGGCTGAGCCACTGGCCGATGATGTGCTCGCTGCGCCCGGCGGAGTACGCGTCCGAGGTGTTGAGGGCGTTGCCGCCGCGCTCGGCGTACGCGTCGAGGATCTCGTGCGCGGCCGCAGGGTCGACGTGCCAGCCGAACTCGGCGCCGCCGAGCACGAGCGGGAACACCTGCAGACCGGTCTCACCGAGAGGGACGCGCACACGTGCTCCGATCGGGGTGCCCTGCACGGGGATCGGGGCCGAGGGGTGCGCGAACGCCGTGGTCACCGGCGTCGCGCCGGTTTCCGCAACCGGCAGCGCCGGCGTCGCGCCTACGCCGAAGAAGCCCATCTCACACCCCCTCACGGACGGTGTCGGCTGTCCGTGCGACCGGATCCCCCGATCCGGTAGTACCGAGGGTAGGGCAGGTCTCGGCATCCACCGGGCATCGCCGCGAACTGCCGGTAAACATTCGATAACGCTTTGATCGCGAAAGCGGCAGAACCGCAGATCTGTCCCCCGAATGGGGGACGAGTCGCGCCGAAACCAACGGAAAGTACGGATGCCCGTCCCTCCGAGACGGGAGGGGCGGGCATCCGTGGTCTTTCGCGCGGGTCAGCCTTCGGCGGGAGCGTCCCCCGGGCCTTCGCTGGCCGCGGCCGAGCCCTCCTGGTCGGCGGGCTCTTCGAGCACGGGCTCGAGCGACAGCTTGCCGCGGTCGTCGATCTTCGTGATCTTCACGAGGAGCTTCTGACCGACGCCGAGCACGTCTTCGACGTTCTCGACGCGCTTGCCGCCGGCGAGCTTGCGGACCTCGCTGATGTGCAGCAGGCCGTCCTTGCCGGGCAGCAGCGAGACGAACGCGCCGAACGCCGCGAGCTTGACGACGGTTCCGAGGAACTGCTCGCCCACCTCGGGGTTGGTCGGGTTGGCGATCGCGTTGACCTGCGCGCGGGCGGCCTCGGCCGACGGGCCGTCGGTCGCGCCGATGTAGACCGTGCCGTCCTCTTCGATCGAGATCTGCGCGCCGGTCTCGTCCTGGATCGCGTTGATCGTCTTGCCCTTCGGGCCGATCAGCTCGCCGATCTTGTCGACCGGGATCTGCACGCTGATGACGCGCGGCGCGGTGGGCGCCATCTCGTCGGGCGCGTCGATCGCGGCGTTCAGGACGTTCAGGATCGTGAGGCGTGCCTCTTTCGCCTGCGTCAGCGCGGCGGTCAGCACCGACGACGGGATGCCGTCGAGCTTCGTGTCGAGCTGGATCGCCGTGACGAACTCGCTCGTGCCGGCCACCTTGAAGTCCATGTCGCCGAGCGCGTCTTCGGCACCCAGGATGTCGGTCAGCGCGGCGTAGCGCGTCTGGCCGTCGACCTGGTCGGAGACGAGGCCCATCGCGATGCCCGCGACGGGGGCGCGCAGCGGCACACCCGCGTTCAGCAGCGACAGGGTCGAGGCGCAGACCGAGCCCATCGACGTCGAGCCGTTGGAGCCGAGAGCCTCGGACACCTGACGGATCGCGTACGGGAACTCTTCGCGGCTCGGCAGCACCGGCACGAGCGCGCGCTCGGCGAGGAAGCCGTGCCCGATCTCGCGACGCTTCGGCGAACCGACACGGCCGGTCTCACCGGTCGAGTACGGCGGGAAGTTGTAGTGGTGCATGTAGCGCTTGTGCGTGACCGGCGACAGCGAGTCGATCTGCTGCTCCATCTTGAGCATGTTCAGCGTCGTGACGCCCAGGATCTGGGTCTCACCGCGCTGGAAGATCGCCGAGCCGTGCACGCGCGGGATCACCTGGACCTCGGCATCCAGCGGACGGATGTCGGCCAGGCCGCGGCCGTCGATGCGCACACCCTCGGAGAGGATGCGACCGCGCACGATGGTCTTGGTGACCGACTTGTACGCGGCCGAGAACTCGAGCGTCGCGACCGCGGGGAGCTCCCCGGCCTCGACGGCGGCGAGCAGCTGTGCCTTGACGTCGTCCTTGATGGCGTCATCGGCGTTCTGCCGCTCCACCTTGTCGGCGATCTGGTACACCGGCACGAGACGGTCGTACGCGCGACCGGCGACGAAGTCGTAGGTCTGCTGCGCGTACGGCGGGAAGACCGGGTAGTCCTGGATCTCCTTGGCGGCGGTGTTCGCCACGACGTTCTGCGCCGCGACGAGCTCTTTGATGAAGGGCTTGGATGCCTCGAGGCCCTGCGCCACGACCTCTTCGGACGGCTTGGTGGCGCCGCCCTTGATGAGGTTCCAGCTGTGCTCGGTGGCCTCGGCCTCGACCATCATGATCGCGACGTCGCCGTCGTCGAGCACGCGGCCCGCGACGATGAGGTCGAAGACGGCCTCTTCGAGCTGCGTGACGGTCGGGAACGCGACCCACTGGTCGGCGTGCTCGCCGTGGCCGGGGATGAGCGCGAGGCGCACGCCGGCGATCGGGCCCGAGAACGGCAGACCCGAGATCTGCGTCGACAGCGATGCCGCGTTGATCGCGAGCGCGTCGTAGAACTCGCCGGGCGCGATCGACAGCACGGTCACGACGATCTGGACCTCGTTGCGCAGGCCGTCGACGAACGACGGACGCAGCGGACGGTCGATCAGACGGCAGACGAGGATCGCCTCGGTCGAGGGGCGACCCTCGCGACGGAAGAACGAGCCGGGGATCTTGCCGGCGGCGTACGAACGCTCTTCGACGTCGACGGTGAGCGGGAAGAAGTCGAAGCCCTCGCGGGGGTGCTTGCCGGCGCTGGTGGCCGACAGGAGCATCGTCTCTTCGTCGAGGTACGCGGCGACGGCACCCTGTGCCTGCTGCGCGAGTCGTCCGGTCTCGAACCGGATGGTGCGGGTGCCGAAGCGTCCGTTGTCGAGGACGGCTTCGGCGGCGGTGATTTCAGGACCTTCCAAGAGGTCTCTCCTTCTTTGTTTAGACTCGCACGCGCGTTTCGCGAGCGAGATCGTGCGAAGGAGCAGGAACAGGCAGATCTCGGCGCGCGGGCGATGCCGCGTTCCCGCCAGCGCTGGCCACCAGTGGAGGTCCACCAGTCCTCGATGGCGAGATCGGGGACTGGGAGACCACCACAGGAGACCAGCTTCCTGCCGGCCTGCTCCGGGCGCCGCGGAAGATCCACGGCAACCTGCACAACCCTATCAGTCGAGGCCCCGCCTGCGTATGGTGGAGGGATGAGTACCGACGACACCTCCGCCGCCGACGAGATGAAGCGCAAGTTCAAGGAGGCGCTCGACAAGAAGAACGCGCAGCACCGCGAAGGCGAAGCGCACCTCGACGGCGACTCTCAGGTCCACGGCACGCACGGCGCCGTCACCAAGCGCGAGTTCCGCCGCAAGAGCGGCTGAGGCCACGACGACGGCACCGATCGCGTCGGCCACAATGGGAGCATGACGCTCCCCCGCATCGCCATGCCCGCGAGACTTTCGGATGCCGACGGCGCAGACGCGCGGGTCGGGCTCGCGAACGCGATCTTCGACGACGTCGCATCTCTCGTGCGCGCGGAGGACCTCGACGTCGTCGTGGTGCGCGGCGTCGACCTCGCGGGGGTCGACGGACTCGTGCTGCCCGGCGGCGGCGATGTCGACCCCGCCCGCTACGGGGGTGACATCTCGGCATCCGTCTACGACGTCAATCCCGCACAGGACGATCTCGACCTCGAGATCGCGGCGGCGGCGATCGCCGCCGGCATCCCGATCCTCGGCGTGTGCCGTGGGCTGCAGGTGCTGAACGTCGCGTTCGGCGGCACGCTCGTCGAAGACCTGCCCGTCTCGAGCGTGCGCCACACCCCCGGCGACGACGGCTGCGGCGTGCTGGAGTGGACGTGGCACCCTGTCGCGGTGGCCGCCGGATCACGGCTGCGGGCGCTGGTGGATGCCGACGAGATCGCGGTCGCGTCGGGGCACCACCAATCGATCCGCACCCTCGGCGCGGGCCTCGTCGCGACGGCCCTCGCCGATGACGGGATCATCGAAGCCGTGGAGCACGAGTCGCTGCCGATCGTCGCGGTGCAGTGGCACCCCGAGGCGGAGGGCACGCCCGCCGTCCTCGCCGCCGCGCCGTTCGCCGCGTTCGCCGACCTCGTGCGCGCCTCTCGCGCCGCCTCGCTGGTCGAGTAGCGCGCGCAGCGCGGGGTGTCGCGAGCGAGACCGGCTACTCCCCCGCCAGCCCGCCGAGCAGGTGCCCGCCCTTCGACGAGCTCAGGAGCCCCTGGAAGCTGTCGAGGTAGTTCGCCGGGTCGAGCGGATCGGACGACCGCGCCGGCTCGCGACGGGCGATCGCCTCTGCGAGCTCGCGCGCGCCCTTGTCGATGCGGGCAC
>Ga0160441_101030_pt1 | contig 11728 bp, 9 predicted proteins | sample HID1971K_E1MG_FD_108260 | JGI IMG/M metagenome (GOLD analysis project Ga0160441, IMG submission 108260) | Enriched millipede-associated microbial communities from UW Madison campus, WI, USA - HID1971K_E1 MG | ecosystem: Host-associated > Arthropoda: Insects > Digestive system > Unclassified ... | reverse complement strand
TGGGCGCCGATCTACACCAGCCTCCCGAGCGACTGGGCCGGAATCCTGGGCGGCGACTTCCCCCCGGACGGCGGCAACTGGACTTACAACACCAACGAGGAGTACTTCGACCTTGTGGGGGTCGCGCAGGGGCAGGCCGGCGCCGACAGCTGCCCGGCGTGGCAGGACGCTCAGGATTCGCTGTTCTCGCACCTCGAGGTGCTGCCGGTCTTCTCGTCGACGTCGACCTTCTACGGCGCCGGTGTGGAGTTCGGTCTGAACAAGGGCATCATCTCCCCGACGGCGCTGCGCGTGGCAGGCTGACCACATGACAGCTCCGGTCACGACGCGACCGAAGACGTCTGTGGTGGCCACCCTCCGGGGTGGTCACCACAGCGCCTCGAATCGCTGGATCGCCTTCATCGTCCGCCGCACCGGGCGGATGCTGCTGGCACTGTTGGTCGTCGTGACGGCGGCGTTCATCGTCTTGCGCGCTGCCGGCGGCGACCCGGTGCGCGCCGCCCTCGGCCCGACGGCCGATCTCGCCGTGGTCGAGGCGCGCCGAGAACAGCTCGGTCTCAACGACCCGCTCATCGTGCAGTACTGGAACTACGTCACCGGCATCTTCCTGCACGGGGACCTGGGCACGTCGCTGATCACGGGGCGCTCGGTGAACGAGATCGTGGCCAACCGCCTCCCTCCGACCATCGAACTGGCGGGCATCGCGTTCGTCGTGATCCTCGTCGTCGCGGTTCCGCTCGGACTCCTCATCGCCATCCTCACCCAGGGGGGCAAGCGTCGCGGCGTGGAAGCGGGCTTCACGGGCGCGACCGGCTTTCTGGCATCCATCCCCGAATACCTCATCGCCGTGGTGCTGCTGATCACGTTCGCGATCACCTTCCGCATCTTTCCGGTCGCCGGCATGAGCGGGCCCGCCTCGTTCGTCCTCCCCGTGCTCGCGCTCTCGATCGGTTCGGCCGCCGCGCTGTCGCGAATCGCCCGGGTCGAGGCGCTCGGCGTGCTCTCGGACGACTACATCCGCACGGCGCGCTCCAAGCGACTGCCCGCGAGCCTCGTGTACTTCCGGCACGCACTGCCGAATATGCTCACCGCGACCCTCACTCTCGGCGGCGCACTGTTGGCGACCATGATCGCGGGCAGCGTCCTCGTCGAGCAGGTCTTCAACTGGCCGGGCATGGGCACCGCGTTCGTGCAGGCGATCGTCTCCAAGGACTACGGCATCGTCCAGGGGCTCGCGATCGTCTATGCGGCGATCATCCTCGTCGTCAACCTGATCATCGACATCGTGCTGGCCGTGCTCGATCGTCGCACCACCCTCCTCGAGACGGCGTGATCATGAACCGCAACCGGACCAACGGCCGCTTCGCCTGGATCCTGCGATCCCCGATGGCCATATCTTCGTCGATCGTCATCGCTGCGCTCGTCGTGCTCGCGATCGTGGCGCCGATCCTGTGGGGGACCGCCGCTGCGACACCCAACCCCGCTGAGCTGCTGCAGCCGCCGAGCGCCGAGCACCCGCTCGGCACCGACAGCCTCGGGCGTGACCTGCTGCTGCGCACGCTCGTCGCCACGCGTCTGTCGCTCGTGATGGCGCTGGTGGCGACCGCGTTCGGGGCTCTTGCCGGTCTCGTTCTCGGCGCTCTCCCCGTCGTCGCCGGCCCGCGCACACAGCGTGCGTTCGGCTCGATCATCAACATGTGGCTCGCTTTCCCGGTGCTGCTCATGGCGATGCTCACGGTGATCCTGCTCGGGCCGGGATCTGCGACCGCCGTCGTCGCGCTCGCCCTCACGATGACGCCGTCGTTCGCACGCCTCGCGCAAACGCTCTCGTCGCGCGTCGGCGGTTCCGAGTACCTGGCCGCCGCGCGTCTGCTCGGGGTGTCGAAGCGACGCCAGTTCACGAAGTACATCGTGCCGAACATCGCCGAGCCGGTCGTCGTGAACGTGACCCTGTCGATCGGCGGCGGCCTGCTCGCACTGTCGAGTCTGAGCTTTCTCGGGGTCGGCGTGCAGCCGCCCGAGTACGACTGGGGTCGCCTGCTCAGCGAGGGCTTCGCCCAGGTCTACAGTCAGCCGACCGCTGTCGTCGGCCCGGGAGTGATGGTCGTCGTCGCAGGGGTCTCGTTCGGCATGCTCGGCGAGGCCTTCGCCGCGCACATGCGCGGGCGCGGCCGCGCGCGAGCGTTGCCCGAACGCAAGCTCGGGCCGGCCCCACGCGTCGATGACGCGTCGATGGTCTTCGACGAGGTGCAGGCGGCTCCCGGGGTCGAGCCCCTGCTGGAGGTCTCCGGCCTGACGGTCGCGTTCCCCGGCCCCCGCGGGTGGATCCGGCCGGTGCAGGACGTCTCGTTCACGATCGCACCGGGCGAGATCGTCGGCGTCGTCGGCGAGTCCGGCAGCGGCAAGAGCGTGACGATGATGTCGATCGCGCAACTCGCTCCGGCCGGTGCCGCCGTCACCGCGCGGTCGCTGCGATTCGCCGGGAAAGAGCTCGCCGGCTCGTCGCCGCGCAAGGCATCCGCAGCACTCGGCACCGACGTCGGCGTCGTCTTCCAGGATTCGCTGACCGCTCTCAATCCCGCGCTGAAGGTCGGCACCCAGCTGTCCGAAGTGCCGCGTGTGCACCAGCACGCCTCGCGCGCACGGGCTGCGCAGATCGCTGTGGACGCCCTCGATGCGGTCTCCATCAACGATCCCGAGCGTCGGGCGCACCAGTACCCCCATGAGTTCTCCGGTGGCATGCGCCAGCGCGCGCTCATCGCGATGTCCCAGATCGGCTCGCCCCGCCTGATCATCGCCGACGAGCCGACCACCGCGCTCGACGTGACCGTGCAGCAACGGGTTCTCGCCCTTCTGCGCCAGGAGTGCGAACAGAGCGGCGCCGCAGCGATCGTCGTCTCGCACGACATCGCCGTACTCGCAGAACTCTGCCAGCGCATCCTCGTGATGTATGCGGGGCGGATCGTGGAAGACGTCGACGTCCGGCTTCTCGCGGAGCCGGAGCGACTCGCGCATCCCTACACGCGAGCTCTTGCGGAGTCACTCCCCGACCTCGACACGGATCGCACGATGCCCCTCGCGACGATACCGGGTGAGCCACCGGACCTTTCGCTCCCGGTCGTCGGCTGCGGCTTCGCGCCCCGTTGCCCTTTCGCCACCGACCAGTGCCGCACCGACACCCCGGCGCTGCGATCGCACGGCTCCGGTCGTGTCGCGTGCTGGCACCCTCAGGACGGCGCACCCGTGCCGACGGCTTCGCGACAGGAGGTTCCGGTCTGATGGCCGAGCTGCTCATCGACGACCTCGTCGTCACTTTCGGTTCGGGCGCGAACGCGGTGCGCGCCGTCGACGACGTCTCGCTCCGTGTTCCGCATGGGACGATCGTCGGCCTCGTGGGGGAGTCGGGGTCGGGCAAATCGACCATCGCCCGGACCATCGCCGGCCTGCAACGCCCGACCTCGGGCACGCTGAAGCTCGATGGGCGCGACTTATTCGCGCGACGCCCCAATCGCCGCGCGAACGCGAGTGACGTGCAGATGATCTTTCAAGATCCGTACTCTTCGCTGAACCCTCGGATGACGGTGGGCGAGACGATCGATGAGGCGATCGCGACCCACTCGGACGCGTCCGCGAAGGAGCGTGCTGCGAGCGTGCGCGAGTTGCTCGATCTCGTTCGCCTGAAGACGGATGCCGCCGATCTTTACCCTTCCAGCTTGTCGGGAGGGATGCGTCAGCGCGTCGCGATCGCCCGGTGCCTCGCGGTGCGGCCCAGGCTGATCGTCGCTGACGAGATCACGTCGGCACTTGACGCGTCGGTGCAGGGCGCAGTTCTGAACCTCCTGAAGGACTTGCAGCGCGAACTCGAGCTGTCGGTCGTCTTCATCACCCACAACCTCGCCGCCGTCCGCTACATCGCCGACACGACGGCGGTGATGAGTCGCGGTCGGATCGTCGAGCACGGCGATGCCGAGCAGATCGTCGCCCACCCCCGGCACCCGTACACGCAGTCGCTCATCGAGGCCATACCCCGCATCGATAATGCCGGCACCGACCACCTGTTGCGCACCTTGGCAGAGGCAGACGCGTGACTCTTCGGGGCGACGCGCAACGACTGCTGCCCGATCTCGTCCGGCTGCGTCGTGAGATCCACGCCGATCCCGAGCTGGGGCTCGCTCTGCCGCGCACGCAGGGGCGGATCCTCGATGCTCTCGGCGACCTCGACCTCGAGATCAGCCGGGGGCGCTCGACCGATTCTGTGGTCGCCGTCCTGCGCGGCGGCCACGACGGCCCCGTCGTCCTATTGCGTGCTGACATGGATGCCCTGCCGCTTGTCGAGCAGAACGAGCTCGACTATCGCTCGCGCGGCGAGACCATGCACGCGTGCGGCCACGATCTGCACGTCGCGGGTCTGGTCGGCGCAGCGCGCCTGCTCGCCGCGCGCCGCGCCGGTCTGCACGGCGACGTCGTCTTCATGTTCCAGCCTGGTGAGGAGGTCGGGGACGGCGCGCGCCTCATGGTCGAAGAGGGCGTGCTGGATGCCGCCGGGCGGCGTGCCGACGCCGCCTACGCCGTGCACGTCGTTCCCGGTGAGGCCGGCGTCTTCTCGACCAAGCCGGGTGCGCTCATGGCGGGTGCCCTCGAGCTCGAAGTCGTCGTTCACGGCCGCGGCGGACACGCGTCGGCACCGCACCTCACGATCGATCCGGTGCCTGTCGCGGCCGAGCTCGTCACGGCCTTTCAGTCGTTCACGACCCGGCGGTTCGACGTCTTCGACCCGGTCGTGCTCACCGTGACGCAGCTCGCGGCGGGTGGTCCCGCCTACAACGTGATCGCGGGAACGGCGACCCTCGGCGCATCGGTGCGCGTGCTGTCCGAGGCATCCCTCGAGCGGATGCAGACCGAGTTGCCTCTGCTCGTCGAGTCGATCGCGGCGGGGCACGGCTGCACGGTCGACGTGCGACTTGAGATGCTCTGCCCACCGACGACCAACGACGCATCGCTGGCCGCGCAGGCCCTCCAGACGCTGACCGAGGTGTTCGGCCCGGAGCGGGTGATGACCAGCGCCTCGCCTGTCATGGGCTCGGAGGACTTCAGCTACGTCTCACGCGAGGTTCCTGGCGTCTACTTCTTCCTGCGGGCCACGCCGGCCGGGATCGACCTCGACAGCGCCGCACCGAATCACACGGCGCACGTGCTGTTCGACGACGCGGTGCTGGGCGATCAGGCCGCCGCTCTTGCCGCACTCGCGCTGTCGCATCTCGGCGATGCCTGACATCGCGTCGATCTCGCACGAGGTCACCGCGCGCGGCGGGCGGCTCGCCGTGCAGACGACGGCGGCACGCGAGGCCGTCGTGATCGACGGATCCGAGATCGGCGAGTCGTGGACGTTCGCCTACACGGCGCCGCGGACCGATGCGAACCGGCCGGTGGTCTTCCTCTTCAACGGCGGCCCGGGCTGCGCCTCGATGTGGCTGCACCTCGGTGGTCTCGCGCCGTGGCGCGTCGACGTCCCGTCCGACCTCAACGCGACTGGGTCGCCCCGCCGGCCCCTCGTCGAGAGCGCCGACTGCGTCCTCGACGTCGCCGATCTCGTCTTCGTCGATCCGATCGGCACAGGGTTCTCGCCATCGCCGGAAGCCGCTGAGCACGCCGGCGCCGATCGCGATGCCGCCGCTACCGCCGCGATCGTGGACGGGTGGCTGCGTCGGAACGACCGGCTCGGCTCGCCGGTCTACCTCGTCGGTGAGAGTTACGGCACCATCCGCGCGGTGCTCGCCGCGACCGCGCTGCGCGAACGGGGTGTGCCGGTGGCGGGTATCGCACTGCTCGGCCAGTGCCTCAATGCTCAGGAGACGACGCAGCGACCCGGCAACATCGCGGGCTTCGTCGCGGCACTGCCCTTCCTCGCGGCGACGGCCTGGTACCACGGCCGTGGTGCGCACAGCGCCGAAGTCCTCGACACGGTCGTCGATCGTGCGCACGCGTTCGCCGTCGGAGAGTATGCGGCGACCCTGACCGCGTCGCTCGACGGCATCCCCTCCGCGGGATTCCTCGAGCAGCTCGCGGGCTTCACAGGGCTGAGCGTCGATCAACTGCGCGAGCGTCGGGCGAGGGTCGACAAGGAGGAGTTCCGGCGTCTGCTGCTGGCCGACGAGGGCGTCGTCGTCGGGCTCACCGATGCGCGCTATCGTCTGCCGGCCGCGCCGCCGGGTGCCGTGGAGCCGCCGCTCGACGCGGCAGACGTACGGCTCGACCCCGTGTTCACGGCAGCGCTGCACCGACTGTTCGTCGACCACCTGGGGCTATCTGGATGGGATGGATATCGTCCTGCCGTCCCGGCCCACGAGGGGTGGGACTATCTCGAGGCGTCGGCAGTGGGCCGATTCGGCGGGAGTGCTTTGCCGTCACCATTCGCCCTGTTCGACTATCCCGCGCACCTCGCGGCATATCTCCGCGCTGACCCCTCGGCGCGGGTATTCGTCGGCACGGGCCAGTTCGACGCGCTCACCACGGTCGGGTCGGCGCGGCACCTGCTGACTCAGTATGGGCTTCCCGTGCAGCGCATCGTCGAGCGCCGATACCCCTCCGGTCACATGATGTACACGGATGCCGTGAGTCGCGCGGCCCTCGCGGAGGATCTGCGCGCGTTCCTCACCCCGTGACGGCGGGGACATCCTCCGCGACGGCGCTCAGGGTGAGACCGGCGTGTGGTCGGTCGCCTCGCGATAGAAGGTGTGCAGGTCTTGGGCCATGCGGCTGACGATCTGCTCGTCGACGAAGGTCATGTGCCCCGACTCGTAGAACCGGAAGCTGATGTTCTCTCGCAGACGCGGCGCGAGGTACAACTTGGCGATGTCGACCTCAGCGCCGAAGAACGGAGTCGCGAGGTCGTAGACCCCGCCCATCACGGCGACCTTCAGGTTCGGGTTGCGCCGCATCGCCGCCGAGAGATCGAGGCTGACGTCGGGGACGGGAGTGGGGGCGTCGATGCCCGGGGCCTTGTGCTTCCAGTCCCATGCGCGAGAGATCGGCATGTTGTAGAGGTGCCGGTAGTGCACATCGCTCGCGTATCCGAGGTCGCTCGCGACGTGTTCGCGGAAGGTCGACAGGTGCGCGCTGTTCACTCCCGCGGTCGCGGCATCGTCGGTCGCGGGATCGTGCGATCCCGTCCCGATCACGTACTGGTGATCGGCGACGAATCGCGTGTCGAAGCGTCCGACCACGCGGCCCTCGCCTGCGAGCAGAGCGTGGCGGAAGGGTTCCATGCCGATACGGAAGTGGCTCGCGAGGGCGTCATCGACGGCGATTCCGGTGAACGCCGAGAAGCGCTCGGCGACCTCGCGCTCGTGCACAGCGTCGATGCGATCGCCCATCTGGAGCGCGTGAGCGTAGGGTCCTTGCGCGAACTCGCGGGCCTGCGAGATCACATCGTCCACTGATGCCGCGGTGATCCCCGACTTGCCGTGATACCACGCGGTCGCGGCGAACGAGGGGAGCAGATTGATGTGCTCCTGATCGAGGCCGAGATTGTTCTCGGCCCAATTGAGCATCGTCGACAGCAGCACCACGCCGTTGAAGTCGAGTCCCTGGTTCTGCAGTCGGTGAACGAGGGCCGCGGCGCGCGTCGTGCCGTAAGACTCACCGAACAGGAATCGAGGTGCGTTCCAGCTCCCGGTGAGTGTGAGGTAGCGCGTGATCGCGCGGGCGAAAGCGTCGACGTCCTGGTCGACGCCCCAGACCTGGTCGGGCCGGGTGTCGCCGAGCAGCCGCGAGTAGCCTGTGCCCGGAGCATCGAGGAACACCAGGTCGCTCTCAGCGAGCAGCGTGTGCGGGTTGTCGCCCACCGTGTAGGGCGCCGGCGGGGTCGCGTGCGGCGTCGACGTGGGCGCGCGCCGCGGACCGAACCCCCCGATGTTCAGCCAGAGGCTGGCTGAGCCGGGCCCGCCGTTGAAGAGGAAAGTGAGCGGACGTCGCGGTGCGCCCTCAGCGCGGTCTGCGACGTACGCAAGGTAGAACATGGACGCCATCGGTGAGTGCTCGTCGTCGCGGACGATCACGGTGCCGGCCGTCGCGGTGTACTCCAGCGCTCCGCCGGGCAGCGTGATCGTGTGACGCGACCGGACGGCCTCTTCAGTCCCGCTCGACGGCTGATCCTGTTCGGTCATCCCAGCTCCCATTCAATACAAACGATTAGTATGAATAGCCTAGCCGTGTCGACCGGTCGATGTCACAGCACGGGCGCCGTGTGGCCCTTCGGGATGGCGAGGCGAAGCGCTCCGGCATCCACCCGCACGTTCACGGCGGTGGCCTCGCCGAACTCGTCGCCGTCGAGCTGCACGGCCTGCGGCGCCGACGCGGCGACCTGGATGCCGGGGCCTTTCGCGTAGCGCACGGCGTTGTCCTTCGTGCGCAGCCGCAGGATCGACCTGCCGGCGCGGAACCTGCGCAGCACGCTGTTGTCCCACGCCACGCGACGCCACACGGCGAGCCAGCCGAGCGGGTTCTTGGGCTGGAAGATGACGACGTCGAGGTCGCCGTCCGACACCGAGGCCTCGGGGATCAGCTCGAGCCCTGCGGGCAGCGACCCGCAGTTGGCGAACAGGACGCTCTGCACGTGGGCTCGGTGCATGCGGTGGCCGGTCACCTGGTACATGATCGGGAACGGCTTGGCCTTCACGAGCGACTTCGCGGCGCCGTCGACGTAGGCGACCCAGCCGACCTTCTTCTTGAGGTCGCCGCTCGTGTTGGCGATCATGGCGGCATCGAGCCCCATGCCTCCCATCACGACGAAAGCGTGCTCTTCGCGCTCGCCGCTTTCCCGCACGAAGTCGGCGAAGCCGACGTCGATCGCGAGAGAGTCGCCGTCGAACGCAGCACCGATCATCGCCGAGGGGTCGGCCAGCGGCAGCTGCAGGTTGCGGGCGAGGAGGTTGCCGGTGCCGCTGGGCACGATCGCGAGAGGGACGCCCGACCCGCTCATCGCCTGGCTGACGGCGCGCACGGTGCCGTCGCCGCCGGCGACGAGGACGACCGCCGCGCCCGCCTCGAGCGCCTCGCGGGTGACGCCGTCGCCGAGGTCTTCGACGGTCGTCTCGTAGAACAGGGGCTCGCCCCATCCGACCCCCGCGCCGTGTTCGGCGACGGCGGCGCGCAAGGCGTCGACGTCGACTTTGGTCGGGTTGTAGACCAGTGCGGCGCGCGGGGGCGACTCGGAGGATGCCGGGGGCATGCCGCAACGATACCGGGCCGGCCGTGGCGCACGGCCCCGGCATCCATCACCGCGCCTTGGCGGGGCCCTGACCGGGCCTAACTAGACTGGGCGGATGATCGATCTCGCTCTGCTCCGCGACGACCCCGACCGCATCAAGCGCTCGCAGGAGGCGCGCGGCGAGTCGCCCGACACGGTCGACGACGCGCTCGAAGCCGATCGTGCGCGGCGCGCGGCGATCACGACGTTCGAAGAGCTGCGCGCCGAGCAGAACGCGCACGGCAAGAAGGTCGCGCAGGCGCCGAAGGACGAGAAGGCCGCGCTGGTCGCGCAGGCGAAAGACCTCAGCGACCGCGTGAAGGCGGCGCAGCTCGCCGTCACCGAGGCCGAGCAGCAGGCCGCGGCGGCGCTCGCGCGCATCGAGAACATCGTCCTCGACGGAGTGCCGGCCGGCGGCGAGGATGCGTTCGTCACGCTGCGCACACACGGCGAGCCGGTGTCGTTCGACTTCGAGCCGCTCGACCACCTCGCCCTGGGCGAGAAGCTCGGCGCGATCGACATGGAGCGCGGCACGAAGGTGTCGGGCAGCCGCTTCTACTTCCTCACCGGCATCGGGGCACGGCTCGAGTACGCGATCATGTCGCTCGCTCTGCAGCGGGCGCTCGATGCGGGCTTCACCCCCGTCATCCCGCCGACGCTCGTGCGGCCCGAGGTCATGCGCGGCACGGGCTTCCTCGGGCAGCACGCCGACGAGGTGTACCACCTGCCGGCCGACGACCTCTATCTCGTCGGCACGAGCGAGGTGCCCCTCGCGGGCTTCCACATGGACGAGATCATCGACCTGACCCGCGGCGCGAAGCGCTACGCCGGGTGGTCGACGTGCTACCGGCGCGAGGCCGGGTCGTACGGCAAGGACACCCGCGGGATCATCCGGGTGCACCAGTTCAACAAGCTCGAGATGTTCGTCTACACGACGCCGGAGGATGCCGAGGCGGAGCACCTGCGCCTCGTCGCCCTGCAAGAGCAGATGCTGCAGGACCTCGGCCTCAGCTACCGCGTGATCGATGTCGCGGCAGGCGACCTGGGCTCCTCGGCGGCGCGCAAGTACGACGTCGAGGCGTGGGTGCCGACGCAGGGCGCCTACCGCGAGCTGACCAGCACCTCGAACTGCACGAGCTACCAGGCCCGCCGGCTCGACGTGCGCTATCGGCCGCCCGTCGATGGCGGCGGCGTGGGCAAGACGGCGCCCGTCGCGACACTCAACGGCACGCTCGCGACGACGCGATGGATCGTGGCGCTGCTCGAGACGCACCAGCGCGCCGATGGGTCGGTGGTGATCCCCGAGGTGCTGCGGCCGTATCTGGGTGGGCTCTCTGTGGCGAGGCCGGTGGCGGAGCCTGCCGCGTGACCGACGACCGCGAGACGCTGCCGCCGACGGGTTCGATCGAAGTCGTGCCGCCGCGCGAGGCGGCCGCGATCGTCGAGCAGGTGGCGGCGGATGCCGAAGACCCGGCCGTCTCCACTGAGCGGCTGCTCATCGCGCTCGACGTCGACGGCACGGTGCTGCTCGAGGACGAGACGCTCAGCCCCGGGGTCGTCGAGGCGATCGCCCACGCACACCGGGCGGGCCACGAGGTCATGCTCGCGACGGGGCGGTCGTGGGAGGGCACGCGTGGCATCCAGCGCGTGCTCGAGCTCGCGCCCGAGTACGCGGTGTGCTCCAACGGGGCCGTCATCATGAAGCGGGTGGGTGGCGCCGTCGCCGACGAGACCCGCTACGAGCGCTTCCACGTCGAGACGTTCGACCCCGCAGAGGTGCTCGACCTGCTGCGCACGCATCTGCCGCACGCGCGGTACATGGTCGAGCTCGCCGGCGGCGAGCGGCTGTACACCGAGCACTTGGACGACTGGAACCTCATCCACGCCCGGCGCGTGTCGTTCGACGAGCTGCGGGCGCGGCCGGTGTGTCGCGTCGTGGTCGTGTCGCCGGATGAGACCGACCGCGATTTCGTCGACCTCGTCGCGCGGATCGGCCTGAACGAGGTGTCGTATGCCGTCGGATGGTCGGCGTGGCTCGACATCGCACCTCAGGGCGTCGACAAGTCGACCGCTCTCGAGCGCGTGCGCACGCTCCTCGGCGTGCCGCCCGAGCGGGTGCTGGTGATGGGCGACGGGCGCAACGATGTCGGCATGTTCCGGTGGGCGCTCGAGAACGGCGGGCGCGCGATCGCGATGGGCCAAGGCCCCGACGAGGTGCGCCGCGAGGCGGGCGAGACGACGGCATCCGTTCATTCCGGTGGCGTCGCCGACGTGCTGCGCGGATTGTGATTCGGCTGGCTGGCGCGCCATTCAGGGCCCGCACAGGCGTGCACGGGATGATGGAACGTCGCCTCGGCTAGACTCGACGCCGTTCGACGGATGCCGTGCAGTACGGCGGCATCTGCCGGGAGGGTTGTCCGAGCGGCCGATGGACCTGGTCTTGAAAACCAGTGGGCAGCAATGTCCCGTGGGTTCGAATCC
>Ga0160441_101022_pt1 | contig 11980 bp, 9 predicted proteins | sample HID1971K_E1MG_FD_108260 | JGI IMG/M metagenome (GOLD analysis project Ga0160441, IMG submission 108260) | Enriched millipede-associated microbial communities from UW Madison campus, WI, USA - HID1971K_E1 MG | ecosystem: Host-associated > Arthropoda: Insects > Digestive system > Unclassified ... | reverse complement strand
GTGTGGGTCACTTCCGGGTGGAACTGCACGCCGTACCAGCGCTTTTCCTCGTTGGCCATCGCGGCCACCGGAATGCGATCGGTGGTGGCGGTGATGGTGAAGCCCGGGGGCGCCACCGAGACGTGGTCGCCGTGGCTCATCCACACGTTCAACTTCGGCTCGCCGCCATGGTCGCTCAGGCCCTTGAACAGCGCGTCCGGGTGCACGACGTTGACTTCGGCATGGCCGAACTCGCGCTGGTCGGCTGCTTCGGTAGCGCCGCCGAGCTGTGCGGCCAGGGTCTGCATGCCATAGCAGATGCCGAAGATCGGCAGCCCGCTGTCGAACACTTCCTGCGGCGCGGCCGGCGCACCGGGCAGCGTCGTGGATTCGGGGCCGCCAGACAGGATGATGCCCTTGGCGCCGAACGCGGCGATGTCCGCCGGGTTGTGGTCCCACGCCCAGATTTCGCAGTACACGCCGAGCTCGCGGATGCGGCGCGCGATCAGCTGGGTGTACTGCGCGCCGAAATCGAGGATGAGTATCTTGTCGTTATGGATGTTGGTCATGGCGCCCGGCAATGCTGGATGGAAAACGGAGGAACGAAAATCAGGCAACGAATGGCAGATAGAGAAAGAGGAACGGGAATCAGCTTCCTCGTTCCTCTTCGCTCATGCCGCGTCAGGCGCGGTAGTTCGGCGGCTCTTTGGTGATCTGCACGTCATGGACGTGGCTCTCACGTTGGCCGGCGCCGCTGATCTTGACGAACTTCGGCTTGCTGCGCATGTCTTCGATGGTGCCGCAGCCCACGTAGCCCATGGTGGCGCGCAGGCCGCCCATCAGCTGGTGGATGATGCCGCCGACCGGGCCGCGATACGGCACGCGGCCTTCGATGCCTTCGGGCACCAGCTTGTCGGCACTGGAAGTATCCTGGAAGTAGCGGTCCTTGGACCCCTTCTCCATCGCCGCCAGCGAACCCATGCCGCGGTAGCTCTTGTACGAACGACCCTGGAACAGCTCGGTTTCACCGGGCGATTCCTCGGTACCGGCCAGCAGGCCGCCGATCATGATGGTCGATGCACCGGCGGCCAGCGCCTTGCCGATGTCGCCGGAGTAGCGGATGCCACCGTCGGCGATCAGCGGGATGCGGTCCTGCAGCGCTTCGGCCACCAGGTCGATGGCGGTGATCTGCGGCACGCCGACACCGGCGACCACGCGGGTGGTGCAGATCGAGCCCGGGCCGATGCCGACCTTGACCGCGTCCGCGCCGCTGTCCAGCAGCGCCAGTGCGGCTTCGCCGGTGCAGATGTTGCCACCCACGACCTGCACCTGCGGGAAGTGCTTCTTGACCCAGCTGACGCGGTCCAGCACGCCCTGCGAATGGCCGTGCGCGGTGTCCACCACCAGCACGTCCACGCCGGCAGCGACCAGCGCTTCGACGCGGCGATCGGTATCGCCGCCGACGCCCACCGCGGCACCCACCAGCAGGCGCGTGGCGACGTCCTTGGCGGCGTTGGGGTAATCGGTGTTCTTCTGGATGTCCTTCACGGTGATCAGGCCACGCAGGGCGAAATCATCGTTGACCACCAGGATCTTTTCGATGCGGTTGCGATGCAGCAGCTGCAGCACTTCCTCGGACGCGGCGCCTTCCTTGACCGTGATCAGGCGATCCTTCTTGGTCATGATGTGGCGGACCGGATCGTCCAGCTCGGTTTCAAAGCGCATGTCGCGGTGGGTCACGATGCCCACCAGCTGGCCGCCATCGACCACCGGCACGCCGGAGATGTTGCGCGCCTGGGTCAGCGCCAGCACGTCGCGGATGGTGGTTTCCGGGCCGACCGTGATCGGGTCGCGGATGACACCCGCTTCGAACTTCTTGACCTTGGCCACTTCGGCGGCCTGCTGGTCCACGCTCAGGTTCTTGTGGATGATGCCCATGCCGCCGAGCTGGGCCATGGCGATGGCCAGGCGTGCTTCGGTGACGGTATCCATGGCAGCCGACAGGATCGGAAGCTTCAGCCGCAGGTCGCGCGTCAGGCGCGTTTCCAGGGTGACATCCTTGGGCAGGATGATGGAATGGGCGGGGACGAGCGAGACGTCGTCGTAAGTCAGTGCTTCAGCCTGGATGCGCAGCATCGGCATACCCGAGATGTGGGGAAGCGCGACATTTTACCCTGATTTCGCCCCGTTGGGCAGGGGGCGGATGCGACGCTGTGTCGCGCCGGCGCAGCGCGTTCATGCAGCGGTTCGGCGGCCGGGCCGCACGACCAACTGTCGTGCGCTACCGACGATGCGCACCGCCCCGGTAGGTGACGACCGTTGGTCGTCACGGCGTCCCGGCGTCAGGACGCCTCGGCGGCTTCTATCGTGTTCTGCATCAGGGTCGCCACGGTCATCGGCCCTACCCCGCCCGGGACCGGAGTGATCCAGCTGGCCCGTGCGGCCGCCGCCTCGAAGCCCACGTCGCCGACCAGGCGGCCGTCGTCCAGGCGGTTGATGCCCACGTCGATGACCACCGCGCCCGGCTTGACCCACTCGCCCGGCACGATGCCGGGGCGGCCTACCGCTACCACCAGGATGTCGGCATTGCGCACCGACTGCTCCAGCACGTCCTTGGGGGTGAACTTGTGGCAGCTGGTGACGGTGCAGCCGGCGATCAGCAGCTCCAGCCCCATCGGCCGGCCCACATGGTTGCTCACGCCGACGATGGTGGCGTTGCGGCCGCGCACCGGCTGGTCGGTATGGCCCAGCAGCGTGGTGATGCCACGCGGGGTGCACGGGCGCAGGCCGAATTCGCGCAGGGCCAGGTGGCCGACGTTCTCCGGGTGGAAACCGTCCACGTCCTTGCGCGGGTCGATGCGGTGGATCAGGCGGCTGGCGTCGGGGATCCCCGGCAGCGGCAGCTGGACCAGGATGCCGTGGATCTTCGGGTCTGCATTGAGCTGGTCGATCAGGGTCAGCAGCTCGGCTTCACCGGTGCCGGCCGGCAGGTCGTAATCGAACGCCTCGATCCCGACCTTCTCGGCGGCACGGCGCTTGTTGCGCACATACACGGTCGAGGCCGGATCGCCGCCCACCAGCACCACGGCCAGCCCCGGCCGGCTGCCACCGGCCGCCAGGCGGGCGTCGACGCGCACCTTCAGGCTGTCCAGCAGGTCTTCGGCGATGCGGCGTCCGTCCAGGATGCGGGCGGAATGACGGGGGGCGGAATCGTTCATCGAATGCGGGGCGTGCGGCGGCGGGGACGGTATTGTCCCCTATTCCTCTTCTTCCGGCACTTCGTCGGCGTTGAGGGTGCGTGCCTTGCGCTTGGGCGCGGTGAACGGGGTCGGCGTGGGCACGCCCGGCAGCGCGCTGCCGAACACCATGTGCGCACCGGCACGCAGGTCGCCGCCGGCCATTTCCAGCTCGAAGCGCTCGGCGTCGCGTTCGCGGATCTGCTCGGCGATGTCGCGTGCGTCGTCCTCGTCGGCGCCCAGCTCGACCAGCGCGGCCTGGCCGAACATCAGCGCGGATTCGAAGGTTTCGCGGATCTGAAAGTCCACCCCGGCGTGGATCAGGCGCAGCGAGTGCTCACGGTCGAACGAACGCACCAGCAGCTTGGCCTGCGGGAACTCGTGCGCGACCAGTTCGACGATGCGGTCCGCATCCTGTGCGTTGTTGACGCACACTGCGATCGCACGCGCGGTGGCCGCGCCGGAGGCATGCAGCACATCCAGGCGGGTGCCGTCGCCGTAGTAGATCTTGAAGCCGAAGCGCTCGGCGTTGTGGATCATGTCCACGTCGTTGTCGATGATGGTCACATCCACGTCGCGCGCCAGCAGCGACTGGCTGGCCACCTGGCCGAAACGGCCGAAGCCGATCATCAGCACGCTGCCGGACATGCCCTCTGCGGTGTCCACGCCTTCCAGCGAGACTTCGCGCGCCGGCATCAGCTTGTCGTGCAGCAGCACGAACAGCGGGGTGAGCGCCATCGACAGCACCACGATGGCGGTCAGGTTGGCGTTGACCTCGATACCGATGACACCGGCAGCAGCGGCGGCCGAGAACAGCACGAAGGCGAATTCGCCGCCCTGTGCCATCACCACGCCACGATCCAGCGCCTGCCGGTGGTCGCTGCCCAGGATGCGCGCCACGGTGTAGATGCACACCGCCTTGGCCAGCATCAGCGCCAGCACGCCGGACACGATCAGCGGCCAGTTGTTGGCCACCACGGTCAGGTCCAGCGCCATGCCCACGCTGAGGAAGAACAGCCCGAGCAGGATGCCGCGGAACGGTTCGATGTCGGCTTCGATCTGGTGGCGGAAGGTGGATTCGCTGAGCAGCACGCCGGCCAGGAACGCGCCCATTGCCATCGACAGCCCGCCCAGCTGCATCAGCAGTGCCGCGCCCAGCACCACCAGCAATGCGGCGGCGGTCATCACCTCGCGCGCCTTGGCGGCGGCCAGGATGCGGAACAGCGGGTTGAGCAGGAAGCGGCCGACCAGCACCAGCCCGATGATCGCGCCGGCGGCGATGGCCACGCTGATCCAGCGCGAGCCGGTACCGGCATCGGCCTGCACCGGCGCCATGAAGGCGACCACCGCCAGCAGCGGCACGATCAGCAGGTCCTCGAACAACAGGATCGAGACGATCTTCTGCCCGGACGGCAGCGCGATATCCCCGCGCTCGGCCAGCAGCTGCATCACTACGGCGGTGGAGGTCAGCACGAAACCGGCCGCACCGATGAAGGCCACCGGCAGCGGGAAACCGAACAGCATGCACACGCCGGTGAGCACTGCACCGCAGACCACGATCTGCAGCGTGCCGAGCCCAAAAATTTCCCTGCGCAGGCTCCACAGGTGCGAAGGCCGCATTTCCAGTCCGATCACGAACAGGAACATCACCACGCCCAGTTCGGCCGTATGCAGGATCGCCTGCGGATCGGAGAACCAGCCGAAGCCGAACGGACCGATCGCCAACCCGGCGGCGAAGTAGCCCAGCACCGAGCCCAATCCCAGCCGGCGGAACAACGGCACCATCACCACTGCCGCACCCAGCAGGGCGACTACTTTCACCAGTTCACTGGCACCTGCTTCCACCGCCATGCGGTTTGTTCCTTGCAACTCCGATCAGCCATCACGATAGGACAAGTTGATGCAGGGACATAGCACGCAGGTGCGCAAGATCGTGCCGGGAATGGAACGATCGGTCAGCAAATCGCCATATCGTCCTACGGACCTGCGCAGAATGCGGCGTAGTCGATGTAGCCCGGGAAGGCCTGCCCGGGCGCACACAGTGGGCAGGCGGGGTCCGGCCCGAGGCGGATCTCGCGGAACCGCATGCCCAGCGCGTCGAACGTCAGCAGCCGCCCTACCAGCGGCTCACCGATCCCGAGCAGCAGCTTGAGCACTTCCGTGGCCTGCAGCAGGCCGACCATGCCCGGCAGCACGCCCAGCACCCCGGCCTCGGCACAGTTGGGCGCGAACTCCGGCGGCGGCGGCTCGGGGAACAGGCAGCGGTAGCACGGCGCCTGGCCGCGATGGCGGCCGGCGTCGAATACCGACACCTGGCCGGTGAAACGCTCCACCGCGCCGTAGACCAGCGGGATCGCGTGCTGGATGCAGGCATCGTTGAGCAGGTAGCGCAGCGGGAAGTTGTCCGAGCCGTCCAGCACCACGTCCACGCCGTCGAGCAGCGCGTCGATGTTGTCCGAGGTGACCCGCGCCTGCACCGCTTCCACGTCCAGCCGGGGGTTGAGCGCCAGCAGCCGCGCGCGGGCCGAATGCACCTTGGGTTCGCCGATGCTGGCGTCGGTATGCAGGATCTGCCGCTGCAGGTTGCTGCGCTCCACCACGTCGTCGTCGGCGATGCGCAGGTGCCCTACCCCGGCGGCGGCGAGGTAGAACGCGGCCGGCGAGCCAAGCCCGCCTGCGCCAAGCAGCAGTACCCGGGCGCCGAGCAGCGCCTGCTGGCCGGCAACGCCGACCTGCGGCAGCAGCAGGTGGCGTGAGTAGCGTTCGTTGAAATCGCGCTCGCCGTCGCTCTGCAGCGGCTGCACGAGTGGCAGCCCGGCAGCACGCCAGGCAGTGGTGCCGCCGTGGACGGAGGCGATGCGGGTGTAGCCGAGGTCACGCAGCACCGCAGCAGTGTCCAGCGAGCGTTTGCCGCTCTGGCAGATCAGCAGGATCTCGCGGTCGAGCGCTGGGAGCTGCGTGCTGGCTTCGCTCTGGAGATCGCCCTGCGCGATTCCCCTGGCGCCTTCGGCCATACCGGTGGCGCGCTCGTGCGGTTCGCGCACGTCGATCAGCAGCGCGCCGAGGAGGATGCGTTGGCGGGCGTGCTCGGGACTGAGTTCGGGTACTGCGGTCATGGCCCATTATGGGCGGGTTGGGACCGTCTGGGACACGCGTGGCGTGTCGCTACCGTGGGATGGCGTCCCGGTGTGCCGGGACGCCACGGGCTTCAGCGACCCTTGACGTGCTTGATCAGGCGCTTCTTCTTGGCAATCTGGCGTTCGCTCAGCACGTTCTTCTTGCCTTCGTACGGGTTGGCACCCTCGCGGAAGATGAACTGTACCGGCGTGCCGATCAGCTTGAAGCGCTTGCGGAAGAAGTTTTCCAGGTAGCGCTTGTACGACTCCGGCAGCTCCTTCAGGCGCGTGCCATGCACGATGAAGGTCGGCGGATTGGAGCCGCCCGGGTGCACGTAACGCAGCTTGGACACGTGACCACGGATCGCCGGCGGCGGGTTGGTCTCGTAGGCGATTTCCAGCGCCTTGTTGACTTCGCTGGTGCTGAACTCGTGGGTCGCCGAGGCATGCGCCTGGTGGATCGCACGGAACAGCTCGCGCAGGCCCGAGCCGTGCTTGGCCGAGATGCGCACCGTTTCAGCCCACGGCACGAAGCCGAGCTTGCGCGAGACCAGCGCTTCGGCCTGTTCGCGCTGGTAATCGGTCAGGCCATCCCACTTGTTGATCGCCACCACCAACGCGCGGCCGGCATCCAGCACCGCGCCCAGCACGGTAGCGTCCTGGTCCGTGACGCCTTCGCTGGCATCCAGCATCAGCACCGCCACCTGGCACTGCTCGATGGCCTGCAGGGTCTTGATGACGCTGAACTTTTCCACCACCTCTTCGACCCGGCCGCGGCGACGCAGGCCGGCGGTGTCGATCAGGCGGTATTCGCGGCCGTCACGCTCCAGGTCCACCGCAATCGAGTCGCGGGTGGTTCCGGGCACTTCCGAGGCGATCATCCGTTCTTCGCCGAGAATGCGGTTGACCAGGGTCGACTTGCCCACGTTGGGGCGGCCGACGAAGGCAATGCGCATCCGGTTCGGATCGTTGTCCATCTCCTCGCCGCTGCCCTCTTCGGGCAGGCGCTGGACGACTTCTTCAAGCAGGTCGTCCAGGCCCTGGCGGTGGGCAGCGGACACGGTCAGCATTTCGCTGAACCCGTAGCGGGCGAATTCCGCGCGCACGGTGTCTTCGTTGGTGCCGTCGATCTTGTTGATCAACAGCAGGGTCGGCCGCGACAGCTTGCGCAGCCACGACAGGATCTCGTCATCCAGCGCGGAGGTCCCGTCACGGGCATCCACCACGAACAGGATCAGATCGGCTTCGCCGGCGGCAGCACGTGCCTGGTCGGCGGTTGCGCCGGCCAGGCCTTCGTCATCCTCCGAGATACCGCCCGTGTCGACGACGAGGAACGGGTTGTCCTCGTCCAGACGGCAAACACCATAGTTGCGGTCCCGGGTGACGCCGGGCTGGTCATGGACCAGGGCGTCACGGGTACGGGTCAGCGCATTGAAAATGGTGGACTTGCCGACGTTCGGCCGTCCAACCAGGGCGACCAAGGGCAGCATCGCGATAACTCCTTATTGTGCCAACCGGAATGCGGTCAGCTTTCCATCAACGTTCTGCACCAGCAGAATCCCATCGGCGACCACCGGCTGCGCCAGCAGGGCATCGCCGCCACTCTTGGCGCGCGCGGCCAGTTCACCATTGTCTGTCCGCAACCAGTGCAGATAACCCTTGTAGTCACCCACCACAACGTAATCGCCGTGGATGGCCGGCCCGGTCAATGAGCGACGGGCCAGGCCGGTCTGCGACCACATGGCGCTGCCGCTGGCCTTGTCCAGGCCGAACACGCCGCCCTTGTTGTCGGTGACGATCACATTGCCCGAGGTCAGGGCCACGCCACCGGCGCCGCCATGGTCACGTGCCCACAACGGGCGGCCGGTGGGGCCTTCGATCGCCATGGTCTGGTTCTTGAAGCTGCTCACGAACAGGGTATTGCCTTCCAGCACCGGCGCGCCGTCCACATCGGACATGCGCTCCAGTTCGGTGCGGCCTTCACCGTTGGAGACCATCTGGTCCCACACGGTACGGCCGTCCTGCATGCCCAGCGCGGCCACGCTGCCGTCATCGTTGCCGATGAACAGCACGCCCGGGCCGGCCACCACCGGCGCGTTGCCGCGCACGGTCAGCATGGGCAGCTCACGCGGGTTGAACCACTTCTGGGTGCCGTTGCCGGCATCGAAGGCGGTCACCCGGCCATCGTTGCTGCGCACGAACACGATGCCCTGGGCGATCGCCGGCGCGGCGATCACTTCGCCCGGCACCTTGGCGCGCCACTTTTCGCTGCCGTCGTTGGCGTCCAGCGCGATGACCTGGCCATCCAGCGTACCGATCACCACCAGGCCTTCGCCGACGCCCGGGCCACCGGACAGACGCAGCTTGGGCTGCTTCTTGACCTTGGCCGGCTCGTAGGTCCAGACCGTCTTGCCGGTCTGCAGGTCCAGCGCATGCACGCCGCCGGTGATCGCGGCCGCGTACACGCGGCCATCGGCCACGACCGGGCCCTGGCGCACGCCGATGCGCTTCTCGCCCTTGCCCAGGTTGGTGCTCCAGATCCGGTCGACCTTGGCGGTCGGCTCGAACTTGACCAGCTCTGCCGGTTCCAGCGCCTTCTTGGCCTCCGCGTCCTTGCCGGCGAACCAGCCCTTGACGGTGGTGCAGCCGGACAACGCCACGCCCATCAACACCAGGGTGGCTACGCGCTTGATCATGACCATCTGCTTCATTACACCGACTCCGCAGGCTCGGTAACGGTGCCACCGGCATCCATCACTTTGGTTTCCAGCACGCGCCGCTGGGGCGCTGCCACATCCAGCGTCTTGAGCGCCTTCTCATACTGCCCGCGGGCTTCGTCACGCTTGCCCAGCGCCATCAAGGCGTCGCCATGGATTTCCAGGCTCGCACTGTCGGTGGCACTGCCCAGCAGCGTGATGGCTTCATCGTTCTTGCCGGTGGCGATCAGCAGGCGCGCAATGCGCTGGTCGATCGCCGCCTTGTATTCCGGGTCGGCCTTGATGGCACGAAGGGTGGCCAGGGCCTCCTCGTTCTTGCCTGCATCGACCTGCGCCTTGGCCAGCTGCAGCGCTGCCAGGTCGCCGTAGACCTGGACCTTGCCGCCTTCCAGCGTCTTCACGCCCTTGGCCGCTTCGTCCAGCTTCTTGTCCTCCAGCTGCTTGAGCACCACCTGGTACTCACCGTGGGCGCCCGCCAGGTGGCTGCCCTGTTCCTTCTGCCACCACTGCCAGCCGGCGATGCCGCCGATGGCAATCGCCACGCCGGCGATGATGCTGACACCATTCTTCCGCAGCCAGCTGCGGACGCGTTCACTTTGTTCGTGCTCGTCGAGCAGGTCGTCGATCGCCATGCGTACTCTCGCCCCTGCCCGTCAGGAGGGACTGTTTGAATTGGATTGTCGAAATGAATCGGGAAACGCGGCTCAGTGTGAAACCGGAGCCACGGAGCCGTCAGAGGATACCGTAAAGCGTGCCACGTTGGCTCGCTGGTAGGGCGAAAGGTCAATGATGGTGCCGGCCTGCTGAACCTCCACCGCCGACGCATTGCCGAGCACCATTCGGGCCACCTGGCCCGGACTGAAGGCGCGGGTTTCGCCTGACTTGATCAGGGCTTTCTCGACGGTGCTGCCGTCGGGCGCGACGATATCCACCCAGCTGTCGCCCTTGAACTGCAGGCTGAGGGCACCGGCCGGCGCGGGCGCGGCGGCCGTCGGACGGGGCACCGGGGTCAACGAGGCCAGGTAAGGGGCCGACGGCGCCGTCGACGGCGCAGGCGTCACCACCGGCGCTGCCTGGTCAGACGGCGCGGTGCCCGCCACCGGTACGGCGGCGGGAATCACATCCAGCGAAGCGGTATTGGGGGTGGTCGAGGCACTGTCGAAGTGGCCGCGTGTAGCGAACCACACCGGCACGGCCAGCACCGCGGTGATGCCGACATACAGGGCACGGCGGCCGAGGCTCTCGGCGATACGCCGGGCCCGCGGGGTATGGGTGTGGCTGACCAGCTGCGGCGGCACCACCGGCCCGATGTGGGCCTGGTCCAGCACATCGCCCAGGTCGACCTTGAGCAGGCGCGCATAGCTTTTGAGCTGGCCGCGGACGAACACCGGCGCACCAAGGCGGTCCCACTGCTCGGCTTCCAGTGACTTCACCACCTGCACCGGCATGCGCAACTGCTGCCCCACTGCTTCGAGCGTCAGTCCTGCCGCTTCCCGCGCCTGCCGGAGACGTGCTCCACAGCCGGCCGCAGTGTCAAAAGCGTTCACAGTCTGGTCATCAATCACAATGCTTCAACCCCGGGAATTAGGAGCCGCATCCTGCGGAAATTCGTCGCGAATTCGCTGCAGATAACGACCGGATGCCACTGTGTCGCCAAGCTGCGCCTCGATTTGAGAGGCAAGTTGTAACACGGAACGTGTGGCCGGTGCAGCCGCAAGACGACGTTGCACGAAGGCCCGGGCCTCGAAAAAGCGGCCCTGGGCATGCTCGTTGCGGGCCATGGCCTCCAGCGCATAGGGGTTGGCCGGGTCCAGCGCCAGGGCCCGGCGCAGGTCCCGCACGGCGCGCTCGGGCTGGCCGGCGTCAAGTGCACAGCCCCCTGCGTTGGCCAGGGCTGCGGCCGGCGTGCGGTAACCCGGCGCGGCAACGGCCCGGTCGAACAGTGGCAACGCTTCGGTGGCGCGGCCATGACCACATAACCACGCGCCATAGTTGTTGAGCACCTCGCCGCTGTCCGGCGCCAGTTCGGCCGCCTTCTGGAACAGCGGACCGGCGGCGGCATCGTCACCGCGCCGGTTGGCCAGCGCCGCCAGCATGATGTAGGCATCCGGCCGGCCCGCGTCGAGCTTGAGCGCGCTTCGGGCGCGCTTTTCGGAAGCGTCCAGCGCTCCGGCGCGGAACGCCTCGGCCGACAATGTCATCTGGTCCTGGTAGCTGACCCGGCGACGGGTGTCAGCGTTGTCGCGCGCCACATACTCGGGCGCTACGCCCAACGGAGCGGTCATGGGTTTGACGCCTTTGTTGCCACACCCGGCGAGTGCCAGCGCGACGAAAAGAACGGCTGGCAATCGGCGGTCAGGCAGCGGCATCCCGGTTTTTCCCGTCCTGGAGCGTCTTGTTGAACTCGGCCTGGCGGCGGGTACGATCCATCACCTGGCCCTTGAGCTGGCCACAGGCGGCATCGATGTCGTCGCCACGGGTCCGCCGCACCATCGTCAGCACCTGCTGGTCGAGCAGGATCTTCTGGAAGGCGCGGATCTCCGCATCACCGGAGCGCTCATAGCGGGTACCGGGGAACGGATTGAACGGAATCAGGTTGACCTTGCCCGAATGCGAGGCCTGTACGGCATTGTCGAACTGGCGCATCAGCCGCGCCAGCTGGCGGGCGTGCTCGGGCTGGTCGTTGATGCCCTTCATCAGGGTGTATTCGAAGGTGACCGATTCGCGGCGCTTGTTCGCACGCAGGTAGCGCGCGCACGAGGCCATCAGTTCCACAATCGGGTATTTCTTGTTGAGCGGCACCAGGGTCTCGCGCAACGCATCGTTCGGCGCATGCAGCGACACCGCCAGCGACACATCGCTTTCGGCCGACAGGCGGTCGATCTGCGGCACCAGGCCGGAGGTCGACAGGGTCACGCGCTTGTTGGCCAGG
>Ga0160441_100992_pt1 | contig 12321 bp, 11 predicted proteins | sample HID1971K_E1MG_FD_108260 | JGI IMG/M metagenome (GOLD analysis project Ga0160441, IMG submission 108260) | Enriched millipede-associated microbial communities from UW Madison campus, WI, USA - HID1971K_E1 MG | ecosystem: Host-associated > Arthropoda: Insects > Digestive system > Unclassified ... | reverse complement strand
GCCAGCGAGATCGCGCGCTGCGCCGACAGCGCCCACGTGCGCCGGGCGTAGGCCTGCGCGGCGATCGCCTCCGAGTTGGCGCGGGCGAGGGCGATGAAGGGCGTGCGGTACGGCACCTCGAACAGCGGCATCCGCTGCGCCCGACAGGCGTCGACGAGTCCTGCCGGGATGCCGTCGCGCACGACCTCGGTGCCGAAGCCGAGCCCGCGCACGCCGCGTGCCCGCAGCCGCGACACATACGGGGCGTAGGCGGTCGCGGTGAACTGGGTGCCGGTCGTGAGCAGCAGCAGGTCTTCGGCGAGGAACGGCGTCGGGTCGGCGAGGTCGGACGAGTGGACCCATCGCAGCGGCGCGTCGAGCGCGTCGGGCGCGAGCGCGCCCTCGTCCGACGCGAGGCGCAGCGCGAGGTCGGTACGGGCCAGCAGGGCGCGCAGCGTGGGCTGGGGGTCGGTGGCGGGCATCGGATGCCTTCGAGGGGAGGGACGTCGATCGGGGCGAGAGGCGATGTGTACGTGACGTACGCCCGTCGAATCAGAATGTACACCGCGTCTGATGTCGCGTCTCGTCTCCGCCGCATACGCTCACCCGCATGAGCACTACCACCACCCTCGTCGGAGGCCCCACACTTCCCCAGGAGCGCAAGCTCGTCACCGCGATCCCCGGCCCGCGCTCGCAAGCGCTGCTCGAGCGCAAAGCCGCCGCCGTCTCTGCCGGCGTCTCGCACACCGTGCCGATCGAGGCGGTCGCCGCCGGCGGGGGTGTCGTCGTCGACGCCGACGGCAACTCGCTCATCGATCTGGGGTCGGGCATCGCCGTCACGAGCGTGGGCAACGCGCACCCCGCCGTCGTCGCCGCCGTGCAGCAGGCCGTCGCCCAGTTCACGCACACGTGCTTCATGATCTCGCCCTACGAGTCGTACGTCGGCGTCGCCGAGGCGCTCAACCGTCTGACCCCGGGTGAGCACGCCAAGAAGACGGCGCTGTTCAACTCGGGCGCCGAGGCTGTCGAGAACGCCGTCAAGATCGCCCGCAAGTTCACGGGCCGTCAGGCCGTCGTCGCCTTCGACCACGCCTACCACGGCCGCACGAACCTGACGATGGCGCTGACCGCCAAGTCGATGCCGTACAAGAGCGGCTTCGGCCCGTTCGCGTCCGAGGTCTATCGCGCGCCGGCGTCGTACCCGTTCCGCGACGGGCTCAGCGGGGCGGATGCCGCGGCGAAGGCGATCTCGCTCATCGAGAAGCAGATCGGCGCCGACAACCTCGCGGCCGTCATCATCGAGCCGATCCAGGGCGAGGGCGGGTTCATCGTGCCCGCCGACGGATTCCTGCCGGCGATCGTGGACTGGTGCCGCGCGAACGGCGTCGTCTTCATCGCCGACGAGGTGCAGACGGGCTTCGCGCGCACCGGCGCGATGTTCGCGAGTGAGATCTTCGGCATCGTGCCCGACCTGATCACGACCGCCAAGGGCATCGCTGGGGGGATGCCCTTGGCGGCGGTCACCGGCCGTGCCGAGATCATGGATGCCACGCACGGCGGCGGGCTGGGGGGCACATACGGGGGCAACCCCGTCGCGTGCGCCGCCGCGCTGGCATCCATCGATGCATTCGAGAACGACGGACTGCTCGAGCGGGCGCGTGAGCTCGGGGGGGTCCTCCGCGCCCGGCTCGAGTCCCTGCAGGCATCCGACCCGCGCATCGGCGACGTCCGCGGCCACGGCGCCATGATCGCCGCCGAGTTCGTCGACCCCGTGACCGGAGCGCCCGACCCCGCGCTGACCTCGACGGTCGCGAAGGCCGCGATCGCCGAGGGCGTGATCGTCCTCACGTGCGGCACCTACGGCAACGTCATCCGCTTCCTGCCGCCGTTGAGCATGCCCGACCACCTGCTCGCCGAGGGCCTCGACGTCGTCGCGGCCGCCCTCGCCGCGAACTGACCCCGCCTCCGGGCACCACGAAGGAGTGACATGACCGAGATCACCCGAGACGTCGTCATCGTCGGAGCCGGCGCTGCCGGCCTGACCGCGGCGAACGAGCTGAAGAAGGCGGGCCTGTCGGTCGCGGTGCTCGAAGCACGCGACCGCGTCGGCGGGCGTCTGTGGACCGACACGATCGACGGCGCGATGCTCGAGATCGGCGGGCAGTGGGTCTCGCCCGACCAGGAGGCGCTGATCGAGACGGTCGCCGAGCTCGGACTCGACACCTTCAGCCGCTATCGCGAGGGAGACAGCGTCTACGTCGGCCCCGACGGGCAGTCGCACCGCTTCACGGGGGAGATGTTCCCCGTCGCCCCCGAGACCGAGAAGGCGATCGCGGAGATCACCGAGCGACTGGATGCCATGGTCGCCGAGATCGACCCCGACCGCCCCTGGGCGCACGAGAAGTCGGCCCTGTGGGACGAGATCTCGTGGGATGCGTGGTTGCGCCTGCAGACCGACGACGACGAAGCGGTGCGCAACCTCGCGTTCGCGACGGGCTCGGCCATGCTCACCAAGCCCACGCACTCGATCTCGCTGCTGCAGTCACTGCTCATGGCGGCATCCGCCGGCAGCTACTCGAACCTCGTCGACGCCGACTTCATACTCGACAAGCGCGTCGTGGGCGGCCTGCAGCAGGTGCCGCTGCTGCTCGCCGAACGCCTCGGCGACGACGTGTTCCTGAACCAGCCCGTCCGCACGCTCGACTGGTCGGGCGAGGGCGTGACGGTCACGTCCGATGGCATGACCGTGCGCGCACGGCAGGTGATCCTCGCGCTCGCGCCGATCCTCTACCCGCGCATCTCGTTCGTGCCGGCCCTGCCGCGACTGCAGCACCAGATGCACCAGCACCTGTCGATGGGCTTCGTCATCAAGGTGCACGCCGTGTACGAGACGCCGTTCTGGCGCGACAAGGGTCTCTCGGGCACCGCGTTCAGCCCGTACGAGCTGTCGCACGAGGCGTACGACAACACGAACCACGGCGACGAACGCGGCACCCTCGTGGGCTTCGTCAGCGACCTCAACGCCGACGGCGTGTTCGAGCTGAGCGCGCAAGAGCGCAAGGAGCGCATCCTCGAGTCGCTCTCGCACTACTACGGCGAAGAGGCGAAGAGCCCCGTGGTCTACTACGAGAGCGACTGGGGGAGCGAGGAGTGGACCCGCGGCGCGTACGCGACGAGCTTCGACCTCGGCGGCCTCTCGCGCTACGGCGCCCACCTGCGCGAAGCCGTCGGCCCGATCCACTTCGCGTGCAGCGACCTCGCCGGGGCGGGCTACCAGCACGTCGACGGTGCGATCCGCATGGGGCGCCTCGTCGCTTCGCAGATCATCGACGAGGTGCGTGCGTGAGCGGGCACGTCCTGGTCGGGTACACCGCGACCAAGACCGGCCGCGACGCCGTCGCGTTCGGCGCGCGCCTCGCGGCCGCGACCGAGTCGACCCTCGACGTCGCGATCATCCTCCCGGCCGACTCGCGCAGCGTGATCACGCCGCCCGACGCCGGGTACGACCGCCACCTGCGCGAGCAGGCGCAGAAGTGGATCGCCGCGGCGATCGACAAGATCCCCGCCGATGTCGTGGCGCACGCCCACGTGTACGCGTCCGAGTCGTTCGCCGAGGGTCTCGTCGCCCTCGCAGCGCAGCTCGGCTCGACCGTCATCGTCGTCGGCGCCGCCGACGGCGCCTCTCGCGGCCACCACCGGCTCGGCTCGACGACGACCGCTCTGCTGCACTCGTCGGACGTGCCCGTCGTGCTCGTGCCCGGCGGGGCGCGCAAGATCGCGCCCGAGACCGGCGTCACCCGATTGACGGTCGCGATCGGCACCCGCCCCGGCGCCGACGCGCTGATCGCGGCGACCGAGCGGCTCTCGCGTTCCACCGGCGCGCCCGTGCGACTGCTGTCGCTGCTGCCGGTCGACGCGCCCGCCACCGCCGACACGGCCGCGATCCGCATCGCCCGCTCGACGGAGGCCGAAGAAGTGCTCACCGCCGCGCAGGCGGAGCTGCCCGCCGGGCTCGACGCGACCGTCGTGGTCGCGAGCGGCGAGAGCATCGAAGACGCCGTCTCGCACCTCGACTGGCAGCCCGGCGAGGTCGTCCTCGTCGGCTCGAGCCGCCTCGCCCAGCCGCGTCGCCTGTTCCTGGGGTCGACGGCCGCCAAGATGCTCCATGAGATCACCGTCCCGGTGATCGTCGTGCCGCGCACGACCCGCCCCGAGTCGACCGAGGAGACGCCGCGATGACCGCACCCGAGAAGCCCGCGGCGCTGCCCGGCGAACAGACATCCGGCGGGCTGTCGGCCAAGGGGCTGAGCGCCGGCACGATCGGCCTCATCGGCGCCGTCGTCATCGGCATCTCGTGCATCGCGCCGGCGTACACCTTCACGGCGGCGGTCGGCCCGACGGCATCCGTCGTCGGCGCGCAGATCCCGGCGATCGTGCTCGTCGGGTTCATCCCGATGCTGCTCGTCGCGTTCGGCTACCGCGAGCTCAACAACCGGATGCCGGATGCCGGCACCTCGTTCACCTGGGCGACCCGCGCGTTCGGGCCCTGGATCGGCTGGATGGCCGGCTGGGGTCTGGTCGTCGCGACGATCCTCGTGCTTTCGAACCTCGCGGGCGTCGCCGTCGATTTCCTGTTCCTGCTGATCTCGCAGATCACCGGCAACGAGTCGATCGCCGACCTGGCATCCAACACCTTCATCAACATCACGGTGTGCCTGCTGTTCATGCTGGGTGCGACCTGGATCTCGTACCGCGACATGCAGACGACGCAGAAGCTGCAGTACGTGCTGGTCACCTTCCAGGTGATCGTGCTCGTCTTCTTCGCCGTCGCCGCGATCGTCCAGGCCGTCAGCGGCAACGGCTTCGACTACCAGCCGTTCGACCTGAGCTGGTTCAACCCGTTCGCGGTGAGCTCGTTCTCAGCGTTCGCCGCGGGCCTCTCGCTGTCGATCTTCATCTTCTGGGGGTGGGATGTCACCCTCACCATGAACGAAGAGACGAAGGACCCCGAGAAGACGCCCGGGCGCGCGGCGACCCTCACGGTCATCACGATCGTCTCGCTGTACCTGCTGCTGGCGGTCGCGATGATCATGTTCGCCGGTGTGGGCACGGGCGAGCTGGGTCTGGGCAACGAAGACATCCAAGAGAACGTGTTCTTCCACCTCTCGGGGCCGATCCTCGGGCCGCTCGCGTTCCTCGTCTCGCTCGCGGTGCTCACGAGCTCGGCGTCGTCGCTGCAGTCGACGTTCGTGGGGCCGGCGCGGACGCTCCTGTCGATGGGGCACTACGGCGCCCTGCCGCCCGCATTCGCCAAGGTCAGCCCGCGGTTCTTCACGCCCGGATACGCGACGATCGTCTCGGCGATCGTGGCGTCGGCCTTCTACGCGGTCATGCGGGTCGTCAGCGAGAACACGCTGTGGGACACGATCCTCACCCTCGGCATGATGATCTGCTTCTACTACGGCATCACCGCGTTCGCGTGCGTCTGGTACTTCCGCAAGCAGTGGTTCGACTCGGTGCGGAACGTCTTCTTCACGTTCCTGTTCCCGCTCGTGGGCGGGGTGATCCTCGCGGTGCTGTTCTTCACGACGCTCATCGACTCGATGGACCCGGCGTACGGCTCGGGCGCCGAGGTCGGCGGCATCGGCATCGTGTTCATCCTCGGCATGGTGATCATCGTCGTCGGCATCGTCGTCATGATCTGGCAGTCGATCAAGCGCCCCGCGTTCTTCAAGGGCGAGACGCTCGGGATGGATGCCCCCGCCAGCACGCGCCGACTGAAGGAGGCCGCCCGGTGATCACCGAGAGCGAGCTGCTCGCCGGCATCCCGCATCAGCTGTTCATCGGCGGACGTTGGGTCGACGGCGGCGCTGGGACGTTCCCCGTCTACGACCCCTCGACCGGCGAGGTGCTGGCGCAGATCGCCGACGCGACGCCCGATGACGGCGGCCGCGCCCTCGACGCTGCCGTCGCGGCGCAGGACGAGTGGGCGGCGACGCCGCCGCGTACGCGCAGCGACATCCTGCGTCGTGCGTTCGATCTGCTGACCGAGCGCGCCGACGAGTTCGCGCTGCTGATGACCCTCGAGATGGGCAAGCCGCTGGCCGAGGCCCGCGGCGAGGTCGCCTACGGTGCGGAGTTCCTGCGGTGGTTCAGTGAAGAGGCCGTGCGCATCTCGGGCCGCTACGGCATGAACCCCGAGGGCACCGGCCGCATGATCGTGAGCCAGCGCCCGGTCGGCCCGTGCTTCTTCATCACGCCGTGGAACTTCCCGCTCGCGATGGCGACCCGCAAGATCGCCCCGGCGCTCGCCGCCGGGTGCACGGTCGTCGTCAAGCCGCCCGAGCTCACGCCGCTGACGACGCTCGCCTTCGTGCAGCTGCTCGTCGAGGCGGGCCTGCCGGACGGGGTCGTCAACGTCGTGACGACGACGACGTCGAGCGCCGTGTCGGGCCCGATCATCGCCGACCCGCGGCTGCGCAAGCTGTCGTTCACGGGATCGACCCCCGTCGGCAAGAAGCTCATCGCCCAGGCCGCCGAGGGTGTGCTGCGCGTGTCGATGGAGCTCGGCGGCAATGCGCCGTTCGTGATCTTCGACGACGCAGACCTCGACGCGGCGGTCGACGGTGCGATGGCGGCGAAGTTCCGCAACATCGGTCAGGCCTGCACCGCGGCGAACCGCTTCATCGTGCACGAGTCGGTCGCCGCCGAGTTCGCCGACCGCGTCTCCGCCCGCGTGCAGGCGATGACGATCGGGCGGGGCACCGATGACGGCGTGCAGATCGGCCCGCTGATCGACCGCAAGGCCGTCGAGAGCACCGCGGCGCTCGTGCAGGATGCCGTCGCACGCGGCGCGACCGTGCGCACGGGCGGCTCGGCGCTCGACGGGCCCGGCACCTTCTTCGAGCCGACCGTCATCACCGAGGTCGCCGCGGGCAGCGACATCCTGCGCGAGGAGATCTTCGGCCCCGTGCTCGCGATCGCGACGTTCTCGGACGAGGACGAGGCCGTGCGCCTGGCCAACGACACCGAGTACGGGCTCGTCTCGTACGTGTACACGACCGACCTCGCCCGCGGGCACCGCATGATCGACCGCCTCGAGACCGGCATGATGGGCCTGAACGTGGGCGTCGTCTCCAACGCCGCAGCCCCGTTCGGGGGCGTCAAGCAGTCGGGCATGGGGCGCGAAGGCGGGCTCGAAGGCATCCACGAGTACCTGTCCACCAAATACACCCTGATCCCGGCTTCCTGAACCGGCATCCTGAACCGACATCCGATGAGAGCGACGAGGACATCATGAGCGACTACGCCGTCATCAACCCCGCCACGGGCGAGACCCTGGCCACGTACCCGACCGCGACCGACAGCGAGGTGCAGTCGGCGGTGGCCGCCGCGCACGACGCGTTCGTCACGTGGGGGCGCACGTCGACCCCGGCCGACCGTGCCGCACTGCTGCGCCGCGCCGCCGAGCTGCACCGCGAGCGCCGTGACGACCTCGCCGCGATCATCGTGCGCGAGATGGGGAAGCCGCTCGCGGCGGCCGAGGGCGAGGTCGACTTCGCCGCCGACATCACCGAGTTCTACGCCGACAACATCGACAAGATCACCGGCGACACCCCGATCGACATCCTCGGTGACGGCACGGCGGTCATCCGCCGCGCGCCGCTGGGCGTGCTGCTGGGGATCATGCCGTGGAACTTCCCGTACTACCAGGTCGCCCGCTTCGCGGCGCCGAACATCGCGCTCGGCAACACGATCCTGCTCAAGCACGCGCCGCAGTGCCCCGAGTCGGCCGCCTCGATCGCGCAGATCTACACCGACGCGGGGTTCCCGGCGGGGGTCTACACCGACGTCCGGCTGACGAACGACCAGGCCGCCGAGGTCATCGCCGACACCCGCGTGCAGGGCGTCTCGGTGACCGGCTCCGAGCGTGCGGGGGCCGCCGTCGCTGAGATCGCCGGCCGCAACCTCAAGAAGGTCGCGCTCGAGCTGGGCGGCTCCGACCCGTTCCTGGTGCTGTCGACCGACGACCTCGACGGCGTCGTGCAGATGGCCGTCGACGCGCGCCTCGACAACAACGGACAGTCGTGCAACGCGGCCAAGCGCTTCATCGTGGTCGACGACCTGTACGACGCGTTCCTCGACAAGTTCGCCGCCGCGATGACCGACGCCAAGGTCGGCGACCCGTTCGACCCCGACACCGTGCTCGGCCCGCTGTCGTCGCTCACCGCCGCCGAGCGGCTCGCCGAGCAGGTCGACCGTGCGGTCGCTCAGGGCGCGACGCTCGTCACCGGCGGAACGCGCGACGGCGCCTATTACCCCGGCACTGTGCTCGCCGGCGTCACGAGCGAGATGGACGCCTTCCGCGAGGAGTTCTTCGGCCCCGTCGGCGTCGTCTACCGGGCCGCAGATGAGGACGCGGCCGTCGATATCGCCAACGGCACGCCGTTCGGTCTCGGCTCGTACGTCTTCACGACCGACGCCGAGCAGGCGCAACGTGTCGCCGACCGTATCGACGCGGGCATGGTCTACGTCAACCTCGTGCTCGCCGACTCGCCCGAGCTGCCCTTCGGCGGCGTCAAGCGGTCGGGCACGGGGCGCGAGATGGGTCTGCTCGCCGCCGACGAGTTCGTCAACAAGAAGCTCGTGCGCATCGCCTGAGCCGAGTGCCAGGATGGGGGGTATGGAACACTCGTCCGAAGCCATCGTCCGCCTCAGCGATCGGGAGTGCTGGCAGCGCCTGGCCGAGCAGCAGCTCGGTCGGCTCGTGACGCACGCGGGCGACGTGCTCGACATCTTCCCGGTGAACTACACCGTCGACGGTGAGAGCGTCGTGTTCCGCACCGCCGAAGGCAGCAAGCTGACCGAGTTGACGATCAACGACCAGGTGCTGTTCGAGGTCGACGAGTACACCGCCACCGACGCGTGGAGCGTCGTCGTGCGCGGCAGCGCCCACCGGCTCACGACCGCCGACGAGATCGCGGCCGCCGATGCGCTGCCGCTGAAGCCGTGGATTCCGACGGCGAAGTACAACTACGTGCGCATCGTCGCCGCCTCGGTTTCGGGCCGCGACTTCGAGCGCGGCGACGAGCCCGACCGGGACGGCCCGCAGGACTACTGAGCCCTCGGCCGGTTCGCCAGCCCGGTGTCGATCACGTACACTGGGATGTGCAGGGTAAATCTGCATTCTTTCGCCGTGCCCGCACGGCAGAGGGCAGGTTCCCACCCGAGATCCCCGGATCTCTAGGGCGGTAGCTCAATTGGCAGAGCAGCGGTCTCCAAAACCGCAGGTTGCAGGTTCGATTCCTGTCCGCCCTGCGCGTGCCGACATCGGTCGGCGCGGCAGCAAGTCAGAGCAAGTCAGCGCGATTCACACAGGTGGGTACATGGTTCAGGAAGAGGCGCACGGCGAAGTCGTCGCGGCAGGCGGCGCGCCCCGCGCGAAGAAGCTGAACTTCTTCCAGCGGATCGCTCTCTTCATCCGTCAGGTCTTCGCCGAACTCCGCAAGGTCGTCACCCCGACCCGCCAGGAGCTCGTGAAGTTCACGGCGGTCGTGCTGGGCTTCGTCGTCGTGATGATGGCGGTCGTCTACGGCCTCGACTTGCTCTTCACCTGGGTGGTGCAGGTCGTCTTCGGCGTTCCCAGCTGATCGGCGCATCGCCGTACCGCACGACCCCCGAAGGAAGAGAACGCACGTGTCTGAAAAGTATGTCGACGACGCCGACTGGGCGACCGCCGCTGAGCAGTCCAGCGAGGACGACGAAGCCCAGGAGGGCAACATCCTCGCCGAGGAAGAGCGCGCGTCGGCCCCGGCCGAACACGTCGCCATCCACGTCGTCGACGAGGACGCCGACGGCGACGACAGCGAAATGGACGACATCGACATCGACGACCCGGAGGCAGACGCCATCGTGAACGACGCACTCGAGATCGACGAGGCCGCTGAGGCCGAGGCAGCCGCCGAGGTGCTCAACGACTCGCTCGCCGAGGAAGAGGCGGATGCCGCTGCGGCGGCCGCCGACGAGGTTGCGCCATACGACGGCCCCGAGCTCGACGACGAGGCCGACGCTGCGGACGACGCGGAGGACGAGGACGCCGAGCCCACCGACCCCTACGACGCGTTCCGCGCCGAGCTGCGTGAGCTGCCGGGCAAGTGGTACGTGCTGCACTCGTACGCCGGCTTCGAGCGCAAGGTCAAGGCCAACATCGAGCAGCGCAAGTCGACGCTCGAGGTCGAAGAGGACATCTACCAGGTCGAGGTCCCGATGGAGGACGTCGTCGAGATCAAGAACGGTCAGCGCAAGATGGTCACGCGCGTCCGGATCCCCGGCTACGTGCTCGTGCGCATGGAGCTCAACGAAGACACCTGGTCGGTCGTGCGGCACACGCCCGGCGTGACCGGCTTCGTCGGCAACGCGCACAACCCGACGCCGCTGCGGTTCGAAGAGGCGTTCAACATGCTCAAGTCGCTCGTGCAGGTCGCCGAGACCGCGCCGGCCAAGGGCTCGGCGAAGGGCTCCGCGACGCAGGCGCGCAGCGTCATCACCGAGGTCGACTTCGAGATCGGCGAGACCATCACGATCAAGGAAGGCTCGTTCGCGGGCCTGCCGGGCTCGATCAGCGAGATCAAGCCCGAGAGCGGCAAGCTCACCGTGCTCGTGTCGCTCTTCGAGCGCGAGACCCCGGTCGAGCTCTCGTTCGACCAGGTCACCAAGCAGTAACTCCTCCTTGTCCCACTTGGGGCAAGGGTTGTCCCACAAAAGGCTGGTTCAGAGGCTCTGAACCAGCCTTTTCTGGGACATGGATGCCGGGGACGCGGCATCCGGTAGACTAGAGCGGTTGCGCGCGCGTCGCGCGACCGCTCCCACCACCTTCCGGGTCCGCCGGAGGCGTGGAAGCGCGCCCGATGCTCTGGCATGAGGGCGCTCGACAGAAGGAAAGAGAATGGCACCGAAGAAGAAGGTGACCGGCCTGATCAAGCTTCAGATCAACGCCGGCGCCGCAAACCCGGCCCCGCCGATCGGCCCCGCGCTCGGTCAGCACGGCGTCAACATCATGGAGTTCTGCAAGGCGTACAACGCCGCGACCGAGTCGCAGCGCGGCAACGTCATCCCCGTGGAGATCACCGTCTACGAGGACCGCAGCTTCACGTTCATCCTGAAGACCCCGCCCGCGGCGGAGCTGATCAAGAAGGCCGCCGGCGTGCAGAAGGGGTCGAAGACCCCGCACACCGTCAAGGTCGCGAAGCTCACCAAGGAGCAGGTCCGTCAGATCGCCGAGACGAAGATGCCCGACCTGAACGCGAACGACATCGAGGCTGCCTCGCTGATCATCGCCGGCACCGCCCGTTCCATGGGCATCACGGTCGAGAGCTGAGGGGAAGAACGACATGGCTAAGTCCAAGGTTTACGAAGCAGCGGCGGCGAAGATCGACCGCGACAAGTTCTACACGGCCACCGAGGCGGTGAACCTCGCGAAGGAGACCGGCTCGAAGAAGTTCGACTCGACCGTCGAGGTCGCCCTCAAGCTGGCCGTCGACCCGCGCAAGGCAGACCAGATGGTCCGCGGCACGGTCATCCTGCCCCACGGCACCGGCAAGACCGCCCGCGTCATCGTGTTCGCGACGGGTCCGGCCGCCGAGGCTGCGATCGCCGCGGGTGCTGACGAGGTCGGCGGCGCCGAGCTCATCGAGAAGGTCGCCGGCGGCTGGACCGCGTTCGACGCGGCCGTCTCGACGCCCGAGCTCATGGGCCAGGTCGGTCGCCTCGGCAAGGTGCTGGGCCCGCGTGGCCTCATGCCCAACCCCAAGACCGGCACCGTCACCCCCAACACGGCCAAGGCCGTCGAGGAGATCAAGGGCGGCAAGATCGAGTTCCGCGTCGACAAGCACGCCAACGTGCACTTCGTCGTCGGCAAGGCCTCGTTCACGTCCGAGCAGCTCGATGAGAACTTCAAGGCCGCGCTCGACGAGATCGTCCGCCTGAAGCCGTCCAGCTCGAAGGGGCGTTACATCCAGAAGGGCGCGGTGTCGACCACGTTCGGCCCCGGCATCCCGCTGGACGTCAACACCCTCGCCTGAGGCATCACGACAGGGGCTCCACCTTCGGGTGGGGCCCCTTCGTCATGTGCTCCGGGCGCTCGGGCGCGGGGGAGTAGCGTCGCGGTGTGAGCTTCGCAGACCTCGTCGGCATCGACCATCCCCTCGTGCTCGGCCCCTTCGGCGGGCTCTCATCGATCGCGCTCACCGCGGCGGTGAGCAACGCCGGCGGCCTCGGCTCGTATGGCCTGTACGGCTACGACGGCGCCCGCATCACCGAGACGATCGCCCGGCTTCGCGCTGC
>Ga0160441_100981_pt1 | contig 12503 bp, 9 predicted proteins | sample HID1971K_E1MG_FD_108260 | JGI IMG/M metagenome (GOLD analysis project Ga0160441, IMG submission 108260) | Enriched millipede-associated microbial communities from UW Madison campus, WI, USA - HID1971K_E1 MG | ecosystem: Host-associated > Arthropoda: Insects > Digestive system > Unclassified ... | reverse complement strand
GGCCCTTGCCGAAGCGTTCCGGATTCTTGGAGATTTTTTTCTCCAGCGTATAGGAAGCAAATGACGACAGCACGGCCCCGCCACCAGGCAGAATGCCCAGCGCAGAACCCAGCAACGTGCCCCGTATGCAGGCCGGTGCGGCTTCCTTGAATTCCTGCTTGTTCGGGTACAGGCTACCGATCTTGTCGGTAATATCGACGCGGTTTTCCTTTTGCGCCAGGTTGTTCATGATTTCGGCCAAGCCGAAAACACCCATGGCCACCACGGCAAAGTCAATGCCATCCTGCAGTTCGGGAATACCAAAGTCAAACCGGGCAACGCCAGAGTTCACGTCGGTGCCGACCATACCCAGCATCAGACCCAGCAGAATCATGCAGATGGCTTTAGGCAGGGAGCCCGAAGCCAATACAACCGCACCCACCAGGCCAAGCACCATCAGGGAGAAGTACTCTGCGGGCCCGAACTTGAAAGCGACCTCTGCCAATGGAGGCGCAAACGCAGCCAGCAAAACGGTTGCAAAACATCCGGCAAAGAACGAGCCGAGTGCGGCAATGGCAAGTGCCGCTCCCGCTCGCCCGTTCTTGGCCATCTGGTGCCCGTCCAGCACCGTGACCACCGCCGAAGTTTCCCCCGGCAGTGCCACCAGGATGGCAGTGGTTGAACCTCCGTATTGCGCTCCGTAATAAATACCGGCCAGCATAATCAGGCCCGCGGTGGGAGGCAGAATGTATGTCAGCGGCAGCAGCATGGCAATTGTGGGAACGGGCCCAATGCCAGGCAACACGCCAATCAGGGTGCCAAGAATACAGCCGAGTAGTGCGTACATCAGGTTTTCAGGCGTAAACGCCACCGAAAACCCCAGCGCCAAATGTTGAAGTAATTCCATAATGATTATTTTCCTTTAATCCGGCGGACCAGCATGACAACGGCAATAACAATACCTACGGGTATCAGAATCTGCGCAGCTATGCTCCATTCTGCAATGGGTTCAGGCCACAGCGGGAAGATCAGGCCCAGACCCTTGACAAACGCCAGCCAGGAGAAAACTGTCAGGAAGACGGCGTTGCCAATGGCGATCATTAAACTGAATTCGTGGCTGGCCAGACTGCAGAAAATCACCAGTAGTGGAGTGGCGATGTACAGACCCAGGTGGTCTAGCATCAGGCCGTAAAGACAGATACTGCCGATAATCATAAAAAGAATATCCCAGTCGAAATGACCGACTGCGCTATCTTCAGTTTTTTCGCCCCTGAGAGAGGTCAGCGTTACTACTGCGCCCAGCAAAGCCATGCAAATGGCCAGCCAGAATGGGAAATAGCCTGGACCCATGCGGCTTGGTGTGCCCATGTCATAGCTGTAGGAAAAAATGGCAAATCCCAATCCGACAGCCACGAACATCAGGCCGGACCAGAAGTCCTGTTGATTTTTTATGTGCATAATCTGTACCTTTTAAGTCTCCACTAAAATTGCAGGTGTATAGCCGAAAGATTGTATAGAGTCACCAGTCTTGCAGTGGATGACGAAAACATTACCGTTTTGTCATGATTGCATTCAAATAAAAATGTATATTGGAATTCGGGTCGGTACGGCACGCGTGCTGGCATGAAATTGTATGATGCTCAGGTGGCGGTGCAACGCCGACAAAATGCATAGGAACGGGGGACGCTCATGTGGCACTGCTTGGTCATTGAGGACGATTATGAAAACGCACGGTATATTGCCAATGGCCTGAATGAGTTGCGGCACGATGCTGTAGTCTGCGGCAATGGCGCAGACGGCATGCGACGCGCCAGTGAGCAGCAATGGGACATTATCATCCTGGATCGGATGCTGCCTGGCAATATTGATGGTCTGTCCATTCTTTCCACACTGCGCGCGCTGGGCAACAAGACGCCGGTACTGGTGCTTAGCGCCTTGTCGGGCGTGGATGAGCGCGTTCGTGGCCTGAAATCGGGCGGCGACGATTACCTGACCAAACCATTTGCCTTCTCCGAGTTGATCGCCCGGATTGAGGCGCTGATCCGGCGTGCCGGCAGCGACGATACCGTCAAGCAATTGCGGGTGGGCGATCTCAAGCTGGATCTGATCAGCCGCAAGGTGGAACGCAGCGGCAAGCTCATCAACCTGCAGCCCCGGGAATATCGTCTGCTTGTGCACATGATGCAAAACGCCGGCAATGTTGTGACTCGCACCATGCTGCTAGAATCGGTATGGGACTATCGTTTTGACCCGCAATCGAATGTGATTGATGTTCAGATCAGTCGCTTGCGACGCAAGATCGACACCGGCTTTCAAACCCAGCTGATTCATACAGTATGGGGCGAGGGGTATGTCCTCGCGGATCAAGGGCAGGCGGCTGGTCAGGATATCGCCCGGTCATGATTGGTCAATTTGTCCGTTTTCTGGACCGGACATGGAATTCGATTTCCTTTCGGCTGACATTCAATTACGGAATGCTGGCCATCTTTTCCATCCTGGTCCTGATGGCATTCATTTATTTGCAGGTAGTAGGCGCGTTACATTCCCAATTGCAGCGGCAAATCGCTTCGACGACTCATCGACTGGTGACCGATTTTGAAGCGGGCGGGTCAGATCGGTTGATCCGTTCACTGGCCTTTACCCTGTCGGATGATGTTGATTCTGACAAGGAGTTGTATCTTTTGCTCAATCAGACTGGTGAAAAGGTGATCGGCAACCTGGATGCTGCTCCGGTCTCGCGGCTGTCGGAGATCGCGGAAGCTGACGTGAGCAACGAGGGAGTCGCGCTTACCGGCAGGTTCAAGGTATCGATGCTGGACGACGGCAGTACGCTGGTCGTCGGTGTGGATCTGGCCGAGACCAACAGAACCATCGCACTGATCGGACAGGCCTGTCTGGTCACGCTGTTTGTTGCCCTGATGCTGGTGATCGTGGGTACATTTATCTTCAGGCGCGAGCTCGATTTTCGGGTCAGCAGCATTCACAAGACAGCCACGCAAATCAGCAGTGGTCAGCTGTCCTCGCGAATACCACTGTCTGAAATCCACGATGAGTTTTACCATCTGAGCTACGAAATCAATTCGATGCTGGACCGTATCGAGGCGCTCATGAAAGGCGTGCGCCATGTGTCCGATACGATCGCGCATAATTTGCGCACGCCCCTGACTCGCATTATCAGCAGGCTGCGCACGGTGCAGCGGCCGGGTCATTCTGCGCAGGAGGTGTTGCAGGCCACGCATTTCGCTGTTCAGGAAATTGAAAACCTGAATCAGCTGTTTGAGAAGCTATTGCAGATCTCCGAGATTGAAGCCGGTGTGCACCGGCAACGCTTTCGCATCTGTGATTTTTCCACGATCGCGGATGACGTCATTGACCTTTACAGCGCCTTCGCCGAAGACCGGCATTATCAGTTGTCATTGGACGTCCAGGGTGACTGCCATATCCAGGGGGATGCAGACCTGCTGGCCAGCATGCTGGCCAATCTGGTGGATAATGCACTGAAATACACCAGCAAACATGTCTGGGTCAGTGTACAGGGGGAGCGGGGGCAGTTATCGATTCGGATAGAAGATGACGGTCCGGGCATACCAACCAGCGAATACGGTAATGTGGGCAAACACTTCTATCAACTGGATCCCAATGCCACCGGCTTTGGGCTCGGGCTCAAAAGCGTGATGGCCATTGTGACCATGCACGAGGGAACTCTGACGTTTGAGAACCGCCAGCCCGGTCTCAGAATCACAATTGTGTTTCCGATCGAGCAGGGGTAGGTGTCGGACACAGATCGGGATACAGGCCGTCAACCGAAGTAGGGTGCTCGTCTGCCGACCTTGGTCACGCCGTCTTCATCAATTTGATAGAAATCCTTCGGACTGTTCCAGCACTCGTCAAACAGCGCATCCAGACGTTCCGGTCCGAATTTTTCGTACGCGTTTTCCTTGACCAGAACGAATCCGTCCCGGTGGCTGTTCATGTAATATTTCACAAGTGATAGCTGTTTGCCCACCCGGTAAGCTTCGTAGACCACGCCTAATGCATCGCCTTTACGTACAGCCCATTTTTCAAATGCCATCGCTGTCTCCCAGCTTAATTGCTCACTATACAGCAGATACGGCAACCATTAGCGTCCAGCGCGGTGAAACGGCGAGTTGGCCCTGGGATCAGGAGATGGTCGTCGCATGGTCATTATCCTGGTCCGGTTTCAGTTCAGCTCAGTTTCAAGGTCAGGCGCAGCATGTCATACAGCCGGATGCCGTCTTCGACGATGGGTTCATCGTAGTTGTCGATGAAAAAATTCCGTTCAATGCCGGTTACCCGAAAGCCCTGTTTTTGGTAAAAAGTGAGCTGGTAACCGAATGATCCGGTCCCCACCTCCAATTGTAAGGCGCCGGACCGGCGATAAAAATCGATGATCCACTTAAGCAGCAACGTGCCCGTGCCTGTTTTCTGGTGATCCGGGTGCACGGCGATACTCATGATTTCGCAGGATTTGGCCCCCAGTGGCTGTACCAGGCATGCGCCAATTATCATCCCGTCGCAGGAAGCGACAAAACAATCCGATTGGAGAAGATAAGAGCGAATCTTCTTCTCGGATGGGTCGGCGAGTAGCAAAAGGTCAATGGGTGCTTGCGTTGGTGGCACTCGTTGAATGAGGGGTGGCATATTTCAGGTGAGGTTTTCGTTCGCGGATAAGACCGGGCCGGATTGTTTCCTGGTCTTCGTCATACCCAATGACATTGGTGCAAGAGCCCATGGGTCAGCAGGTGGCCATCTATATAGAAAAGATGGCCACATAAGGTGGAACTTGGCTTTATTGTCTGATGGACAGTCGTAAATCGTTAATACGTTTTAATTGATCTGCTGGCAGGCCGTCAATGTTCTTCAGATTGAATCCTTTTGATACCAGAACGGTCCCAAGATTCTGGTGCAATGATGACAAAAAGCCCAAGATGAAACCATTGGACGGGCGCTTAGCATCGAAAGTGCCACTTAGTACAATTTTTTCGGCATTGAGTACTTTGACTAGATGAACCTTCTTATAGTATTTGAAGCCACCCTTTTTTATAAACTCCAAGCCTCGTTCCCACGACGTCTCAAAATTAAGATCCTTGTTTAGCGAACCGATTCGCAGTAATGCGTCATTACAAGCTCCGCTTAAGCCGCGATCTTCCTGGCTAATTGTAGATTGCATCGTCAATTCTGCCAGGGGAGAGATATTTACATCAAAGATACCCAATGACTCTAATAGTCGTTTCCGTTTTATCGCAGTACGGTGTTTATCTAATATTTCTTTTCTGGTTGGCGTCAGCCGTCTATTGAACGAAGCCAATTGGCGTTTGTAATACTGGTCGATATACCTTCTGGCTCGTGCATTAACATAAAAATCGTGCTCGTCTATGCTGTCATTCACAAAATCACGGTAGAGTTTTCCAAGCATGCCCATACTTTGTAAATGTCTGGCCATAGAATGGCCCACACCATATACACGTAGGTGCTTGATATTCTCACCATAGCGATGTGCATGGCGCTTGTCGAATTTATGCAACGGATCATAAACTACGTACCCTGTTGCCGTTACGTGCCTGCCGTCAAAACATCCCGAACCCCAATCATAACGAGCTGCTGCCGATGAAAAACGTCTCTCCCATGGGACTTGAATTTTATTTAGAGTGGATACTGGATTAATTAGCAATACTCGATCCAAACGTAATTTGTTTGAAAAAGCAGAAACGCCATAACCACCCATGCTGCCTCCATATCCCAACCTTGAAGGAAAGTCTGCTATATAGGCTGTGACATGCTCCAAGAATGATTCAAATTTGGCATTTCTATACCAATTGCTGACATCAATTGCTGCAAAGGAAATGACGTTCCCCCCATTTTTTTTTATAAATTCGAAACCCCAGGGCGAGACCCCCAGTTTTGTGCGTTGGGTTTTGATAAAGTCTCCCGCGCCAGCGAAGGAGACCACAATTGGCTTATGAATATCAGTGATATGAAATTTGCAATAGACGTCTTCAATTGAAAAATATCCTGACTGTTTTTGGAAATAAGATTCCATATTTCTCTCGTATTCTGATGTCTTGATTGATTATATTCAAACATGGTCAGCTATTGAGAGTTAACTCAATAAATCAGTAAAAATTCAGTTGCATTGTGATAGCAGATGATGGTTTGATCCAATTTTTATGGGAATCGTACTGAGTCGTTCAAAAATGATTAGCCAATTTGCTTGGCTGTGTGGGGCGCGATAAAAAAGCTGTGTTATTGGTTTCTATTCATAGTTTTATGCGAAAAGCTCCCACCGAAAGTGGTATTGGTCTGAAACAGGCTCTCTCTAATGCTAAGTTCATTGTCAGCCAGCATCGATACAATAGTAATTACAAAATGAATGTTTAACTGTAAATGCAAATCGATATATTTATGTCATGGTGTAAATAATTTGTATAAATTGTTTATAATGTTATTCTTGATGTAACAAAAAAGACATAAAAAAGGGACAAACTTAATGAAATTCAAGGTTGGCCAAAAGTGGATCTCCAGAAGCCATACTGTTGCGACCATCGTAAAGGTTCTTTCTGATGGTCGAGATTTCCCGGTACATGGCGTATTTGCCAATTCACACGATATACAAGAATTCACCGCTGACGGAAGGTTTTCTAATGATGGGGAAGATTTACCCGGGGACTTGATCGAGGTGGTTAAATCACCCACGGAGTTTGTTTCAGAAAACGATTACGACCTGGTTGAATACTATGAATTGCTCGAATATCAATTTCTAGTCGATGGGAACATTTCAATCCCTCAAGACATTCGCAACAAGACTGCTACGCTATCGCAAGCGCTGGCTTTGATGCTTGATATTCAGATTAATGGATACGATCCAACTGAATGACTTGGAATTTTGCCTCATATCGCCATTGAAAAAATTATCGCCCCGGATCGGTTGCTGCCTTGTACCCGTCTGTTCAATAATAAGTCCTTAAAATGGGCTGGAGCATCTTGACGATCAATGACCTAATCGTGCTCGTTCTTAGGGTGTAGGTAAGCAGCTCGCATTGCGGCTATTTAAATTCGACTTGACGGTATGCAGATCACGAAAAAAACATATGCAATCAGTCATGCGTTCTCACTCATTCAGCCTAGGTTAGGTTTAGGTCGAAAAAAAACAAGTTCAGTCGGGACAAAAAAATACCACCCGAAGGCGGTATGGTTATCATTTAAGGGTTAAAAGCTGAGCTATTGCCCCGGGATTTGATCTATATTGATGTTTGAAAGTCCTTCGCCAAGCTGAGCGACCAATTCGTCCTTGGTTAAAAACTTTGCCTCAATCATATCCTTCCACTGGCTACGATCTGTATCGTTGGTTTCATGAGCAGTTAAAATAAACATCGGTTTTTTGGAGTCGACAATCACCGGTGTGGCCGTATCGAGGAGCAGATGAACTACAGCGAAACTGAGAATGTAATGTACCGGAACCCTTCGATCGGACACGTATGCAAGACCTGCGGAACCGTTGACTTTCCGAGTGGGTACTAATTTAAATCGCTTATTGTCGCCAGATCCGTAAGTTCCCATATAAAACCCGCTTGCAAAAGTGATACCGTGGTTCTTAAATTGTGGATGCAGGTATCTCCTTAACTTCTCGATATAATCAACAGCTAAGGCGTCGTCGTCGTCAAGCCGGGCGGTAATTATGGTATCCGACTCTTCGCTCAATAGCTTTTCTCGCAATAAAGCCTTTTCAAAAGGAACAGGTCTTTCTGAGACCGACAAAAAAGCGGTATAGATGTTTTTCCGGTTTATAACCAGTTCGAACAATCTATCCTTCCATTTTTGTGGTAGTAAGTCGGAACAGCGTAGCACCACATTGAAATTTGTATCTGTCTGTGCATCCAGGGCCGGCAAGCAAACATTCTCGAAATAATCAAACCGGGATTTAAGTCTATCTTCATTGAGAACCATTTCAATCCGCTCGTCCAACTCCTTGCCTTTCCCTTTGCGAAAAGCGTGATGTGATTCGTGGACATGTGAAAATCGGATGAATATCACTATATCGGACTTTTGTATTCGGCCGTTGAGCTCGTCAAATCGTTGCATCTCTCTCACCTTTTGATATATTGTATTAAATAGGTAATATTTTGATACTTAATTTATGTCTAATATTAACATTAGTAACGCCACGCAACAGAAAAATATCAGGAAATCTACATATCTGTGTTTCTGCCGGAGAAGATAGTTTTGGGACCGCTAGAATAAATACTCATGCTGACAAATGGATAATTACCAAGGAGTAACTAATTAGAGGGATAGGGATATTGCTGTGAGATAAAGAATAAGTGTATTTTGTATTGTTACTAATTGGCATATAAGTGATAACAGGTGACGTGGAAGATGAGAAATACCGATTATCGGAGTGGCGACTCGCTGAAGGAGAATCTGTATACACGACTAATTTGGCTGATGAGCAGCGGCCACTGTGGAGAGTGAAGGGATATATGCGTTAGATAAAACAGCAGACGAATGGACTCAAACCATACTGAAATCACCATATGTTCTATCGTCTTATCGGGGCCTGAAGACAAGTGAATTTTTAAATAGCGAGGAGCCTGATGTTGATCAGACAGCACAGATCGGCGAGGCTATTGGAGAACAGAGTTCCAATAGTAATAAATATACAAGTCTTGATTTTGAAGGCAAGTTGGTTGCTGTCGGTGGGCACTATTGTCCAATAGAGCTACTCTCAATATCCGTGCTTCGGGAAGTGTCGAAAATGCTATCCATCGATTCCGGATGTGGACCTATATTCTTGTTTCTCCTAGCACTCGTAGAACGGAGTGATCACATCACCTAGTGCCAGAGCCACTGAATCATAAGCGGCATTCGTCGGTAGCTTCGGCTCTACGCACTCAGTGAGATTTCCCGATAGTGGTGGGCGAGTAGAGATCGAGGATTGACCGCAGCTAAAAAAGCCGCAATTTTCGCAGCTCTTGTCTAGTGTAAGGGAGTTATACTGCTTTGCGGACTTGCTCCCGCTCGGCTGATGACCAATAAATATGCGTACGTAAAACATTGAGCTCGAGCAAAACTGGAGTACTTGATTCAGGCAATAGTCTTGCAGGAATTACAGCTGCACCTGTTGTCCACCGCATGGTTACATCGTTCATCTCTTGCGCTTCGTGAAAGCCACTCAGCGTCGAAACACTCAGATCGATTTCGCACCGCCGGTCGTTGGTGATAAGCACAATGCCGGATAAACCAACGCCAATGACGCGCGTGTCAGTGCGATCAATCAGAGACGTTTCACGTACAACCGCGGCGTTGGATAGGATGCGGATATCACCTTTTAGGTCCGAAGGTAGTTCAAAGCGATAAAGGCCTCTTTTCGTGCATGGCATGCATGGCCTGATAATCTGGCCGTTGACCTCAATGCGCAAACCAGTGTCGGACGTGCGGACTGAGCCCGTCAGTATTTCCGCCTGCTTGAATAGATTGCGGCGTATCTGTTCGATAATTTCAGGCGTGATTTTCTGGACATATTGCGCAAGCATCACGTTCTTAGGCGCTGGTCCGAAATCAGGGTGGGCGGTAACGGTTTTTGCGTTCTGGAATGAGTTGCGATTGCTGCCCACTTCCAGATAGCTTTCGGCAGCAGCGCCTTCAGCCAACAGCATATCGAATCTCTCCAATTCGACATGATAGTACTCGAACTGTTGGACATCGAAGTCCTGGACGATGGTTATACCGTTGACTAGGGACAGGGCTGGGACCAGGGCTCCGTCGAAGTTGAAGCGGTGGCCAGGGGAAACGGTTAAGTCTCGGTGAGGGACGTTGTTGGCAAAGGCACCTTGACAGATACGGATCGGGGACGCACGCAAGGTGTGCTCGGCTGATAGTTGGCTGCGATTCAGTTTTCGGAAACCAATCCATTTGACTGTATTGACACTGCCTCTGGCGGTTCGTACTTTATCGCCGGTTTTAAGTTCTTCGACTTTGACCTCGCCATCGGGTGTAGCAATATGGGTGCCTTTGAGATAGCAAGCTACAGTAACCGTTCCATCCTCAAAAATTAGTTCTCTGTTGAAAGAGCCGCCTAGAGCAATTTTAGTCAAAATCTCGCCATTATCGTCTTTAAAAGTGAGAGTATTCCATTTGTTCACCTCTACATCAGTTGCATTAACAACTTTAATGACATTGCCTTCACCAAAACCCGATATTCTACGCGGTAGGTAATCGAAATCCAGGCCGGTGGTGTCATAAATCAATGTGCTCGGCCCATACGCACCGTAATTCATATTTACTTTCATATCGTACGGATTATCAACGTGCTCAGCAATGAATTCGGGCGTGAACTCGACGGTCGTGTTTCCCTCCATATAAATATTGAATCGAATACTATGGCCGGGTTCACTAGCCTGGAATTTTAGGTGTGCGTTTTCTAGTGCTTGCACCCAAACCAAACCACCCGATACGACGCTGTCACCTATACTAGCCGATATGTTAAGCACTTCTGATTGATCTGACTTGTTCTCGATCTTTAATTCACAGCTTTTTTTATGATACAGAGTGAGGTGCAGATCGTCCCCTAGATAGTCTTTTTGGTCTATGGTGACGAATTGATCTTCAACATTGTCATCATTTCCCAGGTCAATATTTGCCATTATCATTTCCCCAAGATAATATTTATGTAACGAATTGAATTATAAGTTCATTTATTTGTCGAACTGAAATTTTTGGTCCTCAATATTCGCTGCGTTTATATTTATCATAGTCTTACTGTTGTAGTGCGCAATTGGTATGTTGCCCGACCAAGTCAATAGGCACGACCCAAGTTGGCCCTATGACTCTCCGGCTGGAGTCACAACGTCAGGTACGGCGCGGCCAGATTTGCGCCAAGTTCTGTAGCGCATTCAGCTGCAGGATTGCCTGATCCGGTCAATCGCGATTCCGATACGATTTTGAGCAGTCTATCCTTCAACGATTGGCTCGTACCGTTCCATTATCATGGCTATCTATTTGTCGACCATAATTAATTTTCCAATGGATACCGTCCCCATCAATTTTGTGGAAGCATTTCCTACGTGGCACCGCCCTAAATATGGGTGATGTCTTCCGATTAGGGTGAAATATGGATTACCCCGGCAACCTTGCGCTTTGGATTCGAATCATTTATTGCGTGGTCGACAGTCATGATGAAAATGTACCGCATAAATAGCCAGTATTTATGTGTCAAGAAAACTGTCAAAATTGTGAAAACGGGAGGGCGGGTTACATGTGCGGACGGGTAAGACAGAGCCGTGATCTGAATCGCATATTTTCATGATGTCGGTATTTAGGAGAGCGCCGGCTGCCAGCCTTAGGTTTAGTGACACTACACTGACATGTTATTTCGATTACAGTAGTGATTCCAATCACAGGAGGATGGAATCATGGCATTCGAAGACCAGATTGTTAAATATACTCAAACAGTAGCTGAGCTAGACGCAGTAGACAAGACCAATTTATCTGATGGGCAGCAGGCTAGTGTGGAGAATGAGGGGATATATGCGCTAGATAAAACAGCAGATGAATGGACTCAGACCACATTGAAGGCACCCTACATTCTATCGTCCTATCGTGGATTGAAGATTTCTGAGTTTCTCAGTACAAACGAAATTAGCGTTGATCAGAAGTCTGCTTTGTCGACAGCCATGAATGAACTACATTCTCGCGGTCGATATTTCGAGCTTGATCTCGAAGGACGCCGTATAGGCATAGATGGCGTGATGGATTTTGGTTCAATATGGGAGGGGAAAAGCTCTCAAGGCATCAAGATCATTAAGAACGGGTGGGTAAGCGCATTAACTAGTACAGAGGCAAATCGTACAGAATTCACGCTTCTCGTATCAACGGAAATCGGCGAGAACGAAATTACTTTCCCTCCCGGTTCATCTGTCACTATGGGCATGTACATCACTGGACCTGGTGTTGCACGAGAATCATACGTTGTGAGGGTTGATACGGCAGCAGGGACCGCTGTGCTTAACACACGAGCATGGCGCACAGTGAATAAAATCACTCACCGATTCATCAATTTTCAATATATGTTCGATTTTAGGAATGTGGCGCAATTTTTGAATTTTCAATTCAAGGACATGGTTTTTGATGGATCAGGAAATATATCCATCTTCAATGGGCCCAAGGGTGCCGATGAAGGAGGTAGCGGAACAATATCGTTTAGTCGATGCATATTCTCCAGGCCTGTAGATCGAGGAATAACTTTCTGGACGACGGGCGGATCCAATCTACAAGTCGACAATTGTCAGGGCATATCAAACGAAGATAAAGTTGCTCCGATAGATCGCAAAAGCGTGTTTTGCACGGTAACTACCAACGACGCTAAGTTTCGGGGTAACTATGTTTGGCAATTTCGGCATACCTTGGTGCTCCACGGTTCGGGCAATGTAATAGTAGGAAATCATTTTTGGCAAGCCAGGCAAAAGCGACCCGAAGAGCCGGTGTCATTCGAAACTAGAACTGCAAGC
>Ga0160441_100962_pt1 | contig 12791 bp, 10 predicted proteins | sample HID1971K_E1MG_FD_108260 | JGI IMG/M metagenome (GOLD analysis project Ga0160441, IMG submission 108260) | Enriched millipede-associated microbial communities from UW Madison campus, WI, USA - HID1971K_E1 MG | ecosystem: Host-associated > Arthropoda: Insects > Digestive system > Unclassified ... | reverse complement strand
TCACGGTCACGGTCACGGTCACGGTCACGGTCACGGTCACAGTCACGGTCACGGTCACGGCCACAGTCACGGCCACAGTCACGGTCACGGCCACGGTCACGGCCACAGCTACGGCCACAGCCACAGCAACAGCCACAGCCGTGCATCGTGAATCCGTCCCGACGGCCCCAACCTCCGGACGAACTCAACGCAGGATCGAAAGGCACAGGTGCGGATCGGACTCTGCGGCTCGGTCGGAATCGCCGCGTCGGGTACCGTGCCCTGCACGGTCGGGTCGCTGTCGATCGGGCGGCCGCGGCTTCGCCTGATCCCACAGATGGATCTGGCCGTGCTCGTCCGCAACAAGCTGTTCGCGGCCGGTGCGGCCCCGCGCCGGACCGTCCTGCGGAAGTCGGCCGGCTTCACGGATGACCACGACCGCCGGCATCCCTGAACGCGGGTGACGTTTCACGTGAAACGTCACTGAGCGCCGGATTCGCGTGCGTGCCGAGAGATGGGAGGCAACCGTCGGCCGACCGGGGCACCGTAGATGAGGGAATGCTCATATACGTCACTGCAGACAGTAGCGGCTGCGTGGAGGGTCTGGCCCGACGGTCGCTTGTGAGGCGGAATCACGCGGCAGAACGGGTACCCGCACGTGGGAACAGCCTCTGCCATGCAGCGACTCACCACGGCAGATTGCTTCGGATGTGAGCGGCGGGTTGACGGGGTTCAGTAGCCTCGGCGGGGTTGACTAGGGACGGTGGATGCTCCACGCGGAATAGTAAGGAACGCATGAATAAGTGGCTTCGACGGCTGGGGATGGGAGGAAGGCGGGATAAGGTGGAGAGCGATGTTGAGCGGCTCGCGCAAGGGGGAGAGTTTCACGTGAAACAACCCGACGAGACCGACGCTCAGGCATCCATCTCGTCCGACGAACCGCCGATCGTCGCGAGTTCGGGTTCCCCCGAGACCCCGGCGCAAGACCGCGTTCCCGCCCCGTCTGAGGATGCAGCCACAGAGTCGCCGGTGGATGCCGTCACGCCGGCCGTTCCCGGCGACGCCGAGCCCTTCTCGCACACAGACCCCGCCGACGCCGCCGATGCGGCGGAGGCCGTCGTCGAAGGCCACCGCGATTCCGACGCATCCGATACATCCGCACCGGACGACCCGACAAGCGGCGCAGCCTCCACCGTTGCCGAGGCCGATGTCGCAACCGACCAGTACGCTGACGTGGCGCCCGACGGGCAGCAGACCGAAGACAACACGGCTGCGCCGCACGAGGAAGCAGCCACCGACCACGACGCCGACGGCACCGACTCCGAGGCGTCCGTCGAACAGGTCGAACCTGGAGTGGCCGACCCCGAGGCATCCCCCGAGCAGGCCGACCCCGAAGCGGCGCCCTCCGTCACGCAGGAAGAGGAATCCGACATCGCGCAGGAAGAGCCCGCAGACGTCGTGCAGGAAGACGACGACTCCCCGATCGCGCGGGAACTCGCGGATCTGTCCGCACGGCGCAAGGCACTGGACGAAGCCGAGATCCACCTCACCGGTCGCACGCGCGTGCTCACCGTCTCGAACCAGAAGGGCGGTGTCGGCAAGACAACGACGACCGTCAACCTGGCGGCCGCGCTGGCCGAGCGAGGGGCACGGGTGCTCGTGATCGACCTGGACCCGCAGGGCAACGCATCCACCGCTCTGGGCGTGCCGCACACGTCCGACATCCCAAGTGTCTACGACGTGCTCATCGATGAGTTTCCGCTTGCCGACATCATCCAAGTGAGTCCCGAGTCCCCCAATCTGCTGTGTGCGCCGAGCACGATCCACCTCGCCGGTGCCGAGATCGAACTGGTGTCCCAGGTCGCGCGCGAGCACAGACTGCGCGTCGCCGTCGACGACTATCTCGCGAAAAACCCCGAGCGGCTCGACTTCATCCTGATCGACTGCCCGCCGTCGCTCGGCCTTCTCACGATCAACGCCTTCACCGCCGCGAGTGAGCTGCTCATCCCGATCCAGTGCGAGTATTACGCGCTCGAGGGTCTGAGCCAGCTGCTCGGCACGGTGCAGATGATCCAGAAGCACCTCAACCCGCAGCTGCAGCTGTCGACCATCATGCTGACCATGTACGACGGCCGCACGCGCCTTGCACAGCAGGTCGCCGATGAGGTGCGCGCCCACTTCCCCAAGGAGGTGCTCGACACGATCATCCCGCGTTCGGTGCGCGTATCAGAGGCGCCGAGCTTCGGGCAGTCGGTTCTCGCCTACGATGGACAGTCTGCCGGCGCCATCGCCTATCGTGAAGCGGCCGTCGAGATGATCCGGCGCGACAGCGCCTCGAATGAAAGGGGCGTCTGATGGCAGCGAAGCGCACAGGACTCGGGCGGGGAATCGGTGCACTGATTCCCACCAACGACCAGGTTGACGAGCGTCCCGCCGACGTATTCTTCCCTCGTGCGGTCGCGGTCGACGAGGCCGAGCCCGTGGCGGCGGCTGCTCCGGCTGCGCCGGCACCGCAGGAGGACCTGGTCGAGGTTCCGGGCGCGCGTCTCGCGCACATCAACCCGAACGACATCGTTCCCAACCCGCGCCAGCCGCGCACCAATTTCGACCCCGAGCACTTCGGCGAGCTCGTCCACAGCGTGCGCGAGTTCGGTGTGCTGCAGCCGGTCGTCGTCCGCCTCAACGAGAAGGGCCAGTACGAGCTCATCATGGGTGAGCGCAGGACGCGCGCAGCCCGTGAGGCCGGACTCGACTCGATCCCCGCGATCGTGCGTGATACCGCCGACGAGCACCTCCTCCGCGACGCGCTGCTCGAGAACCTGCACCGCTCTGAGCTCAACCCGCTCGAAGAGGCGTCGGCCTATCAGCAACTGCTCGAGGACTTCGGCATCACGCAGGAGGAACTCGCGACGCGCATCGGCCGCTCGCGTCCGCAGATCAGCAACACGATCCGTCTGCTGAAGCTCCCGGTCCCCGTGCAGCAGCGCGTCGCCGCAGGTGTGCTCACCGCGGGGCACGCCCGCGCGATCCTTTCGCTCGAGGATGCGACGGCGATGCAGCGCCTCGCCGACAAGATCGTCAACGAGGATCTTTCGGTGCGTGCCGCAGAGGCCGCCGCGAAGCTGCCGGATGCCTCCCCCACGCGTGCCGCGAAGCCCCAGGCGGGCTCACGCCGAGCTCACCTCGACGAGGTCGCCGAACGACTGGGCGATCGACTCAACACGCGGGTGAAGATCTCGCTGACGGCAAGAAAAGGCCAGATCAGCATCGACTTTGCAACGATTCAGGACCTCAACCGCATCCTCGGGGAGCTCGGCGAGACCGAGTACGGGGCGGCCGAGGCGTCGTAAGCGGTTCGCGCTCGGCTCCTCGACGGTCGGGGCGTTTCGTCTCGTGAGTCGGTCGCTGAGCGAGGAGCGCCAGCGACCAGACGAGCGTCCGCGCTCGCTCAACGACCGGGGTGCAGGCGGCTCCTCGACGGTCGGGGCGTTTTGTCTCGTGAGTCGGTCGCTGAGCGAGGAGCGCCAGCGACGAGACGAAGCGTCCTCGCTCGCTCAACGACCGGGAGCAGGCGGCTTGTCGGCGGTCGGGGCGTTTCGTCTCGCTCGTTCCTCGCTCGCTCAACGACCGGGGGCAGGCGGCCTGTCGGCGGTCGGGGCGTTCCTCGCTCGCTCAACGACCGGGGGGCAGGCGGCTTGTCGGTGATTGGGGCGTTTCGTCTCGTGAGTCGGTCGCTGAGCGAGGAGCGCCAGCGACGAGACGAAGCGTCCTCGCTCGCTAACGGCCGGGTGCTACGGCGCCCGCCGCCCAGGCCTCCTCACGACCGGCAAGTGAAGGCGCGCCGGCGGCTCAGGCGCGCAGAGCCTCGGCACGACGGCGCAGCACCTCGGTCTCGGCGGCATTGCCGGGAAGCGCGGCCGCAGCGAGGAACGCGGCGGTGGCGGCATCCACTCGTCCGAGGCGCTCGAGAAGCTCGGCCTGCACCGCGACGAGGGGCCGGAACCCGGTGAGTTCGGGCTCGAGCTCGGAGACGAGGGCGAGCGCGGCGTCGGGGCCGTCGACCATCGAGACGGCGACCGCCCGGTTGAGTCGCACCACAGCAGAGGGGGCGAGCGTCTCGAGGGCGTCGTAGAGCCGCAGGATCCGCTCCCAGTCGGTATCGGCGAATGTCGGCGCGATCGCGTGGCACTCGGCGATGGCCGCCTGCAGGCCGTAGTAGCCGAGGCCGCGGCCGGCGGCATCCGCTCTCTGCAGCGCGGCGGAGCCGCGGGCGATCGCGGAACGGTCCCAGCGACGACGGTCCTGCTGCTCGAGGGTGACCGGGAGCCCTTCGGCGTTGATGCGCGCCGCGAAGCGCGAGGATTGGAACTCCGTGAGCGCGATGAGCGCCGAGATCTCGGGTTCGCCGCGCATCAGCGTCTCGAGCTGTCGGCCCAGCCGCACGGCTTCGCGCGCGACGTCCGGTCGCATCGCCCGCTCCCCCTCGGCGGCGGAGTAGCCCTCCGCGAAGAGCAGGTAGATGACCTGCAGCACACTCGCGAGCCGGGCCGGACGTTCGGCGCGGTCGGGCACCTCGAACGGCACATCCGCGGCCGCGAGGGACTTCTTCGCCCGCACGATCCGCTGCTGCACGGCGGGCACGGTCATCAGCAGCACGCGGGCGATCTGCTCGGACGTCAGCCCCACGACCGTGCGCAGCGTGAGCGCGAGGCGCGCCTGCGCCGGCAGCACGGGGTGGCACGCGACGAACACGAGGCGGAGTACGTCGTCGTCGATACGATCCGGGTCGGCTTCGACAGGGACCGGATCGGATGCCTCGGCCTGGAGCGCCTCCGTCACGAAGAGCGGTTCGCGCTGGGTCATGCGCTCGCGCCGTCGCCAGCCGTCGATCGCGCGCCGCTTGGCCACCGACATGAGCCATGCGCCGGGGTTGTCGGGAATACCGGTCTTGGGCCACGCATCGAGCGCCTCGACCAGCGCCTCCTGCGCGAGGTCCTCGGCCCAGGCGAAGTCACCGGTGTGACGGGTGAGCGCGGCGACGATGCGCGCGGACTGGTCGCGCCACACCGCCTCGACCGCACGGTGCTCCGAGGCGCCGGCGCCCGGGAGGGTCGTCGTCGTCATGCTCTCAGCGTAGGGGGACTGCCCGTCACCGGACCCGGGTGTCGGCGCGGGGACGTACCCTGGAATGGTGGCGAACGACGAGCAGACTCCGAGGAGAAGAGCCAGCCTAGAGCTGCTGCGTGCCGAAGCCGCCGACGAGCTGTCGGTGCTGGTCACCGAAAGGCTGCGCAGCGGCGAAGACCCGTGGGACTTCATGGAGGAGCTGCCGTCCGTCGACGAGCTGGTCGTTCTCATGCTGCGCGCCGAGAACATCGCCGAGAACGGCGGCTCGCGTCCGAACGCCAGCCGGCACTACCGCGTGCTGCGCCAGATCGCCCTCGACTACCCGCCGCTGACGAAGGCCGTGTGGCAACTCCTCGGTGACGCGAACACGCACCGCCGCTGGGATGCGACGGTGCGCGTCGACGCGAACTGAGCGGACGTCAGGAATTGGCCGCACGCCACTCCTGTGCCTTGGCGACCCACTCGTCATCCTGATCGAGCTCACTGAGCTCGGGGATGCGGCGAACCTCGAGCGCGGTGCCGGGACCCAGCGGGCACTTGCGCGCCCAGTGCTCGGCCTCTTCGCGCGAGGCGACCTCGAGGATCCAGAAGCCGGTGAAGACCTCCTTGGCCTCGGCATACGGTCCGTCGGTCACGACCGGGGGCGCCGAGTCGAAGTCGACACGGAATCCTTCGGCGGCCGGGGACAGACCGTCGGCCATGAGGAAGACCCCCGCCTTCTGCAGCTCCTCGTTGTAGACACCCATGGCGGCGAAGGCTTCCGACATGTCGGTCGTCGCAGGGTCGAAGGCGGCTTCGGCTTCGGCATCCACCTGCATGATGAGCATGTAGCGCATGGTGTTCCCTCTCGTCGGGGCCGTCGGGCCCGGATGCGGGTCGGTTCCGGCCCGTCACCTTGTGCGTCGAACCAGCCTGGCCGAGATCGACACTTCCGCGCAGAAAAGTTCAGAACCGCATGCATTCCCCCTCCGGCATGAGACGGGCGGGCAGCAGAAAACCCCGTCAGGCGAGTGCCTGACGGGGCTGGCGTGGATCCGAGGATCAGCCGATGTACGCGGCGAGGTCCTTCTCGAGCGCGAACTTCGGCTTGGCGCCGATGATCGTGGTCTCGACCTGGCCCTGGTTGAACACCTTCATCGCGGGGATCGAGGTGATCTGGTACTTCATCGCGAGATCGGGGTTCTCGTCGACGTTGAGCTTCAGGATCGTGATCTTGTCGGGGTGCTCGGACTGGATCTGGTCGAGGACGGGCGAGACCATACGGCACGGCCCGCACCACTCGGCCCAGAAGTCGACGAGCACGGGGCCGTCGGCCTGGAGCACGTCCTGCTCGAACGTGGCGGAGGTCGTCGCCTTGGCGGTCATCTTTCTGTCTCCTTCGGTGGGAAGTATGTCATCCGCGTCAACAACGCCGATCAGAGAATCATTCCGGCCGTTGCTGCGGATACGGTGTGCGCCGCTCAGACGGCGGCTGCGGCATCCGCTAATCCGGCGATCTGGTCGCCGGCGTCGTCGGGGTCGCCCGCCTCGCCGAGTGCGGCGAGATAGTGCTCGACGTCGAGAGCTGCGACCGTGCCGCTGCCCGCGGCGGTGACCGCCTGACGGTAGGTGGGGTCGATCACGTCGCCGGCCGCGAACACGCCGGGGACCGACGTGCGCGATGAACGTCCGTCGACCCACACCGTGCCCTCGGGGGTGAGCTGCAGCTTGTCGTGCACCAGATGGGTGCGCGGATCGTTGCCGATCGCGACGAACACGCCGTCCAGCGCGAGGTCGCGGCGCGAGCCGTCGACGGTGTCTTCGAGCACGACGCCGGTGACGGCCTCGTCGCCGAGGATGTCGACGACCTCGCTGTTCCAGACGAACTCGATCTTCTCGTTCTTGAACGCGCGTTCCTGCATGATCTTCGACGCGCGCAGCTCGCCGCGGCGGTGGATGATGTACACCTTCGACGCGAACTTGGTGAGGAAGGTCGCCTCCTCCATCGCCGAGTCGCCGCCGCCGACGACGGCGATCACGCGCTCGCGGAAGAAGAAGCCGTCACACGTCGCGCAGTACGAGACGCCACGGCCCGACAGGCGCGCTTCACCCTCGATGCCGATCTTGCGCGGCGCCGAGCCGGTCGCGAAGACGAGCGAATCGGCCTCGTGGCTCTCACCGCTGCCGAGGGTGATCTTCTTGACGGGACCGTCGATGTCAAGCGACACGACGTCGTCGTAGAGGACCTCGGCGCCGAAGCGCTCGGCCTGCTCCTGCATCTTGGCCATGAGGTCGGGCCCCATGATCGCCTCGGGGAAGCCCGGGAAGTTCTCGACCTCGGTGGTGTTCATCAGCTCGCCGCCGGCCTCTACCGAACTCGCCACGACGAGCGGGTTCAGGTTCGCGCGGGCCGCGTAGATGGCGGCGGTGTACCCCGCAGGGCCCGACCCGATGATGATGACCTGACGCACGTGCGCACCTGTCCTTTCTGGGGCTCGCGGCGCTCCTGTTGTCGAGCCCGTCCGTCACGACGGACGAAAGAGCTCCGGATGCCTCAACACATGGTAACCGCGTGGCATTCCGCCGACCGGTTCGGTGTCGGCGTGCTCAGCGACCGCGCGGGAGGAACCGACGCAGCAGGCCGGTCGCGACCGCCAGCTCCGGTGCACGGAAGAGGGCGAGGATGCCGACGTAGACCGCGATCACGACGATGCCGATGATCGCGGCGCCCAGAGCGCCGAGCAGCTGGCTCGACACGGTCCAGCCGTCGACGCCGCCCATGAGCTGGAACGTCAGCCAGCCGACGGCCCCCGCGGGGATGGCGGCCAGGGCGAACCGGCCCAGTGCCGACAGCCACGACGCGACCTGGATGCCGTCCAGTCGGCGGTGCAGCAGCCACGTCGCGACGATCACCTGGACCACGCTCGCCAGCGACTGCCCGAGTGCCACCGCCGCGACGAGCTGTGCGGCGGGAAGGATGCCGGTCGTGAAGGCCCACAGCGCCCCCCAGGCCGAGGCGACCACGAGTGCGCACTGCAGGAGCGTGAAGTAGAACGGCGTGCGCGTGTCGTCGTAGGCGTAGAACGTGCGCTGCACGACGAACAGTACGGCGAGCGGGATCAGGCTGACGAGGTAGCACAGCAGCACTTCCGCCGCGCCGACGGCCTCGGCGGGGTCGCCTGTGAAGATGCGCGAGGCCGGGATCGCGGCGACGGCCAGCGCGGCTGTCGCGACCACGACGAAGAAGCCCAGGGTGCGGATGCTGCGACCGATGTCGCCGCGGACTTCTTCGTGGCGACCGGCCCTGGAGTGCTCGCTCAGCTGCGTGAAGTAAGGGGTGCCGATCGACAGGACGATGATCGAGTACGGGAGCATGAACAGCAGCCACGCGTTCTGAGCGACGAAGATGCCCGGGTCGCCCTTGGGGACATTCGACATGACCTGCGACTGGACGAGCCCCGCCAGCTGCCCCGCCACCACCATCAGGAACGTCCAGCCGGCAAGCTTGCCGATCTGCCCGAGACCGACGCCGCGCCACCGGAAGTCGGGACGGAGGTGGAGGCCGGTGCGCCGCCAGAAGACGAACAGGATGCCGGTCTGCACGACGATTCCGAGCGTCGCGGTCCCGGCGAGCAGCGCGATCATCTCTGGGGTCCACACCGTCGAGGCGCCCGCCGGGCCGAACAGCCAGATGAAGACGAGGAAGCCGGCGATCGACACGATGTTGTTGACGATCGGCGCCCACGTGTACGGGCCGTACACGCGCCGGGCGTTGAGTGACTCGCCGACCAGCGCGAACAGGCCGTAGAAGAGGATCTGCGGAAGACACCAGTACGCGAACGCCGTCGCAAGCGCCTGCTGCTGCGCGCCGAACTGCGGCGCGTACAGCGCGACCAGCCACGGTGCCGCGACGGTGGCGATCAGCGTGGTGCCGAGCAGCACGACCGTGCCGAGTGTGAACAGCTTCGACACGAACGCCCGGCCGCCGTCGTCGTGCGCGGCGGCCTTGACGATCTGGGGAACGACGACCGCGCTGAGCAGACCCGTCGAGATGATGGCGTAGATGTTGTTGGGCAGCTGGTTCGCGACCGCGAAGGCGTTGCCGCCGGCGCTGGTCGCACCCACCGCGGAGACGAGCACGACGGACCGCAGGAACCCCGTCAGCCGCGACACGATCGTGCCGGCGCCGATCATGACGCTCGCCCGCCCGATGCCGCTCATTTCTCGGTCCCGTCGTCGTCCGCGGAGGGAGTGGATGCCTCGTCCCCCGGCTCGTCGTCGGCCGAAGCGTCGGCAGCCTCGGCCTCGGTCGTCTCATCGCCCGGGTCGGCGGCATCCACGGGGCGACGCCGGCGGCGCATACGCAGGACGGTGCGGACGATTCCGACGATCACCAGGCCGCCCACGACCACGGCGAGGGCGGTGATGCCCACGCCCTCCCAGTCGGCCCATACGTTGATGTCGACGGTCTCGGGCTCGCCGATGGCGACGAACGCGGGACTGCGCAGCTGCAGCGTGAGCGTCACCTCACCGCGGCCGACGCGGGCCTGCACCGGCACGTCGACGCGCGTGTTGCTCTGCGGGGTCGCGACGACGGGGGTCTCGCCCTGCACGTCGAGGCGCAGGTTGTCGGGCGTCGTGTAGAGCACGAGGTTGACCGGGTACGGCAGGTCGTTGCGCACCCAGAACTGCAGCGGCGCCCGCGAGCCGAAGAGGTTGGTGGGGGTCGTCGGCAGCAGCCCCACCGAGTCGAGCGTCGTACGGGTGGCCTCGCGGTGGTCGGCGAGCACGGTCGGCCAATCGGCGTCGCCGACCCACGCGACGCCCAGCACCTGCAGCATCTCGGCGCGTTCGCGTCCGGTCAGCAGCGGCGGTTCGTCGAGGATCGTGGCGAAGCGGCCCAGCTCGCCTTCGTCGCCGACGAGGGCGGATGCCGCGGCCGCACGTGCGGGCGCCGCCTCGATGTCGGCGAGCTCGACGGTCGTGGCATCGCTGGACGCGAGCGTCGCGAGTGTGCGCGGCTCGACGCCGGGCGCGGCGGCGGCGGCCGTGATGGCGGTGCCGAGGCCGAGGCGCGAGCGGTCCTCGCCGCGCCCGACCGTGACCAGGAGCGGACCGGGGGCCTCGGCCGTCGCGAACGCGAGGTAGGCCGTCGCGGCGGTGAGCGGTGCGCCGCGGAGCCACGTCTCGTCGAGCTGCGACCCCTCGCGCAGGGCCTCAGAGACGTCGCTGTCGTACACGAGCAGGTCGGCGTCGCCCACGATGCCGTGCGCGGCCACGGTCGAGCCGGCCGCGCCGGCGCGCGTCGTGGCCGAAGGGATCACCGTCAGCGACGCGGTGTCGTCGCCGTCGAGGCCGCCGAGCGTCTCGACGACGCCCGCGTCGGCCGTGCCGTCGGCGGGCCAGTACACCGCCGCCCGGGTGGCCGGCCCGATGTCGAGCAGCTCGTCGGCGGACGGCAGCGCGTCGCCCGGCGCCGGGGTCGCGGTGGGGCTGGACGTCGGCGTCGGAGTCGGTTCGGGTGACGGTGTGGCGGCGATGAAGTCGTCGGCCGACATCGCGTACGTGAACGAGGTGGGGGCGAGCGGGTGCGCCAGCCCGGACTGCAGCTGCGCGGTCACATCGGCGTCGCCGAACTGCAGCGCGAACCGGGAGTTGGGGAGCGCCTCGAGCTGCGCGAGCCATTCCTGGGCCGGCTGCGGCGCCGAGGTGCCCAGCACGCGGATCGCGGCGGGGATCGCAGGGTCGACGGCGAGGATCGCGTCCGTACCGGTGACCGCGCCCAGCTGACTGGTCAGCGCACCGTCCGGTGCGGTGAGCTCGGCCAGCTCGTCCGACGTGAGCAGGCCCTCCTCACGCGGGCCGGCGGTGATCGGCACGACGACACCCACGGCGACGGGTGCGCGGCTCTCGTCGGGAACGACGACGGCGCTCGTGGAGCTCACCGAGCCTGCGTCGGACGTGTAGGACGCCGCCAGCGGATACACCCCGGGTGCCAGGCCCGCCAGCGCAGGGTCATCAGCGCCGATGGTGAGGGCGCCCTGTTCGTCGGTGCCCGGAGGGACCGCTTCGAGGATCTTGGTGGCGATGGGCTCGACGGTGGCCCCGCCCAGATCGCCGGCGAGCCAGTCCCGCAGCGCGGTGCGCGAGGCGAGAGGCGTGCGGCCGAGCGAAACGGTGACCTCGGTGGCGGCGAGTTCCGTGTCGGTGCCGTTCTGCAGCGACAGCCACACGGTCAGCGCATCGCCGGGACGCACCAGGCCGTTGGACACCGGCGACAGGGTGAACACGGTCGTCCCCGGGGCGATCGACGACGTGGGGGTCGGCGTGGGCGTCGGCTCGGTCGCGGCGAACGCGGGAGCGGGCAGCACGACCGCCAGTGCCGCCACAGCGGCGAGGGCGGCGGTCACGAGGCGAGGGGCGCGGCGTGGGGGGCGCCGCAGAACTCGCGGTCTGGTCACGATCATCCTGTCGGGGGTTCGCTCCTGTGCGATGTCCTGACCGCACGATCGACTGCGATTCTACGGTCCGCGCCTCCGAGCCCGCGGTACGCCGGGCTGTGCACCGGTCTTCTCGTGCGATCGATGCGTCTCGTCTTCGCGCGCCAGAGCGCGCTCCACTCATCGACCGACTCCCGGCCGTTGAGCGAGCGAGGAACGAGCGAGACGAAACGCCCCAGGCGCACGAGCGACCCGGTGTCGGAGCGCGGGATAACGTGAAGGCGTGCTGCCCGAACCGGATCCCGCCCTCTGCCGCTCGCTCGCCGCCGACCTGCGCGACGCGGGCTTCACCGCCGAGGGCGTGCGTGACGCGTGGGGCGCGGCGGCCGACGACGCCATCGCACGCGGCCTCCGATCCCCGGCGCTGCGCGCGCTCGGCGATCGCGACGACGCCCTGGCCGTGCTGTCGAGACTTCTCGTGCTCGGGATGCCGGAGGCCGCGGCATCCACCGATCTCGCTCTCGTGCGCACGAAGGCCGACGGGCTCGTGAAGCTCGGACTCGCGGCGGTCGAGGGCGACGTGGTGCGACCGCTCGCGGTGGTGCGGCCGCAGTCGTATGCAGATTCGACGGGTTCCGGGCAGTGGTGGATCGCGAGCGACCTCGACGAGGCCGCGCTCGGCGGCCCGCTGCCCGAGGACCACGTACTGGGCGTGGGCGGTGCGTCGCTGACGCTCGCGGGGCTGCAGCTGCCGACGCCGGTGGCGCGCGGGCTGGACGTGGGGGCGGGATGCGGCATCCAGGCACTGCGCGCCCGGGCGCACGTCGATCATGTCGTCGCCACCGACATCTCGGAGCGGGCGCTCGCGTTCACGCGGCTGAATGCGCTGCTCAACGGCATCGACGGCATCGAGACGCGGTTCGGGAGCCTGTTCGAACCCGTCGCGGGCGAGCAGTTCGACCGGATCGTGTCCAACCCGCCGTTCGTCATCACGCCGCGGGTGGCCGACGTTCCGGCGTACGAGTACCGCGACGGCGGCATGGTCGGCGACGACGTCGTGTCGGCGTTCGTCACGGGCGTCGGCGCGCACCTGACGCCGGGCGGCGTCGCCCAGCTGCTCGGCAACTGGGAGACGCGCGACGGTGTCGACGGGCTCGATCGCGTGCGTGCATGGGTCGAGTCCTCCCCGGTTCCGCTGGACGCCTGGGTCGTCGAGCGCGAGAGCCTGGATCCGCTCTCGTACGCGGAGCTGTGGGTGCGCGACGG
>Ga0160441_100954_pt1 | contig 12947 bp, 10 predicted proteins | sample HID1971K_E1MG_FD_108260 | JGI IMG/M metagenome (GOLD analysis project Ga0160441, IMG submission 108260) | Enriched millipede-associated microbial communities from UW Madison campus, WI, USA - HID1971K_E1 MG | ecosystem: Host-associated > Arthropoda: Insects > Digestive system > Unclassified ... | reverse complement strand
TTCTACCTGTCGCTGGAAGACAACCTGATGCGCATCTTCGCCTCGGACTGGGTCCAGAAGGCGATGCGCATGATGGGCATGAAGGAAGACGACGTCATCGAAGACCGCCTGGTCAGCCGCCAGATCGAAAAGGCGCAGCGCAAGGTCGAAGCGCACAACTTCGACATCCGCAAGAACCTGCTGGACTTCGACGACGTCAACAACGACCAGCGCAAGGTGATCTACGCCCAGCGCGATGAGCTGCTGGACGCCGAGTCGGTGAAGGACAACGTCGACGGCATCCGCGGCGATGTGATCTACGACATCGTGGCCCGCTTCGTGCCGCCGAACTCGATCGACGAACAGTGGGACCTGCCGGGCCTGGAAGCCACCCTGGCCTCCGACCTGGGCGTGCAGATGGACGTCACCGGCCTGGTCAAGCAACACGAAGAACTCGACGCCGAAGCCATCGCCAACAAGGTGCAGGCCCGCGTGGACGAGCACTTCGAGCAGAAGGAAGCCGGCGTCGGCGAAGAGACCATGCGCGCGCTGGAGAAGCACGTCATGCTCACCGTGCTCGACCAGAGCTGGAAGGAGCACCTGGCCCGCATGGATTACCTGCGCCAGGGCATCTACCTGCGCGGTTACGCACAGAAGCAGCCCAAGCAGGAATACAAGAAGGAAGCCTTCGAGCTGTTCTCGGAAATGCTGGAGAACGTCAAGCGCGAAGTGGTGACCCTGCTGGCGCGCGTGCGCATCCGCAGCGAGGAAGAAGTGGCGGCGCTGGAAGCAGCCGAACGCCAGCAGGCCGAAGCGCGCCTGCTGCAGTCGCAGTTCCAGCACCAGAACGTGGGCGGCTACGGCGCCGACGAAGAGGCGGCGGACGTGGAAGCCCAGCGCAACGGCGTCGTCGGCCAGGTGACCCGCGAAGAGCCCAAGGTCGGCCGCAACGATCCATGCCCCTGCGGCAGCGGCAAGAAGTACAAGCACTGCCACGGCCAGTTGAGCTGATCAGAAAAACCCCGCGAAAGCGGGGTTTTTTCTTGGGGCGGCGCCTGTGATATTTCGGACGCCGTTCAACGCCTCAGTACATTGCGCTGGCTACAGTGATCTCCGGGTACAACTTATGAATTCTGGAGGTGCGTGTGGGCCAATTTCAGCGTAGTGCTGCGATAGCTGCGGTGCTGTTCACAGCGATGCCGATACCGGAGGCAGCGGCCGAGGGATCTGGACCGAGGCAGGCGACTGCTGCTTGCTGTCTCGGGGACGACAACAATTCGCAGCTCAAAGGCATCGGCCTGGGCCAGGAGAACCCTTCAGCTCCCGACCTGAGTGTGGATCCAGGGTGGCGGGTTCACGGATTCAAACGCGATGGAATCTCATATTTCCAGGTCAATGACGCTATGGGCAGCGTCCAGCTGATCATCGGTACGTTGGATGGCCTGTTCTGGGCATTGCCTGCCGGGGAGACATCAGATCACGTCGTTCTGCCTCCACGGCGCGTGGTGGACGTCGACGCCATGGATCGTTCCGAGGTGTACCGGCACCCAGCATTCACACTTGTGCGCTATCGAAAGGGTGGGGGCGCCGTGTGGTCAGTGGAGTATCCAGTAACGGAGCGTTGAACGACGGGTGAGTCCATAAGGACCATGCGGATGCGATTGTGGCGGCACTGAACGGTGCCGCCGTAGGCGAGCGCCCGACCAGAAAGCCGATCGATTGCCAACGTTCGGGTTGCTTCGGAAAGACGATGGTGCGGGTCAAGAAGCGCCACGACCACAACGATGCCGTCGCGGCCTCCCGCGCGGCCGCAACGCGCATTGACCCGAATCTGCGAGGACTCATTCTGCAACAACAGAGAAACCGCCTCGGTGAGGGTGCGGTACGTGGCCAGCTGCAGCGGGACTGTCAGCCGGCACGGATCGCCTACAAGTCGAGGTTGGGCGATGCTTCCCGTGCTCGACCAAGCCTCGCTGATTCCGCCGACCTGCAGGGCCAGATACAGGCCAACATGCTCCAGCGCTGTCGGGTAGACCATGCTGGCCTGCTCGCGGAACTTGAGTGAGTACAGGCTGGAGGTCCGGATCAGGCTGCTGGCAATCTCCCCATGGCCTTGGCGTTTCAGCCAGTCGGCTGTTTCACTGAGGTAGGCGTCAATGCCGTCGCCGATCCGGTTGATCTCCAGCGCCCGGTGCCGAAGATCATTTTCACCCGTCAGGTGCGATGTCTTCGTCAGGGATATGACCTGTCTGCTATGCAAGTCCCGCGTCCTGTAGCGATGGTAGTAGTGACTGATGGTCGAACCCAAGGCGAGCAGCGCAGACCCTGCAACGGCCAGGATCAGCTGAACGGTGAACGTTTCAGCGTCGAAGGACCAAGCGCGACCGGTGGTAGGCATGGTCAGGCCGACGACAAGGTTCAGTAGTGGAACTCCGAGCGCAGCGCCGCGCCACCCGTACAGGCATGTCAGCACGATGGCAGGAAGCGCCATCATCAACTGAAGACTGGGTCGAAGTCCCTCATACGCCGCCGGGAGATGGATCGCGGACAGGCCAAGGGCAAGCATCAGCAGGAGCAGCCCCGTGGTTGCAATCGGAAGGCGCGGAGTCTGGTTCGGGCGCTGCCGCTGCCGTTGCAGCCATAGCAGCGCCAGTGGCGCCATAGTCAAAATGCCAATGAAGTTTCCAAGGATCTGATGTGCCGCCCTCGTTGGAAGGGGGATGCTGGAAGCTACCGGCCAAAGCAGCTGGGCGGTTCCAATGTTGATCAATGCGGCGGCGATGGAGGTCGTTGCGGCAAGCAGGAGCAGCCTTGCACCTGGGGCCTCGGGAAGCAGGTTCCGATGAAGCCGCACGATCAACGCAACAGTCGGCATCAGAAGGGCCGAGCTGATGATGGCCCACGCCATGCCGTACTTTTCAACCAAGGGATACCGAACCTGTGCAAGGTGGGCATACTCTCCGAGGATCAGATACGGCCAGAGTCTGGTCGGAAACAGTAGTAATGCGGCAATCCGAAGGCCCGCCAACAGGTTGAACTGATCAACTGATATCTGGCGCGCAGCCAGGCAGGCCAGCGCATACAGGGCGGCAAGCAGTAACCCATCGGGGTAGATGCGCATCTGCATCTTCAACTGAAGTCCATTCTTCCACCAGTTCACCAGCACATTTCGCCTCCTGTTCAGTGCACGACGACATCAGCGGAGACGTGTCTTCGCTCGTCGGTGCGGGGAAGGTATCGGCGGTGGCGAATGGGTGCAATCGGGTCGGCGAACTTTCAGAATGGGCTGATTTTCGCGCTCTGCTCTCGAAGTGTGGTGGCTATCACCAGGGCGATAGGATGCAATGCCAAACCGGATGTTGAATGCGACTTTTCATGTTGAGTTTCAGAGCGTTTGACGTACTGAGCCACTTGGCGTCATCGGCCCGCCACGTGTAGCGATTCAACGTGTCCACTGAGGACCATGCGTCGCATCATCACAAACGCTATGCAATCGCATGAAGGCGCTGTTCTGTGACCGGCTTCTCTTATGCAGATCTTTCAGAAAAACCTGACACAGAAGCGTGGTGCATCCCCACGCGAGTGTCAGATGCGACCCACGGGCGGAGATACGACAGAGGGTTAACGTGTTCAGCGCTGTCGCGAATGCATTGCATTCGGGGCAGGCTCGACGCGCATTGCGCTCCGCAGGCTGCGGCAGCGTCGCGTTTCCCCTGAGTCGCCATCCATGGAGTTTCATGAACAGGATTTATCGCCTGGTGTTCAACCGCACCACCGGCCTGATGCAGGTCGCATCCGAACTCGCCACGTCCCCCTCGTCCACTTCTCCGGCCACCGACAACCGTCGCCGGCGTTCGCCGCTGAGCGCTGCCATGCTGGTTGCGCTGGGCCTGTCGGCCGCTGCGCTGCCATCGGCGTTCGCGGCGGTGTATGACTTCAACGCGCCGGAGACCGTCAATGATTCGCGGGCGTACGTGGACGGCTTCCGCGTCGGCCCCAATGGACAGGTGCAGGTCGACGTCCGCGACGGCGGCAAGATCACCTCAAACGGCCTGGTGTCGGTGGGTACGTCGGTGGGCAGCGACGGCAAGCTGTACTTCACTGGCCCGACCTCGACGCTGACCGTTAACAGCGCATCGGTGCGCGTGGGTGATGCCGGCAAGGGCGAACTGCGCCTGAGCGAGGGCGCCGCAGCCAACGTTGCCAGCGGCACCGTGTCGTTCGGATATGGGGCCGATGGCTTTGGCATCGGGCGGGTGGAAGGTGCAGGCTCCTCGCTCAGCGCACGCCAGCTGCTGGTGGGCCGCGAAGGGGCGGGTCTGCTCGACATCGTCAATGGCGGTCGCGTCGAAGTGACCCAGCCCTGGCCGCTGGCGGGTACATCCTTCGGCATGAGCATCGGCACTGAAGCCGGCAGCATGGGCGTGGTGAACGTGAACACCGGCGGCGAGCTGGTCGTCACCGACAACGAGCTGCGGGTTGGCGAGGGCGGGACGGGCACGCTCAACATCGACAACGGCACTGTCAGTGTCGGTCGCAACCTCGTGCTCGGCGCTGCCAAAAACGCAGAAGGCACGGTCAACGTGCGCAATGGCGGTAAGGTCAACGCACAGCTGCTCAGTGTCGGCGCGGCGCAGGGCTCGGGCGGCACGCTGCTGGTCAGTGGCGCCGGTTCCACCGTGGCCGCCGATGAACTACGCGTTTCCGCAAATGGCAACGGCAAGCTGCGCGTTGAAGACGGCGCCGTCGTTGCGGTCACCGGCAACGTCACCGCCGAGGATGAGCAGGGCCTGCCGAGCAGGCACGCGCGCACCGGCCGCATCGAGGTGTCCGGTGCAGGCTCCGTGCTGAGCGGCGACCGCGTAATGACGAGCACGCATCTGCTGGTCGACGACGGCGGCCAGATCCAGTCCAACAGCGCCCGTATCAAGGACTCCTACAGCAGCACCGGGACCGCAACCCTCACCGGTACCGGCAGCCGCTGGACCAACCAGGGTGAGATGGACATCCGCACCGGTGTCAACGTGCTCGATGGCGCAGTCATCAACACGGGTACGTTGCTGGTGTCGGGAGGCGCCAACACTGCCACCCTGTTGGGGGAATCGCTGAAAGAACAGACCCGTGTCAGCGGCGCCGGTTCGGCCATCGAGGCCAATGCTGGCATCACCGTAGGCAGCCATCTTGTCGGCGAGCCCTTTGCGGTGCTCAGCGTCGGCAATGGCGGACGCGTTGCTGCGGGTAACGGCGACCTTATCCTGGGCACCTCTGGTTACCTCGCGATCGGTGGCGGCATGGACACCTGGTCGGTGGCCAACCGTGGGCCGCAGTGGTCCGCAGCCGAAGCGGCCGGTGAGCTGGACGCCGCGAAGATCGTCATGCAGGCCGCCTCCGGCGGCTTGGTGTTCAACCATACCGGCGACATCACGTTGGCCAACACCCTTGCAAGCGCCACCGGCGCAAGCGGCGCGGTGATCCAGCGGGCCGGCAACAGCACCCTGACGGGCAACCTGGCCGATTTCGGCGGCAGGGTCGCGGTAAGTGGCGGCACCCTGCACATCACCTCTGACATGTACACCGGCCAGGGCTATGCGGGCACCAGTGCGGCCCCGCTACAGCAGATCGACGTATCCGGCGGCACGCTGGTGCTCGACGGCAGCGCCGGCTTCCGGCAAACCATCAATTACGGTACCGAAACCAAAGTGGTGCGCAGCTCGAACGTACTGGTCCAGGGCCCCGGCGTGCTGGCCGGCAACGGCACCGTCGGCGACACCTACGTGGTGGATGGCGGCACCCTGTCGCCGGGTCATGGCGATGTTGGAACGCTTAACGTGGATGGCGACCTGTACATCAACACCGGCGTGACACACCTGTGGAGCACGCGCCGTGACAGCACGTTCTATGACGCGCAACTTCGTGCCAACGGGCAGGCCGACCTGATCTCGGTGACGGGCAAGGCGTACATCGGCAGCAGGGCCAACCTTGCCAACTCAGGCCTTGCGGCCATCCGCATCAACGCGTTGGACCCCTACACCAGCTACCAGCAAGGGCAGAGTTACGTGATCCTGGACGCCGCTGGCGGCATACAGGGCGGGTTCGACAACGTCACCACGGACTCGATCTTCATCCGGCCGAAGCTCACCCAGACTGACAACCAGGTGCTGGTGGCGGTCGAGCTCCAGACCTGGACCAACGAGCCGGATCCGGTCGACCCGGGTACCCCGGTCGATCCGGGCACCCCGGTCGATCCCGGCACGCCGGTGGATCCGGGCTTCCCGGGCACCCCGGGGGTGACCCCGCCGATTGTGTTCGGCGCCGTCGCCGTCACCGGCAACCAGCGCGCCACGGCAGCGGCGCTGGATTCGCTGCAGCAGTCCGGCGATGCGTTGGCGCTCTACAACGGCCTGCTGATGCTCGATGAGGCCGGTGCGCTGGTTGCCTTCGATGACCTCGGTGGCGAACTGCACGCCAGCAACCGTGCGCTGCTGCTGGACGACCGCTTCCTGCGTGAAGGCATCTCCCAGCGCCTGCGCCCGACGCCGGACACCAAGCTCAACGGCTCCTCGGTGTGGGTGGCCGGCAGCGGCGCCTCCAAGCGCCAGGACAGCGATGGCACCGCCTCGCGCACCCAGGAAACCCGCCAGGGCCTGATGGTGGGCTACGACTGGACCTTCGGCGACCGCTGGACCGTCGGCGTGGCCGGTGGCCCGGAATCGCTGCGCCAGCAGATCCGCGACCGCAACGCGATCACCGAGGTCGACGCGGTGCACGGCGGCCTGTACGCCGGCTTCCGTGGCGAGCAGGCCTGGATCAACGGCGGCGCCAGCTACGCCGACTACGATGTGGGTACCCGCCGTGGACTGGGTGCCGGCACGTCCTGGGAACAGAGCCTGGGCAGCCAGCATGACGCTCATTCGGTACAGGCCTTTGCGGAAGGCGGTTGGGACATCCAGCTCAGTGCGCTGACCCTGAGCCCGTACCTGGCCGTGGCCTACACCCGCCTGTCGAGCGAGGCAGCGACGGAAACGGGCGGCACCGCAGCCCTGTCGGTGGCATCCAGCAAGGATGAGGTCTGGACCACCACGGCCGGTATCCGCGCCGCGTGGGACATCAGCGGTGGCCAGACCGACGGCGCCCGCCTGGAGGCCGGCCTGGCCTGGCAGAACGCGGCCGGCGAACTGCGTGCCGACTCGCGCAACCGCTTCGTGGCCGGCAGTGACAGCTTCACCGTCAGCGGCCTGCCGCTGGCGCGCAACGTGGGCATCGCCGAACTGGGCATCTCGCTGAACACCTCCGACAACAGCCGCCTGTCGATGTTCGCGCAGGGCCGTGCCGGCGACGGCCAGCGTGAAGTGGGGGCCCAGCTGAACTGGAACGTGACGTTCTGATCGAACCCGCCTCCTGAACCACCCGAAGGGCCCCGCATGGGGCCCTTCGTCTGTCCGGCATTGCGCATGCCCGGGCCGATTGGGCATTCTGGTTGCATGCCATCCCCCAAACGATCGATCCACGTCGTGGCCGGCGTCATCACCGACGCCCGCGGCCGCATCCTGCTCAACCGCCGTACCGAGAACCGCGACATGGCCGGCCTGTGGGAATTCCCGGGCGGCAAGCGCGAAGAGGGCGAGAGCTCCGAACAGGCGCTGGTGCGCGAACTGCGCGAGGAGCTGGGGATCGAGGCCGAGGTCGGCGACTGGATCATGGACGTACCGCAGCTCTACCCGGACAAGCACCTGCGCCTGGAAGTGCGGCACATCCGCAGCTGGAAGGGCTCACCGCGCGGCCGCGAAGGCCAGGCCATCACCTGGGTGGCGCCGGACAAGCTGTCGCGCTATTCGATGCCGCCGGCCGATCTGCCGGTGGTGGCCGCGCTGCGCCACCCGGACCGCTACCTGATCACCCCCGAACCGGACACCGACGAGGATGCCGCGCACCAGGACTGGTACGCACGGCTGGCGCGTGCGCTGGAGGCGGGCGTGCGCCGCGTGCAGCTGCGCACGCCAAACAGCCAGGCCCGCATCGCCTTGGCCGAACAGGCCGTGGCCCGGCACCGCGGCGGGGTGCAGTGGCTGCTGAACCGCGATATCGAACTGGCCCGCCGGCTTGGCGTCGGCGTGCACCTGGGCGGCGAGCAGTTGCTGCAGCTGGAGGCGCGGCCGTTGCCGGCCGACCAGCTGGTGGCCGCGTCCTGCCACGACCTGGCCCAGCTGCAGGCCGCGCAACGACTGGGCTGTGACTTCGCCGTGCTCGGCCCGGTCCAGGCCACCGACAGCCACCCCGGCAGCGTGCCGATGGGCTGGGACGCCTTTGAAACCCTGCGCGCACAGGTCTCGCTGCCGTTGTACGCGCTGGGCGGCCTGCACCCGGACGACATCACCCAGGCGCGCCGCCACGGCGCGCAGGGCATCGCCGCCATCCGCGCGTTGTGGCCTACAGCGTGATCCAGAAACAGCCGTACTGACGGCGCAGTCCAAACACCGTCCGCGCCGGCGTGGCGGTCGTACCGAGTGTCTGCTCCAGCCGCAGCCCGATCGGCCGCGGCCGGCTGGCCTGCGGCGCGGCCGCTTCCACTGCCTCGACCAGGGTCGCGTTCGGGTCGACCGGCAGCGGCGTCGGCGCGGCGACCTCCGGGTATACCGGGGCGATATCCAGCAGGGGCCGCTGCACCACCGATTCCAGTCGCCCGATGATCTGGTTGGCGGCGGCATTGGAGACGTTGCCCCACAGGTAGATCGACGACAGCCGGTTGACGTCCTGCAGGCTCACCGCATCGCGGATCTGCCCGGTCAGCTCGCTCAACCGGCGCGCGCAGCCGGCGCGGTAGATGTCGGTATTGCCCACCGAATCACCACGCGGCGGCATCCGCGCCGTCGCGCCCAGCGCATCGCAGCTGCGGTCGGTGAACACCGTTTCGCCCTGTGCAGTGGTGCAACGGTTCACGCGCTGCGCCTGTGCCTGCGCCCAGGGGGCCCAGCACAGCATGCACAGCGACAGCAGCAACGGAACGACCGGTCTCATCGCAGCAGGGTAGCGGGACGCGCGTTATCTGCAAGCAATGGCGTGCGCGATGTTCAGCGGCCCAGCAGCTTCAATACCTGGGTGGTGGGCCTGGCCAGGTTGAGGGTGTAGAAATGCAGGCCCGGTGCGCCACCGGCCACCAGCCGCTCGCACAGCTGGGCGACCACTTCGGCACCGAAGGCGCGCACCGCATCGGCGTCGTCGCCGTAGGCCTGCATGCGCTTGCCGATCCAGCGCGGGATCTCGGCACCGCACTGTTCGGAAAAGCGGCGCAGCTGGCTGAAGTTGGAGATCGGCATGATGCCCGGCACGATCGGCACCTGCACGCCCAGCTTGCGCACCGCGTCGACGAAGTGGAAATAGGCGTCGGCATTGAAGAAGTACTGGGTGATGGCCGCATCGGCACCGGCGTCGATCTTGGCCTTGAAGTACCTCAGGTCGCGCAGCGCGTCGTCGGATTGCGGGTGCGTTTCCGGGTAGGCGCCGACCTCGATGTGGAAGGCGTCGCCGTGCTCGGCGCGGATGAAGGCGATCAGTTCCGACGCGTAGCGCAGGTCGCCGGGATGGCCCATGCCCGAGGGCAGGTCGCCGCGCAGCGCCACGATCCGCCTGCAGCCGATGGCCCGGTACAGCTTGAGCAGTTCGCGGATCTCCTCGCGGCTGCCGCCCACGCAGGACAGGTGCGGCGCGGCGTCGAAGCCGTGGTGCTGCTTGAGGTGTCGCACCGTTTCGGAGGTGTAGCTCAGGGTCGAGCCGCCGGCGCCGAACGTGCAGGACACGTATTCCGGCGCGTACGCCTTGAGCTTGGCCGCGGTACGGTCAAGCTGGGCGCGCTGGTCGTCGGTCTTGGGTGGGTAGAACTCGAAGCTGAGGGCGGTCATGGGCGGCGGCGGCAGCGGATGTGGGTCAATCATATCGCTTCATCGCGATGAATGTAAAAGGTGGCGGGCGTTGCGTTTACACCTTGGCGGGTAAAGTGGCCTTCCCCAAGGAGAGCACGCATGGACATCCTGATCACCGGCGGCACCGGCTTCATCGGCCAGCGCCTGTGCCAGCGGCTGCTGGCGGCCGGGCACCGGGTCACGGTGCTGACCCGCAGCCCGGGTCGGCCCGGCCAGGCCGGGGTGCAGTACGTCGGTGCACTGGGCGATGTGGGCCCGGTCCATGCGGTGGTGAACCTGGCGGGTGAACCGCTGGTGGAAGGCCGCTGGAACGCGGCGCGCAAGCAGGCCATGCTCGAGTCACGCATCGGCACCACCCGGGCCCTGCTGGACTGGATGCGCGGGTTGCCGACCCGCCCGCAGGTGCTGGTGTCCGGCTCGGCGATCGGCTACTACGGGCCGCGTGATGCCACCCCGCTGGATGAAGCGGCCTCGCCGGGGCATGACTTCGCCGCCATGCTGTGCCGGCGGTGGGAGGCCGAGGCACTGAAGGCCGAAGACCTGGGCGTGCGCACCTGCCTGCTGCGCACCGGCATCGTGCTCGACCGCGAGGGCGGTGCGCTGGCGCGCATGCTGCCGCCGTTCCGGATCGGCGCGGGTGGGCCGATGGGCGATGGCATGCAGTGGATGAGCTGGATCCATCGCGACGACCTGGTGGGGCTGATCCTGTGGCTGCTGGCCGATCCCGAAACACGTGGCGCCTGCAACGGCACCGCGCCGGCGGCGGTCACCAATGCGGAATTCGCCCGCACCCTGGCGCATGTGCTGAAGCGGCCGGCATGGGTGCGGACGCCGGCATTCGCATTGAAACTGGCCTTCGGCGAGATGGCGGGCCTGCTGCTGACCGGGCAGAACGTGGTGCCGGCGCGCGCGCTGCAAGAAGGCTACCGGTTCCGCTACCCGACCCTGGAAAAGGCGCTGCGCGCGATCCTTGACTGAGGCCGGTTACCCTGTGCACCTGTTTCCAGCTGCGTACGCCATGTCGATTGTCCTCACCGAATTCGCCCGCCCGCGTCTGTTCCCGCGCGTGCCCCGTGGCAACACCATCCAGGACTGCACCGCCGAGCAGTTCCAGGCGCACCTCAACGCGCACGCGCCGTTCAAGGTGCTCGATGGCTACGCGCCATTCTGCAAGCTGTTCGTGTATGAAAACTGGACGTCCACGCGCTGCCTGACCGTGCCGGTCACCGATGCCAACCGCCACCAGCTGCGCAGCGCCTATGAGGCGCGCAACCGCGACGAACTGCCGGTGCTGGTGCGCTGGTTCGAGGGCGTGCAGTCGCCGCGCGCGAACTACCTGGTGGTCATCCTGTACAGCGCCGAACAACTGGCGAAGGAAGGCTCGCCGATCGAAGCGGACTGGGGCATCGTCGGCTGTATCTACACCGCCGAACCGGAAGAAGTGCCGATGGCGCCCATCACCATGATGCGCAATGCGCTGGGGGTTGAAGAGGGCGGCTCCGGTGTGCCGCTGGATCGTGAGGCTTACCAGCGCGCCGTGGCGTACTGGGAAAGCCACGCGAACTGGCGGCCGTAAGGTTACGGCCGACCGATACCCGCCATTTCTGCTTCGGTCAGCGCGACCAGATCAGCCGGCGCCAACGCCACCTCGAGCCCGCGCCGCCCGGCGCTGACGTGCATCACCGGCAGCGCCTGCGCGCTGGCATCGATGAAGGTGCGGTGCTTCTTCTTCTGGCCCAGCGGACTGATTCCGCCGACCAGGTAGCCGGTGGCGCGCTGTGCTGCGTCCACCGCTGCCATCTCGCACCTTCTACAGCCCGCCGCCTCGGCCAGCGCCTTCAGGTCCAGCGTGCCGCTGACCGGCACGATCGCCACCAGCAGCTCGTGCTTTTCGGTACTGGCCAGCAGGGTCTTGAACACCAGTGCGGGGTCCAGCCCCAGCTGCTCCGCCGCTTCGCCGCCATAGGAGGCGGCGTTGGCATCATGGTGGTAGGCAAGCACGCGGTGGGCGATACCGTGCTTCTTGAGCAGATTGATGGCCGGGGTCATGGTCATGCAGCTGGCGTGGTCGCACTACCTTAGCGTGGGCGCGACCGCAGAATCTTGACCCGGACTATCGGGGGCGGTTCCAGGTAGGGGGCTATCCCGCTGCTGCCGGCACTGGGGCCGCCAGCAGCAGGAATGCAACCTCAACCCATGGGCGCGCAATCGACATGGTCGACTTTCCCGGCCCCGTACTTCGCTTCCGCCTTGGTTTTTGCCAAGCCATCGGCCACGTCACCGTTGCTGGCAGCGACCTGGAAGTAACCCTCCGCCTCGCCCTTGAGCACATTGCCGTCCGCATCGTGCACGGCACACCGGTAGTCCTTGGTTGCACCTGTCGCTGGGGCAGATGGAGCCGTTGGCGTCGGATCGGTTGTCGTGGTCGGTGCCGACGTTGTCGTGCTCGATGCCCCTGCCACCGCATCGCATTGGGCCTTGGTCAGCGTGACGCTGTTCTTCTTGTAGCGCGTGGCGGCAGCCAGGGCACCGGCCTCCGCTGCTTTCAGGTCGGCCGCCTTGATGGCGTATTTCCCGTCCGCGTTGGAGCTCGCTTCCGGTGTTTTGCCATCTGCACCGGAAAACACCATGCACCGATAGTCGGCGGCGTGGACGGGGGACATGCAAGCGGCACCGCACAGCACCAGCAGTGCGGGAACTAGGAACTTGATATTCATGGAAATCTCCGGAATGCACCCAGATATTCCCCCGCGCGCTGATGATCCCGGCGCGGATGTGAAGCTCGCATGACGAAAACGGGCGCCCTAAGGCGCCCGTGGTATCCGGTAGTGCCGACTGTCAGTCGGCAACCGTCCGATCAGTAGCGGTAATGCTCCGGCTTGAACGGACCTTCCACCGGGACGCCGATGTAATCGGCCTGTTCCTTGGTGAGGGTGGTCAGCTTCACGCCGATCTTTTCCAGGTGCAGGCGCGCCACTTCCTCGTCCAGCTTCTTCGGCAGCAGGTACACCTTCTTCTCGTAGCTGTCCTTGTTCGCCCACAGGTCGATCT
>Ga0160441_100950_pt1 | contig 13081 bp, 11 predicted proteins | sample HID1971K_E1MG_FD_108260 | JGI IMG/M metagenome (GOLD analysis project Ga0160441, IMG submission 108260) | Enriched millipede-associated microbial communities from UW Madison campus, WI, USA - HID1971K_E1 MG | ecosystem: Host-associated > Arthropoda: Insects > Digestive system > Unclassified ... | reverse complement strand
CGTCGCGATGTACTGGTGGCGCTTCCTCGCCGATGCCGGCCTGGGGTCGGCGACGGCCGTCACCCCCTACGGCGAGCTGGTGGGGTCGGCCCTGCTCGGGCTGCATGCCGCCCCGGTCGCCGGAAGCTCCGGCCGGGCGCCTGAGCATGCCGAGGGATTGCCGGCTGCCACCGCCGAGGCCAACCGGCGTCGCGGCATCCGTCGCTATCTGCTGACCGCGACGGCGCTCGGTTCGCTCTTCAAGGCGAATGCGTCGATCTCGGGCGCCGAGGGCGGCTGCCAGGCCGAGGTCGGGTCGGCGTGCGCCATGGCGGCGGGCGGGCTGACGGCAGTGATGGGCGGCACGAACCGGCAGATCGAGAACGCCGCCGAGATCGCGATGGAACACCATCTCGGCCTCACGTGCGACCCGGTGGGCGGCCTGGTGCAGATCCCCTGCATCGAACGGAACGCGATCGCCGCGTCGACCGCGGTGACGGCGGCGCGGCTGGCTCTGCGTGGCGACGGGGAGCACTACGTGTCGCTCGACGCCGTCGTCGAGACGATGCGGCAGACCGGCATCGACATGTCGACGAAGTACAAGGAGACGAGCGAAGGCGGCCTGGCGGTCAACGTCATCGAGTGCTGAGGCCAGTGCGGCGCCCACTCAGCGCGCGGTCACACCAGGATGGGGGCAGTTGCAGGCCGGATCGACGCGTAACGCCACGTCGAGCCACGGAACGGACGACTCAGCCTGCAACTCGCACCGGTTCCGGTCGTCACGGCCTCCGTCGGGCGCGCGTCGCGGTGCCGCGCAGCGCGGCGGTCGCCTGCGCGACGGCCGATCGGTACGCGTGGTTGTTGACGTAGTGCGCCATGCGTGCGAGCGCGAGGTACCGATACCCGCCGCTCAGGTCGGGCCACGGCTCGGCAGCGATCCGGCGACCGAACTCGGCCTGTTGCTCGGCCGATGCCGACAGATAGGCGGCGACCAGCTCGGCCTGCTCGTAGCGCCCCTGCCAGCCGATGCCCGACGCCTCGATCATGCCCATCACGAACAGTCCGTTCAGCGACGGCGGGAAGATGTTGAGGTACAAGCTCGGGGCGGTTGCCGTCCAGTTGAGCGCCCCGCGATCGACGAACGGATAGTCGAGCCGGTATCCGGTCGCCAGCAGCACGGTGTCGTACTCGCCGCTCGTGCCGTCGCGGAAGTGCACGGTGTCGCCGTCGAAGCGGTCGACGTCGGCCCGGACGCGCAGGTCGCCCTGGCCGAGGTGGTTCAGCACGAGCGTGTTCACGATGGGGTGCGCCTCGTAGATGCGGTAGTCGGGCTTCGGGAAGCCGAACCGCACCGGGTCGCCCGTGAACGCGCGGAGCACGCGCGTGTCGACGAACTGCTTGAGCCGGGGCGGCAGCGGCCGCCCCCGGTTGAGCGTGTCGGACGGGCGGCCGAACAGGTACCTCGGCACGAAGTAGTACCCGCGCCGCACGCTCATGTCGACGGCCGCCGCGCGGTGCACGGCGTCGACCGCGATATCGCAACCCGAGTTGCCCGCTCCGACGATGAGCACGCGCTTGCCGTCGAGCTGCCCCGCATTCTTGTACTGCGACGTATGCAGGATCTCGCCGGTGAACTCCCCCGGGAACAGCGGGATCGACGGCTCGGCGAGCGTGCCGTTGGCGAGGATCACGGCATCGAAGCGCGCGATCTCCTCGCCGGTCGGGCCGGTGGAGGCGACCACCCATCCGCCTTCCTCGTCGTCTGCGGCGGGCGTCACCGCCGTCACGGGCGTCTCGAACCGGATGTGCTCGGTGAGGCCGAAATGGTCGGCGTAGTCGCGGAAGTAGCGGATGAGTTCGCGGTGGCTCGGGTAGTCGGCATCCGTCGTCATCGGGAATTCGGCGAACTCGGTCGTCGTCCGCGACGAGATGAGGTGCGCCGACTCGTACATCGTCGACCGGGGGTTCCCGATGTCCCACAGGCCGCCGACCCCGCGCGACGCCTCGAACACCGTGAACGCGATGCCCGCGCGCTGCAACGCGCGCGCCGCAGCGAGTCCCGACGGCCCCGCTCCGATGATCGCGCAGCGCGGCGTGCGTCGGCGCGCTGCGGTGTCGTCCTCGGGCGCCACCGCGCTCGCCGATTCTCCTGCGTCCCGCATGTCCGTCCCCTCGGCGGCCCGACGCCGGGCGGATCTGGGCGTCCACGGCGGTGTCCGCACGCTCGCGCGGCTCCCCGATGCTAGCCCCTGCGGTGCGGACATCACCAACCCCGCGCCGCTCTCACGCCGCCCATGCGACGAGTCCGCGGATGAGGACGACGATCGCTCCCGCCCAGGCGATCGCGAGCATCGCGGTGCGAGCGACCTTCGGGGGGACGAAGCGGGCGAGCAGAGTGCCCGCGACGATCCCGGCCGCGGTCGCGGCGACCAGGATGCCGAGGGCCGCCACCGGCTGGGCGGGCATGCCGCGCAGGAGCAGTGAGACGAGGCTGAAGACCGCGAAGATCACCTGCACGCTCGCAGCGAAGGAACGCTGCGGCCATCCATCGCCCACGGCGTGGGCCGCCAGCGGCGGGCCGGACAGGCCGCTTGCGACGTGCATGAAACCGGCCGCGGCGCCGGCGGCCAGCGCGCCGGAACGCCCCGTCAACGCTCCGGACAGTGCCCGCAACTGGCCCGCGAGCAGCGCGAAGAACGCGAGCGCGGCGACGAGGAGCAGCAGCGCCGCGTCGGGCAGCAGCCCGACGACGAGCGCGCCGGCCGGCGCGGTCACGAGGCCCGGCCAGATCAGCCGCCACGAGTGCGCCCAGTCGATATCGCGCCACACCAGGGGGATCGCCGTGAGTGCGGCGACCAGCGCGAGGAGCACGCCGATCGTGACGCCCTCGCGCCCGCCGTACAGGAGGACGAACGGGCCGAGCAGCACGAGCACGAACCCGAGGCCCGTGATCCGCTGGATCACCGCCGCTGCGAACGCGGCGAGGGCAGCGAGAGCGATGAGCACGAGGGCAGATGATACCCGGCGGGGGTGTCTGCCCCGTGCCTGCCTCAGCCCACCGCGGACGCGAGCGCGCCGACCCGGTCGACGACGACGGCGTGCACCTCGGCATCCGTCGCCGTCGGCGTGCCGTCGCCGGGCTGGGGGCCGTAGTCGCCGAACGACGCGTGCGAGGCGCCCGGGATCTCTACCATCTCGGCGTCGGCGGGCAGCAGCGGGCGTGCGTCGGCGATCTTCTCGGGCGTCGACAGGCCGTCCTCCGACCCCGACAGGCTGAGCGCCGGCAGCCCCGAGCCGGAAATGTCGTTCGCGCAGTACGACGCGAACAACACGAGCCCGTCGGCGTCGCCCGACAGCTGGCACGCCTTGACGCCGCCGAGCGAATGACCGCCGACCAGCCACGTGTCGACGCCCGGCGCGAGGTCGGTGAACGTCGTGAGCGGGCGCAGGTCGAAGAACGCGAGGTTCAGCCACGGCTTCGTGATCACGACGGTCATCCCGTCGTCGGTCACGAGCCCCGACAGGATCGAGGCGTACGCCCAGGGGTCGACCTTGGCGCCCGGGATGAAGACGACGCCGGTGCCGTCGCCGGTGCCGGCATCGGATGCCGGCGCGAGCACGATCCCGGCGGAGTCGTCGGTGATCGCGATGTCGGGGTTCTCACGCACGGCCGCGAGCGGCTCGGGCTCTGCGGCCATGACGCCGACCTGGCTGTAGATCAGGATGCCGACGACGGCGGCGATCAGCAGCGCCCCGATGATCCCGAGCGTCCAGAGAGCGATGCGGCGGCCGCGCGAGCGTTTCTTCGTCACCGCGGCAGTCTACGGCGCCGCGCCGTCAGGCGATCTCCGCCTGCCGCGCACGCACGACCTCTTCGACCGCCGCGAACAGCGGGTGGTCGGCACCCAGGCCCGTGACGGATGCCGTGAAGGTCGCCGCGTCGTCCTCGCGCAGTCGGCGCTGCAGGTCGACCGACTGCTCGTCGTCGGGTTCGTCGAACGCGAGGGCGGCGCCCATCGCCGCCACGAGGGCGGACGTCGGCAGCCCGCGCTCTGCCGCGGCGGCGGCGGGGCCGATGAACCGCTCGTTGCGCGAGAGCTTGCGCAGCGGCTGGCGCCCCACCCGCAGCGTCGTGTCGGGCAGAGCGGGGTTCGCGAACCGGTGCAGGATCGTGGCGCGGTACTCGGCGAGTTCTGCGGCATCCAGCCCGTGCACGGCTTCGAGCAGAGCCGACGTTTCTTCGAGTGTCGCGGCGACCTGCGCGGCGATCGCCGGGTCATCCAGCGCGTCGGAGATCTTCTCGATGCCCGCCCGGGCGCCGAGGTACGCGGTCGTCGCGTGCCCCGTGTTGACGGTGAAGAGCTTGCGTTCGATGAAGGGGGCGAGGTCGTCGACGAAGTGCGCGCCGGGGATCGTCGGCGGAGTGTCGCCGAACGGCGCGCGCTCGATCGCCCACTCGAAGAAGGGCTCAACGGTGACGTCGACGCCCGCACCGGCGGGCTGCGCCGGCACGATGCGGTCGACGGCGGTGTTCGCGAAGACGGCGCGGGGCGCGAGGGCATCCCACCGTTCGCCGGCCAGCTCGCGGATCGCGGTGTGCAGCAGATCGGTCGCGCCGATGGCGTTCTCGCAGGCCATGACCTGCAGCGGGGGAGCGGAGGGCGACCGCTGCTCGAGGCCCGCGAGGATGTGCGGTGCGACGAAGCGCAGGATCGTCGGGCCGACGGCCGTCGTCACGACGTCGGCGGTGGCGATCGTGTCGACGACGGCCTGCGGGTCCGTGGCGCTGTTGATCGCGCGGAAGCCGGTCACGACCTTGTCGGTACCGCCGTCGCCGACTTCGTGCACGGTGTATCGGTCGACGGCGTTGATGCCGTCGACCAGGGGTGCGGCGACGTCCGAGAAGACGAGGTCGTAGCCCCCCTCGTGCAGCAGCAGTCCGACGAAGCCGCGCCCGATGTTGCCGGCTCCGAAGTGGACGGCGGTGCCCGGCATCAGCCGTTCACCGCCGACAGCAGCGCATAGATCTCTTCGGGGGTGCGCGCCTCTTTCAGACGCGCGACCTCGTCATCCTCCGAGAAGATCAGCGCGATCTGCGACAGGATCTCGAGGTGCTCGTCGCCTTTGCCGGCGATACCGACCACGAAGTCGACCTGCTCGCCGCCCCAGTCGACCCCGCCGTCGTAGCGCACGAACGACAGTGCCGAGTCGAGGATCGCCTCTTTCGTCTCGTTCGTGCCGTGCGGGATCGCCAGCCCGTTGCCCATGTAGGTCGACACCGTCAGCTCACGCTGCTGCATCGCGTCGTAGTAGGCGTCGGTCACCGCGCCGGCATCCTGCAGGATCGCCGCGGCTTCGCGCATGGCATCCTCCTTGCTGACCGAGCCGGGGTGGATACGGATCTGCTCGACCGTGAGCACGTTCTCTGACATGTCGGTTCCTTCGTCTGGGGTGGTGGAAGAAAGGGGCCGCGTGGCCGGGGGCGTCGCGCCGCCCGGCCACGCGGGGTCTCGTCAGGCCTCGTCGGTGTGCTGCTCGCGCACCAGATCCACGACCTCGTCGTACTTCGGCGAGTTCATGAAGTTGTCGACCGACACGTGCAGGGCCTCCGGCGTGCGCGACCGCGCACGGTCGGTGAGCTGCTGCTGCGTGATCACGAGGTCTTCGCTGCCGTCGAGGTTCGCGATGGCCTTGTTGGTCACCGAGATGTCGTCGAAGCCCGCCTTCTTGATCTTGTTCCGCAGCACGCTCGCGCCCATCGCCGACGACCCCATGCCGGCGTCGCACGCGAACACGACATTGCGGATCGGCTTGGTCGCCGCGGTGGCGCCGCCCGAGATCGCATCCGCCGCCAGGTCGGCCTGCACCGACGCGCTCCCGACGGCCGCGTTCGCTGCGGCGCCGGTGCGCAGGCCGGCGAGTGCCTCGGACGACTTGCCCTTGTTCGCCTCGGTCTGCGCGATAGCGGCCTCGAACCCGCCGCCACCGGCGGCCTCGGCCGCCAGATCGCGCTTGCGCGATGCCCGCAGGATCACACCGGCGACGAGGAACGTCACGACCGCCGCGAGGATGACCGACAGGTAGACGACCATCAGGTTGCCGCCCCCGCCGCCGATCGCCGCCGCCGTCACCGCGATGATGCTGCCCGGTGCGGCCGGGAACGCTAGGCCGCCGTTCAGGAGCATGTTCGTCGTCACACCGGTCGCGCCGCCCGCGATCAGGGCGAGGATGGTGAGCGGCTTGCTGAGCGCGTACGGGAAGTAGATCTCGTGGATGCCACCGAAGAACTGGATGATGATCGCGCCCGGAGCCGAGGCCTTCGCCGCCCCCACACCGAAGAACGTGAACGCCAGCAGCAGGCCGAGACCCGGGCCGGGGTTCGCCTCGATGAGGAACAGGATCGACTTGCCGGTCTCGGCCGCCTGCTCGATGCCCAACGGCGTGAACACGCCGTGGTTGATGGCGTTGTTGAGGAACAGCACCTTCGCGGGCTCGACGATGATCGAGAGCACGGGCAGCAGGTTGAAGTCGACCAGCCAGCCGACGATGCCGCCGAGGAACGTGCTGATCCCGAGCATGATCGGGCCGAAGGCGAAGAACCCGATGATCGCGAGGACCATTCCCAGGATGCCGGCGGAGAAGTTGTTCACCAGCATCTCGAAGCCCGGCTTGATCTTGCCGTCCCACAGCTTGTCCATCTGCTTCGTGATCCAGGCCGCGAGCGGACCCATGATCATCGCGCCGAGGAACATCGGGATGTTCGTGCCGACGATGACGCCCATCGTCGCGATGGTCGCGACGACGCCGCCGCGGGCGTCGTAGACCATACGGCCGCCGGTGTTCGCGATGAGCAGGGGGAGCAGGTAGGTGACCATCGGTCCGACGAGACCGACGTAGGCGGCGAAGTTGCCCGCGTCGCCTTCGGCGAGCTGCGTCATCGCACCCTGCCAGCCGATGACGGCGGAGTTCCCCCCGCCGCCGATGATCTCGGCCACCGGATACCAGTGCCACCCGAAGGGGCTGCGCTCGCCGAAGAATCCGTCGGCGATGAAGAACATCGTGATGAAGCCCCACGCGATGAAGGCCGCGATGTTCGGCATGATCATGCCGGAGAGGAACGTTCCGAATCGCTGGACGGCGACGCGGGCACCCCCGGGCTGTTTCGTTGTGGCTGACGCCGTTGTCATGACTCTGGTTCTCCTTCGGGTGTGCCGCGCTATTGCGCGACGGGCTGCGCCGCGGCCTGTGCTGCGGCTCGGGCTGATGCCGCGTCGTCCGCGGCGAGGGCGGCCTGGGCGATGCGCTCGGCATCCGCCAGGTCGTACTGCAAGAGCGAGGCGCGCACGTCGGCCAGGGCTGTCGGCGCCATCGAGAGGGTCGTCGCACCGAGACCGACGAGGACGACCGCGAGCAGCGGGTCGGCGGCGGCCTCGCCGCAGATGCCGACAGGCTTGCCGTTGGCCTTGCCGCCGTCGGCGGTCGCCTTGATCAGCTGCAGGACGGCCGGGTGCCACGGGTCCTGGTACGAGGCGACCGAGCCGAGCAGGCGGTCGGCCGCGAGCGTGTACTGCGTGAGGTCGTTCGTTCCGATCGATGCGAAGTCGGCGAGCTGCAGGATGCGCGCCGCCTGGATCGCCGACGAGGGCACCTCGACCATGACGCCGGCCGTCTTGATGCCGTACTCCTTGGCGAGGGCCACGAAGTAGCCCGCCTCCTCGACGGTCGCCACCATCGGCGCCATCACCCACAGGTCCGACTCGGTCGCCTTGTCGGCGTTCGCGAGTGCCGTCAGCTGCTCGCGCAGGATGTCTTCGCTCGCGCGCAGCGCGCGCAGGCCCCGCAGGCCGAGGGCCGGGTTGTCCTCGTGCGCATCGTTGAGGAACGCGAGGGGCTTGTCGGCGCCGGCATCCAGCGCTCGCACGACGACCTTCTTGCCGGGGAACGTCTGCAGGAGCTCGGTGTACGCCTTGGTCTGCTCCTCGACCGTCGGTGCCTGAGTGGCAGAGAGGAAGAGGAACTCGGTGCGGAACAGACCCACGCCCTCCGCGCCGAGCTCGACGGCCTCGGCGGCGCCGCCGGGCTTGCCGAGGTTGGCCAGCAGCGGCACCTTCGTGCCGTCCTTCAGGGCGCCCGGGGTGAGCGGAGCGGATGCCGCCGACGCGCGCGCGTCGGCGCGGTTCTGCGCCTGGGCGAGCTCTTCGGCCGTCGGCGCCGTCGTGACGACCCCCTTCGCGGCGTCGACGATCACGGTCTCGCCGTCGACGAGGTCTTTCGCGCCGGCGGCGCCGACGATCGCGACGATCGACTTCTCTCGCGCCAGGATCGCGGTGTGCGAGGTCGGGCCGCCGTCGGTCGTGATGAGGGCGAGCACCTTGTCGAGGTCGAGCAGGGCCGTGTCGGCGGGGGCGAGATCCTTCGCGACCAGGACGAACGGGTGACCGGGGTCGGGCACGCCCGGCGCGGGCAGGCCGCGCAGGCGCGCGATGACGCGTTGCGCGACGTCGTCGAGGTCGGCGGCGCGCTCGCCGAGGTAGCCGCCCATCGCGGCGAGCGTGTCACGGAAGCTCGCGAATGCCGCGTAGACCGCGAACTCGCCGGTCTTTCCGGCACTCGTGCGCGCCTCGACCTCTTGGTCGAGCGTCGGGTCCTCGGCCATCATGGCCTGCGCCTCGAGCACCTCGCGGGCCATGCCGCCGGCCTTCGAGCCGCGGTCTTCCAGCTCGCGGGCGACGACGGCGACGGCGTCGCGCACGCGGGCGAGCTCCTCGTCGGGGGTGAGCGTGCTGGCGCTGTCATCGGGGGCCGGCAGGGGTTCCGCCATGCGGGCGACCGGCCCCTGGGCCACTCCGAGGCCGATTCCCACTCCGCGCAGTTCAGTCATGTCCGTGTCTCCTTGAGTTGCGATGCGCCGTCAGGCTTCGTCGTGGTCGGTGGTCAGCAGGTCGGCGAGGTCGTCGAGGACGGCCACCGCGTCGTCGCCGTCGGCGGCGAGGGTGACGTAGTCGCCCTTCTCCGCGCCGAGCGAGATGACGCCCAGGATGCTGGCGGCGTTGACCGGCGCACCGGCGCCCTTCGTGATCGTCACCGGGATGCCGGCATCCTTCACCGCCTGCGCGAACAGCTTCGCCGGGCGGGCGTGCAGCCCGTTGGACGAGCCGATGCGGACGGTGCGCGTGATCTCGGTCATGCGGGGTTCCTCTCTTCGGGGGCGGCGGATGCCGTGGATGCCGTCGAGGCGACGGCCGCGTCGACGAGCGCGAGCGTGCGCGTGCCGTCGAGGTCGGTGAAGATGTCTGCCGGCAGCAGCACGACCAGCGTGTCGCGCGACACCGCCGCGCGACGGATGCGGTCCAGCGCATGATGCAGATGGGGGCCGACGAGCACGACATCCGCGGCGTCGAGATCGATCGGCAGCGACTGCTCGGTGCCGGCGATCGCGCTCAGGTCGCGTCCTGCCGCCTGGGCGGCATGACGCACGCGCTGCGCCACGAACGTGCTCGACGCTCCCGCGCCGCACACTACGAGGATCCTCATCGATCCGCCTCCTTCGGTCCCATTGTTGTGAAACGGCTGGGAGCCGACAACCACCCTCTCTTCCGCAGGGGCGGAAAGCCCCGTCCCGGGATCGATGGTTGACTGGTGCGGTGAGCAGAGCGCGCCAGGATCGGGTGATCGGCGTGCTGGTGCGCGACGGCGACTGGGTCACCGCGGGCGAGCTCGCCGACGTCGTCGGCGTGACGCCGCGCAGCATCCGCACGTACGTCACGGCGCTGAACGGCCGCGTCCCGGGCGGCACGGTGGTCGAATCGGGTCCGCTCGGCTATCGCGCGGGGCCGGATGCCGGTGCGGCCATGCACGTCGCCGTCGACGCCGACACTCCGCGGGAGCGGGTCCACCACCTGGTGCGGGCGATGCTCGCATCGTCGGAGGGCATCGACGTGTTCGAGGCCGCCGAGGGCTTCTTCGTGAGCCCGGCGACCCTCGAGAGCGACCTCGGGCGGGTACGCGCGCTGCTCGGCGGCTCGGGGCTCGTGCTCGAGCGGACGGCCTCGCGCGCCACGCTGCGCGGCACCGAGATGGCGCAGCGGCGTCTGCTGAGCACGCTCGTGCATCAGGAGACCGACGAGGGCGCGTTCGACCTCGCGGCCGTCCGCCGCACTCTCGGCGAGAACTCGATCGTCGCCGCCGCGTTCGGCCCCTTCAAGACCGACCTCGTCACGGGGCTCGGCGAACTCGGGTACTTCGTCAACGAGTTCGGCATCGGCGACGTCATGCTCCACATCGCGATCACCGCCGACCGTGTCGCGCACGGGCGCGCGCTCGAGGTGACCGTCGAGGGTGTCGGCGGGGCGGGCGGCCCGGCGCAGGAGCAGATCGGCGCGCTCCTCGACCGCCTCTGCGACGAGCACCTCGGGGTGAGCCTCGGCGCAGGCGATCGGCGCCACCTCGCGGCTCTCGTGCTCAGCCGCGTCGTCGCGCCGGGGGCGGACGAGCCGGCATCCCTCATCCGTTCGCGCCTCGAGCCCGAGGTCGAGGCGGCGGTTCGCGACGTCGTGCGGCGCGCCGCGGGGGCGTTCCTGGTCGACATCGACCACGACGACTTCGTCATGCGCCTTGCGCTGCACGTGCAGAACCTGCGGTTGCGCGCGAAGGAACAGGCGTGGTCGCGCAACCCGCTGACCAGGTCGCTCAAGGCGACCTACCCGATGATCTTCGAGGTCGCCGTGTTCATCGCCGACGGCCTGCGCGGGCTGCTCGGCATCCCGCTGATGGACGACGAGATCGCCTACATCGCGATGCACGTCGGCGGCCGCCTCGAGCGCAGCCGCCGCGCGGGTGCCGTGCTGACCGCGACGATCGTGTGCCCCGGCTACTACGAGCTGCACGACCTGCTGCGCTCGAGTGTCGACCGTTCCCTCGGGCAGGCGGTCGAGGTGGTCGGCGTCGAGACGCGCGTCGATCCCGACTGGGATGCCATCGACACCGACCTCATCTTGACGACGATCGACCCGCCGACCCTGTCGGAGCGGATCGTGCACATCCAGCCGTTCCTCACCGAGGCCGACATCGAGCGGGTGCAGGCCGCCGCGGGCCGTGTGCGCCGCTCGCGCCGCCTCGCCCGGTTGCGCGTCGAGCTGCAGCGGTACTTCTCGCCGGACGCGTTCATCGGACGGGTCGACGCCTCGGCCGACTCGGACAGCGTCATCCGCGCGCTGGGGGCCCGACTGGTCGCGCAGGGCGTCATCGACGAGGGCTACGTCGAGCGGGCACTCGAACGCGAGCGACTCTCATCGACGGCGTTCACCGATTCGTTCGCCGTGCCGCACGCGCTCGGCATGACGGCGACGCGCACCGCGATCGGCGTCGCGATCGCCGACCCGTCGATCCCGTGGGGCGACGGCCGCGTGCAGGTCGTGGCGATGGTGGCGTTCTCGGCGAGCGACCGCGAGGCGTTCCAGACGGTGTTCGAGCAGCTCGTCGAGGTGTTCAGCGAGCGCGAGAGCGTGCAGCGCATCGTGCGCCGCGGCACGACCTTCACGTCGTTCCTCGACGAGCTCGTCGCCGTCGTCGACGGCTGAGGCGGGCCCGCTGGTTCCGTCAGGGTAGCGGCGCTCGGCGTACCTTATGCAGGATCGCCGCACCGGCGGCAGGCGCTGAGCCCCGGGATGTCGCGGGATGCGGCGCGCTCGGGGCCTGTCGCTCCTGCATTCGGTACAGCACCCGCACTGCCCACCGGCCCCGTGCCCGGAGGGGCGGGATCAGCCGCGGGTCAGCCGCGGGTCAGCCGCGGTTCAGGCGCTCGGCCAGTCCGCGGCGCACCGCGGGCCACTCGTGCGGGAGGATCGAGTAGACGACGGTGTCGCGCAGGGTGCCGTCGGGGCCGAGTCGGTGGTTGCGCAGCACCCCATCCTGCTTGGCACCGAGGCGCTCGATCGCGGCGCGGGACTGACGGTTGTGCCAGTGGGTGCGGAACTCGACGGCGATCGCATCGCAGCCGTCGAAGGCGTGGCCGAGCAGCAGCAGCTTCGCCGCCGTGTTGACGGCCGTGCGCTGCACCTCCGGCGACAGCCACGTGTAGCCGACCTCCACATGCCGGTTGGCCTGATCGACGCTGCAGAACGTCGTCATGCCGACGGCCCGGCCGTCGGCGACGACCGCGAACGGGTTCATCCGGCCGGCATCCCGCTCCGCGAGCCGCCGTGAGATCTCCTCGGGGACGGATGCCGGGACCGACGTGTACCACGCGTACTCGAGCCCTTCGCGGGCGCGGGTGAGGTCAGCCGCGTGCGCGGCATCCAGCGGCTCGAGCCGCACGTGGTCGTTCTCGAGGGTCACAGCGTCGGTCAGCAGCACGCGTCGAGCCTACGACCCGTGTCACTCCGGCGCATCGCCACGCACCCTTGTCCCACTTATGGTCGTTTCGGAGCCACCGAAACAGCCACATGTGGGACAAGGTCCGCCCCATGTGGGACAAGGTCCGCCCCAAGTGGGACAAGGTCCGCCCCAAGTGGGACAAGGGTCGCCACAAAGGGGGACGACGCTCACTGCGCGGCGGCGATGACCTCGCGGACGGCGGTGTCGAGCGCGGCCAGGCGTGCGGCGGCATCGGGCGCCGAGTCGCCCCGCACGTCGAGGTACGCCTTGAGCTTCGGCTCGGTGCCGCTCGGGCGGACGATCACGCGCGAGCCGTCGACGAGCCACAGCCGCAGCACGTCGCCGGGAGGGAACCCGTCGACACCGGTGAGCAGGTCGTCGACCCGCTCGACGGCGACTCCCGAGAGCTCCGCCGGCGGCGCCGTCCGCACCGCGGCCATGATGCGCCCGATCACGGCGATGTCGTCGACGCGCAGCGACACCTGGCCCGACTGGAAGTGGCCGAACGTCTCGGCGAACCGCGCGAGCAGATCGGCGATCGTCAGACCCTGCTCGCGGGCCTCGGCGATCATCCCGAGCATCGCGACCGCCGCCGAGACGCCGTCCTTGTCGCGCACGGTCTCGGGGTTGACGAGATAGCCCAGTGCTTCCTCGAAGCCGTAGCGGATGCCGGGGGCGCGCGAGATCCACTTGAAGCCCGTGAGCGTCGCGTGGAAGTCGAGACCGT
>Ga0160441_100947_pt1 | contig 13102 bp, 16 predicted proteins | sample HID1971K_E1MG_FD_108260 | JGI IMG/M metagenome (GOLD analysis project Ga0160441, IMG submission 108260) | Enriched millipede-associated microbial communities from UW Madison campus, WI, USA - HID1971K_E1 MG | ecosystem: Host-associated > Arthropoda: Insects > Digestive system > Unclassified ... | reverse complement strand
CTTAGCAGAGGGTCCCCTTGAGCCACTTGGGTACTTCTCCATAATGGCTCCCCGAACAGGACTCGAACCTGTGACAACTCGATTAACAGTCGAGTGCTCTACCAACTGAGCTATCAGGGAACAACAATAGTTAAAGCGAACAATTAATAATTTACCATGTAGGCTATATCTTGTCAAGCACCTTTATTAATAATTTTCCACCGCATTTTCCACATCGATATTTGTTCACGTCCATGCGTCTTTTACGATAATATTTCAGCTCGCACTCTGTGCATAGTAACATATATTTATAAGCCGCCCCCGTACGCACACTCCGTTCAGGCAATGTATTACAAAATCGTGATCCACCAACTTGTGCTAGCAGTTGCTTGAAGTCCACATCACGGTGTTTATATCCTCGTTTCAAAATATGTAGATGATAGTGACATAGTTCATGCTTTATTATTTTCTCAGTTTCTTCTTGTCCAAATGCCTCTAACTGATGAGGACTAATCTCAATATTATGGCTATTCGTGAAGTAGCGCCCTCCTGTCGCCTTCAATCGACTATTGAACGTGGCAATATGTAGGAAGGGCCTTCCAAAATATTGTAGCGACACACGTTCCACCCATTGTTGTAAATGCTTATCATCCATCATTTTTCACTTCCTAAAACTATTTGTTCACTTCTTGATATACTACTTTACAGACAAAAAGTAGCTTCGAAAGCATCTTCTAACTACTTGAATTGTAAGCCAACAATAGGCTACACTGTCAAGTAGGATATGCTTTTATTTGAGGGGAGAGTTCCAAATTATTATGGCTACTATGCGCTACGTATTAATGCAACAAGAAACTAAGCTAACATTCATTGAAATGCCCGCAACTCACGCTTATCAGTTAAGCGCATTGAATTTGCGTCTACGTAAAGAAATCGACAAGCTGACTGCTGAAGAAGTTCCTAACTTACCATATGCAGTGGCTGAATGTGATGCAGTAGAATTACATACTGATGTCGTTCACATTCAATCCGGTCTTGATTATATTAACGATCTTGAAGCAGATTTTGCTGCTGTCAAAGAAAAATCATACCCGCTAATTTCTTTACTGACTGAGATTCGTGCACTTCAGGCTCAACTTGAACAATGGTATGAAGAATTAGAAGATCAGGAATAACAACGTCTATTGATACCAGCCAAATTTGTTAAGCAGACAGACACCTATAATCTCCAAATGCCATATGGTAATGAATCATCATCGCCTAGGCTGGAGGGAGGAACTGATCATGCCTCATTGGCTTCGTAATCAATTGATGAAAGCCTTCTTGACTCGTGATAGTCGGCAAATTCGTCTACTTAATGATTGTTGGTATTTCTATCGCACCCATAACTTTCAAGTGAATTCGGAAGTTGATTCTAACTAGATCACTGATTTCTAAAATAAACGAAATTAAAGCCCAAAGCCATAGTAGCTTTGGGCTTACTTCGTAATTACAGGATTACAATGAGTGGCATATTCGCCGTCGAATCCGCTACTTCTGCATACTCATCGTGATCACATGTGATCTATTTGAACACCAGTTCCAATTAAAAGTTCAAATCGTTCACTTGTCAGCACCAAGAAGATGACATGAAGCTAGGAAGCGAGTAGCGCAAGTAGTAGTTATTGGTACACGAGCACACACAGCCTTCTGATGAATGGCATCTTTGCTGCCGAATAATCTGCGCTAGCACAATCAGCGTGATCACAAGTGATTGATTTGAATTACCTCTCTAGCGAGGTTTTTTCATGGTTAACCCAACCCGATTCCTCTTCATATCAACTTCAAGCACCCAAACTGTCACCGTATCTCCTACCGAAACAACATCCATAGGATGTTTTACAAAGCGATCACTAAGCTGCGAAATATGAACAAGTCCATCATTTTTCAAGCCAATATCGACAAATGCACCAAAATCTATAACGTTACGCACAGTTCCATGCAATTCCATATCTTTCGTCAAATCTTCGATATTTAAAACATCAGTATGGAAGATTGGAGCTGGCAATTCCTCACGTGGATCACGGCCTGGTCGCAATAAGCTATCTACGATATCCTTCAAAGTCGGTACACCGACTTCTAACTTAGCTGCAGTCTCTTCTACATTCAACACTTTGAGTTCGGCTGCTAATTGCTCACTACCCACATCTCGTTCCTTCATACCAAGTTCTTTTAATAGTGCTTTTACTACATGATAAGATTCTGGGTGAATTGGTGTATTATCTAGTAATTGCTCACCTTCAGCTATGCGCAAGAAACCTACACATTGCTCAAATGATTTCGCACCCAAGCGTGGAACTTTTTGCAGTTGAGCACGCTTAACAAAGCGTCCATTCTCATCACGATATTTCACTATATTTTTGGCAATTGTGCCATTTATACCTGCTACGTAGGATAGTAATGAAGCTGATGCAGTATTAACATCAACACCAACATGGTTAACTGCTGATTCTACAACACCTGTTAGCGTCTCATCTAGCTTCTTCTGGCTAACATCATGTTGATACTGCCCAACACCAATAGCTTTTGGCTCGATTTTCACCAACTCAGCAAGTGGATCTTGAAGACGTCTTGCAATAGACACTGCACTACGTTCCGCAACATCAAGCTCTGGGAATTCTTCAGCTGCTAATTTAGAAGCCGAGTAGACACTTGCTCCCGCTTCATTCACAATAATATATTTCAGCTGAGTAGCTTTTGAATGATTTTTAATCAATGTTGCGATAAATTGCTCCGTCTCACGTGAAGCTGTACCATTACCAATTACAATTAATTCAATATCGTACGTATCGATAATCTTACTTATTTGCTTCTCAGCTTCAGCAGTTTTATGATGCGGTGCTGTAGGATAGCAAACGCCAACCTCTAACATTTTCCCGATATCATCTATAACCGCAAGCTTACAGCCCGTACGGAAGGCAGGATCGACCCCTAGTACTCGTTTGCCTCGAACAGGAGGTTGCAATAATAGATTACGAAGGTTCTCTGAGAATATATCTATCGCATGAACTTCGGCTTTTTCAGTTAATTCTGTTCTTACTTCTCGTTCAATTGATGGAGCTAGTAGACGCTTGTACGCATCAACAATAACCTCTTGAAGAACTTGAATTATACCCGAACCAGAAGGTGCATCCCACTTCACAGTCTGTCTATGCATATATTGTTCAATTTTCTCGTTATCTAAGTCGAAGCTAACTTTCAAAATCTCTTCCCGTTCCCCGCGATTAATCGCAAGTATACGATGTGGAGGTAGCTTACTAATGGGCTCTTGATAGTTGTAGTACATCTCATATACCGATTCCGCTTCAGCGTCTTTCGCTATCGTTTTCAGGATACCGTTGCTAAATGTGAACGTGCGCACCCAAGTACGAATCTTCGCATCATCTGCTAATTGCTCAGCAATAATATCCTTTGCACCTGCCAAAGCATCTTCAGCGCTCTCTACGCCCTTCTCAGCGTCGATATAACGAGCAGCTTCAACCAACGGCGTAGTAGGACTATTCTGAGCTAACAACCACTCAGCGAGCGGTTCAAGTCCTTTTTCTTTGGCCACACTGGCTCTTGTCTTACGTTTCTGACGATAAGGACGATACAGATCTTCTACTTCTTGCAATTTCACACTCTTATTAATGGCTACAGCAAGTTCATCAGTTAGCTTACCTTGTTCTTCGATCAGTCTAAGAACCTCTTGTTTACGTGTTTCAAGATTACGCATATATTGTAATTTCTCTTCAATATCACGAAGCTGGTTCTCATCTAACTCACCTGTCATTTCTTTACGATAACGAGCGATAAATGGAATCGTATTGCCTTCATCTAGTAAACTCACGGCTGATTTAACTTTACTTTGAGGAATATTTAGTTGTTTAGCTATCTCGCTTATCATGTGGTTTGTGTTGGTTTCCATGTATGTACCTCTTCCTTTATCTCATTGTAGATGATTTTCAAATCATTGGATTGTGATTGTGATGTTACTCCTAGGTGATTATTCGACTTCGAATTTGTCATTCATCGTTCGCTACAGTGCTCATGTACCAATTACGTACATTCCGCGCTTCGCTTCTCTAGCTTCACGCCATCTTCTTGACACTGACAATCCAATGATTTGAAACTATATTGAAATTGTTGTTCAAATCATTGAATTGTGATTGTGATGTTACTCCTAGGTGATTATTCGACTTCGAATATGTCATTCACTGTTCTCTTTATGCGAACAGAAGCATCCCTAGGTTATTGTTAGGAATGCTTCTCATGATTGTTATTTTACGTATGGATTGTTAGCTTTTTCGTAACCGATCGTAGTTTTTGGACCATGTCCTGAGTAAACAATCGTTGCATCATCAAGCTTGTACAATTTATTTTGAATAGAGTTATATAGATCAACTTCTTTACCACCTGGGAGATCGGTACGACCAACAGAAGAACGGAATAGAACATCTCCTGAGAAGATATGTTCACCACATAAGAAGCTCACACTGCCCGGTGAATGACCTGGTGTATGAAGTACTTTGAATGAATGTCCGATTAATTCCAACACTTGTCCTTCGTCTAGTGCAAATTCAGCTGGATCAGTCGATAGCGGCTCTGTTACATCTTGCCAGCGCATCGAACCATTTTTACGAGGGTCGGTTAACCAATCTGCTTCAAGATCATGAATATAAACTGGACAGTTTGTAAACTTTCGTACTTCATCAACACCGCCCATATGATCAAAATGAGCATGAGTTAACAAGATGGCTTCAATATGAACACCTTGAATTTTCTCAATTAATCGTTTCGGATTCATACCAGGATCAATAATAATTCCTCGCTTTTCACCAGTAGATTCATCTTGAACCGTTAGCAAATAGCAATTCGTTTGAAGTGGACCTAAAGAAAAGCTATTAATTTGAAATGTAGGTGTAGTCATATTAGACGCTCTCCAATACTTCACGTAATTCAGTAACGATATGAGCTTGATAGCCAGTACCTTCGCCATATTGTGCTAGAATACCTTCACGTACAACTGCCATTCGTTCTGCATAATCAGCTGCTTCACGATCAGGGTTAGTCGCTTTGAATTGAGCCATAACTTCTTGTACATGTTTCGGACGAGGACCCCATTGTCCTAGCACAGCTCCACCAGTATCAGCAATAATTACGATCGGAATAGAGCGACCACCGTATGTAAGAAATTGATCAATTGTATCAAGATGGTCTTCCATAATTAGTACATCAATTGGAATCCCGCTGTTTTCAAGTACATTAAATACTACTGGAATATTACGAACAGCATCTCCACACCAATCTGCCATTACAATTAAGCAACGAAGATCATCTCTGTTATTTAATGATTCATAAAAAGCTTTATCGTCCTCAGAAGGCCATTGAAATTGTTCTTTCCATGAAATAAATTGCTCTTTATTTTTCGTCATCCCTGCAATAAATTGTTCAGGGCTAATTCCATTACCAATTTTACTTGCTACATTTTTGCTCATTATATATACCTCTTTCTGCATTCATCATTTAAGATAATAAACTCACTTAATTATAGCTAATTTTTGCGGAATCGGCGAATATAGAAAATAATAAATGCAATACCGCATACTGCAATTACTCCATAGGCAATGTTGGAGTATACATCCATAAATGCAACGATATCTTCCCAACGATCACCTAACATTGTTCCCAGTGTCACTAGAATCGTGTTCCAAATTATTGTCCCTAATGTCGTGAATAATAGAAACGGTACTAGCTTCATACCTGACATACCAGCCGGAATAGAAATTAAGCTGCGAATTAGTGGAACCATGCGACATAAGAACACTGCCCAATTACCATGTTTATCAAACCATGCATCAGCGCGTCTGATATCTTCCTTCTTAACTCGTAAAATTTTCCCCCAGCGATCAATGATTTTCTCTAATCTTTCAACATCAAGTATTCGACCGATATAATATAGAATAATTGCACCAATAAGTGACCCTAGTGTTGCGATCACGATTACACCAATTGGCGTCATCTCTGTTTTCGTTGTCATAAATCCACCAAAAGTCAATATTAATTCAGACGGTATAGGTGGGAAAATATTTTCAAGTGCGATCAAAAACAAAATACCTAGGTAACCAAACTGCTCCATAAACTCCGTTATCCAATGTTCCATTTTCATCCCCCATCAGTTCTATTACTAAACGATATTCTACCACACTTGCGGACATGCATCCAATTTCATTGTGTGACCAGCCTAAATACAGTTGCATATTATGAGTTAAGTATTATAGAAGGAGCTGAACTCATAATGAAACATCAAGGAACTAATCATAGCCCTCAATTACCTACTGCGAGGAAAATACGTAGATCATGCCAAGCAGAGTTATATCGAACGATTAAACGACTTAAAGTATACATTCCTCCTGAAAAAGTAGAGGAAGCAGAAACAATTTATTACAAGAAAGTTGCAAATCATGCAGTTTGGCTTCATGAGCATCGTAGTAATCGCAAGAAACAAGTGGAGTGGTGGGAAGAAAACGTATGCGATGATCTAGTTGCTGTACTAGAAGTTGATCGCACAGCATTCGCAAATGCATTCCGTGAAGCTTATGGTGGCTAATTCAAAGACGCAATCTTTAGTCTATGAACATTTCTATCTGTAGATGACTGAGTAATGTGATTGTATACCTCCAAGTGCTTTATTGATAATAAAATGAGCGGAGTACCCACAACGGTACTCCGCTCATTTTTATTACCTGTATCACCGCTTATCATAGCGGAAAGAACTAATCTCTAGTGGAAAAGCGATAGCGGTCGTTTTTGTCCTCGGATTTATACCACTAAGCAATTACAATAAATCCGAGGCCAACGGCGATTGGAACAGAGATTGGTTCTTGGAGCGGTCTCTGATTGGAACAGAGATTTGTTCTTGGAGCGGTCTCTGATAAGCACCTTACTCCAAATCCTCCTCCACAATAATCCCCATCGAATCGGTAGTTGTCTCATTTACTAGACCGTTATGTTCGGTTACATATCCTCCACCAAGTCCTTCATTGACCATTCTGTCAACATCCATATCATAATTTTCTCGCCCTTCATGATCACCTGTAATTAAGTCTTCTTGTTTCCTTCGTTCTCCATCATTTTGATAAGAGTAATTCATGTATACATCCTCCTTCAATTATTCCAAACAATCTTGGAATCAAATCAAATTTATATCGTTAATTTCTCCAAATCCTTGCTACTTCATGCAGCTGATAAATAGAATCTTTCAGACAACTTTGTAGCTTAATGGCATGTTTTATAGTTTCCCAGAATAAATAGTGATAGAACGTTCTAATTTTTATGAAAGTTTGAAGACGGAAGGAGTATATGTGTGAGGCATAAGCAGAACTCAAATTGGTCGTTTCTATTGATGCGCGGACCTGATCAGTCTGTGAAACAATTTAACGTGACAAAGCGATCTCTTATTGCTACACCAGTCGCTCTCATAGCTGTAGTGACCAGTTGCGTAGTTGGTCTACAACTGCAAGCCGCTTCCGAACTGAAACGGATCGAGCAACAGCAATCTTTACTACTGCAGCAATACGATACAATGCTTTCCGAGCATAGCTCGGAAATAAATAATAAGAACAGCTATATCGACACACTGCAATCCCAGCTTGTTAGTCTACAACAGAATCAAGCTGCGATTGATGAAAAACTTGTTGAATTACAGGAACTTGAGGCCCAACTCCAACAATTTATCCAAACCTATGGAGAAGAAGTCCCTATAAGTTTAGATAGAAGCATTAACGAAGACGAAGATAACTTACAAGTCCAACAGCAATCTTCCTATAACATAGCTACGATGGCATATCAAGCCAATGCTCCACTACAAGAAATGAGTGACTATATCGAGGCGATGGGTATCTCTATGCAACAAACACTACGTCAAGCGAGCAAGGTTCGCGAAGAGGTTGATGCATATCCTAATCTTTGGCCAACTTCAGCTACGCAAATCACTTCAGGTTTTGGTTATCGAAGTGACCCATTTTCAGGTCAATCACGTTTTCATGCAGGTATTGATATTGCAGGAAAGAAAGGCGATACCATTTTTAGCGCTGCAGATGGTGAGGTCATTGAAACTGGATATGACAATCAATATGGCCGCTATATTATCATTTCACACTTACATGATCTGCAAACGATATATATGCATCTAGAAACAATCGTTGCAAGCGAAGGTGATATCGTCGTTAGGGGTGAAAAGATTGGTCTAATGGGAAATACAGGTAAAAGCACAGGTACACATTTACATTTTCAAATTGTTCAAAAGAATGTACCAGTCTCACCCCTACCCTTTCTCAACAATCAAAAGCATATTAAGGAGGAAAGCAATGTTTAAAGAAACGAAGCGTCTAACAGCAACCGATACGTTAATCGGGCAAGGAACGATCTTTGAAGGAAGTATTCAGACAGAGGCTAATCTTCGGATTGAAGGTGAATTTCACGGGGATATTACATCGCAAAGTGAAATCATTATCGGAGAATACGGAGTAGCTAAGGCAGAGATTAAATGCTTGAATCTAACGATTGCAGGTCAATTACATGGAGATGTAACAGTTACTGGCAGGCTAATTATTACACCGTCTGGTCAACTAATCGGTAATGCGATCGTACAGTCTATTATCGTGCAAGAAGGTGCTAACTTTAACGGAGAATGCAAAATGATTAGCGCTACAAACAAAGTAAGTACTGCAGATGTGGAATCGATTAATAAAAATCTTGAAAACAAAGCTGAAAATCGTAAAGCGAAACAAGCAGGTTAATTGCAGTACTTGTTACCACAATTATCATGAGTGTAGAAATACGACGCCCTCTCTTTTGCATCAAGAATTTACATACTTCTTTACTAAGAAACAAGGTATTAAGAGCGATTTGTTCAGCTCCTAATACCTTGTTTTTATGTGCCGCAAAAATATTCAGCTAACAAAACTAGAATATCAATCCTCGTCCACATCAACTGTAAAACTATCCGCTTGCGTTATACGATTATTTTTCTACTTGCAATTCTAAATACTTCTCTCGTAATTATCTTATTAAGTATCGTTAGCTGAGCTTTGTAGGACAACTCAAAAAAACCATTATCATTACTCACTTCAAGTAAAGCTACCTTTAGTGTTTCCGTAGCTAATTTCTCATCCATCAGCAGATAATATGTAATGGAATACCCTTGTTCTTCTAATTTTCTTAATTGCTCAATTTTCCTACGTAAGCTAATCGTCGGATACATGCATCATACCTCTTTTACTAATCTTCTTATCTATTGATACGAATATTCATTAAGTGGAGTTTTTCCATAGCATCCTTCGCTTCCGAATCTGGTCCATCATAAACGACTTCACCAATGTATAGAACCTCTCCAGTACTAATGTCTATAGTGGCAGCTACGGGAGTACTTCCCCTCTCAGAAAGAACATATAATCTGTTGTCTTCTAGTATCGAATTTTCGATGCTCGTTACACCTAAACTACCAGCTGTAATGACTGGTTCATTCGATTTAAACTCTTCAGTTACCAAATTGTAACTTGTGACCGTGATCTCTTTTTCATAAAAAACTACCTTCGTTAACACATTGTCAGCAAAGATAGGAATAGATATTCCCCCACCTGTAACTGGTAATTGTAATATTTCTCCTGTCTTATAAGAATACGAATAGTACTTTGTTTTAATAAGTTGGGATGCATAGCTGTTCTCATTATCTCTTGAAGTGACTTTTTCTACATGTTCAGTGATCAAGATGTAATCACTAGGTGCTATACTTTTGCTATCGGTTAGCGTAGATAAATGGTGTACTATGTCTTCTTTGGGATCGTTGACAGAATCACTATCATTCACAATGAGTGGGTTGCTACTTTTCAGCAATCCACTGCTAAGATCAACAATGTAATCAAATAAATGATCCGGTGCTCCATCAATGAAAGCTTTAGTTACAAGAATATGAATCTGATCTTCAATGAGCTGAACATCACTCACTATGTAGTACAAATTGTTCTCTCCGTTTAATTCAAATTCATATTCATCTATTTTATTTAATTTTTTATTTAACACACTTACATACAATGCAACTTCACTCTTTGAATCACCACTTTGTTCATACCTAGTATTATCTGCGTAAATAAGCCATTTCTCATCGTTGTATAAACCACCTCTATCAACTTTACCTCGCATGAACTGACGATTTTCCGTTATAAGTTGCTGAACATTCACGTCATCCAAAAACCAATAGCGAGAATCCAAAACATTACTACGAAAATTATTTTGTTTATAATTATATCTACTACCTTCTGCGTTCACAGTTAACGCATCTGAAAACATAATAGGCAAATAGTGACCAGTAAGTTCTATTGCCCTCCCCTCACTCGGATTCCCCTGAATAGTAGCTAGTTTATACTTAGGCAAATGATCGATGGAGCTATAAATATAGCCAATCCCTACGCCTCCGACCGCAAACAACGCGAATAATATAGAGAATAAGTAACGCTTCACGTGAATCCCCCTTAATGTTGATTGTCCTTCTAAATAAGCTCCCACGCTGTCACACCGAAAGCAATGGCTTACACTGTAATCTTTTTAGATAGAAGCCTGAAACTGAGTAGAAACGAGCAAATTAATATTACTCCACACACGGACATCACAGCTGCATACATTTCACTAGGATATAAATAGGATTCGTATGAGTCTAATAAAGAATAAGAAAGTATGTATAGTAGAATACATGCCGCAATATAGACAATACCGTATAAAATACCAATTCCTCGATAACATCTCTCCAATAAGATAGCCGTAAAAATCACGATTATGACAAGAAAACCTAAACCATATACATATAAAAATTGCTCGAAGTTATGGGGCCATAATATTTCCAATGCTTGATTAGAGTTAATAATCTCAGAGAAGAACGAATCTACTCGCAAGTCCGCAGGAACAATGAGCTTGTATATAATATTTTCTACAACGAGTAAGAACATTTGAAAAGATAACATACTTAAAACAAATAGAAAAATAGCTGTCATTTTTGCTAAGTAGATATGGAGTCTAGCTGTTGGTAGCATCAACAATCGATACATAAATGTAGATCGCCCCACCCAATCTCTATACCATATGAGAAAAACATAGATAGCTAGTACCGCAATACATATTAACATTGGAGCAATAAACCAGCGCTGCGTATTAAAGATTGTCCATGCAAACGATAGCGGTTTAAGCGTATATTGGTCATTCACTAGCTCCCTGTGGCCTAGTTCACGTAACAAAAACCTAATAAGTCCAGTTATTTGAAAGATTGCTATAATGCACATTAATGCCGCGAGAATATATCGAAATCGATGAATCTCCATATGTACAAGCTTTAGATATCTACTCATGATTGGTATACCTCCCGCATCACATCAATGACGGACTTTCCTTCGCTGATACGCATTTCTTCACAATCGAATGACTTATGAACGATGCCATCCTGCAGCAATACAGCTTTATCGAAAAGATGCTCCATGTCATTGATTTCATGAGTGGTTAAAAGTACACCGCGTCCCTCTACTAATTGACTTGAAAACACTTCAGCAATTGACTCTCTACTAAACATATCAATACCAGAGAATGGCTCATCCATCAGTACGTAATCAGTGTCTTGGCTTAAGCCCATTAACAAGCTATATTTTGCCGCAGTCCCTTTAGATAGATTCCCAATTCTTTCTTTCGGGTTTAGTTTGAAAAAACTCATTAATTCAGAAGAACGCTCACAATTCCAACTCGCATAAAAATCCTGCATAAATTGAATTCCTTCTGATAATCTCATTCCGAGTGGCATCGTAAGGTGATCGGGCACAAATGCTACTTTTTCATAAATCCCTTTACTAAGTGGTTGACCATCAATTTGGATGGAGCCACTTTTTAATGGGGTCAAACCCATAATAGCTTTCATAATTGTCGTTTTTCCAGCCCCGTTAATTCCTATAAGACAAGTAATTTGCCCTTTTTCAGCAGTAAATGTTACGCCATTAAGCACTTTTTTCCTCATCCGATACTTACAAATATTTGTTACCTCAATCACAATTGTTCTCCCCCTCCGTCTATTTTTGTATCTTCTGTGCGAACCAGACCATACTTACTAGTTACTAATTCAATCAATTCTGCGAGTGAAACATCAATCTTATGTACGGATGAGAAGAAACTGTCCACTGCATCATTAAGAAGCTCTGAACGAATATGTCGTAAAACTCGTACGTCATTGGTAATCCTACTTGGTAAATTTCCTTCTGTAATAATTAATAGTTGCTCTTCCATTTCTTTATATGCTCGCTGTGCTGTATTAGGATTAATTTTCATCTGTGCTCCTAATTCTCTCCGAGAAGGTATTACTTGTCCCGCTTGAAGCTGTCCTATTGCAATTTGCTCCTTAAAGTGACGGATGACCTGCAAATAGAGTGGGTCCCGACTATTGAAAGTAACCTCTGTCCATATTCCACTTTCCTTCATACGATGACCTCTCATTCTTATTGAGTGTATGTATTAAGTGCATAATACACTTCGACTGTATTATGCACTTAATACACTTATTTGTCAAATGTTACCTTATTTTATATATGAGTTCTAATTTCTCAACTTAGATTCCAAAAAATTAATACAAAAAGGGCTCAAAACCAAAATCAGTGCTTGAATATCAATGAAAGTTGATTTTGGCTTCACTCGATGGATAACGGAAATCAGAAACCTTATTCGCTCTGTATACCTCTATTATCAGTCCTTACGGAAACAGACGCACTTATTCTACACTAGTTGATGCATTTGGAATCCAATGAGGACTAATAACGGCTGCTATTTCCTTTAAAATGCCATTCGACCCAAAAATCCATAAATAAAAGCATCTATTTCCGTTAGGACGAAGCTTTTATGTCGTCAAACACTGATTACTGCGTTGAACTGTAATAATTTCAACAACTTTGCTACTCACATGATCCTACCAGCGAATATAAGATATACGGGGTTCGGGGTTCGGGGTTCGGGGTTCGGGGTTCGGGGTTCGGGGTTCGGGGTTCGGGGATCGGGGTTCGGGGTTCGGAATAGAAAAAGG
>Ga0160441_100928_pt1 | contig 13474 bp, 12 predicted proteins | sample HID1971K_E1MG_FD_108260 | JGI IMG/M metagenome (GOLD analysis project Ga0160441, IMG submission 108260) | Enriched millipede-associated microbial communities from UW Madison campus, WI, USA - HID1971K_E1 MG | ecosystem: Host-associated > Arthropoda: Insects > Digestive system > Unclassified ... | reverse complement strand
TCATGGCCGACATCATCAGCCCGCGTGAGCGCGGCCGGTACATGGGCCTGTTCGGCGCCGTCATGGCCGTCGCAACCATCGGCGGCCCGCTGCTCGGTGGTGTCATCACCGACGCGTGGGGATGGCGCTGGAACTTCTTCGTCGCGCTCCCGTTCGCCGTCCTCGCCCTGATCATGGTGCAGGCGACCCTGCACGTGCCGGTGCGCCCCAAGAAGAAGACGTCGATCGACTACATCGGCATCGTGCTGCTGTCGGTCTCGGTGTCGCTCCTGCTCATCTGGGTCACCAATGCGGGCACGATCACCGCCGGCGAGTGGGCCGATCTCGCGAACAACAACGACTGGTGGAGCCTGAACACCGTGCTCATGCTCGGCGGTTCGGTCCTCGCGGCGATCCTCTTCGTGATCGTCGAGCTGCGCTCCAAGGAGCCGCTGATCCCGCTGTCGCTGTTCCGCAACCGCACCTTCACGCTGTCGGTCATCGCGTCGATCGCGACCGGCATCGCGATGTTCGGCGCGTCGGTGTTCCTCAGCCAGTACATGCAGCTCGCCCGCGGCGCGACGCCCACCGAGGCCGGCCTCATGACGATCCCGATGATCGGCGGTCTGCTGCTGAGCTCGATCGGCGTCGGCGCGATGGTCACCCGTTACGGCAAGTGGAAGCCCTACCTGATCGTGGGCTCGGTCCTGCTGATCGCCGGCTCGTACCTGCTGTCGACCATTCACTACGACACCGATTTCTTCCTCGTCTCGGTCTACATGTTCCTGCTCGGTGCCGGCGTCGGCATGACGATGCAGAACCTCGTGCTCGTGGTGCAGAACTCCACGCGGCCGGAGGAGATCGGCGTCGCGAGCTCGGGAGTCACGTTCTTCCGCAGCCTCGGTGGCACGATCGGCGTGTCGGTCATGGGTGCGGCGCTGTCCGCCCGCGTCATCGACCTCGTCGCCGAGCGCAAGGACGACATCACCACCGCGGTCATGAGCCTCGGCGACAAGGCGCAGTACTGGGGCGAGCAGCTGCAGTCCGGCTCGCTGCCGAAGGTGTCGGCCATGCCCGAAGCCCTGCGCGTCGTGTTCGAGGACATCTACGCGAACGGCATCTCGCACTCGTTCCTCATCGCCGTGCCGTTCGCGGTCATCTCGCTGTTCGCGATCGTGTTCCTGCCCAACAAGTCGCTCACCTCGATGACCACGACCGAGCGCATGCAGGCCAGCGAGGCCGACCTCGCGACGGTGTCGGTCCCCGAGGCGATGGAGGCGCTGGCCCCCACGGGCTCCGTCCCCACCGTGTCGGCGGGCGGCGGCGACGACCGGGCCGCTCGCTAGGGTCGATGTCATGACCATCGACGAACTCGAGGCCCGCACCGCAGCGGTGCGGGCCCTCGAGGGCGAGTTCGGCGAACTCATCAACCGCATGCGCCGACTCCTCAGCGAGAACGCCGACCGCGTCAGCCCCGGCATGCTGCCGGGCGCCTACAAGGTGTTCACGACGATTGTGCGACGCGGCCGCGTCTCGCAGTCCGCACTGGCCGACATCCTGGTCGTCGACAAGGGCCAGCTCAGCCGCACCGTGCGCGAACTCGAGCAGCTGGGGCTGATCCGGCGCGAACCCGATCCGGATGACGGCCGGGCGAGCATCCTCTCCCCCACCCCTCTGGGCCTCGAACGCCTCGAAGCCGCCCGCGCACCGCAAGAGGACACCCTCGTGAACGCGCTGGCCGACTGGCCGATCGACGACATCCACAACCTGGCGCGTCTGCTGCACGCACTGACGACGGGTGTCACGCCGGACTTCACTCGGCTGCGGTCTCGCCCCGAGTGCTGAAAGCGGCGTCGAAGGCGGATGCCGACGGTTCGTAGCGCGACAGGGTGCGGATGAAGCCGAGCGCCTCAGGTGCACCGACGAGGCGGTCCATGCCGGCATCCTCCCACTCCACCGACAGCGGTCCCGCGTAGCCGATCGCGTTGAGCATGCGCAGGGCGTCCTCCCACGGCACGTCGCCGTGCCCGGTCGAGATGAAGTCCCACCCGCGGCGCGGATCCGCCCAGGCCAGGTGCGACGACAGCCGCCCGTTGCGGCCGTTGCCGACGCGCTTCTTCGTGTCCTTGCAGTGCACGTGGTAGATCCGGTCCTGGAAGTCCCACAGGAACGCCACCGGGTCGATGTCCTGCCACACCATGTGGCTCGGGTCCCAGTTCAGCCCGAACGCCTCGCGGTGCCCGATCGCCTCGAGCGCACGCTTGGTCGTCCAGTAGTCGTAGGCGATCTCCGACGGATGGACTTCGTGCGCGAAGCGCACGCCGACCTCGTCGAATACGTCGAGGATCGGGTTCCACCGGTCGGCGAAGTCCTGATAGCCGGCGTCGACCATCGCCTGCGAGGCCGGCGGGAACATCGCGACGTACTTCCAGATCGACGAACCGGTGAAGCCCGTCACGGTCGTCACGCCGAGTGCGGCGGCGAGTCGGGCGGTGTGCCCCATCTCCTCGGCGGCCCGTCGGCGCACGCCTTCGGGCTCGCCGTCGCCCCACACGCGGTCGCTCAGGATGTCGCGATGGCGCTGATCGATGGGATCGTCGCAGACGGCCTGCCCCTTGAGGTGGTTCGAGATCGTCCACACCTTCAGCCCGTGCCGCTCGAGTATCTCGAGCTTGCCGTCCACGTAGCCGGGCTCGTCCCAGCGCCACGGGTCGAGGTGATCGCCCCAGCAGGCGATCTCGAGGCCGTCGTAGCCCCACTCGCCCGCGAGCCGTGCGACCTCCTCGAACGGCAGATCGGCCCATTGGCCGGTGAACAGGGTGATCGGTCGCGTCATCGCGATCCCTTCCTCTCGTAGCGTGCCGACAGCGGATCAGTCAGAGGGTGACAGCCAGGCGCTGCCGGCCGCCGAGCTGCGCTCCACGGCGTCGAGCACCTGCTGCACGTGCAGCCCGTCGGCGAACGAGGGCCGCGGCTGCACGCCCGCCTCGATCGCCGTGATGAAGTCGTCGACCTGGTGCGAGAACCCATGCTCGTAGCCGAGCATATGGCCCGTCGGCCACCATCGTCCGACGTACGGATGACCCGGCTCGGTCACCAGGATGCGGCGGAAGCCGAGCTCGGTCTCGGGCACGGTCGCGTCGTAGAACTCGAGCTCGTTGAGCCGCTCCAGGTCGAAGGCGAGAGCCCCCCGCGTGCCCGAGATCTCGATGCGCAGGGCGTTCTTGCGGCCCGTGCGCATGCGGCTCGCCTCGAACGATGCGAGGGCTCCCGACGAGAGCCGTCCGGTGAACAGGGCGAGGTCGTCGACCGTCACGGTGCCGCGCGTGGCGGATGCCGTGCCCGAGAGCCCGACGCTCTCCGCGAGCATCGGACGATCGGACACGAGAGTCTCGATGATCCCGGAGACCTTCTCGATGTGCTCCCCGGTCATGAACTCGGCGAGATCGATCGCGTGTGCGCCGATGTCGCCGAGGGCGCCCGAGCCGGCGAGCGTCTTGTCGAGGCGCCACGTCATCGGGCTCTCGGGGTCGGCGAGCCAGTCCTGCAGGTACTCGGCGCGCACCTGGCGGATCGCGCCGAGGCGCCCCTGGGCGATCAGGTCGCGGGCGAACATCGCCGCCGGGACGCGGCGATACGTGAAGCCGACCATGGAGCGGATGCCGGATTCGCTCGCGCGCTCTGCCGCGACGGCCATCGCGCGGGCTTCTGCGACGGTGTTCGCGAGCGGCTTCTCGCAGAGCACGTGCTTTCCGGCCTCGAGGGCGGCGATGGCGATCTCGGCATGACTGTCGCCCGGGGTGACGATGTCGACCACGTCGATGTCGGGGCGTGCGACGACCTCGCGCCAGTCGGTCGCGCTCTCGGCCCAGCCCCAGGTGCGGGCGGCGGTCGCGGCGGGCTCTGCCCGCCTGCCGACGACGACCTGCATGATCGGGGTTGCCGGCAGCTCGAAGAACCGGGGAGCGACGCGCCATCCCTGGGAGTGCGCAGCACCCATGAAACCATGGCCGATCATCGCGATGCGGAGCGTCTCAGTCAACGCGGTGTCCTCTCATCGGAGGTGGAGGCGGGGTGTCCACCGGGTGGTGGGCACCCCGCCGAGCGGTCACTCGAACGAGAGGTCGATGAACTGGTCGACGTTGTCCTTCGTGACGACGGGCGCATCGAGCACGATGCGGTTCGGCACGCTGGGCGTGATCAGGTCGCTGACGGTCTTGCCCTGCACGAGCAGGCGCGCGAGCGCCACACCGTCGGCCGCCTGCGTCGACGGATAGATGACGGTCGCCTTGAGCACGGTGTCGTCGGCCTCGATGGCTTCCATGGCGCTGCGGCTGCCGGCACCGCCCATCATGAAGAACTCGTCGCGTCCCGCTGCGTCGATCGCCGCGAGCACACCGATGCCCTGGTCGTCGTCGTGGTTCCAGATGGCGTCGATCTTCGGGTTGGCGGCGAGCAGCTGCGATGCCGCGGCCTCACCACCGGCGACCGTGAAGTCGGCGGCGACGCGGGCGTCGACGGACAGGCCGCAGTCGGCGAGCGCGTCCTTGAATCCCTCGGAGCGGTCCTGCGTGAGCGGCAGCGAGTCGATGCCGGCGATCTCGGCGACGAAGCCGCTGCCGTCGAGCTGCTCGCAGATGTACGTGCCCGCGCTCACGCCCATGCCGTAGTTGTCGCCGAGCACCGTCGTGCGCGCCGCGAACGGGCTCGAGAACTCCCGGTCGACGTTGATCACCGGGATGCCGGCCGCCATCGCCTTGGTCGCGACCTCGGTGAGCGCAGCGCCGTCGGTCGGCAGCAGCACGATGGCATCGACGCCCTCATTGATGAACGTCTCGACGGCGGCGATCTGAGCGACGGCGTCGTTGGTGCCTTCCGCGACCTTCAGCTCGACGTCGCCGAAGCTGTCGGCGGCCGCCTGAGCGCCCGAGTTGATGGCGCCGAGCCAGCCGTGATCGGCTGCAGGGCCCGAGAATCCGATGACGACCGTGTCGCCACTGGCGGCGTTCTCTTCATCGGTCGTGCCCTGGTCGACGACGTCGCCCTCGTCGGCCCCACCTCCGGTACACCCGGCGAGCAGTCCGATCGACGCGACGACAGCGATGCCGGTGAGCGCCAGCCGGGACCGCGTCTTCAGTAGTGAGCGCATGTGTTCCTCCTTGAATGTGATGCAGTCAGGTCAGCGCGAACGACGCGAGAGTGACCCACACACTCCGGATGTCCGCACTGACGCGACTCAACGTAGCAGAAGTCGTTTTCGATTTGTCAGCTTTTGTTTGCCTTCATGCAAAAGGTGACAAGCCGTGTTATGTTCGCCTCGTGATCAGAGTTGACCATCCTTCGGCGCTGCTCGACGTGCGCGGAGTGACGAAGGCGTTCGCCGGCGTCATGGCGCTGCGCGGCGTCGATCTCGACGTACGAAGCGGCGAAGTGCACTGCATCCTCGGGCAGAACGGCGCGGGGAAATCGACGCTCATCAAGACCCTCGCCGGGGTGCACCGCCCCGACGGCGGCGAAATCCTCTGGCAGGGCGAACGCGTCGACATCCCGAACCCCGACACCGCGATCGGCTTCGGCATCGCAACCATGTATCAAGAGCTCGACGTCGTCGACGGTCTGACGATCGCCGAGAACATCTTCCTCGGCCACGAGCTCTCCCGCGGGGGCGTGACGAACCGTGCCGAGGCCGCGCGGCAGACGCGCGAACTGCTGCGTCGGCTGGGGCACCCGCAGCTGTCACCCCACACCGAGGTAGGGCAGCTCAGCGCCGCGAACAAGCAGATCGTCAGCATGGCGCGCGCCCTCTCGCACGACATCAAGCTCATCATCATGGATGAGCCGTCGGCGGTGCTCGACACCGAAGAGGTGAAGAACCTGTTCGGTGTGGTGCGCGAGCTTACGGGGCAGGGAATCGCCGTCGTCTACATCACCCACCGTCTCGAAGAGATCCGTCAGATCGGCGACCGCATCACCGTCCTGAAGGACGGGCGCACGACTGCCACCGGGCTCTCGGCGGCCGAGACGCCCACTGCCGAGCTCATCCGCCTCATGACCGGGCGGGATGTCGCGAACGTCTTCCCGCAGCCGGTTCCGATCCCGGCGGATGCGCCGGTCGTGCTCGCCGTCGACGGTCTCGGTCTGACCGGCGTGTTCGAGGACGTGTCGTTCCAGGTGCGTGCGGGCGAGATCGTGGGACTCGCCGGACTCGTCGGATCGGGCCGGTCCGAGATCCTCGAGACCGTGTACGGGGCGCGCAAGGCGACCTCCGGAGAGGTGCGGGTGGGCGACACCCGGCTGCGGCGCGGCTCGGTCGTCGCCGCCGTGCGTGCGGGCATCGGCCTCTCCCCCGAAGAGCGCAAGAGCCAGGGGCTCGTCCTCGACCAGCCGATCTTCGTCAATGTGACGCTGTCGTCGATGTCGCGGTTCGCGCGCGCCGGCTTCCTCGACGAGCGGGCCGAGCGCGCAGCCGCGCGGGCGCAGATCGAGGCGCTCGAGCTGCGGCCCGCCGAGCCCGACCGTCCCGCCGTGACCCTGTCGGGCGGCAACCAGCAGAAGATCCTGCTCGCGCGCTGGCTCGTGCACGGTACGCGCGTCCTGCTGCTCGACGAGCCCACCCGTGGCGTCGACGTCGGCGCACGCAGCGAGATCTACGCCCTCATCCGCCGACTCGCCGCTGCCGGCAACGCGGTCGTGATCGTCTCGAGCGAGATCGAAGAGGTGCTCGGACTGTCCGACACAGTTCTCGTCGTCGCCGACGGCCGCATCCTCGAGACGCTCCCCGCCTCGAGGCTCACCGAGCACGCCGTGCTCGACCTCGTCATGAAAGGAACCGCCGCATGAGCGCGCACACCGCCCCCGGAACAGGTCCGGCGCCCGCAGCGATACCCGTGTGGCGCCGCGTCCTGTCGAGCTCGGCCGGTCGCAACCTGGGTCTGGTCGTGGCACTGCTGCTGCTCGTCATCGTCGGGGCGATCACGGCGGGCGACACGTTCCTGACGGTCAGCAACACGTTGACCGTCCTCCGACAGGCATCCATCATCGGCGTCATCTCGATCGGCATGACACTCGTCATCATCGCGGGTGGCATCGACCTGTCGGTCGGGTCGGTGATGGGCCTCGCCTCGGTCGTCGCCGCGCTCGCCGCCGTCCAGGACCTCGCCGACCAGGTCCACTGGATCGTCATGGTCGTCGTCGCCCTCGCCGTCGGGGTGTTCGCGGGACTCATCAACGGCATCGTGATCGCGTACGGCAAGGTCGTCGCGTTCATGGCCACGCTCGCGATGCTCGTCGCCGCCCGCGGCCTCGCCGAGATCCTCGCCGAGCGCCGCACCCTGCAGGTCGGCGATCGAGACTTCATCACGTTCATGAACCTCGACATCCTCGGCGTCGACATGCTCATCTGGATCTTCGCGATCGTCGCGGCCGTCGGTTGGGTCCTCCTGAATCGCACGACGTTCGGTCGTCGGACGGTCGCGATCGGCGGCAACCGCGAAGCGGCCCGGCTGGCGGGCATCGACGTGCGGCGTCACACGATGTGGCTGTACGCGCTGGCCGGCCTCAGCGCGGGCATCGCCGGCATCATGATCCTCGGTCGCACGACGGCAGGCAGCTCGACCAACGGCATGCTGTACGAGTTGGATGCCATCGCCGCGGTCGTCGTCGGCGGCACGCTCCTGGTCGGCGGGCGCGGCACGATCACGGGCACCGTCTTCGGCGTCCTCATCTTCGCGACACTGACCAACGTGTTCGTCCAGAACAACCTCTCTTCGTCGGTGCAGGCTGTCGTCAAGGGCGTCATCATCGTCGTCGCGGTGCTCCTGCAGCAGCGCTTCTCGGGGCCGAGCGGGCGCTCGGCCTGAGCGATGACGCGGCCGCCGCGGCGGCGTGGTGAGATGGAGACGTGACGAGTATGAGCTCCGAATCGACGACCGGACTCGCCGGCGTGAGCGACCTGTTCCAGCTGCTGCGCGACGGCGTACCGCGCACGCGCGCCGAACTGGCGAAGTCGACCGGTCTCGCGCGCTCGACGATCGCGGCCCGGGTCGACGAGCTGATGCGCTTGGGGTTGATCACCCCCGTCGCCGAAAGCGTCTCGACCGGTGGGCGCCCGCCGTCGCAGTTCGCCCTCAATCCCGCCGCACGACTGGTGCTCGCGGCCGACATCGGCGCGTCGCACGCGACCGTGGCCATCACCGACCTCGCCGGGGCGATCGTGGTCGAGCGCAGCGAGCCGCTCGATGTGACGCTCGGGCCGGTCCCGGTGCTGACGTGGCTGGTCGAGGCCGCGACGGCGATGCTGGCCGAGATCGCGCGGCCCGTCGCCGACCTCGCCGCCATCGGCGTGGGCATCCCCGGGCCCGTCGAGCATTCGACCGGCCAGCCGGTCAACCCTCCGATCATGCCCGGGTGGGACCGTTTCGACGTTCCCGGGTGGATGCACCAGCACATCGATGTGCCCGTCCTCGTCGACAACGACGTCAACATCATGGCCCTCGGCGAGCGCGCGGCGGCGTGGCCGACGGTCGAGCATCTGATGTTCGTGAAGGTCGCGACGGGGATCGGCACGGGCATCATCTCCGGCGGCGCGCTGCAGCGCGGCGCGCAGGGCATCGCCGGCGACATCGGGCACATCCGCGTCGCCCGCGGCGCCGGCGTCCCGTGTCACTGCGGGAACACCGGATGCCTCGAAGCCATCGCCTCCGGGCCGGCGATCGCGCGCGCGCTGCGCGCGCAGGGCATCGCCGCCGACAGCGGCGATGACGTCGTCAGCCTCGTCAAGCGCGGCAACATCGACGCCATCCAGGCGGTGCGGCAGGCGGGCCGCGACATCGGCGAAGTGCTGACGGCGTGCGTCAGCATCGTCAATCCGTCGGTGATCGCGATCGGCGGCTCGATGGCGCGGGTCGGCGAGCACCTCATCGCGGGCGTCCGCGAGGTCGTCTACACGCGATCGATCCCGCTCGCGACGGAGCATCTCGCCATCGTGCAGTCCGCCGCCGCTCAGAACGCCGGTGTGCTCGGGGCGAGCATGCTCGCCATCGAGCACGTCCTCTCACCGCGTGCTCTCCCCGCTCTCGTCACGGGGTGACGGCCGCCGCGTGCGATCCGGGCGCCAACGGTAGCGCCCGCGTAACACGGGTGAGACATTGCTCGGGTTGACTGGGAGCAGATGGCCACCCGTGCGCGCCACCGTCGCAGCGCACACCGGAAGGAGCACCCCATGCGATTCCGACCTCTGCGCACCGCGGCGGCTCCCGATGCTGTCCCCGCCGAGTCACCGACCATCCCCGCGCTGATGCGTGCGGTCGTCTTCGACTCGCCCGGCCCGGCCGACCGTCTGCACCTCGCCACCGTGCCGACGCCGGCACCCGTGCTCAGCGAGGTGCTCGTGCGCATCGCCGCCGCGGGCGTGAACCCCATCGATGCCAAGACGCGGGCGGGGGCCGGCGTGAGCGGCGTGATCGACGCGTTCCCGAGCACCCTCGGCTTCGATTTCAGCGGCACCGTCGTCGCCTCGCCCTACGAGTCGCATCCGTTCCCGGTCGGCACCGAGGTGTTCGGCATGGCGCCGTTCCCGCGCTCGGGCGGCAGCTACGCCGAGTACGTCGTCGCCCCCACGCTGTCGGTCGCCCGCAAGCCCGCGTCGCTCTCGCACGTCGAGGCCGCGGGCGTGCCGCTCGCCGCGCTGACGGCGTGGGGTCTCGTCGTCGAGACCGCGCACGCGCACGAGGGGCAGCGGATCCTCATCCATGCCGGCTCGGGCGGGGTGGGGCACTTCGCGGTGCAGCTCGCCTCCTACTTCGGCGCGCAGGTGACCGCAACCGGCTCGGAGCGCAACCTGCCGTGGCTGCGCGACCTCGGCGCCCAGGTCGTCATCGATTACGCCACGACGCGCTTCGAAGACGTCGTCAGCGACGTCGACGTGGTGATCGACCTCGTCGGCAACGTGCACGACGACACGGGCACCCGCTCGCTGGGCGTGCTGCGCCCGGGTGGCCTGTACATCATGGTGCCGTCCGGCGCCTGGCCCGACTACGCCGTCGCGGCGGCCGCGGCAGGCGTCCGGGCCACCTCGTACAAGGTCATCCCCGACGGCGGCGTGCTCGCGACCCTCGCCCGCCTGCTCGACTCAGGCGCCGTGCAGGTGTTCGTCGACCGCGTCTTCGATCTCGACGAGGCCGCCGACGCGCATCGCGAACTCGAGCGCGGTCATTCGCGCGGCAAGGTGGTGCTGCGCGTCGCTGAAGGCTGACCCGGCAGCAGCACGCGCCGCCCTTCGACGACGATCTCGTCGGCGGCGGCATCCAGCAGCGCCGACCGCAGGTTCCACTGCTGCCAGTACAGCGGCACGTCGATCGGCGGCCCGCCCATCTGCACCAGCGCGCCGGAGGCGAGCGCCGGCGCGCACTGCAGCAGCGGCAGCAGCGCCCAGCCGAGACCGAGCATCGTCGCGGTCGCGAAGTCGTGCGAGGCGGGCACGCGATGCCGCGGCGGAGCGGTCGGGTCGGCCCCCTGCGCGAGCATCCATCGTGACTGCAGGTCGTCGCGCCGATCGAAGTCGATGACGGGGGCGGCCGCGAGTGCGGCGACCCGGTCGGTGCCGTCGATCCACCGATCGCGGAACGCCGGCGTCGCCACGGCTTCGTACCGCAGCACGCCGAGGCTCTGCACGCGGCATCCGCCCACCGGCTCGGCGCGTGAGGTGACCGCGCCCGTGACGGTGCCGTCTTCTAGCATTCCCGCCGTGAAGTCCTGGTCGTCGCGGTGCAGGTCGAAGACGACCGGATGCCGCTCGCTCAGGCGTGCGAGCGGCGGCAGGAACCAGGTCGCGAGCGAGTCGGCGTTGACGGCGAGCGCGATCGCGACCCGGTCGTCGTCACCCCCGACCTCGGCCGCCGCGTCGTGCTCGAGCAGCGCCACCTGCCGGGCGAACCGGACGATCGGATGTGCTGCCGGGGTCGGGCGCAGCGGCTTCGCGCGCACGAGCAGCACGCGGCCGACCTCTTCTTCGAGGGCGCGCACGCGCTGGCTGACCGCCGACGGCGTGATGTGCAGCACCCGCGCCGCCGCCTCCATGCTGCCGGCGTCGAGCACCGCCGCGAGCGTCGCTGCACCGACCGCGGGAATCCTCATCAACAGCTCTCCTTCATCACCTTAAGAATCCTGAGCTGGACTGTATCAACTGTGCGCCGTAGCGTCGAGTCGTGCTCACCGCCCTGTCTGCCGGTATCGGTCTCGGCCTGTCGCTCATCGTCGCGATCGGCGCTCAGAACCTCTTCGTGCTGCGGCAGGGCATCCGCCGCGAGCACGCGATCGCCGTCGCGACCGTGTGCGCCGTATCCGACGCCGCCCTCATCGCCTTGGGCGTCTCCGGCCTCGGATTCGCCTTGCAGGCGGCGCCCTGGCTCATCGACGCCGTCCGCTGGGCCGGCGCCGCCTTCCTCACGGTCTACGCCGTGCTCGCGGCGCGCCGCGCGCTGCGACCGCCGGCCGGCGGGCTCGATGCCGCCGATCCGGTCACGGACGCCGCGTCGCCCGAGCCCGGCACCGGCACCCGGTCGACGGGCGCGGCCTCGGCCGACTACATCGACGCCACAGCCGGCGCCGGCACCACCACGGCGACCGCCGCCCCCACCGCCACGGCCGGGCGGCTCGTGCCGGTGCTGCTCAGCTGCCTCGCCCTGACGTGGCTCAACCCCCACGTGTATCTCGACACGGTCTTCCTGCTCGGCTCGGTCGCGAGCACGCACGGCGACGATCGCTGGTGGTTCGCGGTGGGCGCGATGACGGCATCCGTCGTCTGGTTCTTCTCCCTCGCACTCGGCGCACGCTACCTCGGTCGCTGGCTGCGCTCGCCGCGGGCGTGGCGCGTGCTCGACGGCATCATCGCCGTCGTGATGCTCGCGATCGCCGTGAGCCTCGTCGTCCCCCACGGGTGACAGCGCGGCTCACTCGTCGATCTGCGCCTTGCGCGCGGCGACGAGCGCGCGGATCGTGTCGTCGGGCAGCGGGTCGGTGAACCGGATCGTCCCCTTGGCGTGGTCCACGTCGCCGAGCAGGGGCAGGATGTCGACGATCGCGGCCGGACTGAACGGGTACACGCCGAAGTGCTTCTTCGCGCGCATGACCGACAGCAGCGACTTGCCGCGATAGACGAGGGCGGGCATGCCGTACCCCAGGCCCTGCTCGGCCTCGGGCGCCACTTCGCGCGCGATGTCGTACACGTGCGCGATGATCGCGGCGTCGTGCGGTTCGAGATCGGTGAGGTAGTCGTCGATGGTCCCCATGTCGGCATCCTTCCAGTTCGCGGGCCGCGGCGACAGGATGGACTCATGAAACGGGTGCACGTGGTGGTCAGCGGCGAGGTGCAGGGCGTCGGCTATCGGTACACGATGCAGCAGCTCGCCGAGCGATCGGGCGTCGCGGGATGGGTGCGCAACCTGCGCGACGGCCGCGTCGAGGCCGAGGTGGAAGGTCGGGCGGATGCCGTCGACGAGGTGCTCGCATGGATGTCTCGCGGACCGCGCGGCGGCCACGTCGAGGGCGCCACGGTGACCGAGGCCGAGCCGACCGGCGCGTCAGGCTTCGAGGTCCGCCGTGACGGCTGAGGCCCGGGTGCGCGGGGGCAGCCCCGCGACCAGCTCGGCGAAGACATCGGCGGCGGTGTCGTGCGTCGCGAGCGCGGCCGCCTGGCCCGCCCACTGACTGACCAGGTCGCTGCGCCCGCGTTCGGCAGCGGGGCCGCGGAACCGTCCGGTGAGCCAGTTCTGGGCGGGGAACGGCAGCACCGGCGCCTGCTCGAGCAGCCGCATGGCACGGTTCGGGATGCCCCGGGCGAGCCGACCGCTCATCGCGCTCGTCAGTCGCGTGGTGTCGTCGGTCGCCGCTCGAATGGCTGCGCGATGCCCCTCGGATGCCGCCGACTCGCGCGTCTGCAGGAACGCCGTGCCGACCTGCACGCCCGACGCGCCGAGCGCGAAGGCCGCGGCCACGCCGCGTCGATCGGCGACACCGCCCGCGGCGATGACGGGCGTCGCGACCGCATCGACCACCTGCGGCACGAGCGCGAAGGTGCCGACGAGCGACTGCTCGGCAGGCCGCAGGAACGAGACCCGGTGCCCGGCGGCCTCGGCACCGGTCGCGACGATCGAATCGACGCCCGACTCCGCGAGCGCGCGCGCTTCGGCGACGGTCGTCGCGGTACCGACCACGACGATCCCCCGCGCGTGAGCGTCGGCGACGAGCGTCGCCGAGGGCGCACCGTAGACGAGGCTCAGCACCGCCGGCCGCGCGTCCAGCACGGCGGCAACCTGCTCGTCGAAGGGAGGCAGGAAGGATGCCGGTGCCGCGGGGGCGGGCACGCCGACCTCGGCGAACACCTCGGCGAGGGCATCGCGGGTCGGCGCCAGATCGACGGCATCCGGAGTCACCTCGTCGCCCGTCGGCACCCACAGGTTGACGGCGAACGGGAGCTCGGTCGCAGCGCGAAGCCGGG
>Ga0160441_100916_pt1 | contig 13849 bp, 10 predicted proteins | sample HID1971K_E1MG_FD_108260 | JGI IMG/M metagenome (GOLD analysis project Ga0160441, IMG submission 108260) | Enriched millipede-associated microbial communities from UW Madison campus, WI, USA - HID1971K_E1 MG | ecosystem: Host-associated > Arthropoda: Insects > Digestive system > Unclassified ... | reverse complement strand
TGTCGGACACCTCGGTGCGCCACACGAAGCTCGACCACAGCGGCTGCTCGCCGGCGCGGATCGGCCCGACGATGATCCATTTCGCGGCGGCCGTCACCGCCGCCGCGAGCGCACCGGCGACGAGCATGACGACGCCCGACAGGACGATCGTCCACCACAGTCCGACCGATTCGATGAGCAGCGCGAGCGCGAACACGACCAGGATGCCGATCGCGCACGTGACGACGACCGGCACGAATCGGCCCAGCTCCCACAGCGTGCGGGCGAGGCGCAGCCCCGGCGTCGGACGGTACGTGCGCCCGTCGTCGCCTTCGGCGGTGAGGCGACGCAGTCGCACGGCCGGCGACCCCAGCCACGACGAACCGGCCTTGGCCTTCGCGGGAGCCGACGACAGCACGGCGACGAGACCGTCACGCGGAACGCGATGGCCGGGCGCCGCCATGCCCGAGTTGCCGAGGAAAGCACGCTTGCCGATGCGCACCGCGCCGAGGCGCATCCAGCCGCCGTGCAGCTCGTACGACGCGACCATCGTGTCGTCGGCGAGGAACGCGCCGTCCTCGATGCGCGTCAGCGACGGGATCAGCAGCACCGTCGAGGCCTCGACGTCACGGCCGACGCGCGCGCCGAGCAGACGCAGCCACACGGGCGTGAACAGGCTGGAGTACAGCGGGAACAGGATCGTCCGGGCCGAATCGAGCAGGCGCTCGATCGTCCACGCCTGCCAGCCGATGCGGCTGCGCACGGGATGCACGCCCTCGTGCAACCCGATCGAGAGCAGACGCACGGCGATGACGACGGATGCCGCGAACGCGATGCCGGTCACGAGCACGCCGGGCACGAGCCAGACGAGCGCGCCCCACATCGCCTCGGCGAGGGTCCCGGCATCCTGAACGCCGCGGGAGATCACCAGCGCGCCGAGTGCGAACGACGCGATCGGCAGCATGGCGAGCGCGACGGCCGAGACGGCGAAGGCCCACATCCAACGCGTCGGGGCGGGCGCCCGGTGGTCCGGCCAGGCCGACGACACGCCGCCGACACGGACGGCGGGCGAGCCCGCCCACAGCTGGTCGGCGCGGACGCGGCCGAAGACGGCAGAGCCCGGGGCGATCTCAGCGCGGCGGCCGATGCGCGTGCCGGGCGCGAGCGTGCTGCGCGCGCCCACCGCGGCGTCGGCGCCGATGCGGATGCCGCCGATGCGCACGACGTCGCCGTCGATCCAGTAGCCGCTGAGGTCGACCTCGGGCTCGATCGCGGCGCCGTCGCCGATCTCCAGCATGCCGGTGATCGGAGGCAGCGCGTGCAGGTCGACGCCCGCACCGATCTTGGCGCCGAGCGCTCGCGCGTAGTAGCCGACCCAGGGCGCCCCGGCCAGGCCCACGGCATCCACCTGGTCGGCGATCTGCTCGGCGAGCCACAGGCGCACGTGCACCCAGCCGCCACGCGGATAGTCGCCGGGGCGCAGGCCCCACAGCAATACGCGGGCCGCGAAGGCGGCGATCGTCATGCGCCCCCACGGTGTCGCGAACAGGATCAGTCCGACCACGAGCAGCCACGGCGGCGCCGCGGGCAGCACCTCGAAGCCCGGCTGCAGGCGCAGGATCGCCGCGGCGATCAGCAGATACAGCGTCCAGCGGATGCCGGACAGGACGAACAGCGGCGCACCCAGCAGCGACTGCAGCCACTGCATCCGCCGCGGCGTGGGGGCCGGCCGGCGGTAGGTGCCGTCCGCGTCATCCTGCAGGGCGGCGCCGAGTGCCTTCGCCATGGCACCCAGTCGGGGCACGTCGTAGATGTCGGCGACCGAGAACTCGGGGACCCGCGTGCGGATGCGCGAGACGAGCTGCGCCGCGGCGAGGGACCCGCCGCCGAGGTCGAAGAAGTCGGTCTTCCGATCGGTGACCGGCAGCCCGAGCACCGCCTGCCACTGCTGCGCGAGCCAGGCCTCACCCGGAGACAGGTCGGATGCCGCGAGCTCGATGTTCGGCAGCGGCCACGGCAGCGCGGCCCGGTCGACCTTGCCGGAGGTGCGCACCGGCAGGGTGTCGAGGACGGCGAGCAGCGGCACCATCGGGGCGGGCAGACGCGCCGCGAGGTCGGCACGTGCAGCCAGGCGGTCGAAGTCCGGCGGCGCGGCGAGGTAGCCGACGAGCATCGGCACGCCCGCATCCGTCGTGCGCACGGCCGCGGCGGCCGCCGACACCCCGGGCAGGTCGAGCAGCGCCGCCTCGACCTCGCCGAGCTCGATGCGCCGCCCGCCGACCTTCACCTGGTCGTCGGCGCGGCCCTGGAAGACGAGCCCAGCGGTCTCGAAGCGCACCAGGTCGCCGGAGCGGTACGCCCGGTCCCAGCCGAGCGAGGGGAACGGCGCGTACTTCTCGGCATCCTTCGCGCCATCGAGGTAGCGGGCGAGGCCCACTCCCCCGATGACGAGCTCGCCCACCCCACCCTCGGCGACACGCTGCCCGTCGGCGTCGACGACCGCGAGGTTCCAGCCGTTGAGCGGCAGTCCGATGCGCACGGGGGTCGATCCGTCGAGGATCGCGGCGCACGCGACGACGGTCGCCTCGGTCGGGCCGTACGTGTTCCACACTTCGCGCTCGTCGGCGACGAGCCGTGCGGCGAGCTCGGGCGGGCACGCCTCGCCGCCGAAGATGAGCAGGCGCACGTTCTCGATCGCGCCGGCCGGCCACATCGCGGCGAGCGTCGGCACAGTCGAGACCACCGTGATGCCCTGACGCAGCAGCCAGGGGCCGAGGTCCTCGCCCGAGCGCACGAGCGAGCGGGGCGCGGGCACGAGGCACGCACCGTGCCGCCACGCGAGCCACATCTCCTCGCAGGAGGCGTCGAAGGCGACCGAGAGCCCGGCCAGCACCCGGTCGGCCGGTCCGAGCGGGTCGGTCTGCAGGAACAGCGCCGCTTCGGCGTCGACGAACGCCGCGGCCGAGCGGTGGCTGACGGCGACGCCCTTGGGCACCCCGGTCGAGCCCGAGGTGAAGATGATCCAGGCATCGTCGTCGGTCGTGGGCGGCGGCACGGCGGCGATCGCGCGCGTCGACGGGTGCGGGGCGTCGCCTGCGAAGAGCTCGGCGCGGTCGCCGTCGGCCGTGTCGGGGTCGGAGTCACCGGACGCCAGATACTCGCCCGCGCCCGTGATGACACCGCACACGCCGGCCTCACCGAAGACCAGCCGGGCGCGCTCGTCGGGATCGTCGGCGTCGACGGGCACATATGCCGCGCCGACGGCCATCACGCCGAGGATCGAGATGTAGAGCTCTTTCGTGCCCGACGGCATCCGCACACCCACGCGGTCGCCGCGCCGCACCCCGGCCGCATGCAGCCGGGCAGCCGTCGCGCGGACGCGCGCGGTCAGTTCGCGATAGCTCAGCGCGCCGGATCCATCGTCGATCGCGGAGGCCTCGGGGTGACGGCGCGCGCTGTCGTGCAGGACGTCGATCAGGGTGCGCGGCGCGGGCGCCGCCTCGGCGCGATCGAGAACGCGCTGCGCCGCATCGCCGGCCACGTCAGGAGAGCAGGTCGATCAGCTGCGCCTTGGTGAGGCGCGAGTATCCGGTGCGCCCAGCCTCGCGTGCAGCCACGCGCAGCTGCACGACGGTGAGCGCGGCAAGACCCGTCGCGCGTGTGGGCGACGCCGGCGATTCCGACCCGGCGGCTGCGGCGGGCACGGGGGCTTCGGCAGGCGCGGAGGGCACGGCGGCTTCGGCGGGCGCGACGGCCTCAGCAGTCGAAGCGGCGCGCGACTGCTTCTTCAGCCGCTTCTGCGCCCGCTTCGCCTCGGACTCGCGCTCGGCGTCGTCGACCGCGCGGGCGACCGCCTTCTCGAGGCGGCGCGTGGCGCGCTCGGCACGCTCGGTCGTCTTGCGCGGCTTCGCCTTGAGCTTCTTGCGCGAGACGTCTGCGGCAGCCTTGGCCTCGTCGATGAACGGCGCGACCTCGCGGGCATCCTTCTTGGGGAGCTTCCGTGTCGTCTTCTTCGCCCGCTTCGCCGCGTCGTGGGCGTTCTCGACCGCGTCTCGCGCCGCGCGCTGTGCCTTCGTGCTCTTCGCCATGGCGCACACACTAGCGGGTCACGGTAAACCAGGACGGCCCCCGACGGAAGAGCCGTTCACCTGTCGTTCACCCCCACAGCGCACTCTCGTAAGAGTCGGTGTCTACCGTCAGGGCGTGCCCCGCACCGGGCAGCAATCATCCCGACAATGTGAAGGATTCACAGTGAAGCTCACCATCGCCCAGCTGGGCGCCGTCGCCGCCATCGCGGCTCTCACCCTCACCGGCTGCGCCGCGAACGAGGGCGGTACCAGCACCGAGCCCAGCGAATCGGCCGGCCCCGCACTCACGGGCAACCTGGTCGGCCAGGGCGCGTCGTCGCAGCAGGTCGCCATCCAGGCGTGGACCGCCGCGTTCAACCAGGCCAACCCCGACGCGGTCGTCGAGTACGACCCGGCCGGCTCGGGCACGGGTCGCGAGTCGTTCCTCGCCGGCGCCGTCAACTTCGCGGGCTCGGACCGCGCATTCAAGGCCGACGAGATCGCCGAGGGCGGCTTCGGTGCGTGCGCCGCCGACTCGGCGATCGTCGAGATCCCGGCGTACATCTCGCCGATCGCGATCATCTTCAACGTCCCCGGCGTCGACTCGCTCGACCTGGACGCTGCGACCATCGCGGGCATCTTCGCCGGCACGATCACCACCTGGAACGACCCGGCGATCGCCGCGACCAACGACGGCGTCGAGCTGCCCGCCACGGCGATCAACCCCGTGCACCGCTCCGACAAGTCGGGCACCACCGGCAACTTCACCGACTACCTGTCGGCCAACGCCGAGGACGTCTGGTCGTGGGGCTCGGTCGAAGAGTGGCCCGCCGGCGTCGTCGGCGAAGCGGCGGAGAAGACGTCGGGCGTCGTCGAGGCCGTCAAGGCCGGCGAAGGCTCGATCGGCTACGCCGACTCGTCGCAGGCCACGGGCATCTCGTCGGTCAACGTCCAGGTCGGCGACGACTTCGTCGAGCACTCGGCCGAGGGCGCGTCGATCGCGCTCGACGCCTCGGCGATCGAAGAAGGCCGCGCCGACGGTGACCTCGCGTTCGCGATCGACCGCACCACGACCGAGGCGGGCGCCTACCCCGTGCTCCTGGTCAGCTACCTGATCGGCTGCGAGCAGTACGAGGACGAGAACGTCGCGGCGCTGACCAAGGCGTACTTCGAGACGGCCGTCAGCGAGGCGGGTCAGCAGTCCGCCGCCGACAACGCCGGCAGCGCGCCGATCTCGGCCGACCTGCGCGACAAGTCGCTCGCTGCGATCGCACTGATCAAGTGACCATGACCGGGCGGCTTCCCGTCGCGCACGCGATCGTGTGTGCCACGGGCGGCCGCCCGGCACCCTGCTGATCGATCCCCGTCGACACAGACAAGAGAGAGTGCGATGACAGCATCCACCGATACCGCGCCCGCGCCAGCGCCCGCGCGGATCGTGGCCAAGCAACGTCCCGGAGACCGCTGGTTCTCGGGAACCGCGGTGTTCGCGGGTTCGATGATCGTCGTGACCCTCGCGGCGGTGGCGATCTTCCTGGTCGTCCAGTCGCTGCCCGCCTTCTCGGCGGATGCCGACTCGGCATCCATCCTCACGACCAACTTCTGGGCGTACGTCGCTCCGCTGCTGTTCGGCACGATCTGGGCGGCCTTCCTCGCCCTGCTGGTCGCGGTGCCGCTCTCGCTCGGCATCGCCCTGTTCATCACGCACTACGCGCCGCGGCGCCTCGCGCAGGGTCTCGGCTACATCGTCGACCTGCTCGCCGCCGTCCCCTCCGTCGTCTTCGGCCTCTGGGGCATCCTCGTCTTCGCACCCTCGGTCGTCCCGACCTACAAGTGGCTCAATGAGAACCTCGGCTGGATCCCGCTGTTCTCCGGCCAGGTGCTCAACTCGGGCCGCACGATCCTGACCGCCGCGCTCGTGCTCGCGGTCATGGTCGTCCCGATCATCACCGCGATCTGCCGCGAGATCTTCCTGCAGACGCCGCGCCTGCACGAAGAGGCCGCGCTCGCTCTCGGCGCGACCCGGTGGGAGATGATCCGGATGGCCGTCCTGCCGTTCGGCCGGTCGGGCATCGTCTCGGCATCCATGCTCGGTCTCGGCCGCGCGCTCGGCGAGACGATGGCCGTCGCCATGGTGCTGTCGGCGACCAACGTCGTGACGCTGCAGCTGCTCACCTCGCAGAACCCCTCGACGATCGCGGCCAACATCGCGCTGACCTTCCCCGAGGCGTACGGCACGAACATCAACGTGCTCATCGCGACGGGTCTGATCCTGTTCGTCGTCACCTTCGCCGTCAACGCGATCGCGCGCTGGATCGTCAGCCGCCGCAAGGAATTCTCGGGAGCGAACTGACATGACCACCGCCCCCGCACCCGCCCCCGTGCGCACGCCTCCGCGCACGCACATCGCCCTGACCTCGGGTCACCTGCCCGCCTGGTCGCCCTGGGCCCTGCTGGCGGGATCCCTCGCCGTCGTCGGCGCGATCTTCGCCGTCCTGAGCGTCGCCGCCGGTGGCGAGTTCTCGCTCTCCGGCTGGATCATCCTGTCGGTCGTCGCCTACCTGATCCTGATCTACGCGATCTCGCGGATCGTCGAAGGTGCGCGTCGCGCCTTCGACCGGCTCGTCACCGGGATCGTGGCGAGCGCCTTCGCGATCGCGATGGTGCCGCTCGTCTCGGTCGCCTGGACCGTCATCGCCAACGGTCTGGCGCGCTTCGACGCGACGTTCTTCTCGAGCTCGATGCGCGGCGTCCTCGGCGAGGGCGGCGGCGCCGTCCACGCCATCTGGGGCACGATCCTCATCACCGGCGCTGCGGCGATCATCTCGATCCCGATCGGGCTCATGACCGCGGTCTACCTCATCGAGTACGGCCAGACGTCGCGCCTGGGCAAGGCGATCACCTTCCTCGTCGACGTGATGACCGGCATCCCCTCGATCGTCGCGGGTCTGTTCGCCTACGCGCTGTTCGCGCTGATCTTCGGTCCCGGCGTGCGCATGGGCTTCGCCGGTGCGATCGCCCTGTCGGTGCTGATGATCCCGGTCGTCGTGCGCTCGAGCGAAGAGATGCTGCGGCTCGTGCCGAACGAGCTGCGCGAAGCATCCTATGCACTCGGCGTTCCCAAGTGGCTCACGATCGTCAAGGTCGTCCTGCCCACCTCGATCGCCGGGCTCACGACGGGCGTCATGCTCGCGATCGCCCGCGTGATCGGCGAGACGGCGCCGCTGCTGATCACGGCGGGCTTCACCGACTCGCTCAACATGAACCTGTTCGACGGGCGCATGCAGACCCTGCCGGTGTACATCTACTCGCAGTACGCCTACAAGGGGATCCCTCCCGAGGCGTACGTCGACCGCGCGTGGGCCGCCGCCCTCACCCTCATCCTCATCGTCATGGCCCTGAACCTCATCGCGCGCATCGTCGCGAAGGTGTTCTCCCCCAAGACCGGCCGCTGAGCCGGCGTTAGGAACCATTCGTGTCCAAGAGCATCGAAGTCAACGACCTCAACGTCTACTACGGCGACTTCCTCGCCGTCGAGGGCGTCTCCCTCGAGATCCAGCCGCGCAGCGTCACCGCGTTCATCGGCCCGTCGGGCTGTGGCAAGTCCACGTTCCTGCGGACGCTCAACCGCATGCACGAGGTGATTCCCGGCGCCCGCGTCGAGGGCGAAGTGCTGCTCGACGGCGACGACCTGTACGGCCCCGGCGTCGACCCCGTGCTCGTGCGCCGGCAGGTGGGCATGGTCTTCCAGCGCCCGAACCCGTTCCCCACGATGTCGATCCGCGAGAACGTGCTGGCGGGCGTCAAGCTCAATAACAAGCGCATCTCGAAGGGCGACGCCGATGCCCTCGTCGAACGCTCGCTGCAGGGCGCGAACCTGTGGAACGAGGTCAAGGACCGCCTCGACAAGCCGGGCTCGGGCCTCTCGGGCGGCCAGCAGCAGCGTCTCTGCATCGCCCGCGCGATCGCCGTGTCGCCCGACGTGCTGCTGATGGACGAGCCGTGCTCGGCGCTCGACCCGATCTCGACCTTCGCGATCGAAGAGCTCATCCAAGAGCTGAAGACCGAGTACACGATCGTCATCGTGACGCACAACATGCAGCAGGCCTCGCGCGTCTCCGACAAGACGGCGTTCTTCAACATCGCCGGCACCGGCAAGCCCGGCAAGCTCATCGAGTACAACGCCACCGACGCGATCTTCACGACGCCCGCCGTGCAGGCGACCGAGGACTACGTCTCCGGCCGCTTCGGGTGACCTGAGCGGGCCCCCTGACGAGGCGGAACAGCTGATCCTCCTCCCCCCTCCCCCTCCTCAACGGCGGACATTCGGCGCGACACGCCGCTCAGCGCGCGGACTCTGCGGCGTGTCACACCGAATGTCCGCCGCTGTGCTCGCCTGAGAGGGAGCTCGTCCGACCCTCCACAGGCAGCCTTGCGGCCGTTCTCTCCACGGATGCCGCACGGGCCGCGCCACGGCAGAGGCTGTTCGGCCATCCTCGTCGGCATGTGCACTCCGGATGCCATCCAGACCCATCAGCACCTGCGCGCCGGCGGCATGACCCGCAGCGATATCCGCCGCGCCGTCGCGCGCGGTGACCTCGACCATGTGCGACGTGGCGTCTACGCCCACCGCGGGGCGTGCTCGGCACGGGTGACCGCCGCCGCCCACGGCGGCGCGCTGGCGTGCGTCTCGGCGGCGCGCCACCTCGGTCTGTGGGTGCTCAGCGACGACACCGAGATCCATGTGTGCCTCGGCGCCGGCGGACACCGGCGACATCGGCGGGCCTCGGAGGACGACGCGGACGGATGCCGGTGCATCGAGCACTGGGATGCCGTCGGTCTCGGCGGCACCGACGGAATCTTCGTCATGTCGGTGCCGCGCCTGCTGCGCCAGATCCTGCACTGCCGCGGCGTCGAGGAGTTCTTCGTGACGCTCGAGTCAGCGCGCCGGAGCGGACTCATCGACTCTCGCGGACTGCAGTGGCTCGCGGCGCACACGAACGCCGAGGGGCGGGAGGCTGTGCGGCTCTCGCGCAACGACTCGGACAGCGGTCTCGAGTCGCTGCTGCGATGGCGACTGCGACGACACGGACTCGACGTGCGAACCCAGGTGCCGATCGCAGGCGTCGGCCGGGTGGACCTCCTCGTCGATGGCCGCCTCATCGTCGAAGCGGACGGTCGCGAGAATCATGATGCGGAGCCGCATCGGCACCGGGATCTGGTCCGCGACGCCGTTGCCGCCGTGTGGCGCTACCGCAGCCTGCGATTCGATTACGCGATGATCGTCCACGACTGGGAACTGGTCGAAGCCGCGATACTCGCCGCTCTCGCCTGACGCGCCTGCATCGTCACCGATCCGCCTTCCGGCGTGCGTCGTACGCAACGGCGGACATTCGACACGACACGCCGAGGCGGACGGTGATGGCGCGGGGTGTCGCGGGGAATGTCCGCCGTTGCGCGCGGGCGGGGCGATGCGCCTTCGCGACCGATCGGTCCGGAGGCCGTCGCGTCAGTCGCGCGGGCTCAGGAGGTAGGCGTTGATGGATGCCGTGAACTCGGCATCCACCGTCAGTTCGTGATCGTCGATCGCCGTGATCGGCGCCGCGAGCCGCACGCTCGAGACGAGCCACGCGGCGTCCGCGCGGGCAAGCTCTGCCGTCGGCAGGGTCTCGTAGGCGACAGTGAAGCCCTGCTGCTCGAGGTGGTCGAAGAGGCTCAGCTGGGTCGTGCCGTGCAAGATGCCGGCCGTCGGCGCGGGCGTCACGAACGCGTCGCCGCGGCGCAGGATCAGCGAGGCGGTCGGGGCTTCGAGCACGAAACCGTCGCTCGTCACGAAGATCGCATCGTCGGCGCCGCGCCGGTGCGCCTCGCGCAGCGCGGCCATGTTGACGGCGTACGACAGTGTCTTTGCGCCCAGCAGCAGCCACGGCGCGCGCGCCGGCACGTCGAGCGGGTACCCGCGGTCGAGCGTGACGACGCGGATGCCGGTGGTCCGGGCTCGCGTGAAGTCGGCCGCGGTCGCCGCGGTCACCCACGCCGTCGGCGCGGGGCCGTGCTCGACACCGCGGCTCAGGATCAGCTTGACGACGCCCTCACCGCCGCCGCAGTGCGCGGCCGCGCGCTGCACGGCCGCCCGCCACTGCGCGAGGTTCGGCGCGGGCAGCTCGCACATCTGCGCGGAGTGGGCCAGCCGTTCGAGGTGGGCCTCGACCTCTTGTGCGTGTCCGTCGACGACCCCGATCGACTCGAAGATCCCGTCGCCGCGCTGTGTGCTCAGCTCGCCGACCGTGAGCGCCGGGGCGGCCGGATCGAGCTCGGTGAACGTGTCGGCGAAGTCGCCCCGCGCATCGGTCGCATCGGCGGGGTCGATCATCAGGGCGAAGCGCAGAACCATGGACCGAGCCTACGCGCGCCCGCGGCCCGCGCTCGGGAATACCTCACGGCCGGGCTGTTGTTACACTGTTCCAGCCGGGCCGCAGTAACCCCGGGCTCCATCTTTCGCCGCTATGAGCGGCATCACGCCGAGAGGCGTTCTGCGGCCCGGCACTACTTCTCTCCGGCCGAGAGACCGCGCCCTGCAGATGCGCGCAGCCCGTCCTCGGGCGCGGCGACGAACGGGGGCGCGTGGGTCAGGTGAGGGATTCGCGGCGCCAGAGCCCGGCACCCGCGGTGAGGTCGGCCGCGTACGTGTCGAGGCGTAGCGCACGTGTCGTGAACGTGCTCGCCCGCTCGGGCTCGGTCGCGTCGTAGTCGTCGGCGAGTCCCGCGGCGCCCGCCGCCTGAACCCGGCAGAACGACGCCGCGCGGTCGAGCGCCACGGCGAAGTCGCCCGCGAACACCCCCCGGAGGATCTCATCGACCAGTGCCGAGAGCTCCTCGGGGCCGGCGGGGCTCGGGGCGCCGGCGACGAGGTCGTCGGCCGAGTCGAGGGCGGTGCGCCCCCGCTCGTACAGCAGGGCAGCGGTGCGCGGATCGTCGCGCACCATGAGCTGCAGCAGGTACAGCCGCCACAGCACCCCCGGCAGCGACCGGGCGGGCGCCTGCGACCACAGTTCGGCGATCGTGTCGATGCCGTGCGTCGAGGTGAAGTCGACGAGCCGGTCGACGACGACGCCGGTCGGCTCAGCACGTACGCGGGCCAGCAGGGCGGACGCCGTGACGTGCGCGACCCGTGACACCTCGGCGGGGTCGGTGGAGGCGAACGCACGGTCGAAGGTGTCGGCGGGGCGGCGGACCGGCTTGTGGAACTCCCGGGGCGCGTCGCTCATCGTTCCAGGCTACCCGCGGACATGGTCGGCGGCGCCGCCGGACGTCCGGTGCGCGAGGGTCAGGCGGTGGGGACGGCCAGGATCGGATCGGTGGTGGGAGCGCCGCTGGGCGATCCGCCGTCTTGCTCCACCGTGACGGCGATCGTGTCGCCCGGTTCCATGGGCGCCTCCACGAGGGCGACTCCGTCGCCGCCCGAGGCCTCGAACGTCCCCGCGGAGACAGGTGCGGTCTCGCCGCGGACGACCCACATCTCGAACGTGCGGTCCTCGTCGATCGCGGGCAGCCCGTCGGCGACCAGCACCGCCTGGCCCACCTCCGCCGACCAGTGCGCCGTCGCCGTCCCGCCGTCGAACTCGGCCGACGCCGACTGCGCGTCGGGGGCGGCCTCGATCTGCGCGAGGGTCGCCTGCGCCGGGGGCGTCTGCCACAGGCGCGACACCGAGCCCACACCCCAGCCGATGCCGACCAGCAGCACGATCGAGGCGACGAGGGCGAACAGCCCCCGGCTCCAGTTGCGGCGCTGCACCGTCTGCATCATCTCGGTCGACGGCGCCGCGACGGTGTGTCCGGGCGCGTCGACGGCATCCTGCACGTCCTGCGGTGAGGCCTCGGTGGCAGCCTGCGGGGCTGCCGGCGTGGCATCCGCGTGCCCGCCCGCGGCCGCACTCTGCGGCATCGTCGCGATGGCGTTCAGCAGGCGCGAGCGTGCGTCGAGCGGCGGCGCGACGGCAGCGGCCCCGTCGGAGAGTGCCGCCGCGGTCGCGTCGTCGATCTCGGCGAGTTCTCGCCACTCGGGGTGCGCGGCTCGGGCGTCCTGGTAGTCGCGTTCGTCTTCAGGCGACAGGGCGCCCAGCGCATGCCCGGCGGAGAGTTCGGCGAACTCGTTCTCGTTCATGCGGTCACCCCCATCTCCTGTCGCAGGCGCGTCAGTCCGTCGCGCATTCTCGTCTTGATCGTCCCCAGCGGAGACGCCACCAGCGCGGCGATCTCGCTCTGACTGTAACCGCCGAAGTAGGCCAGGGTCAGCGCCTCGCGCTGTGGGTCGGGCAGCTTCTCGAGTGCCCGCGCGACGCGCCTGCTCTCGATGCGCAGCTCGACCTGCTCTGCGACGCCGTCCTGCGGCGTGTTGAGCTCGCGCAGACCGACCTTCTCGTCACGGTCCGCACTCGACTGCGCAGACCGCACCCGGTCGACAGCGCGTCGATGTGCGATGGTCATGATCCACGACCTCCCCTGCCCTCTATTCGGAGCGAAAGAAGCGGCGGATTGCCACACTTCGAGGAAGACCTCCTGCAGCACCTCCTCGCTGTGCGCCCGATTGACGAGGACCCTGAGGATGAGGCCGAACACGCGTGCCGACAGCATGTCGTAGAGCTGCGCGAACGCGGTCTGGTCGCCGCTCGCGCTGCGCACGATCAGCTCGGCGGCGTGATCGCGCGCGTCAGCGCCGTCGGGGGACCCCTCCCCCACATCCATGCCGTCGATGACCATCCCTGCCAGCATGCCGTATCGACTCGATCTGTGCGTGCGTCTCGCTCACCCGAAGGTGAACGAGTACACTTCGACCCCCGGGTCGACGTCGATCTCGAGCACGTCCGCGCCGCTGTCGCCGCTGACCACTTCGTACGAGCGCGGTGTGCCCGACACGTCGAGCGTTACCACCGTGCCGTCGTCGCCGCGGCGCACGCGCACCTGCCCCTCACCGGCGAGCACCATGCGCACGTCGGCGGCGTGATAGTCGAGACGGATGCCCCCGGCATCCGTTCCGGACGGGGTCGCGTACTGCGTCTGGACGTCCCAGGCGCCGTCGAGTGCGAACGTGTCGGCGGCCTGTTCGGCGGGGTACGCATAGGCGCGCTCACCCGCGCGGTACGTGTCGGGGCCGGCGAAGTTGACATCCTTCGACGAGCCCAGGAACGTCTCGCGCGTCGTGGACCCGGACTCGGGTGTGTCGTCGTCGACCTCGGTGGGCGCGGACAGCGTGACGCCCGCGTCGGCATCCGTCAGCAGCTCGCGGATCATCTTCTCGGTCGCGGCGTAGTTTCCCTCACCGAACGAGATGTGCCGCACCGTGCCCTCGGCGTCGATCATGTAGTGCGCCGGCCAGTACCGGTTGCGGTAGGCCGTCCACGTCGACAGGTTGTTGTCGAGTGCGACCGGGTACTCGATGCCGAAGTCCTTCGCGCCGGCAGCCACGTTCCCGGCATCCTTCTCGAACGCGTACTCCGGAGAGTGGATGCCGATCACCTGCAGCCCCGCATCGCGGTACGCGTCGTCCCACGCGACGACGTGCGGGATCGACCGTTGGCAGTTGATGCACGAGTAGGCCCAGAAGTCGATCAGCACGACCTTGCCGCGCAGGCTCGCGAGCTCGACGCCCGCACCGTCAGGTGTGTTGAGCCACGATTCGATGCCGCGGATCTCGGGAGCTGTTCCGCACGACTCGAGTTCGTCGGCGCCGTTCGTGCACTTGTCGAGATCTTTGTTCTCGGGGGTCACGATGCCACCGAGTCCCAGCGCCTGGGAAGCCTGGT
>Ga0160441_100907_pt1 | contig 13973 bp, 8 predicted proteins | sample HID1971K_E1MG_FD_108260 | JGI IMG/M metagenome (GOLD analysis project Ga0160441, IMG submission 108260) | Enriched millipede-associated microbial communities from UW Madison campus, WI, USA - HID1971K_E1 MG | ecosystem: Host-associated > Arthropoda: Insects > Digestive system > Unclassified ... | reverse complement strand
GCAGCACTTCGGCAGAGGTGGCGATGACACCGTCGGCCGCGGCGACGATGAGGCGCTGCTGCTGCGCTTTGACGCCGTCGGGGTAGAGGTCGGTGGGGCGGTACACGAGGCGTGATGTGAGGCTGCGGACGGTGTCGTCCCACAGCAGTGGCTGGTCGATCAGGACTGCATCGAACTCGGGTCGGATGCCGTGACGGCGCAGCTCGTTCGCGACGCGGAACGGGCCGTACGGGCGGGGGAGCATTGTCCTCGGGACGAGGCGGGTGACGCCGTCGGCGTCGCGGTGCGGCCCGCGCGGCACAGCGGCGTCGTCGGCGCGACTCACGCGTCCGCTGGCACGGTGGGCGAGCGAGATCGGTGTCGAGAGGTGAACGACGCCCGCACCGCGCTGCGCGAGGGTGCGCGCGTAGTGATGGCTGCCGACGCGGAAGGGGCCGAACGCGTGGCTGTGCGACAGGAACAGGATGCGAGGCCGGTCGGGGGTCCCGCTGGTCATGCGCGGGCCGCTTCGATCGCGCTGCGGATGTCGGCCTCGGTCTCGGCGAGCCGTGCTTCGGCGCGCGTGACCGCCGCCCGTACATCGTCGGCGCGCGTGATCTGGCGCGTGAGGAAGGCGGTGATCTCGCCGGGGGAGAGGGATGCCGCATCCGCCGACACTCCGGTCAGACCGATCGTCGCGAACGAGTCGGCGATCTTGCGGGTCGGGTCCGCCACGACCTCGGAAGGGACGGCGCCGCTGAGCGCCGCGAGGATGAGGACGTGCAGACGGTCGGAGATCACAAGACGGGCGCGGTCGTATCGCTCGCGGACCAGAGCCTCCTGGGCGACCGCATCGCGCTCGCCCCACGGGTCGAATTCGCCGCTGAGCATCGTCGCCAGTTCGCGGGCGCGCTCTTCGTCTTCGCGGACCTGCACGACGGTGCGGATCCGCAGTTCGTGGGCAGCGGCGAAGGCGTTCAGCGCTTCGGCCCACTGCGGGCCGGGGAGGGGACGCTTGCCGCGTAGGCTGACGATCAGCTCGTCACGCTCGTTGGACGGGAGACCGGGGCGCTGTCCGGCGGCGAAGCCGATGTCAGGCGCGAGCTGCGTGCCACCGGTAGTGGCCCGGCTCGTCACGTCTCGCCACAGCGCGAACTGCGATGCTCTGGCGGCGGTCGAGTGCAGCCACAGCGACGGCTGAGTCGGCGCGCGCACCGCCCGCGGAGGCCGTACCACCACGCCGCGCTTGAGTCGCACGAGCAGGGTCTCGGCGAGGAAGACGAGCTCACGCAGACCGTTGCCGCGATCGAGCGGCACTTCGCCGGCTTCGAACACCAGGACGGGACGCCCGGGCGCGGTCGCCAGCATCCAGAGCCAGCGCGCGACGCTGCGCTTGCCTCGGAGGATTCTGGTGCCGGTCGGCACGCCCAGTTGGCGCAACCACACGTCGGGCGCCGTCCCGACATACGCGACGAGCACTTCGGAGGTGCCGAGCGCCCAGTCGAGCGTGCCGCGCCGAATCAGTGCGTCGCCGAGATTGCCGGCCGGGCCCGTGAGCGAGACGAAAGTGCGGGTCGGGCGGGGGCGTCGTCGTACCGTGGATCCCCCGCTGCGCATGTGAACAAGACTACTTTCCACTCTCCGCTTCGTGATGAACGGTGGTTCCGAGCACGATTGGGTCACCGGACGGCAACGCTGGGTTGTTGAAGGGCGGCGTTCGCATGTGGCGCTGCGGCTAAGCTTCGCCCCTGTCCAATCGCCACTGCGGCAACGGGCGATCCGTCGGATGCGGGCATCGCTAGTTGCAGGGGACGCTCGCGGAGGGCTGGAACGTGCGCGAGACTGGTTGCATGTCTTCCGTCGAGTACACGCCCGCGGGCCAGAGCACTGCGATCGTCCGTGGGGGCGGTCGAGAATACCAGGTCCATGCCCCCCACGCTGAGACGGACTATATCCAGTCAGGACTCGTTAGGACTGGACACCCGTATGAAGAGGCGATGCTGGATGTCATGGCGGGAGTGCTGCGCCCGGGCGAACTGGTGTTGGATGTTGGGGCGAACGTGGGCAACCACACGCTCTATCTTGCTGTCGTTGCTCAATGCCGCGTCGTCGCGTATGAACCGAACCCGGAGTTGGCGGCTGCAATTCGCACGAGTGTTCACCTCAATGAGCTGGACGACCGCGTGACGGTGCGCGAAGTTGGAGTCTTCTCGCGCCCCGGACGTGGATCGATGGAGAACCTGAACCCGAGCAACCTTGGCGCGCAGTCGATCAGTGTTGATCCGCAGGACGGTGAGTTCGATGTGGTTGCCCTCGATGATGAAGAGCAAGGTGGACGTGTTGCGCTAATCAAGATCGACGTCGAGGGTGCCGAACTCGCGGTGCTCCAGGGCGCGCGGGCCTTACTCCAGAGGGATCGTCCGCTGCTGTTCGTCGAGTGTGGGAGCGAGAAAGAGTTTCGTGACGTTGCTGCATTCCTCGTGGGTCTGGGATATTCGCTACAGGGGACTTACAACCAGACTCCGACACATGCATTTGCGCCGTTCGCTGGCACGGAGGCCGAGCAAGCGGTAAACCGCGGGTTCATCGAAACGACTGTTGCGCTGTACGGGATGCGGTCAGAGCGGCGCCGGTTAAGAGCTGAAGCGACTCATCTACGAGAGCAGCTTGCTACTCTGAAACGGCGGTCAGCCAGGGAACGTAACCGCCTTAGGACCCTGCGCGCGGAGAACGCTGAGCATGAGGCAAACCTGCAGAAAGCGCGAGATCGAATTGCGGAGCTTGTTGCGGAGGTGCACGCGGTCGATGCAGGTGATCAAGGAGGACTTGAGACCTGACCTGGACACGCTGATTCCGGCATGGAGCTCGGAAAGCGAGGATCCAAGCGATGGCAAGGTGGGGCGGACACTTACGTGGATGCCTGCAACTTGGCGAGATCAGGATCCCTTTCCACGCCTGCGCGTCGACCCAGCAATCCTCAGCGCTGAAGACCCGATGCGAGGCGCAAACTTGCCCCGGAGGGCGCCGCCTATGATCAGCTGCGGGACTCGCAGGATCAGCCTGCACTGGACAACGCCGAGTAGTCGATGACTCACATCGGCATCGCCGAACAGGCCAACCTACGATGGAAGCTAGTATGCACAACGACTCCATACAGACCATTCATGCTGATGTCGCGGGACAGGACGACAACCTGGGAGACTCCGCGTTACGTTTGGGCTATCTCAACGCACTTGCCGGGCCTGGGCGCAGATTCCACCTACACGGGCGGGCGCAGTCGTCCGATTATCTGGCGGGCCTTGCTCTGACGGATGACCACATCTGGTTCGACGAGCGAGGAGAGTGGCTGCGGTCATGGGATAGCGCATCAACGCCCGTCCACGTGTTCAACGCCGGCGAGAATAACCTCGCCGGCCAGCACGCGTATCCGACCGTGCGCCGCACCAAAGAACTCGCTGCGGTGAAGAAGCGCGGCGGCGTCGTGATCGTCGCGGGTATCGGTGTGAAGAACGCTGAGGATGCCAAGGGCGTGGATTTTCAGGCCCCGTTCCGCGATGCTGACGTGTTGTCGTGGCGCGATGCCGGCTCGCGTGAGGCCGCGGGATTCGGGGATGTCAACCCGGACTGGGCTTTCGCGCTTGGATCGCACACGAGCCAATGGCTCCCAGCGGACTCCCGTGACTTGATTTCGGTAACTCTCAGATTCGATCGGCCGTACCCGGATGAAACCTGGGTGCGTGAGGTGACGGACCTTGCCCGGGCCACCTCGAGGCGGATAGCGACGGTCGCACAGGTCGGCCGTGATGCGCCTCGCGCGATCCGACTCGCGGCCGATCTGGGCGGTCAGTACATCGGAAGCCCGAGCTTTGCCCACGACGTTCTCGACGCGCATGTTCGGGCGCTTTACCGCAGATCACTCATCGTCATCAGCGATCGTGCACATGGCCTTATCATCGGAGCCACCGAAGGAGCGTATCCACTAGGTTCGGCTGCTGACCCACAGAAGCTCGTCCGACTCCTCGACACTGTCGACCTTGCGCATCTTGTCGGCCGACACGACCAGGTTTCTGACTCGGCGGCCGATCTGCCTTCTCGCCTCGATGGACTAGCCCCGGCGATCGACGAGGCGCGACGAAGGCTCGCGCGCTTGACATTGCGGATTCAGGCGGCGCTGAGTTCTGTCGCGCCATAAACCCAGTCGATGGGCAGCGGGTTATCGATGCCCTAAGAGCTCGGCTTCTTCTTTGATCGTAGACACGAACACGTCGGCCGGAATCTTCACGTGTCCGTCTCCATCGTCGCGGACGGAGCGCTCGAGCGTCGTCGATGCGTCTGCAGCTAGTGCAGCGGCAAACGGGTTGAAATGGTCCTCGATGTGATGACGATCGCCCACGTTCGTCACGTAACGGATTCGCGATGGGGACATGTCCGTCCCCGCATACCTGTCGATGACACTGACTCGAATCGGATCGGGTTCCGCATCCGTACCGAAGACCGCTCCCATAGCTGTCCTCGTCACACGCTTGGCGTGATAACGCCGGACGTCGGTCTGAGGATTGAATGCGACGACGGTTGAATCCGGGAAGTAGCCTCCAAGCTGGAGGGCGCCGTATCCGCCCATCGATGAACCCGTCAACATGAGGTGGTCGGCACCGATGCCCTCGCGAATGCGGGTGACGACGTCGGCAAGGTGCGGCTGCAGATCGGTGAGTGCCGTGCCGAGCCACCAGCCGCCTTCCAGCGATGGCACGAGATCCATCGTGGGGTCGCCGAAGGATACGACGTTATGGCCCAGTGACCGGAGCGAGTTCAGCCACTCGAACCGGGGCAACTGATACTTGCTCCGCTGAAGCACACCGTGGAACGTGACGATGAGCACGGGTGAACGGGTGACCTGCACCCTGCATGCAACAGCAACGGATCCGACTTCGGTCCAATGGACGGCATCGGAGACCGGAGCAAGCTGAAAACTCGACGATCCTCGGTGGTGGAACGTTTTCGGTTCATTTGAATCCGTGCGGATTCCGATCCGTGTGCTCAGTGCAAGCGACTGCGCACTCTCGGCGTTTGTTGACTGGCCGACGTCCTGCAGCGTTGCACTGGCTCCCTGGTCGACACCCTTCCGGAGCCGCTCCCACAGGCGCATGGCATCGGCATCGGCAATGTCCCCGTCGAGCCACCTCGATCGAATGGCCGCCCCCTCAAGATCGAACAGGCTTGCCTCGCTTGAGGATGGCAGTGTCACGGGTGAGTCCCTCCGTGTGAGCGTAGATCGCGGCAGAGGCCGACGGTCGTGGGTTTCCAATTCTCTTGGGTACGCTGAAATTACACGATGAGCATCGCTTGTCGGCGAGCGTGCGCCGACAAGCCATGGTAGTCGTCGCCCCACGCCCACTGGAGATACTTTGGACAACGACCTTCTAGTCGCCCTGCATCAGGGGACGACGATACTTCCGGTTCCACGGGAAGGACGCTCGGCCGCGCTGAGCGGGGAGGAGTTCGGGTTACGGAGCCTCGCGCGATTCGCGATGTGGAACGATTCGACGTGGGCGCGCGATGGGATCGCACGGCGCGTCACTGGTGGCGAGTTGGGATGGGACGCGCTGCGCACTTGGCTGATCGATGGTGTAGTTAGCCCCGTTGCCAGGCGGAAACGACTCGTTGAGCTGACGCAAGACGACCTCTTCACTATGTGGGAGGCGCTCGCGACAGGAGGCGATCCCGAGGCAGAGGGTGCCATCATGCTTCACCTGGTGCGACGAGTGATCGCAGGCGAGGAGATCTCCGACGACAGGCTGACGCAGCTGATCACAGGCCTCCTAGTACTCGGTCACGATGCCGATGCTCGAGCTCTTCTGCCGTCGATCCTGCAGGGGACGTGGGCGCGGGAGGTGGCAGCAATAGAGCTGGCGCACCCCCGATTCGGTGGGGGCTATACCGAGATGCTGCGCCTACTAAACGAGGTATACCTAACGGTCGGCCTTACTGCCGTCGCCATGGAGGGCGAGGGACAGACTCCGTTCGCGAGGCTCTCTGCGCGGCCCAGTGACTCAACAACCGGACCACTGGTCACAATCATCATGAGCGCGTGGCATCCCGGTGGGGAGCTCATCACCGCCGTCCGCTCGATCGTCGAGCAGAGCTATGAGAACTGGGAGCTTATCGTCACAGATGACGCATCGGGATCCGAATACGATGCCGTCCTCGACCGTGTGAGTGATATCGACCAGAGGATCCGCGTCATCCGTAACCGCGATAACGGCGGTACCTACGTTCGCCGCAACGAAGCGCTCCGCATCGCGCGGGGCGAGTTCGTCACATTTCAGGACTCGGACGACTGGGCGCACCCCCAGCGTCTCGAGCTGCAGGTCCGCGACCTCATTGAGAACCCCGATCGTGTTGGCAACATCGTGCGACACGCCCGTGTCACCGAAACACTATCCTTCGCCACCAGCCGAGGCATGTCGCTCGGCCCTGCCGAGCCGACCATCATGTTCCGTCGCGCGGTAGCTCTTGATGCGATCGGCTTCTACGATTCGGTCAGGAAGGGTGCGGATCGTGAGTATCGGTTGCGGCTCGAGGCGGTCACCGGCGCTCCGGTCGAGACTGTCGGTCCCGACGTGCCACTGCAGCTGATGCTCGCCTCCCCCACGTCTTTGTCGGGGTCAGACTTCGCGCCGGGCTGGATGACTCCAGAACGCGTCGCTTACCGCACCGCGTCAGATCGTTACCACGCACTCATCCAGCGGCGGCAGATCGTGGGAAGGCTCGACTTCCCGCAGGCTCGTCGTGCCATCGTCGCGCCGCCGGGCTTCCTCGGCACGTCCGCGGCGGGCGACCTCGACGTCGACGTCCTCGTCATCGCGGATGGTCGGAATCGACGTGGACGGCAAGGTTTTGTCCAGCAGCTCGCGGCGGAGATCCGTGCAGCGGTCGATGCGGGCCTAACCGTGGCGCTACTGCACAGTGACACGCCGGACGGGCGGCCAGGTGGGCCACGCCTTGCCGACGAGCTTCAGGCGCTCGTCGACGATCGACTAGCCCGGCAGGCTTTTGACGCCGGACTCGTGCGCGCTGATGTCGTTGTGATTCGCCACGCGAGCGCAGCTCAGGGGCACCGTGCCGAGCGTCGGAAGGTCGACGCGAACAAGTGCGTCATTGTCGAGGACGCGGCTGCGGGCGATACCCCCATGCAGACGTTCTCTGTTCAGGATGTCTCCGACACGGTGGAGTCGTGGTTGGGGCTGACTCCAGGATGGGTCAACGCGGAGGAGCTTGCGGCGCTAATGGAAGTCCGGCGGCGGGCGCGGCGTGAGGTGGTTCTGCTCGCGGCGTTCGAACCGCCCTCGGCGCGCGTGAAGTACGAGGATCAGGTTGTGGCCTGCCCGCGCCAAGACACCTCCCTTCGATTCCAGCGGATTGGGGGCGCAGCAGCTGGTGCCGACGTCGTCCATGGGGTGGGCGCGATGGACGCCTTTCTCGCGTTGAATGATGGTTCGACACCGCAGGATCGTCTCGACAGAACGCGCCGCTTCGTCGACGAGCTGGCTGCGGAGGGCGTCGGCCTGGTCCGCACTTTGTACGGTGCACCGACTGTGCATCGCCATCCGCTCGAGGTCGAAGCAGCAGCTCTGCTGGACACCGCCACCGCGAGGTACATCACCGTCGACGCGGCCACCCAAACCCCGGATCCGGGACGAACAATGACGATTCCGTTCGCGAACCCCGTCGAGCTGTTCCGCGGGTATCCGACACGCGACCAGATTCCTGGAAGGATCCTGTGTGCGGCCCGCGGCTCGCTCGATGTCGTCGCTCGGGGAGCGCTGAAAGCGTTCTTCGTCGTCCGTGAGGTGGGGTTGTCTTTGCGTGTTGCGGGAATCGGCGACGACTCTGTCACGACGGAACTGGCAAGGGCGGTCGAGCGGACTCCCGAGACTGTCAGCGGGCGGATCGAGCCGCTGTCGGATGCAGCGCTCGTCGAAGAGATCACGGCGGCGGAGCTGGTACTTGTTCCCGCGCTCGCTACGCTCGCTGACTATCAGCTTGTGATGATGGCGCTCGCATTCGATCGCCCGGTGCTAGTGCCGGCGGGCGAGGCGGCAAACGCGCTTCAGGACGAGGTCGGTACGGAATGGGTAGTCACCTTCAAGGGCCCGGTGACGGCGGAAAGTCTTGACGCCGGGATAAGGCAGAGTCGCCGCGCGCCGGAGGGAGCTCGGCCAGTTCTGACCGGCCGAGAATGGGCGAGGGCAGCGAGTCGATATGCAGATGTTTTTCACGAGGTGGTCGCCGAGACTCGTGCGGCCATCGTCGCCCGTCGGGATGGACACACGTCTAACAACAATGGGCGCGCGAGCAACGCGGTCGGATCGGAATCGGTGACAGCATGATCGGCATCACGCGCGGCGCATTGCCGCTCGTTTCCATCGTGGTCCCGGTCTCCAACGACCAGGATACGATCCGTGCAGCACTCGATAGCGCCCTCAACCAGACGCTCAGTCAGATCGAGATCGTCGTGGTCGATGACGCGTCGTCCGATGCAACCGCACAGATCGTTGATGACTATGTACTTCGTGACCCGCGCATCCGGTTGATCCGCCACGCCGAGAATCGGTCTGCGTTCCAGGCGCGACGAACCGGCATTCTCGCGGCCCGTGCACCGTACATTCTGTTCCTCGATGGTGATGATGAGCTCGAGAGGCACGCTGCCGCTGTGAGCGCGACAGCGGCCGAGCGGACGAAAGCCGATCTCGTTCAGTTTGGCGTCCGGATCGTGCTCCCCGGGGGAACGACAGGTGGCAGCTGGGAAGCGCGAAGTCAACCCAAGCACAGCGCGCTCGAAGGCGAGCGAATCGTCGCAGGTCTGTTCCCGCCCGGTGTACCGGCGGCGGGCCAGCTGTGGAAGTACCTCTTCCGCGCCGAGGTCTTGCGGGCTGCGTACGATGCGACACCTGCGGAAGCGCGATTCTTCCGCGCGAACGACCTCCCGATCGCGTTTCTCGCCTCGATCATCGCCCAGCGCTACGTCTCAGTCCCCGACAAGCTCTATCGCTACTTCTGGCGTCGCGGCGCAAGCGCGATCGCGGCAACGACAACGCAGGCAATCGACTTCCAGGTGAGCGCTATTGACGCGTTCGACGCGATCACTGACTTCGTCCGCGAGGCCGCGTATCGGCACCCGGACCCGGAGGCGCTCTTTGCCAGTCACGACTCCGCGCGGGCCTCGATCATTTCCAACGCCATGAAATGGGGTCTCGACACGCCTGACCCTGAGTTGTTCCGATACGCGCTCACGGTCATCGAGGAACGAGTCGGCCGAGCCGAAATGATTCGGGCGGCGGTCCGCTATCAGCCGACTGTGCTGACGTGGCTCGCGGAGCGACAGGCGCAGCCCCGGCTCGGCAGCAGATCCGTGAAGAACGTGCTGATCACTTCGGCGAACTTGACGACCGGCGGCGTGTCCATGGTCGTGCTCGCGCAAGCCAGGTTTCTCGCGGCGACCGGTCACCGGGTGACGATCGCCGTCCGACGACGAGGCAACGACACGACGCTATTGCCCGAGGGAGTTTCGTTCTACGAAGTGACCGAAGGGGATCTTGCCGAGAAGGTCGATATGTGGGCAGAAATTTGTGCACGCGAGAACATCGACGTTGTCATCGATCACCGCATCCTCTACTCGACCGACTGGCACGCGCTTGTGCTGATGGCCGCGGCGCACGACATCCCAACGATCGGGTGGATCCACAGCTTTGCAGGTCGGCCCGTCTACGACCTCAACGACATGCACAGCTATCTTCGGCGCGCTTTGCCATCTCTCGCACAGGTGGTGACGTTGTCGCCCCTAGACGTCGCGTTCTGGAAGCTTCGGGGGATCTCACGCACCGTCTATCTACCGAATCCCCCGTCGCCCATGATTTTGGAGCACTCGGGCGAGGTCACGCGGAAGGAGGCACCCAAGGGGCGCATAGAGCTGGTCTGGATTGGCCGGATGGAGCAGCACACCAAGCAGGTCCGGTCCGTGCTTAAGGTGGCTGGGGAGCTTCGGAAGCTCGATGTCGACTTCCGGCTTCGGGTTGTCGGACCGGACCATAAGGACTACTCGGCGGCGGAGTTCAACCAGGAAGCGGCGAAGAGGGGCTTGTCGGACTCCGTTGAAGCCATCGGGCCGCTGCAGGGCGCCGAACTGATCGAAGCCCTCGACAGTGCTCATGCATTCGTGACTACGAGCATTATTGAGGGATACCAACTCACTATCACGGAGGCGCAGACTCGTGGCCTTCCTGTGTTCATGTACGAGATGCCATGGCTGGTATCGGTACAGGACAACGACGGCATCGTTGCTGTTCCGCAGGGCGACGCCGCGGGTATGGCCCTACGCATCGCCGCGTTGCTCGGCGATGCGGAGGCCTACGAGTCCGCGTCGCGGGCTGCTCTCTCCGCCGCTCGTCGTGTTCAGGAGATCGACTACTCGACGCTATATCGGCAGCTCGTGGATGGGGAATTGCCTGAGGAGTACTCGCCGCGGCCGACGCTCACCGAAGCTGGCGAAGTACTCGACCTCACACTCTTCTTCGCGGAACGCCACGCGGGGCTGCGCCAGAGGCTCGAAACCGCGCAAGATAAGTCGCGAGTCGCACAATTGCAGAGTGATCTCGCTAATCAACAGATCGCCGTGCTCCGGAAGCGCCTCGCCGAGGTGGAGACGAGCGATACTGCGACGCGAGCCGTCGGTGGGGCAGGAAGGCGCGCGGCGACTCAATCGCCTGGGTCGAACGCGATCGAAGGGCGCGCAAAGCCGGTGCTCTTGGCTCGCTCACTGTCCCGCCGAGCAATAAGGAAGTGGCGAACGTGGACCGACCGTTCAGTGCGACTGATTGGAGCGAAGGTCCGTGAGGGGTCGCTCATCCTGAGGTTGCGTGTCCCCCGGGGCCAGAAACTACTCCGTGTCGAGTTGTACGGCACCGTCAACGGTGCCGACGTTATCCGTGCGCTCTCAGTGTCGCGGGATACTGACGGGACGATGCTCGCCGCAAGAGATCTAGCAACGCTAGAGCTCGGGCGATGGAAGGTACGCGCAAGCGTGCAATCTGGCCAGAGCCAGATCATCGTGGGCATCCCGATTCATCCCGATGCGGCCAACCGCGGCGACAGCAGTTTCAACGTGCGGTTTACCGGTCACGAGACGTTTGACGTATATGCGCGGCGTGCCGCAAAACGCTGAGAGGGCGTCGGGCACGATCCGGAATAGATACATGCGCTCGACATGCTCAGACTCGGCCGAATCCATGGGTGACATCACGCACAGCGTGATCGACTAGGTTGCCGTGCTGACCAAACACACCGGGAGCAGCGACTTTGGTGAGTACTCCGGCCAGTTTCGACGACGCTTGAAGGCTGGGGTGGCAGCGACCGAGTATGTACTTCGATGGTCATCGAGGTTGAAGCCATTTCGGAGGCGATCACGGTCGGAAAGAGAGGTCAGCGATCGATCGTGAAGGGGGATCCGGTCCGCCGATTCGAGGTCATGAAAAGCGCCCGGGTCTGAGCCAGATGCACCAGCGTCGGGCTCAGGCCTCGAACCCCTACTTGATAAACGCGATGAGCTTCCGCGCTTCGCCTCTCAACCGCTGCAACGTTGCCTCGTCGTCATCGGTCCATTGCGCCGACTCCGCCGCTGCGATGAAGCGCTTGAAATCGTCTAGCGTGGCCGTGCGGAGATCGATGGCGCGCTCGGGGTGACCGATCTGTTCGTAGAAACGGCGGGTCTTCTCACGGACATATAGCGAGTAACTCGGTATCCGCAGCGAGTACGACGTGATGGCGAGGTGCAGATGGGAAGTGAAGATCGCCCGAAGCCCCGCAAGGCGGGGAAGGTACGTCTGGAGCCTCGTATAGCTGAGCAGTTCCGCGTCAGGCGCAACTGGTGCAATCTCCGACTTTGCTTTGCCGTTCCGTAACAGGACGACGTCGGGTTGATGCGAACTCGCGTAGTGAGCCAGAGCGTCGAGGATCGCGGGCAGATCCGGGTTGGGGTGGACATCCGTGAACGCGTTCACGTCGAACTGTAGGCCTAGTTTGCCGCTCGGCTTCTTACGGAAATCCAGCAGCTCGGGCGTAAGCAGCGCAAGGTCGGCACCAAGCACGAGCTTGTCTTCGGTGATTCCGAGTTGCCGGAGGTGGTCGTACGACTCCTGCTCGCGAACGCCTACGCGCTCAGCGATGAGGGACACTTCAGACGCCAGCGTCCGGGAACGGTCCAGTATCCACGGGCCGGCGCCGACGCTCGTGACGTATACCGGCTTTCCGGCGAGCAACCCATTCGCCCCCGCGCGTGCGACGATGTCTAGGTACGACGCGCCAGGCTTCGCGCCTGATGTATCGCTCATGATCCCGCCGCCACCGAGGACGATCACGTCTGCTGACTCGAACTGCCCTTCGTAGCCCGAGGCGTACCGCGTGCCGAGCCACGCGCTGTTAGCCTCGCCGAGGCGTGGGATGCTGACGTCGTACCGCTGTCGCTGGAGATGCTTGGCGAGGACGGCGCCGACAAGGTCGTCGCCGAAATTGTGTGCTCGGTACGGACCGACGATGAGCGCGCGTTGCCGCTTTCTGATGGCCATGGTGTGTTGCCTCTTCGGAGTGCACGACGTCCGGATGGACGAACGGTCGGTTGGTGACGGTGGGGTGACGCGGACTTCGGGATGCTTATCGCGCTATGCACTCTCGCCGGTCCTGCCAACCGCATGCACGCTGTCGACGAGTGACGCGAAAATCGATTGGGCGTCCGCGCCGCTGTCGAGCATCCGCAGTTCTTCAGTGGTGCTCGGCGAGATCAGGGCGAACTGTTTACGCGCGCCGTCGTAGACGTAGTCGACGATGTTGTTCACCTCAGCCGAGACGTCTTCCGGTAGCGTGCGGCCTTCTAGTTCGCGCGTCATCTCAAGGTATGACAAGTAGTACCCGCGAGCGGACCGATCTGGGTTCAGCGTTGTGATCGTCGAGCCTGGACGGATGCGGCGTGCGTACGCGTCCAGGCGGATGTGCGCCGTACGATCGGCGTTCAGCAGAAGTCGGAACGTATAGGGGTTGTCTTGGTGGACGATGCCTGGGATGAATCGCAACCCCACCCGCCGCAAATACTCTGTGCGGGCCATGTAAAGCCCGACGTGCGGCCGGTAGTCTCGTCCCTTGCGCATCGCGGCCATGAGATCGACGCCAGAAGTCACGTGCCGGTACGTGTGCGTCCGCTGGTAGTACGACGAGTACCAGCGCCACGTCTTTTCGTCGATGTCACCGTCGCGGAACGTGATGCAGTCGAAGAGCAGCACATCGAGATCGTCTTCATCAGCGCGTTGCACCAGCGCGGCCAACGCGTCTGCGGGCCAATAGTCGTCGCTGTCGAGATAGATCACATAGCGGCCCGTCGCCGCATCAACACCGTTGTTGCGGCCGACAGACTGACCGCTGTTCGGTTGATCAATCACGATGACGCGAGAATCCGCGTCGGCGAAGCGTTGAAGGATCGCGCGCGAATCGTCGGTCGAGCCGTCATTGATACAGAAGACCTCGACATCAACGCCTGTCTGCGCGAGGACGCTCGACAGGCAGTCGTCCAACCACGGCGCAGAGTTGTACACGGGGACCACGAACGTGACGTCAGGATGCGCCGAACGTGCCGGCGGCCAGCCTGTGACAGGCGCCGCGAGCGGAGGGGGTGGTTTCGCAACGGCCGACGCCTTCCTAGAGGTGGACGAGGCGTGGGCGTGTCGCTTGCGACCCGGCAGAGCTAGCCCCCGCAGCCGGCGGGGCAACAGCGTGAGCGCGCGACCGACACGGAACGACGGTCCGCTCATCACCTGATCCAGTCGGCGTTCGGCGCGGTCGCGCTCACGACGCAGCGCGGCCACTTCACTGGCGCTTCCCCCCTTGCCAGGGCCGAGGTTGTTCTCCGCGAAACGGAGCATCCATTCCACGAGCAATTGCGAATCTTCAAT
>Ga0160441_100904_pt1 | contig 14014 bp, 15 predicted proteins | sample HID1971K_E1MG_FD_108260 | JGI IMG/M metagenome (GOLD analysis project Ga0160441, IMG submission 108260) | Enriched millipede-associated microbial communities from UW Madison campus, WI, USA - HID1971K_E1 MG | ecosystem: Host-associated > Arthropoda: Insects > Digestive system > Unclassified ... | reverse complement strand
GCCGGTGCTGCCCAGCCGCGAGGAGTTCCCGTACGCGATCCGTCAGGTGTCCGAGGCTCTCGGCTCCAACGGCTCGACGTCGATGGGCTCGGTGTGCGCCTCGACCCTGTCGCTGCTGAACGCCGGTGTGCCGCTGCGCGCCCCGGTCGCCGGTATCGCCATGGGTCTCGTGTCGGACGAGGTCGACGGCCAGACGCGCTACGCGGCGCTGACCGACATCCTCGGTGCCGAGGACGCCCTCGGCGACATGGACTTCAAGGTCGCCGGCACCAGCGAGTTCGTCACCGCGATCCAGCTCGACACCAAGCTCGACGGCATCCCGTCGTCGGTGCTGTCGGCTGCGCTCACGCAGGCCAAGGATGCGCGTCTGACGATCCTCGGTGTGCTCAACGCTGCGATCGACGGCCCGGACGAGATGGCTCCGACGGCTCCGCGCGTCATCAGCGTGCAGATCCCGGTCGACAAGATCGGCGAGCTGATCGGCCCGAAGGGCAAGACGATCAACGCGATCCAGGACGAGACCGGCGCGCAGATCTCCATCGAGGAGGACGGCACCGTCTACATCGGCGCGACCGACGGCCCGTCGGCCGAGGCCGCCCGTGCGCAGGTGAACGCGATCGCCAACCCCACCAACCCGGAGGTCGGCGAGCAGTTCCTCGGAACCGTTGTCAAGATCGCGACGTTCGGCGCGTTCATCTCGCTCCTGCCCGGCAAGGACGGCCTGCTGCACGTCAGCGAGGTCCGCAAGCTCGCCGGCGGCAAGCGCGTGGAGAACGTCGAGGACGTGCTCAACGTGGGCCAGAAGCTGCTCGTCAAGATCACCAAGATCGACGACCGCGGCAAGCTGTCGCTCGAGCCGGTGCTCGAAGAGGCGGCCGACCAGGAGGGTCGCGCCGCGGCCAGCGAGGGTCCTGAGGGCCCGGCCGAAGGCTGATCCCGACGTATCACACGGATGCCCGCTCCCTCGTTCTTGGTGGGGGCGGGCATCCGTCGTCCGGTCGGGATCTCGTGACGGCTGTCCACCGAATGGGGGACAAGCCGCCGGATATCAAGGCGTCGTGACCAAAGCGTTATGTAATGTTTATCGACAGTTCGCCTCAGTGCACAGTGTGCTGTCCGGACTGCCCTACCCTCTTAGTACGCGCCGGGGGGTGCGTACAAGTGATCACGAAGGGTTCCGGGCCACCAGGCGCGGCTCGTCGTGAGGGGGTGGCACATGGCTTATTTCGGCGTTGACTCGGCGCTCGGTACGACGGGTCCGGATGCCGCTGCCCCTGCTGTGCCCGACGGTTCCGCCGTTCGCGGCCCGCACCCGTCCGCACCCATCCCGGTGCAGGGGCCGGCTGTCGGCAGCAACCTCCGCGTCGCCCTCGGCGACGGCGGACCCGAGGTCTTCCCGCTGATCCTCGGTGGCGCCGAGTTCGGCTGGAACGTCGACCTCGAGTCCAGCCACGCGATCCTCGACGCGTACGTCGAGCTCGGCGGCAACGCCGTGCACACGTCCGACAGCTTCGCGAGCGGCCGCAGCGAGCACATCATCGGCCAGTGGCTGCACTCCCGCGGCCTCCGCGACGACATCGTGCTCGGCGTGCGCGTCGGCGGCCACGCCGACAACCCCGGACTCGATCCGGTGAACCTCGTGCGCGCCGTCGAGGCATCGCTCACGCGCCTGCGCACCGACCGCATCGACGTGCTGTACCTCGACGCGACGTCCGGCGGCGCCTCCTCGCTCGAAGACACGCTGGCCACGGCGGAATGGCTCGTCGAGGCGGGCAAGGCCCGTGCGATCGGCGCGATCGGGTACACGGCGGCTCAGCTGGTCGAGGCGCGCATCTTCTCGTCGGCCGGCTACCCGCGGATCACGGTGCTCGACGTGCCGTTCAATGTGCTGCGCCGCCACGAATTCGACGCGGACCTGCGCCTGGTGGCCGGCGCCCAGGGCATGGCCGTCACGCCGTCGCACGCCCTGGAGCACGGTTTCCTCGCCGGACGCCAGCGGTCCAAGCTGCGCGGCGCCCTCTCGGTGCGCGGCGCGCAGCTGGCGGCCAACCTCAACCGTCGTGGCGGACGCACGCTGCGGGCGCTGGATGCCGTGGGTGCGGAGCTCGGCGTGCCCGATGCGGCGGTGGCCGTTGCCTGGCTGCTCGCGCAGAAGCTCGTCACCGCGCCCATCGTGAACGCGTACGCGCCGCAGCATGTCGAAGAGCTCGTGCAGGGCGTCGGCGTGCGGCTGAGCCGCAGCCAGCTGGCCGACATCGCGCGCGCCGCCGAGTAGTCCGGCGCGGGACGACACCGGTTCTCCACAGTCGCCGGGTGGCGGCATCCCTTCTCGTCGAGGCGTGACGTAGTGTGGATTGCGTGCCCGCCTCACCGGCCGGCATCCCCCCGACAGTACCTCGATGGCGAAGTGAGCGGCGTGACGCACTACATCTACCTCGTGCGGCATGGCGAACATCAGGACGCCGAGCACGGACTGGCCGACGGACCCCTCTCGCCGCGCGGGCGGCGCCAGGCGGCGCTGCTGGCCGACCGGCTGTCGGGTGTGCCGTTCGACGCGGTGTGGCACTCGCCGCTGGAGCGTGCCAGCCAGACCGCACGCGCCGTCGCCGAGCGGATGCCGTCGCTGCAGCCGGAACCGTCCTCGCTGCTGTTCGACTGCGTGCCGACCGGGATGACGGACGAGACCCCGGCCGCGTTCGAGCCGTTCTTCGGCTCGGTGACCGAAGCAGAGGTCGAGGCCGGCCGCGCGCAGATGTCGGATGCCGTGAGCGAGTTCCTGGTGCGCAAGAGCGGGGAGGTGCACGAGCTGCTGATCACGCACAACTTCGTGATCGCGTGGTTCGTGCGCGAGGTGCTCCAGGCGCCGGAGTGGCGCTGGATGACGCTCAATCAGGCGCATTGCGGCCTGACGGTGATCGCTCAGAAGCAGGGGCGTCCCTGGACGCTGCTGTCGCACAACGACATGTCGCACCTCCCGGTCGAGTTGCGCACGGGGCTGCCCGAGCTCTACCCGGTCTGACGCGCGGCGTCGTCAGAGCCGTCTGCTGTACCAGCGCGACGCGTTGGGGTTGTCGTTGTACGGCTCGATCGTGACGAAGCCCGTGCGCGCGTAGAGGGCGCCGGCAGCCTCGAGCGAGTGGTGGGTGTCGAGCACGAGCTCGGCTGCGCCGAACTCCCGTGCCCGTTCGAGGAGGTCCTCGACCAGCAGGCGCCCCCACCCGCGGCCGCGCGTCTCGGGCCGCAGGTACAGGTGCTTGAGCTCGTAGCGGGTGCCGGACGGCCCCGGGGCGATGAGGCGGATGCCGCCGCAGCCCATCGGCGTGCCCTCGTCGTCGTCCAGGACGACGAACACGCCCGCGGGCGGCTCGAAGGCGGCAGGGTCGGGGAACGTCGTGCGGTACGCGACTCCCTGCTCGGCGAAGCCGGCGGTTCGGGAGCGGAAGTACTCGTCGAGCAGCTCGTGCGCGTCGGGAGCATCGGCGGGGGAGGGGCGCAGTGTCACCACGGATCCAGCGTAGGCGCGCCCGCGGCCGGTCCGGTCGCACGAGTCGGGCGTCGCGGGGCGCCGCCTAGGATGGATCCATGACGACACGCGTAGCCATCGTCGGCGGAACCGGAAAGCTGGGCGGCATCATCCGCGATGTCGTCGAGGCCGAGCCCGGCTTCGAGATCTCGACCGTGCTGTCATCGCGATCAGAGCTGTCGGAGCTCGAGGGCGCCGACCTCGTGGTCGACGCGTCGACGCCCGCGGTGTCGATCGACGTCGTGCGGGCGGCAATCGAACGCGGCGTCAACGTGCTGATCGGCACGTCGGGCTGGTCGGCCGAACGCATCGCACTCGTGCGCCCGCTCGTCGAGGCCGCCGGCACCGGCGCCGTCTTCATCCCGAACTTCTCGCTCGGCTCTGTGCTGGGCTCCGCGCTCGCAGCGGCGGCAGCGCCGTTCTTCCCGTCGATCGAGATCGTCGAGGCGCACCGCGAGACCAAGATCGACTCGCCCAGCGGCACCGCCGTGCGCACGGCCGAGCTGATCGCCGCCGCTCGAGACGGCGTCGGCCCCGTCGAGTCGCCGCACGTCGACCAGCGCGCCCGCGGCCAGCAGGTCGCGAGCGTGCCGATCCACTCGCTGCGCCGCCCCGGAGTCGTCGCCCGGCAGGAGACGATCCTCTCCGGCGCGGGGGAGTCGCTCTCGATCGTGCACGACACGGTGGAGCCGGCGCAGGCCTATGCCGCCGGCATCCGGCTCGCCCTCGTGGCGGCGCGCGACGCGAAGGGCGTCACCGTCGGCCTCGACAGCCTGATCGACATCGGCATCGGTCGCCCGGCGGTTCCGGCGGACGCCGCGCCGGTCGATGAGGGCGGCGTGCCCGGCCAGGTCGCGCGCGCCACCGAGCCGTTCGCGAACGGACGATGAGCGCACGCATCGGCGTAGCCGTCGTGGCGGCGCTTCTCGCGCTGTACATCGTGCTCGTGGGGCAGCGGGCGTGGCTGCTGCTGGTGAGCGGCGATCCGGTGGGCGTCGCGATGGGGGTGGCGCTGGTCGTGCTGCCGCTCATCGCGACGTGGGCGCTCGGCCGCGAACTGTGGTTCGGGGTCCGCGCCGAACAGCTCGGCCGTCGACTGGAGTCCGAGGGCGCCCTGCCGGAGGACGCCGTGTCGGTGCGCCCCAGCGGTCGTGTCATGCGTGAGGACGCGGATGCCGTCTTCCCGGCGTACCGGGCGGCCGCCGAAGAGCATCCCGAGGACTGGCGGGTCTGGTATCGCCTCGGCGTCGCGTACGACGCGGCGGGCGACCGCCGCCGTGCGCGCGAGGCCGTGCGCACGGCGATCAGGCTCGAGAAGACCGACCGCGCGCGCTGACCCGACGGTTCAGGATGCCGCCGGAACGGCGGTGGCCACCGCGGCTTCGACGGTCGGGTGGGTGAAGGAGAAGCCCGAGGACTCCAGCGCGTCGGGCACGACGTACGCGTCGGTGGTGAGCAGCGCCTCCGTGGCGTCGGGGCCGAGCACGAGCTTCATGCCCCACACCGGCGCGCGCAGCAGGTACGGCCGGTTCATACGCACCGCCAGTGCGAAGCCGAGGTCGTTCGCGGTGGCGCGGGTCGGCCCCGAGAGGTTCACCGGACCCGTGAGACGCGCGTCGACGACGTGGCGGATCGCGCGCACCTCGTCGTCGAGCGAGATCCACGGCCACACCTGGGTGCCGCGGCCGATCGGACCCGAGGCGCCGACTCTGGTGAGCAGGAGGAGCGGCTTGAGCACACCGTCGGCGTGGACCACCGGCGCCGTGCGCACGACGGTGACGGCGGCATCCGCGCCCGCGCCGAACGCCGCAGCCTCCCATTCGCCGCACAGGTCCGCGAGGAATGACTCGCCGCGCGGCGTGTCCTCCGACAGGCGCGCGCCCGGCGCCGAGCCGTAGTAGCCGACCGCGGACGCCGACACGAAGTGCGGGGCGTCCGTCCCGAGCTCGCGGACGGCGCGCGCGAGGGCGCGCGTCGGCGTGATGCGCGACCACAGCAGCGTGTTCTTGTACGCCGGGGTCCACGGAAAGCGGCCGATGCTCGCCCCGTTCAGCCCGATGACGGCATCGGCGCCCTCGAGCACGGCGGGATCGAGCGGCTCGCCCAAGGTGAGCCACTCGACCTCGGGCGGAGCCTCGGCGGGGCGACGCACGAGCGTCGTCACCTCGACGCCGTCGGCGCGCAGGCTCTCGACGAGCGCGCGGCCGATCAACCCCGAAGCGCCGGCGACGACCACACGGCCGCCGCCGGCGCGACGAGAGGGATCAGGCAAGCGTGGCCTCGAGCGTGATCTCGATGCCCGCGAGCGCCTGCGAGACCGGGCAGCCGGCCTTCGCGCCCTGCGCGATGCGCTCGAAGTCCTCGGCCGACAGACCGGGAACGACGGCGTTGACGTTGAGGTGGCTGCCGGTGATGCCGGTGCCGGGCTTGAACGTCACCGACGCGGTCGTGTCGACCTGCTCGGGCGGGGTGCCGTTCTCGGCGAGGGCGTTGGACAGCGCCATGTTGAAGCACGACGCGTGTGCGGCGGCGATGAGCTCCTCGGGCGTCGTGACGCTGGTGGACCCTTCGCTGCGCGCCTTCCAGTTCACCGCGAACGTGCCGACGCCCGACGAGGCGAGCGAGACCTCGCCCGCGCCTTCGAAGAGGCTGCCCTTCCAGGTGCTCTTGGCTTCGCTGGTGACGGTCATGTCGGCCTCCTCGCTCGTGGCGCATCCGTGTTCCGGACGTCTCGCGTCAGCCTAACGGCGAGGGATGCCGCCGCGCGATGGTTCGGGGGCGCTCCGGCGCGGCGGGACGGCGGATGCGGGCGTCAGGCCGAGGCCGGGCGAGCGCGACCGATGATGCCCGCGCGCTGCAGCAGCAGGTACAGCTGGCAGCCCAGGCACAGGCCGAACACGGCGTTGAGGAACGCCGCGACGAATGCCATGGCTGCCGCGATGGGCAGTGCCCACGGCACGCCGGCGAGGTGCAGCACGAGACCGATCACCGAGACGAACAGGCCCACGCCCTGCGCGAAGCGCGGTGGACGGGCATCCTCCCACTCGGTCGGGGGAGCCAGGCGCGGTGCCACGACCTTGCGGTAGAGGACGCCCCACGGGGCGGTGCGCGGCCACGCGGCGCCCCAGAGGAACAGCACCGCCGCGAGCAGCAGCAGGAGGAATCCCGGGTCGAGGATGCGCTGGGTGAGCGAGGCATACGTGATCGCCCAGCTACTGCCGTTCGGCACGTAGGCGGCGCCCGCGAGGGGCTGGTAGGCGAACCATCCGAACGAGGCCACCGTCTGCGCCGTGATCTGTGCCGTCGAGATCCCGGTGAGCGCGAAGAACACCGTGATCAGCAGCAGCACCGACGTGATGGCGGCGGCGAAGCGCGGAGCGCGGGGGTCGACAGTGCCCCGGGGCGCCCGGGAGCCCGGGGCGGGGACCCGTCGGTCAGACATCCGCGTGCTCCGCGATCAGACGGTTCAGCTCGAGCTCGAGGACCTCGCGCCCGGGCGTGCCGCCGAAGCGTGTCTGCACGACGCCGTGACGGTCGAGCACGAGAGTGGTGGGCGTCTGCAGCACATGGAAGTGCTTGGCGATGTCGGGCCGGTGGGTCAGGTCGACGTCGAGGTGTCGCACGCCCTCGTGGTCGTCGGCGATGGCCGACAGCGTGCGGTGGACGCCCGGACAACGCGCGCACATCTCGGTGCTGAACTGCAGGAGGGTCGCGACCTCGCCGAGTCCGTCGGCTCCCAGCCGCTGCGGTTCGACGACCTCGTGCGCGACATCGTGGCGCGGACGCGTGGCCTGTCGGTTCAGGAAGACGCCGAGGGCCGCGCTGCCTGCCAGCAGCAGGACGAGCGCGACGACGGCACCGACGAGGGTCACAGCAGATCAGGCTAACCCTTTTCTGCTGGGTGCGGACCCGATACGCGAATATGACATGCCCTGCGTAACACACTGGTGCGGCGCGGGGCCATCCTGCGTGTAGGTCTTCTTTGGAGTTGTCCATTTCGCAGGAGACTTGTCCGCACGATGTCTAGATGGACATTTCGGACATCGGCGGGATGCCTTGGACGCACGTCCGGGCAATCCTTCCGCGCGTCTAGCGCGGCCAGATCTGCCATGGGCATGATGTGAGGGAAACGGAGAACTGATGGCTGAAGCGATCGCTGTGACTGTGGAGAACTTCCCTCGTGCGGAGACGGACCGCATGTTCGCGAGCTTGGCCGACAAGGCAGGCGGAACCAACCGCTGGCATCACGATCGGGAGCCGGGTTCGATCGACGACCAGCGAGTGATTCGTCAGAACCGTGACACGCTCTACAGCATCGCCATCGTGGACATTCGCGACGGGGCCACACTGACTCTCCCGGATGCGGGCGACCGGTACATGTCCGTGATGGTCGTCAACGAAGATCACTACGTCAACCGGGTGTTCCATTCAGGCGGCACGTACGAGCTCACAACGAGTGAGTTCGACACGCCATGGGTACACGTGGCATCCCGGATTCTGGTCGACCCGGCGGACTCCGCCGACGTTGCCGCAGTCAACGCACTGCAGGACGAGTTGCGGATCGAGACGGCTTCCACGGCTGAGTTCGAAATGCCCGATTACGACAAGGAGTCGTTCGACAACGTCCGCGACGCTCTGCTGACACTCTCGCGGCATATGGCGAAGTTCGCTCATGGCTTCGGGAAGCGCAACGAGGTAGACCCGGTGCTGCACTTGATCGGGACGGCTATCGGGTGGGGTGGCCTGCCTGACGAGGAAGCCAGTTACGCGACGGTCGAGCCGAACCTTCCGGTCGGCAACTACGAACTCATCGTCGACAACGTTCCTGTCGATGCGTTCTGGTCGATCTCGGTCTACAACAGGGCCGGCTTCTTCGAGAAGAACGACCAGGGCAGTTACAGCGTCAACAGTGTGACCGCGGCGAAGAATGACGACGGCTCCACCACGATCAGATTCGGCGACGGCAATCTGCCCAACACGATCCCGATCATGGACGGCTGGAACTACGCCGTACGCATGTACCGCCCACGCAAAGAGATCCTCGACGGGACCTGGACATTCCCATCGGTCACTGGTGCGGCCGCCTAGCCCCGGCAGCCGTCCTTAATGGTCAGGTGGACATCTCGCCCAGCGATGACCGCCGCAGCGCCTGGACATCTATCGCGTCAAGAGCCCGTTCGGATGCGGGCTGGGGGGACAAGTCAATGCCGTTCCCTACACCGCGGCCGGGCAGCGCGGGTATCGTGGCTGGCGTGACGACGCCGATCCCCACCCCCTACGAGGACCTTCTGCGCGACGTGCTGGAGAACGGCACGCACAAGGACGACCGCACCGGTACGGGCACCACGAGCGCGTTCGGGCGTCAGATCCGGTTCGACCTGTCGCGGGGGTTCCCGCTCATCACGACCAAGCGCGTGCACTTCAGATCCATCGCGTACGAGCTGCTGTGGTTCCTGCGCGGCGAATCCAACGTCGCATGGCTGCAGCAGAACGGCGTCACGATCTGGGACGAGTGGGCAGACGCCTCGGGCGAGCTCGGTCCCGTGTACGGGGTGCAGTGGCGATCGTGGCCGACCCCGTCGGGTGGGCACATCGACCAGATCGCCGAGGTGATCCAGCAGATCCGCACCAATCCCGACTCGCGGAGGCTCATCGTGTCGGCGTGGAATCCCGCCGACATCCCCGACATGGCACTCGCGCCGTGCCACGCGCTGTTCCAGTTCTACGTCGCCGACGGCAAGCTGTCGTGCCAGCTGTACCAGCGCAGCGCGGACCTGTTCCTGGGCGTGCCGTTCAACATCGCGTCCTACGCGCTGCTGACACTCATGATCGCGCAGCAGACCGGACTCGAGCCGGGCGACTTCGTGTGGACCGGCGGCGACTGCCACGTCTACGACAACCATGTCGAGCAGGTGCGTGAGCAGTTGACCCGCGACCCCTACCCGTACCCGTCACTGCGGTTCGCCCGCACACCCGCGTCGATCTTCGACTACCGCTTCGAGGACTTCGTCGTCGAGGATTACCAGCACCACCCCGCCATCCGCGCCGCGGTAGCGGTATGACCCCGAGCGCCGGCCAGAGTCGCGTCGGCCTGATCTGGGCCGAGGCGCACGACGGCATCATCGGCGCGCGCGGCGGGATGCCCTGGCACGTTCCCGAAGACCTGGCGCATTTCAAGGCGACGACGCTCGGGGCTCCCGTCGTGATGGGGCGTCGCACGTGGGAGTCGTTCCCGGAGCGCGTCCGCCCGCTCCCCGGGCGCCGCAACATCGTCGTGACTCGCCAGCAGGACTGGATGGATGCCGGCGCCGAACGCGCGGGGTCGCTCGAGGCCGCGCTGGCCCTCGCCGGCGCCGGAGACCCGGAGTGGATCTGGGTCATCGGCGGCGGCCAGCTGTACCGCGAGGCCATGCCGTACGCCGACCGGCTGGAGATCACGGAGCTGGACCTCGACGTCGAGGGCGACACCCGGGCGCCTGACCGCTCGGGGTGGACGCCCGCGGCGGGCCGCACCGGATCGGTCGGCACAGGATCGGACCGCACAGGACCGGACGGCACAGGCGAGTGGGTGACCTCGGCCTCCGGCATCCGGTATCGCTTCCTCTCGCTCGTGCGCACACCGTAGCGCCGCAATAGGCTGGCGCGCATGGGCAAGACGGCACTCATCACCGGCGCGAGCTCCGGACTCGGCGCGGAGTACGCACGGCAGCTGGCGGCCAAGGGCGCCGATCTCGTGCTCGTCGCGCGCGACCGCGGCGCGCTCGACGAGCTCGCGGACCGCCTGCGCAAGACGTACGGCGTGGACGTCGAGGTGCTGGCCGCCGATCTCGTGAAGCCGCGCCAGCGCGACAAGGTGGTGGCGCGCGTGACTGCGGCCGACCGGCCCGTCGAGATCCTCGTGAACAACGCCGGGTTCGGGCTGCCGCTCGCGTTCGAGCGCAACGACATCGAGGACGAGGTGCGCCACCTCCAGCTGCACGTCGAAGTGCCCATGCGCCTGACGCACGCGGCGCTCGGCGCGATGCTCGGACGCGGGCACGGGCGGATCGTCAACGTCGCCTCGGTGGCCGCCTTCATCCCGCGCTCGACCTACGGTGCGTGCAAGGGGTGGCTCGTGAGCTTCAGCCGCTGGGCCAACGGCCGCTACCGGCCGCGTGGCGTCACGGTGACGGCGGTCTGCCCCGGGTACACGCACACGAGCTTCCATGAGCGGATGGGTCTCGATCCGGGCGAAGAGGGCGTGCCGGACCTCATGTGGCTGCAGGCGAGCGATGTCGTCGCCGAGTCGCTGCGCGACGTCGCGCGGGGTGCCGCCGTGTCGATCCCGTCGCTGCGATACAAGGCGCTGATCGCCCTGGCACGGTTCGCGCCGCCGTCCATGGCTGCTCGCATCGGGGAACGCGGGCGCTGATCAGGCGGACCGCCTCGGGCATCGGCCGGTCCCGGCGGGTCTCCGCGTCGACGGGGACGGATGGCTAAGCTATCCGGGAGGTCGCCGCAGAACCCGTCACCCGCGATCGCGCACCATCGATCCGTGGTCGATGCTGCGGCGGGGCACGGTTGCGGCGTCGACATCTGCGGAGGGGCGGATATGCAGCACGATCGTGGGCGGTCTCCGAGAGCGCGCGCAAGCGCCCGACGCGATCCTCGCGTCGTCCGCAGGAGCGCGGCGGGCGTCGCGGTGGTCGCACTTGCGACGGTGGGCGTCATGGTCGCCGGCGCGGTCGCGCAGGCCGAGGTCCCCGCACAGTGGAACCCGTTCACCGCTGCCGGCGGCTACAGCGTCTACGCCCGCGAGGACGCGTTCCTCGGCGGCTCCGAGACAGAAGGCGCGATCGCCGTGGGCGGCACGTTCGCGGTGCGCCCAGGCAGCAACTATCCCGTCGTGCAGTTCGTGGCCGGCGCCGGCGACTACACGCTGCCGACCGTCGACGACGACCCCACCCGCCTGCTGGTGTCGCAGTACGGTGGCGACGGCCGTGTCGAGATCACCAACGCCGGACAGGATCCGGTCGACCCCTCGACCACCGGCATCCTCAAGGTGACCACGCCGAGCGACGCATGGACCTTCGCCGAGCGCGGCGGCTTCACGCGGTACCTGCTGACCGGCGCAGGCAGCGACGATCCGCCGCTCATCGACGTCAATGCGCTGCCGTGGCCGGGGTCGGCCGCCGCCGCCGGAGATGCGATCTACACCCAGCAGCAGGCCGTCGCCGATTATGTCGAGGCCGACATGACGTGGACGTACGACGAGGCTGCGGCCTGCCTCGACACCGTCGAGGATCCGGCGAACGACCTCGCGAACTTCCCGACGATCGAGGAGGACACGCAGGGGCGCATCGTGCTCTCGGACATCGCCGCCGACCGCCCCAACGTCGTCGTGTACGACGACTCGCTCGGCGCTCAGCAGGTGCAGTTCGCCGACGGTGAGCCGCTGCTCGGCCCGAGCAACCCCCTGGTGGTGGTCGTGCCCGCCGGCACGCCGGTCGTGAACGCGCCGTTCGGCGGAAGCGCGACGGCCCCGTACTACGTGATGTGGGACTTCACCGACGTGACCGGGGACGTGACGGTGCAGCCCGCGACGGGCACGCAGGGCCGCATCATCGGTTCGCTCTACGGCCCCGAGACCGACATGACGGTCAGCGCCGCACCCATCGACGGTCAGATCCTGGCGCGCAACCTCGACGTCACCGTGGGCAGCGGTGAGACCCACGCCTACTTCTTCCGCGGCATCCTGCCGTGCGCTGCGCCGACCCCGACCCCGACCCCGACCCCGACCCCGACGCCGACCGTGAGCCCGACGCCGACGCCGACGCCGACCCCGACCGTGAGCCCGACCCCGACGCCGACCCCGACGGTCAGCCCGACGCCGACCCCGACGGTCACGCCCACTCCGACCCCGACGCCGACCACGACGCCCACGGTCGCCCCGACGCCGAGCGGCAGCACGCCCGCCGGCGACCTGCCGGCCACCGGCAGCACGTTCGATCCGACGCTGCCGATCGCCCTGGGACTGGCGGCGATCGGTGCCGGCGCGATCGTGTGGGACTTCGCACGTCGTCGCGGTGCGCGCACCCGCCGCGGTACGCAGGGCTGAGACGAGGGGATGCCGCGCCCGGCCGTACGCGGCGGGCGCGGCATCCCGATAACCTGAACTCATGACGCATCCGGGCAATCCCTTCGGACAGGTGCTCGTCGCGCTCGTCACCCCCATGACGGCCGACGGCGAAGTCGACTGGCCCGCTGTCGAGAAGCACATCGACGACGTCATCACCGCGGGAGCCGACGGCATCGTCGTCACCGGCACCACGGGCGAGACGTCGACCCTCACCGACGCGGAGAAGCTCCGCCTGGTCGAGGTGGGCAAGGATGTCTCGGCCGGACGGGCGAAGATCATCACGGGCGGCGGCTCCAACGAGACCGCGCACGCGATCGAGCTCTACAAGGCCAGCGAGAAGGCCGGCGCCGACGGCATCATGATCGTCACGCCGTACTACAACAAGCCCACGCAGGCCGGCATCCTGACGCATTTCCGTCTGGTGGCCGATGCCACCGACCTGCCGGTGATCCTGTACGACATCCCGGGCCGCACCGGGGTCCCGATCAAGTACGAGACGATCCTGCGCCTGGCCAAGCACCCGAACATCCTCGCGATCAAGGACGCCAAGGGCGACTTCAGCGAGGTCAGCCGCGTGCTCAACCAGACCGACCTCATGTACTTCTCCGGTGACGACTCGAACGTGCTGCCCCACCTCGCGATCGGTGCGACCGGTCTGATCGGCGTGACGGCGAACGTCGCGGCGCAGCCGTACCGCGTGATCGTGGATGCCGTCAACCGCGGCGATCTGGGGGCAGCCACGGCCGAGCACAAGCGTCTGGAGCCGCTCGTGCGCGCCCTCATGACGCACGTGCCCGGCACAGTGTCGACGAAGTACGTCCTGCACGGGCTGGGCCGGATCTCCAGCCCCCGCGTCCGGCTGCCGCTGGTCGGCCCGGAGGAGTGGGAGGCAGCGATGATCGAGGACGAGCTGGCGCTCGTCTCCGACGTGCCGGGCGCAGACTTCTCGAACTTCCGCCCCGACCGCAACGCCGCCGCCGGCGGCGCGCTGCCGAAGGTCTCGGGCACCACGAGATGACGAATCGTGCCGTCGCCATGCGACCGCACGACAGATGAACGGATGCCGCGGCATCCGGAGGAGGCTTCACATGCCCAACACGCTCTACGATCCGGCTGAACTCGCCGCGGGCACGCTGCGGATCATCCCGCTCGGCGGCCTCGGCGAGGTCGGCCGCAACATGACGGTGTTCGAATACGGCGGCAAGCTGCTGATCGTGGACTGCGGCGTGCTGTTCCCCGAGGAGCACCAGCCCGGCGTCGATCTGATCCTTCCCGACTTCGAGCCGATCAAGAACCGCCTCGACGACATCGTCGGCGTCGTCCTCACGCACGGCCACGAGGACCACATCGGCGCCGTGCCGTATCTGCTGAAG
>Ga0160441_100891_pt1 | contig 14334 bp, 10 predicted proteins | sample HID1971K_E1MG_FD_108260 | JGI IMG/M metagenome (GOLD analysis project Ga0160441, IMG submission 108260) | Enriched millipede-associated microbial communities from UW Madison campus, WI, USA - HID1971K_E1 MG | ecosystem: Host-associated > Arthropoda: Insects > Digestive system > Unclassified ... | reverse complement strand
GCCTCGAGGACCTCATGAAGCAGGGCTTCGTGCACCTCGACGCCGTCGAGATCACCGTCATCGACGAGGCCGACCACATGGCCGACCTCGGCTTCCTGCCGGGCGTCACCCGCATCCTGAACGCGACGCCTGCGGGCGGCCAGCGCCTCCTGTTCAGTGCGACCCTCGACAACGGGGTCGACAAGCTGGTGAACCGCTTCCTGCAGAACGAGGTGCTGCACTCGGTCGACGAGGCCAACTCGCCCGTCGCCGCGATGACGCACCACGTGTTCACGCTCGCCGACGCCGACGCGAAGAAGGACGTCGTCAAGGCGCTCGCGTCGGGTACGGGTCGCCGCATCCTGTTCATGCGCACCAAGCACCAGGCCAAGAAGCTCGCCAAGCAGCTCACCGCCGACGGCATCCCCGCCGTCGACCTGCACGGCAACCTGTCTCAGGCCGCGCGCGACCGCAACCTCGCCGCGTTCTCGTCGGGCGAGGTCAAGGTGCTGGTGGCGACCGACGTCGCCGCCCGCGGCGTGCACGTCGACGACGTCGAGCTCGTCATCCACGTCGACCCGCCCACCGAGCACAAGGCGTACCTGCACCGTTCGGGCCGTACCGCCCGTGCGGGTGCGGAGGGTGCCGTCGTCACGCTCGTGCTGCCCGAGCAGAAGCGCGACGTGTCGCAGCTGCTGCGCAAGGCCGCGATCTCGGTCGAGCCGGTCGCCGTCACGGCGACCTCGCCCGAGGTGACCGCGCTCGTCGGCCAGGTCGCCGCGTATGTGAAGCCGGTGCCGGTGACGGCACCCGCCCGCGGAACCAGCCAGGGTGCGAACGCCCAGCGCAAGCGCGCTGCGCGTGACGGTGCGGATGCCGGCGGCCGGGGCCGCGGCAACGGTTCGGGTTCGGGCGGCGGCGGTCGTCGTCGCGGCGGTTCCGGCCAGGGCGCCGCGCAGGCTGCCGGCGGTCAGCGTCGGGATGCGGCATCCACGCACGAGAAGTCGTCGCACCAGCGTCAGGACCAGAGCGCCGGCCACGCGCGCTCCGGCCAGCAGGCCGCGGGCAACCCCCGCACGCCGGGTCGTCGCGCGTCGGCCGGCGGCACCGGCAAGCTCATGGTCGGCTCGGTCGTCCGTCAGAACGGCGGCAACCGCCGCGGCGGTCGCTGACCCGCGACATCCACTCCTGCCGAAACGCCTCGACGCCTGGTGCGTCGGGGCGTTTCTGCGTGCCCGGCAGCTCGCCCTCGACCCCGTGCCAGACCGCGTTTCGTCTGCGCGCGCCAGAGCGCGCTCCGCTCAACGACCGGGAGCCGAAGAGCCGGTCGCACGATCAACCGCGTGCCGAACGCGCCGGCCTCCGTTCAACGACCGGGGGCCGAAGAGCCGGTCGTTGAGCGAGCGAGGTACGAGCGAGACGAAACGCTCCGGTCGCACGAGCAACCTCGTGCCGACCGCGCCGGCTTCCGCTCAACGACCGGTGCCCGAAGAACCGGTCGTTGAGCGAGCGAGGAACGAGCGAGACGAAACGCTCCGGTCGCGCGAGCAACCTCGTGCCGAACGCGCCGGCCTCCGCTCAACGACCGGGAGCCGAAGAGCCGGTCGTTGAGCGAGCGAGGAACGAGCGAGACGAAACGCGCTTGACGCACGGACGGCCTCGTGTGCTCAGTGACCGGCGGCGCCATCGGCCGCGATCGCGGCGACGGCTCGGGCAAGCTCTTCGCCGGTCGGCAGGGAGTCGGGGCTGATGATCCACAGCAGGCCGAGGCTCTGCACGAGCACGAACTCGAGTTTGGCGATCGCATCGAGGTCGGCCGGGTCGAGGTCGGGGCGGGCGGAGCGCAGCACGTCGACGATGCCGAGGTGGGCCTCATCCATCGCACCGGCGAGCGTGCGGCTCGCGGCGGCGTCGCGCCAGACCATGACGGAGTTCTCGAAGCTCGCGACCAGCGTCTCGCGGTTGGCGGCGAAGATCTCGGGCATACGGTCGAACAGCGTCGCGAACCCGTCGATGAGGGGAAGGGCGGCAGCCTCGTGGACGACACTCTCCATCGCGTCGCCGATACCGGAGCCGAGCGACTCGGTGAGCGCGGCGCTGATGAGCTCGTCCTTCGAACCGAAGTGATAACCGATCGCGGCAAGGCTGACGCCCGCCGCCGCAGCGATGTCGCGCGCCGTGGCCTTGGCGACCCCGCGCTCGAGGATCACCTGTCGTGCACCGGCGAGAAGGTCTTCACGATTGCCCATGCCTCCATCGTACCCACGCGTCTGAGACATACGTACTAGACAAACGTCTGACTCATCTGTTAGACATATGTCTCATACAAACGTCTTAGAAGATGGGATGCCTCATGAACGACTTCGACCGCACGCCGCACATCCTGATCTCGGGCGGGGGGATCGCGGGTCTCGCGCTCGCTCTGCAGCTCGTCCGTTCGGGAATCCGCTCCACCGTCGTCGAGCGCGCCGACGCGCCGCGCCCGGGCGGCCAGGCCGTCGACCTCCGCGGCGCGAGCCGCGAGGTCGCCGAGCGCATGGGACTGATGCCTGGGATCGACGCCCTGCGTGTGCACGAGGAGGGCATGTCGTACGTCGACGGCGAAGGCAAGGTCTTCGGCCGCATGTCGATGGCGGACTTCGACGGCGAAGGTGCGGTCGCCGAGGTCGAGATCGCCCGTGGCGACCTCGCGCAGGTGCTGCTCGACGCGCTGCGCGGCGCCGCCGACGCGGCGCCCGGTCTGCTCGAGCTGCGTTTCGGCGATCGCCTGACCGCCCTCGCCCAGGACGCCGACGGCGTCGATGTCGAGTTCGAGCGAGCCGAACCGGCACGGTTCGACGTCGTGGTGGGCGCCGACGGCGTGCACTCGGCCACGCGCCGGCTCGCGTTCGGGCCCGAGGAGCAGTTCGCCACCTACCTCGGCGGCTACGCCGCGTTCTTCACGATGCCCACGCCCGCCGACCTCGAAGAGAACTGGTTCGCGATGCGGTTCGTGCCGGGTGCGACGTTCGGCATCCGTCCCGACCGCGACCCGGCGACCTCGAAGGCCATCCTCACGTTCCGCATGGACCGCGACCCGTCGCTGCGTGGCGACCGGGCCGCACAGGAGGCGCTGATCCGGGCGCGCATCGCCGACGCCGGATGGCACGCGCCGGCGGTGCTGACGGCGCTGGGTGCGGCATCCGATCTGTACTTCGACGAGCTCGTGCGCATCGACGTGCCCGACGTCGCGAACGGCCGCGTGGTGCTGCTCGGCGATGCCGCGTCGTGCGGCTCACCGATGACCGGCCAGGGCACCGCGACCGCACTCATCGGCGCCTACCTCCTCGCCGCAAGGATCGCCGCGACCCCGGTCGACACCGCGGGCGCGCTGCGGCGGTACTCGGCCGACATCGCGCCGTTCGCCGAGAAGGGCAAAGAGATCCCCGGCGGCGGAATCAAGCGCATGGTGCCGGCGACCAGGTTCGAGGCGGCCGTGTCGCGTGCGATGACGCGCGTGATGTTCTCACGCGCGATGCTCCCCGTGGTGCGCCGCATGTTCGCGGGCGGCGAGACCCTGCCGCTGCCCCCGGTCGCGGTACCGGTGGGCTGAGGATCGAGTGGATGCCGCCGACCCCTGCTCCTCCACAGCAGGGGTTGTGCGGCAACTGTCCACGGGTTCGCGCCGCGGCGCGACGATGCCGCCCACCCGCCGTTAGCGTCGATTGCGCACCTCGCGGGGGCGGGGCGAGAATGGAGGACATGGTCGTGTCGCCGGACCTGGGAGCAATGGTGATCGCGCTCTTCGCGTTCGCCATCACCGTCGTGAGCGGGGTCCTCGGCGGGGTCGGACTGATGCTGGGCAGAGGGCAACGGGCCGTGGATGCGCGGTTCGATCGACTCGAAGGTGAGATGGATCGGCGCTTCGACCTCGTCGACAACCGGTTCGAACAGGTCGACAACCGGTTCGAACAGGTCGACAAGCGGTTCGAACAGGTCGATAAGCGGTTCGAGCAGGTGGACAAGCGGTTCGAGGTGGTCGACAAGCGACTCGACGGCGTCGAGAGCAGGCTGGGACGGGTCGAGGCGGAACTGGTCGAGGTGAAGATCTCGATCGCACGGCTCGAAGGGCCCCCGCCGCGCTTGCAGCGGATCTGAGCGCCGCAGCGTCAGCCGTGGCGACCGCGCACCAGGTCTGCGGCGACCTCGCCGATCACGATCGACGGGGCGTTCGTGTGGCCGCGGATCACGGTGGGCATGACGGAGGCATCGGCTACGCGCAGACCCGTGACGCCGCGAACCCGGAGTTCCGGGTCCACGACGGAGGCGGCATCCGTCCCCATCCGGGCCGTGCCGACCGGGTGGTACAGGGTGTGCGAGTAGCGGCGCATCGATACCTCGGCGCGCTCCTCGGGCGTCATGCGCTCGCCGCCGGCGGGCTGCACCCAACCGCCGGTGGTGATCGAGCGCATCGCGTCGGTGTCGATGAGGCGCTCGCACGCGGCGAGCCCGGCGAGCATCGTCGCGGCGTCGAGGCCGTCGGCGTCCGAGAGGTACGCGGGGTCGATCAGCGGCGCCGCGGCCGGGTCGGCCGAAGCCAGGCGGATCGTGCCGCGGCTGTGCGGGCGCAGCAGGATCGCGCCGACGGTGAGGCCGTGGCCCGGCGTGGGCACGAGCCCTTCGCCCACGTACGGGACGGGGGCGAAGATGATCTCGATGTCGGGGAGGCCGTCGGCCATGCCGGCGGTGTCGGCCACCGCGGTGCGGACGAACCCATAGGCCTCGGCGACATTGGAGGTCAGCATCCCCTTGCGCGCGGTCAGGTACTTGATCAGCTCGGCGGGCTTTTCGGCGTCGTACAGCGTGCCGCCGGGCGCGGCGGGCGCGAGGCCGGCCACCAGGTGGTCCTGCAGGTTCGCGCCCACGTCGGGGGCGTCGACGAGCACATCGATGCCGTGCTCGGCGAGATGTTCGGCCGGGCCGATGCCGCTCAGCATCAGCAGCTGCGGCGTGTTGATCGCACCGCCCGACAGGATCACCTCGCGCCGTGCCCGCACGTGGCGTGTGATGCCGTCGATGTCGACGTACACGCCGGTCGCGCGCGCTTCGACAGGCTCAGCGACCGTGTGGGCCCCGGTTCCGGCGTCGGCGGCGGCTCCCGTGCCCGCTCCGGTACCGGTCCCTGAGCTTGTCGAAGGGGCGAACGTGACGCGGCGCACGTGCGCGCCGGTCAGCACGCGCAGGCCGGGGCGCCCCTTGGCCGGCCGCAGGTACGCGTCGGCGGTCGACGCGCGGCCGCCGCGGGTCTCGCTCACCATCGTCTGCGAGAAGCCCTGGCCGGTCGGCAGATTGGCGGGAGTGACGGGATGCCCCGCCTCGCGCGCCGCCTCCAGGAACACCGCCGTCTGGGGCCGGGGATCCCGCTGGCGCTCAACGGCCTGGGCGCCGTCGGCGCCCTGCGTCGGATCGGCCGGGTCGGCGGTGCGCTCGACACGGCGGAAGTACGGGACCAGGGCGTCCCACGACCAGGCCGGGCCGGCGGCATCCGCCCACTCGTCGTAGTCGGCGGCGAAGCCGCGCACCCACATCATCGCGTTGAGCGACGACGAGCCGCCGAGCGTCTTGCCGCGCGGCCAGTACACGGTGCGGCCCTCGAGCTGCGGCTGCGGAACGGTGTCGTAGTTCCAGTCGTACGCGCCGCGGAACAGCTTCGAGAACGCGGCGGGGACGTGCAGCTCCATCGCCTTGTCGGGGGCGCCCGCCTCCAGCAGCAGCACCGACACGGTCGGGTCCTCACTGAGCCGGGCCGCGAGCGCCGCGCCCGCAGAGCCCGCGCCGACCACGACGTAGTCGGCCTCGAGACCGTCGCGGCCGAACGCCGCGTCGTGCCGGCTCATGCCTGCATGGCCTTCGTGAGCGTCGCGACCAGGCCGGGCAGGCGGCCGTCTACGAGGTAGCGGGTCAGGCCCGCGCTCACCTCGGCGCCGGTGCGCGAGCTCACGAACCACGGCGGCGTGGGCAGGATCGTGCCCTTCGACAGGCTCAGGAACCGGAGTTTGTCGCCGACCGACCGCGGGAAGGGGCGGAACGGGCCGCGCGCGACGGAGCGCTCGACGCGGTCGAGCAGCAGCGCGTTGTGCACGACCCCGATGCCGCTCGACACGTCGGCGAGTGTCGCGCCGGGGAATCCGCCCCACGTGAGGCGTGCGGTGAGGAAGTTGAAGGCGGTCCAGGTGTTGATCGCGATGTCGCCGTACCGCAGGTCGGCGATCGCCCGCTCGAAGCCGTCGCCCAGCGCGGCCTCGGTCACCGGGTCGATGATGACGTTGGCGCCGAGGGTTCCGGTGAGTCTGTCGTTCGCGTGGGCGACGGCCGCATCGAGGAACTCCTGTCCCGTGCCGCCGACCTCGACGACCCCGAGGATCGGCGCGAAGTACTCGATGGTCTCGACGGGTGCCGGGTCGTCGCCGGCGCCGACCTCGACGATCGCGCGGGTGCGGTCGGCGCACCAGACGGCGTCGGGATAGGCGGATGCCGCGGCCCCGAGCCGCTCGTCGCCGCGGGGGTACCACACCGGGCGTTCAGGCGCCGCCGCGTACGCCTCGTGCAGCCGGTGCAGGAACTCGCCGCGCTGCGGCCAGTCCGCGCTGAGGATCACGACCTGCCCGGCGATGCAGTTGTGCCCGGCGTTGACGAGGCGCATCGTGGCGACGTGCTCGGCCTGGTACTTCAGGTCGGCGGCCGACCATCTGCCGGGCACGACGATGATGGGCGACACGCCGCCGAGCTCGGCCGTGATCGGCACCTGGAGCTTCGGGGTCTCGTGCGTCGTGCCCTCCGTCGAAGCACCCCACACGATCGCGTCGAACGTCGCGGCCGATCCCGTGATGTGCACGTGCACGAGGCGCGGGTGCGACGTGAGGTACGCGCCGGTGGCGGCGCCGCCGCGCACGATCCGCACGAAGCCGGGCTCGATGAGCGGTGCCAGCGCCCGTTCGAACACGGGCACGAGCGAGTCCTGCGTCGGGTTGACCTTCAGCAGTGCCACCCGGTTGTGGGCGAACAGCTCGTAGAGCACGTCGGCGACCGGGATCGAGGTGACGTTGCCGGCGCCGAGCACGAGCCCGACGCCCCCGGACTCGGTGGGCGTCAGCTGCGCGAGGCCGGCCTCGCGGCGCGCCTGGTCGGCCGTGACGCCGGGCTCGAACCACACCTCGCCAGTGAAGCCCGACAGCAGGAACTTCTCGGTGCCGTTCAGCGGGAAGGTGTGCGCGCGCAGCCGTCCGCCCGGGGCGTCGTCGAGCTTCACGCCGTCGAGCGGGCTCTTGCCCGTGGCCAGCGCCTCGAGCGTCTCGCGCAGTGCGTCCAGCAGCCCGATCACCGCGTAGGGACCTCCGAGCCACTCCTCGCCCGACAGCACGTGCCCCGGCTCCAGGCCCTTCGACATCGTGGCGGCGTCCGCCCACTCCTGCGCGACCTGACCCACAGCGTCGCGCACGCGGCCGAGCAGCCGCGCCCGCTGGTCGAGCGTGAGGGCGACCCACACGCGGGCGCCGGCCTCCAGGCGGTCGATGTCGGCGTCCAGGGCCGTGCGCTCGTCGTCGGGGAGCGCCGGAGCGGCGCCGCCGGCGGCCTTCTTCGTGCGGGGCTTCGCGGGGGTCTTGGCGGCGGCCGAAGAGGTGGGGGACATGTGCTCTCCTTCGAACTCGTGCCCGGGACCCGGGTCGGGTGAGTCCGTCACCGGGCATCCTACGTCACCGCTCCCGCGCGGGGGTACGCGGTATCACGGTCGCCGCGACTCAGTGTCACCCCCCAGAGGAACGAGGAATGGGGATGCCGGCGGCCGAAGCCGCGCGTCCGGCCGGTGTCAGCCCAGGTCGATGTCGGCGCGACGCAGCGGGTAGCGGGCGAGCGTCACGAGGCTCACGGCGATCAGCGCGGCCGGCACCAGGCTGAAGCTGACGACGATGCCTGTGACGGCGGCATCCGGCTGCTGCACGACCTCGCCGGCGGCGCGCGAGACGTACCCCGTCATGGCGAGGATGAGCGACAGCGTCGTCGCGCCGAGCGCGAAGCCCACCGTCTCGCCGGCGGTCCACACGCCGCTGAACGCACCGGCGCGGCCTGCGCCGCCCGCGGCATCCGGCGCGGTGCGCTCGTCGTGCGAGATGACGTCGGGCAGCATCGCCATCGGCAGCGACTGCATGCCCGCGTACGCGATGCCGGCGACGCCTACGGGCACGTAGATCCACTCGCCCGGCACCCACAGCACCCCGAGGATCGTCAGCGCCGCGACCCCGAACACGACGCTCGCGATCGCGAACGTGCGCTCCTTGCCGATGCGCCGGGCGACGGCGCCCCATCCCGGCGCGGCCAGCAGCGCAGGCGCGATGAGCGCGATGAACAGCAGCTCGACCGCGGCCTCCGAGTGCAGCACCCACGTCGCGACGTACTGCGCGCCGGCGAGCATGAGGCCGGTCGCGAGCGCCTGCAGCACGAACGTCGCCAGCAGCATCCGGAAGGGCCGACTGCGGCGCAGGGCGCGGATGCCGGCGGCATAGTGCTCGCGGATGCCCGTCTTCTGGCCCACCGGCGCGACGCCGGCCGCGGGTGCCGTGCGCCGCGCGACGGTCGTGGACACCAGCATCCCCAGTCCGATGACCACACCGCACACGATCCCCATCACGAGGTACCCGACGACGGGATCCTCCGAGACACGGCGCAGCGCCGGACCGCCCGCGCCGAACAGCAGGATCGCCAGGGTCAGCACCACGACCCGCCACGTGAGCAGCCGCGTGCGCTCGTCGTAACGAGGGGTCAGTTCGGCCGGCAGCGCGATGTACGGCACCTGGAAGAGGCTGAACGCGGTGGCGGTGAGCGTGAACGCCAGCAGCACCCAGATGCCGGCGGCCACCGGTCCGAGTGCCGGCGGCACCGCGAAGGTCAGGGCGAACAGCACCGGCAGCGCGCACGCGCCGATCAGCATGAGCCGGCGCCTGCTGCCGTTGCGCTCGAGGTCGCGGTCGGTGAGCGCCCCGATGACGGGGTCGATGATGACATCCCACACCTTGGCGATCGCGATGACGGCGCCGGCCGCGAGCGCCGCGACGCCCAGCGAATCGGTGAGGTAGTACGTCAGCACCAGCCCGGGCAGCGTCGCGAACCCGCCCGTGCCCAGAGATCCCGTCGCGTAGCGCGCGATCGTGCCGGCGCTCAGACGTGGCGATTGGATGCCGGCGGCTTCGGGCGCCGCCGGAGCCTCGTTGCTCATCGCGCCAGTGTAGGTGAGGCCGCACGCCCCCTCGCGCACGCGCTTCGTCTCGCCGGCGCTCGCTCAGCGACCGGAACCTGGGTCGTCGGGCGGGCGGGGACGCTTCGTCTCGCTGGCGCTCGCTCAGCGACCGGAACCTGGGTCGTCGGGCGGGCGGGGGCGCTTCGTCTCGCTGGCGCTCGCTCAGCGACCGGACCCTGGGAACCCCGGCGTGCGGGAGGAACTCGGACCCGGTCGTTGAGCGAGCGAGGCACGAGCGAGACGAAACGCCTCGGCGGCACGGTCGACATCGGCCCGCTGCACGCGGTCCACGGAGGCCGTAGGGTCGGTGCGAGGCGTGCGCAGGCGCGCGGAGGGGACGTCGGCCGTGCAGGTGCTCGTCGTGGACCACACCGCCCAAGAGGGCGGCGCGGAATCCGCGATGCTGCGTGTCGTCCAGCGGATCGGCGACGCCGAACCCACGGTGCGGGCCCTCCTGTTCGAGGACGGACCCTTTCGTCGCCGGCTCGCAGACGCGGGGGTCGTGACGGCGGTGGTGGCACTGGATTCCCGCACGAACCGCACGTCCCGGGACCGCGTGCTGAGTCCGCTCGGCATTCTGGGCACCGTCGCCGCCACGATCGGGTTCGTGCCTCGGCTGGCACGCGCGATCCGCGGTTCAGGGTGCGACCTGGTCGCGGCGAACTCGCTCAAGTCCGCCGTCTTCGTGTCGCTGGCCGCTCCGCTGGCCGGTCGCCGGTGGGTGTGGCACCTGCACGACCGACTGGCGGCGGACTATCTTCCGAGGCCGCTCGTCGTACTGATGCGGGCGCTCGCCGTCGTCGGTCCGCGCCGGATCGTCGCCAACTCGCGTGCGACGCTCGCGACGCTCCCCGCGCGGGCGCGGCGCAAGACGTCGGTCGCCTATCCCGGGTTGCCGTCCGACGCCTTCGCCGATCCCGGCAACGACACCGCCCCGCCCGACACCGCCCCGCCCGACACCGCCCCGCCCGACACAGCCCCGCCCGACACCGCCCCGCCCGACACCGCCCTTCCCGACGGCGCCGCGGCCGAGGTCGTGACGCTCATCGGCCGGATCAGCCCGACGAAAGGGCAGCACGAGTTCCTCGCGGCTGCGGCGGAGCTGGCCGGGCGTCGGCCGACCGTGCGATTCGTCGTCGTCGGCGCCGCGCTGTTCGGCGAAGACGAGTACGCATCGGGGCTCGCCGTGCACGCGCACGCGCTCGGGATCGCCGAGCGCGTCGAGTTCACGGGATGGGTCTCGAACCCGGGAACCTATCTGCGTTCGTCGACCGTGCTCGTGCACGCGTCGCCGGTGCCCGAGCCGTTCGGCCAGGTCGTGGCCGAGGCGATGGCCGCCGGCATCCCCGTCGTCGCGGCCGACGCGGGCGGCGTGCGCGAGATGCTCGATCCCGACCCGGCCGCCGAACGTGGTGCGGTGTGCGTCACCGAGCTCGGCGTGCTGGTGCGTCCCGGTGACGCGGCGGCGCTCGCCGACGGGATCGCGCACGTGTTGGAGGATCGGGATGCCGCCGCCCGGCGCGCACGGGCGGCCCGCGACGCGGCATCCGCGCGCTTCCGCATCGACGACACCGCGGCTGTCATCCGCGGCGTGTGGCGTGCGGCCGCGCCGCGCTGACGCCCGGCGCGGAGCCGCGGGCCGGTCGCCGTGCTGCTGTTCGCGGCATCCGCGCCTCTTCACGACAGCTGCCGGCCCAAGCTTCTGCAGCGCGAGCGACCCGCGTGAGACGCCGTCGCGGCACTGACGCACGACCGCGCAGGCGCTTGTTCACGGCATCCGCGGCAGCAGTGGACGGAGGCTTCTGCAAGGGGCGACCGGCGCGATACGCCGCCAACGTGACCTGGGTTCAGGTCTCCGCGCGCACCGCCGCCGCGACCGCCTCGAGCCCCGCGAAAGTCTCGGCGAACGACGTCGACAGCGGCGACAGCCCGATGCGCAGGCCGCCGGGGTCGCGGTAGTCGGGGATGACGTCCTGCGCCCACAGCCGCGCCGTCACGGCACGCATCGCGGGGTGCGACAACGTCACATGGCCGCCGCGCCGGGCGGGTTCGCGCGGCGAGGCGACCGCCACGCCCAGCGGTGCGAGCAGCACGTCCGCGACCCGGACGGCGAACTCGGTGAGCGCGACCGACTTGGCGCGCACCGCGTCGATCCCGACGTCGTCGAGCAGCGCGATGGTGTCCTGCATCGCCAGCATCCCGACCACCGGCGGCGTGCCCGACAGAAACCGCCGCATCCCGTCGGCCGGGGTGTACGACGGCCCCATGGCGAACACGGCGGCCGTGCCCATCCACCCCTGGATCGGCTGTGCCAGCCGGTCCTGCAGCCGGGCCGCGACGTATGCGAAGGCGGGCGAGCCGGGGCCGCCGCCCAGGTACTTGTAGGTGCAGCCGACGGCGAGGTCGAAGCCCCACGCGTCGGCCTGCACCGGCACCGATCCCGCGGAGTGGCACAGATCCCACACGATGAGCGCACCGGCGTCGTGGGCGATGCGGGTGAGGGCCGCGGCATCCGCCAGGTACCCGGAGCGGTACGCGACGTGCGAGAGCAGCACGACCGCGGTCGTCGGTCCCACGGCGGCGCGGAGCGCCTCGGCCGTCACGCCGAGAGACAGGTCCACCTCGACCCAGCGCACGCGCCCGCCGCGCTCGGCGGCGATGCCCTCGACGAGGTAGCGGTCAGTGGGGAAGTTGTCGCGGTCGACCACGATCTCGACACGGGCGGGATCGGCGGTCACCGCGGCATCGAACGCGGCGCGCACCAGCTTGTAGAGCAGCACGGTGGTGGAGTCGCCGATCACCGTCTGGCCCGGCGCCGCGCCGATCGCGGTGCGGCCGAGTGCGTCGCCGATGTCGAACGGCAGCTGCATCCACGACTCGTCCCAGCCGCGGATCAGGCGCCCGCCCCACTCGTCGTTCGCGAACGTCGTCAGGCGGTCGACCGAGGCCCGCAGCGGACGCCCGAGCGAGTTGCCGTCGAAGTACACGAGTGACGTCTCGGCACCGACGAACAGGTCGCGGTGCCCCCGCAGCGGGTCGGTGGAGTCGAGAGTGGATGCCTCGTCCGCCAGCGCGCCGACGGTCACGGCATCAGCACTCGTCATGGATGAGCTCCTCGGTGGGGACGACGGTCGCGCCCCGCAGCCATTCGGCGACCTCGTCGAGGTGCGTGGGCACCACACCCGGCACGAACGTCGACACCCCGGACGGCGGTGCGGCGGCCGGCCACGGGTCGGCCATCGCGGCGATGAGCGCGGCGCCGCGGACGCCGGCGCGGTCGAGTCCGGCGACCTCTTCGGCGACGACCCCGACGGGGCGCTCGCCGTTGCCGAGGTCGGTGCCGTACAGCACGCGCCCGCCGGCGGCGGCGAAGCCCGCGAGGTTGAGACGGGCCGACTCGGCGGCCTCGGGGTCGTCGTGGATCGCGAGCGTCGAGATCCACACCTGCCCCGCCGCGACGGCGTGCGCGATGAACGCACGACCGACGAAGCCGCTGAACGGCGTGTGGGCGAAGGCGTCGACGCCCGCGTCGGCCGCGAGCTGCGGCATCCCTTCGCCTTCGGCATGCACGACGACGGGGAGGCCGCGGTCGCGGGCCGTGGCGACGATCGCCGCGAGGGTGTCGGCGTCGGGCACGGCGCCGGTCACGCTGTTGAGCGCGACCTTGATGACGGATGCCCCGAACGAGGCTTGCTCGTCGACCGCCGTCGCCGCTCCGCCGGGGACGCCCGGGTGCCTCGAGGGGTCGGTGATCTCGCGCACGATCTGCGGGGGAGCCCACGACCTGCCCGCGGGATAGCCGTCCGCCGCAGTGAGGAACGCCCCGGCGTATGCCACGCGGGGAATGCCGTGCGCGGGGCGCTGCGCGAGGGCCACCGGGTCGCCGCCGAGGTCGAGCACCGCGGCGATGCCGCCGGGCGCGAGCGCCTGCTCGTCGATGAGGTGCAGGTGCACGTGATGATCGGTGAACGGCGGCAGCGAGACGCCGTGCTCGCCGGTGATCGCACGGCGGCAGAGAGCGGCGTCCGGGCCGAGCAGCTCCCGCAGCGCGAAGGGGTCGCCCGACATCACAGCTCCGTCCGCACCGCGTACAGCTCGGGGAAGAAGGTGAGGTCGAGCGCTCGCTGCAGGAACGGGACGCCGCTGGAACCGCCGGTGCCGATCTTGAGGCCGATGATCCGCTCGACGGTCTTGAGATGGCGGAAGCGCCACAGTTGGAAGTTGTCTTCCAGATCGACGAGCTCTTCGCACGTCTCGTACGCGGCCCAGTGGGTCTGCGGGTCGCGGTACACCTCGGTGAACACCGGCACGAGCTCGGGAGTGTACGTCCACGCCGTCGTGACGTCGCGCTCGAGCACGGACTCCGGGATCGGGTAGCCGGTGCGGGCGAGCAGCCGCAGGAACTCGTCATACAGACTCGGGGCCCGCAGTGCCTCTTCGACGAGCGCGTGGGCGGCGGCATCCGAGGCGAACACCCGCAGCATGCCGGCGTTCTTGTTGCCGAGGGTGAACTCGACCGCGCGGTACTGCGCCGACTGGAAGCCGCTTGCGTTGCCCAGCACGCCGCGGAACTGCGCGTACTCGGCCGGCGTCAGCGTCGCCAGCACCGACCACTGCTCGGTGAGCGTCTTCTGGATGTGCTTGACACGAGCGATGCACTTGAGCGCCGGAGCCAGCTGGTCCTCGCGCAGCAGCCGGCACGCCGCACCGAGCTCGTGCAGGACCAGCTTCAGCCACAGCTCGGTCGTCTGGTGCTGCACGATGAACAGCAGCTCGTCGTGATGCTCGGGCTCGCTCAGCGGCCGCTGAGCGCTGAGGAGCGTGTCGAGGTCCAGGTACCCGCCGTAGCTCATCCGGTCCTGGAAGTCGGTGACGACCGTTCCCTCGATGGCACGGGTGTTCCGTTCGACGCTCACGGCCTCAGCCTAATGACGAGGGATGCCGCGGCGTCAGACCCGACCGTCCGTCAGACGCGTTTCGTCTCGCTTCGCTCGCTCAACGACCGGCGGTCCGGGCACCGGTCGTCTCGCTTCGCTCGCTCAACGACCGGCGGTCCAGGCACCGGTCGTCTCGCTTCGCTCGCT
>Ga0160441_100884_pt1 | contig 14467 bp, 11 predicted proteins | sample HID1971K_E1MG_FD_108260 | JGI IMG/M metagenome (GOLD analysis project Ga0160441, IMG submission 108260) | Enriched millipede-associated microbial communities from UW Madison campus, WI, USA - HID1971K_E1 MG | ecosystem: Host-associated > Arthropoda: Insects > Digestive system > Unclassified ... | reverse complement strand
GAACCCGGTGTGCCAGGGGCACCATTCGTACCCGGCATTGCTTGAATACCCGGATCACCTTTATCTCCTTTCGGACCTTGAATATTAGTCCATGTATTGGTTGTACTGTTATATACCCAGGTACCGCTATCATTAGTAACTACAGTTACACCTGTACCCGGAGCACCTGGAGTACCAGAACCCGGAGTGCCAGGGGCACCATTCGTACCCGGCATTGCTTGAATACCCGGATCACCTTTATCTCCTTTTGGACCTTGAATATTTGTCCATGTATTGGTTGTACTGTTATATACCCAGGTACCGCTATCATTAGTAACTACAGTTACACCTGTGCCCGGAGCACCTGGAGTACCAGAACCCGGAGTGCCAGGGGCACCATTCGTACCCGGCATTGCTTGAATACCCGGATCACCTTTATCTCCTTTCGGACCTTGAATATTTGTCCATGTATTGGTTGTACTGTTATATACCCAAGTTCCACTATCGTTGGTTACTACAGTTACACCTGTACCCGGAGCACCTGGAGTACCAGAACCCGGTGTGCCAGGGGCACCATTCGTACCCGGCATTGCTTGAATACCCGGATCACCTTTATCTCCTTTTGGACCTTGAATATTTGTCCATGTATTGGTTGTACTGTTATATACCCAAGTTCCACTATCGTTGGTTACTACAGTTACACCTGTGCCCGGAGCACCTGGAGTACCAGAACCCGGTGTACCTGGAGCACCATTTATACCCGGCATTGCTTGAATACCCGGATCACCTTTATCTCCTTTCGGACCTTGAATATTAGTCCATGTATTAGTTGTACTGTTATATACCCAGGTACCGCTATCATTAGTAACTACAGTTACACCTGTGCCCGGAGCGCCTGGAGTACCTGAACCTGGAGTACCTGGAGCACCATTTGTACCCGGCATTGCTTCAATACCCGGATCACCTTTATCTCCTTTCGGACCTTGAATATTTGTCCATGTATTAGTTGTACTGTTATATACCCAAGTTCCGCTATCATTAGTAACTACAGTTACACCTGTGCCCGGAGCGCCTGGTGTTCCTGAACCCGGAGTGCCTGGAGCACCATTTGTACCCGGCATTGCTTGAATACCCGGATCACCTTTATCTCCTTTCGGACCTTGAATATTAGTCCATGTATTGGTTGTACTGTTATATACCCAAGTTCCGCTATCATTAGTAACTACAGTTACACCTGTGCCCGGAGCACCTGGAGTACCAGAACCCGGTGTGCCTGGAGCACCATTTATACCCGGCATTGCTTGAATACCCGGATCACCTTTTGGACCTTGAGGCCCAGCTGGGCCATTGATGTTCGTCCAGGTATTCGTTGTTGGATTATATACCCAGGTACCACTATCATTGGTTACAATGCTAATACCTGGACCAGGAGCTCCTGGCTCTGCTGAACCAGGTTTACCTGGAGTACCAGAAACACCAGGCATACCCTGAATACCGATACTACCTGGATCCCCTTTCGGACCATTAATATTTGTCCAGGTATTGGTTGTTGGATTGTATATCCATGTACCACTGTCGTTCGTTACGATCGTAACACCTGCACCCGGACCTCCTGGCTGTCCTGGAATTCCCGGAGTACCTGTTTGACCAGGTTGGTTTTCTACTTTAATGCTGCCCGGCTGGCCATTAACAGCTATCCACTTAGTACCATCATTGTAATAGATGGTACCTGCAACAACATCACCAACAGTAAGTGTATTGTACACCATCATACCCGCAACGTGTACAGATAACGGAAATGGATTTGTTGTAGCCTTTAAAGCAACCCTGGCGTGCAACAAGCCCCTAGTGGAACTTTCCAATTCCAGGATTGCATCTTTGTTGGGTAGATTGCCACCTGTTCCGGTGCCATCTTTTACTTTTTGCTGAGCAAAACCAACCAACATGCTTAATGTTAGTCCCAAACTAAGGAGTAGGTGTTTTTTCATATTACTGAATTCAAGGTGAAGCCATCCCATTGGAAGCTTTCTATTTTTGTGTGTTCTATTCTTATTTAAAAATCGCTAAAAGGAAACTTGCTTAATGTACTCTCCTATTGGCAATTGAGGTTTTTATGGAAGAAATTTGTCTGGATGATTAGAATTAGGGATTATAAGCACTTATTAGGGAGCATTAATTACAATCTGCTGTTCCAATATTTTCTGAACAATGTCTTCTGACCAACATAACTTTTAAATCAAGGCATCAGCCAATGAATCGGGGTATTCAAAAATCAATCCAAGATATTGTAACAGACTATTTACCTTGTCAAATGGTTTTTACACAAATAATACAACATAAAAATGTGGAAAAAATTACCCAAAACGGGAAAAAAAATTCATAAATGAGTATAAAATTCCCCAACACAAATATAATTAAGGAAAAAATACAATACAAATAAAATTGCCGGGTTCATACCAAACAGCAAGCTTTCCAAACAATATCCAAAAAAACGGGGAAAAAATTACCCATAAATTAAAACATATGGGATATTATTACTCAAATCCGGTTGTCAACATTCATACCTAAACGCCATATCACGATTATTCCAAACTCCACTATTTCATTAACCCGTTTGATAGCAATTCCATAATTAATTAGGGGATATGTTTTAGCCCCCTCCTAACTTCCTCCAAAGGAGAACTTTTGTATTTACTAATTGATTATTCATTTGTTTTTAGTGGTATTTATGAGCCCACAGAAAATACCCGGTTATATTCGTTTACTCCAAGCATTATTTAATGAGTTTTAAATTGCTTCACTTAAAATAATCCATATTTAAATTTCCAAGCTGCTCCTATTTAAGAGGAGAAAACCACAGGCATTTCCACATTGATAAGAAATCAAGAAACACACAACATCATTTATTTTCCAACACTTTTATTGGCTTCTTGACTCTTATAAACAAAAGATCAACTACAAAACATTCTTCAAATTCTTAAAAACGCCATTTTAATATACATTTTATGTACTTTTGCGCTCAATTATGAGTCTGAAAAAGAAATTTGCCAAAGAAAGCTTTACGATAATGAATGAGTTGGTGCTGCCAAATGACACCAACACGCTGAATAATTTGATGGGTGGGCGTTTGTTACATTGGATGGATATTGCAGCGGCAATTTCAGCTCAAAAGCATTGCAATCGCATTGTTGTAACCGCATCTGTAGATAATGTTTCTTTTAAACACCCGATTAAATTAGGCGATGTAATTACGATTGAAGCGAAAGTAACCAGGGCTTTTAATACCTCTGTTGAAGTTCGCCTTGATGTTTGGGCAGAGAATATTCCAAGTGGTGCCCGACAAAAAAGTAATGAGGCTTACTATACTTTTGTTGCGGTTGATCAAAGTGCCCGCACGATTCCTGTACCTGAATTGGTACCTGAAACACCTGAAGAAATTAGTCTTTTTGATGGTGCCTTACGTCGAAGACAATTGCGCTTGGTTTTAGGCGGAAAAATGCAGCCTAATGATGCCAATGAGCTTAAGGCTTTATTCCTTAAAGCGTAATTTTTACGATATTTTCTCTCTGCTTATTTTGATTATACTATTTTAGCGGTTTACCAAAACGCTGAAAGTATGACAACATATACCATTCTGATTATTTTAAGCGGACTAGTAATTTTTTCTTATTTATTTGATTTAGTGGCTAATAAAACCAAATTACCCTCGGTTTTATTACTACTTTTACTGGGCATAGGGCTACGTTTTCTGGTTGATTATTTAAAACTTCAAACGTTTAATTTCTTAACGATCCTGCCAACTTTAGGTACAGTCGGCTTAATTTTAATTGTATTTGAAGGTTCACTCGAACTAAAATATGATAAACATAAAAATAAGATTATAAAAAGCGCCCTTCTATCTGCCTTTTCTATTTTGGTATCAACAATCGGGCTCATTACTTTTATCATTTATCAGATCACTCATGCAGATTTATACACCTGCATGGCTAATGCAATTCCTTTTAGTGTAATCAGCTCGGCTATTGCCATTCCATCTGCCGCAGCCTTGAATAATAAAAATAAAGAATTTGTGATTTATGAATCTTCTTTTTCTGATATTTTAGGCATTATTCTTTTCAATTTTGCCATTACCAATTCATCTATATCTTTTTCTTCTTTTGTAAGCTTAGGCTTAAGTACTTTCCTGATTATTTTATTTTCAGCTATTGCCTGTGTCGTTTTGCTGTATATTATGGGCCGATTGGTTCATCACATTAAGTTTTTCCTGATTATTTCGATATTGATTTTGGTTTATGCCATTGGCCAATCTTATCACTTATCTTCTTTAGTATTGATTTTAAGTACAGGATTGTTTCTGAATAATGCCGACACTATACAAAATGCCTGGTTTAGGGGAGTGTTTCTGTACAAGAATCTATCAACCGATTTATCCCAGCTTTACCAACTATCAGCAGAAAGCGCTTTTATTTTAAGAACCTTTTTCTTTGTGATTTTTGGATTTACGATGAATGTTTATGAACTGAATGATAGGCCCGTTTTGGCAAATGGTTTTTTTATACTGGTATCAATTTACGCGATTCGTTTTCTCTGCCTTAAAATATTTAAAAAAGGAAAACCGGCACCAATTTTATACATCGCTCCACGTGGATTGATTAGCATATTACTTTATTATAACCTGCCCGAATCATTAAAAATTCCCCAAGTAGGCACTTCTTTTTTATTCCTGGTAGTATTGGGATCTAGTTTGGTCATGAGTGTAGGATTAATATTGAGCAAGAGAAGTACAGAAGTTAAAACAGTCCTCGACTAACCACTCTAAGCTCAACAACCTAACTGCCCATTTCTAAAATCTTATCGAACTCTTCAGCCTTTAATGGCATAACGGATAAACGCCCCTGACGAACCAAAGAAATATCTTTTAAACTTTTTTCGGCCTTAATTTGCTCTAAAGAAACCGGGTTCTTAAGCGATTCTACCGGAGATAAATCGACCACAACCCAATTTGGATCGCTGGTGGTTGGATCCTGATAAAATTCTTTAACTACTTTAGCAATACCTACAATATTCTTACCCTCATTACTGTGATAAAAAAGTACCAGATCTCCTTCCTTCATCGCTTTGAGGTTGTTACGGGCTTGATAATTACGAACACCATCCCAAAATGTTCTGCCATCTTTATTAAATTTTTCCCAGCTGTATTTAAAAGGTTCTGATTTGACTAACCAATGATTCATTTATATTTATAATTTTATTTATGCGTAAATTCCGGGTTTTCTATTAAACCTATAACATTCCCAAAAGGATCAAAAATACTGCCTACCCAAATCGGGCCACCTACATTGTTTGGTTCCTGATGTATTGCTACCCCCAATTCTGTAAATCGGGCAAATGTTTTCTTTATATCATTTATTCCCCAATACGTAATGGAATGGTTTCCATTGTTATAAGCCGTACCGTCCGGATCTAAACCTAATTCGTAGCCACCAACATTATATCCAACATAATAAGTTTCATCGAAATAGGGTTCAATTTCGAAAATCTTTTGGTACCATTCCTTGGCTGTTTCTAAATCGTCAACATGGTAAACTATTGTTCTTAATCCTTGTAACATATTAGGTTAATTGTTTTAACTGGTTAATCGGTTAATTGTGTAAGTTGGTTATTGGTTATTGAACAGTTAAGCAATTTAAACGATTTAAACAGTTAACCAGCTAATGGATTATTTTAAAAACCAACTCTTTCAAAAGTTCACCATCATCCACATTACCACTACTGTCCAAACCTTTGCTTTTTAAATCATACTCGCGAAGTAAACTGATTACCTGAAAAACTTTTCCCGTGTTATAATTTCTTGCGGCAACTTCATAATCTTTCACAAAAAACGGCGGAACACCCAAAGCTGAGGCCGCATCAGCTTTATTTTGTAAATAATGGTATCGCAAAAGTTTACTGAAATATCCTCCCAAATTTGCTAAAACCATAACTGTTGGATTAGCTTTAGGATTGCTTGCGAAGTAATTTATAATTCGATTACTTTTTAAAACATCACGAATGGCTAATGCCTTTTGCAATTCGAAAACATTATATTCTTTACTGATACCGATATTTTTTTGAACCAAATCGGTATTGATGATCTGGTCTTTTGAAATATTCAGCATCAACTTTTCTATCTCATTCGCAATTTTAGAAAGATCAGTTCCTAAATATTCTGCCATTAAAGCCGATGCCTGCTGATCAATTTTGTAACCTTTTTCTTTTACAAATTCTTCAATCCAGGCCACAATTTTATAATCGCGAACAGGATCAGATTGAAAAATCAAGCCACTTTTACTGATCGCTTTGTAAATTTTTTTACGCTTATCGAAATTGGCATATTTAAAAGCTAAAACCAAAATGGTACTCGGTAAAGGTTTCTCGAAATAGTTCAGTACAAATTCCGCTTCCTTACTATTTCCCTCCTCTTTTGCCCATTTTAAATCCTGTGCCTCTTTAACAATTACAACCTGATAGTCTGACATCATTGGGTATCGCTTTGCGGCACCCAAAACCGTAGCCATGTCCGTATCCTTGCCATATAAAACCGTTTGATTGAAACCTTTTTCGGCATCATTTAACAATTTATCTTCAATATAATCTGTTACTTCATCTATATAATAAGATTCTTCACCATGCAATAAATACACAGGTTTAAATTTACGGGCTTTAATATCTTTAATAATTTCGGCAGCAGTCATTGCCCGTAAAATTACGATTTAGGTTTTACGATTGAAGAAATTAGATGAATTGTTTATGCACAAATATTAACTTTGACGAATGGTTAATGGCTCATGACTACTGACTAAAGACTCAAAACTCAAAACTGAATGTTTACTCCACTTAATCTCCCCCCCTATCCATTTAAAATTACCCAAAAGGATAATGCGGTTTTTATTTTTGATGAGTTGAGGAAAAAGCATTTGGTTTTAACTCCCGAAGAATGGGTTCGTCAACATTTTATCCAAAACCTGATTCTGGAGAAAAAATTCCCTAAAACATTAATTCAGATTGAGGGTGGTTTGGTTTTGAATCAATTACAAAAACGAAGCGACATTTTGGTCTACAATACCGTGGGTGAAAAAATGATGCTGATTGAATGCAAAGCACCCAAAGTAAAAATCACTCAAGCCGTTTTTGACCAGGCAGCCAGATATAATTCCATACACCGGGCAAAATGGATTGCCTTGACCAATGGCTTACAACACGTTTATGCAAAGATAAATCATGAAAAAGGCAGCTTCGATTTTATTCAAGAGCTGCCTGATTATTTATCACTTTAAGCTTATTTCAAAACCTTAATTTTTATAGTCCTGTAATCTACCTGGTTACCATGGTCCTGAATCAGGATATGTCCTTTTGCTGCTTCCCCAAAGTTTTTCCAATCCTTATATTTACTTATTGCAACCAGTTTTTTAAACTCTTCGGAGCCACGAACATATTCTAAAACCTTAACTCCGTTTAAATAATGTTCAACTTTCTTATTTGGATAAACAACCAAACGGGCATTGTTCCAACTTCCAATCGGACGAAGATAACGGGCTTCTTTTTTAGCTGTAATTAAATCATATAACGATGCCAGAGTTCGATTTCCATCCCTACCTAATTTAGCATCAGGATGTAGCGCATCATCTAAAACCTGATACTCCAAACCAATTGCCGAGCCACTGTTATTCTCGGTAAGCGTTACGAAATATTTCACACCGCTATTTGCTCCCGGAGTAAGCTTAAATTCAAAAGACAGATCGAAAGCTGCATATTCGTCTTGGGTTACAATATCGCCTCCATTGGTTGATTCGGCTCCTGATGAAGATAAAACTTTTAAAATTCCATCGTCAATTTTCCAACCTTTTGCAGGGAATTCGGTTTTATAAGCACCAATCCAACCTGCATTACTTTTTCCATCGAAAAGCAATTTGTATCCTTCCGATTTTTCATAAGCCGACAAAGTATTTGGTGTTAAGTTTACTGCATAAATTCCTTTCGGGAAAGCCTTAGGTTTTAAGTTTTCAGTTTGGATATTGATATTCTTAAAATAAACTTTCTTGCCATCGTTCTCCATATTCGAACCAATTCCATGAACCTGCAAACCAATAAAACCAGATTGATCAAGCGTATCAATCACATAAGCAACAGGATTTCCGTTAACCCAGGTTTTGGTTTCGTTGCCAATACATTCTATTTTGTAATGGTTAAACTCATTCTTTTTATACAAAGGTTTAGCCGAGAGGTTTAACTCTAAAGGATAGAGCCAAAGTCTTCGTGCTTCATCGTAAATACCACCCGTCCAGGCTCTTGGTGTTGGGTCAATTTCTACCTGTCTGCCAAAAACCAATCCTCTGCCATTATTTCCTTCCGGCTTAATATGACTACGGGTTTGAACACCTGAATTTGTGGTTTCTCCCTCCAGTTTTACATCCAATTCCAAAATGAAATCTCCATATTCTTTTTCAGTAATCAAAAATGAATTGGGTGTCCCTTTAGTCATGGTTCCAACAATCATTCCATCTTCAACTTTGTAAGGTGCTGTTCCTGCTACAGCCTTCCAGCCGTTTAGTGTTTTGCCATCAAACAATGGCTTTGCTTTTTGAGCAAATACTGATGAAATACTGATTAATGTTAAAGCTAAAATGCTATATTTTTTGAATGGTTTTATCATGAATTTAGGGTTTGAGTTTTATGCTTTAAAATTTTTACCATCTTAGGCATATAAGAAAATCTAAGTAGCGTTTTTAATTCTAAGGTTTTCTTAGATGGTAAAATAAATTACGGTTCTAGTATTTGAAAACTTTTCCATTGGCCATAACTTCTTGTTTGCTTTCATCAAATGTTGCTTTTGACCCTGTTCGAACTGCAGCATTGGTCATAATGTTAGCAATGGAGTGATAATACCCAGCCTCGACTGGTGCATTTGGTGTTTTTCTACTCCGAACGCATTCCATCCAATTTCGCATATGCCCTGAAGTTAATGCATCACCACCCATATTTGCACTTGTAGCGGTTTTAATCTCAGTTTTAGTCAAATCAAATTCCGGAAGCAAATTGGGTTTCATTCCCATTGCAGCTGCTTCTTTTTCTTTTAATCCGCCCTTGGGCGAAACCTTATTCGTGATCAGATTTAATTCACCTCCGTTTGAATAATAAACTTCGCCAACATCACCTACGCTATTTTGCATTCTGGATGTAAAAGTTACCTGGAAACCCTCTTCAGAATTGGGTTGCCCATAATCGAAAACGGCAACCATTGAATCCCAATTTTTTCTACCATCCTTCCAGGTATAAATTCCGCCATTTGCCACTACACTTCGGGGATGTTTCAAATTGGTAAACCAATGTACGGTATCAATCTGGTGCGACATCCATTGCCCTGGCATTCCGGATGAATATGGCCAAAATAAGCGGTATTCCAGATATTTCCTAGGGTCGTAATGATCAGCAGGACGATTGAGCAAAAAGCGTTTCCAATCGACATCTTCTTCTTTGAGTTTAGCTACTAAATCTGGTCTTCGCCATCTACCGGGTTGGTTTACATTCCAAACCAGATCTACAGCCGTTATGGGACCAAATTTTCCATTTTGAATAAACTGGGCCGCATTGGCATAATTCTCTCCACTTCTTCTTTGAGAACCAATTTGAACAATTTTATCGCTCGCTTTCACAGCTTTTAATGCAGCCTTAGCATCGTCCATAGTTTCCGCAAAAGGTTTTTCTACATAGGCATCGCAACCCGCTTTAACAGCTTCGATGGTATGAAGTGCGTGCTGAAAATCAGCGGTACTGATAATTACAGCATCCAAGTCTTTCATGGCATAAAGTTCGTCGTTATTTCGACAAGCTTTAATATCATGTCCGAATTTTTCTTTCAAATGTGCAATACCTAAATCCCGTCGATAGTTCCATAAATCGGAAAGTCCGATAATATCAAAGTTGAGCTCTTTGTTGTGGTTTAGGAAACATGGGAGTAGGGTATCTTTAAAACGGTCCGAAAAGCCAACAGCTCCAACCCTCACCCGATCATTTGCACCAATAATTCGTGCATAGCTTTTGGCACTCATGCCCAAGGTGCCTGTATATGTTGCGGCAGCAAATATTGCAGATTGCCTGATAAATGTCCTTCTTGATTTATCCATAGAATAACAGTTTTTTTAAAATAAGGTTAGATGATTTAGGTCTCGGTTAACGAAAACCCAAAATAAGATTTTTAAGGGAGAATTGAAATGGTGTTGAGTAACAATTTCGATTTGAAACCTCTCCCTATTAAAGCAATTGCTATTTGAATTGCCTCTGCATTCCTCAAGGAGCGGGAAAGTACAGACACTGCTTTAACCCAACCATTAAAATAGATGAGATAAATAAAAGCTCTTTATTTATTCGTGATGTTGGATGTTACCATGCAACATATATCCTTATTGGAAGATGGTAATATCTCAATATTTTGGTTCGTTCAGACACCCATAACTGTTCGAAAAATGAAAAAACATCATTTTATTTAGTTTTTATGTATGTTGTTAGATGTTTCCATCTGACCATCAAATTCAAAACCAGCGGTTTGTCAGCTTTTACAATCTGACGGCGCTCTAATTTTATCTGAACTTATATTCCTTATATGGAAAAAATGGGGTTTTGCCATTTCATAAACCATATAAGTTATATAAGACCATTTAAGTATACCCTATACATATAATTTACACTTTTAAACAACCAAAATTTCTTCCGAACTTATGGTGAAGACACGAAACCGAATTTTAATATTTAAATCATCCCAGCATTGCCAAACTTTCTTCAATAATCCTGATTTTCGCTTCGGCATCTGCTTTTTTATTGCGTTCATTATCTACCACTTCTGTTTTGGCATTCTGAACAAAACGTTCATTGCTTAATTTAGCATCAACAGATTTTAAGAAACCTTGAAGATAACTAAGTTCAGAACTTAAACGTTCCCGCTCTGCATCCACATCAATATTATCAGCCAAAGGAATAAAGAATTCATCTTTACCAGCCATAAATGTAGCTGCTCCTGCTATTTTATCGTTTACAAATTCAACTTCAGAAATATTGGCCAATTTGAAAACAATGTTCAGCCATTTTTCATAATCCAAATCAGAATTATTTTTTAAACTTAAAGGCAAAGCTTCTTTCGGCGAAATTTGTTTTTGGTTACGAACATTCCTGATTTCAGCAACAACGGTCTTAATCACTTCAGCTTCTTTCAATAATTTCGCATCAAAAGAACCAACTTTTGGATATTCGGCAACAATACAACAATCCATTTCCCCGCGTTCGCCGAACAATTCATCATGCCATAGTTCTTCTGTCAGAAAAGGCATGTAAGGATGTAATAGGGTTAATATATTTTGGAAGAATGAAACCGTTGCTTTATAGCTTTCAGCATCGATTGGTTGTTGATATACAGGTTTAACCATTTCCAGATACCAGGCACAGAAATCATCCCAAACCAGTTTATAGGTAATCATTAAAGCTTCAGATAAACGATACTGTTTAAAGTTATCTTCTATCTCAATTAAGGCTTCGTTAAAACGGTTTTCGAACCATGAAATAGCTTGAACATTTGGATTTTCAAGATTTTCGTCTACTTCCCAGCCTTTAACCAAACGGAAAGCATTCCAAACTTTATTGGCAAAATTACGGCCTTGTTCGCAGTAGCTTTCATCAAACATTAAATCGTTACCAGCAGGCGAGCATAGTAACATGCCCACACGAACACCATCGGCCCCATATTTTTCAATTAATCCAATCGGATCGGGCGAATTGCCTAGTGATTTGGACATTTTACGACCCAACTTATCCCGAACAATTCCAGTTAGATAAACATTCGTGAATGGCTTTTTACCCATAAACTCATGCCCTGCCATAATCATACGGGCAACCCAGAAAAATAAAATCTCGGGAGCGGTAACCAAATCATTTGTAGGATAGTAATAGTTAATATCCTTATTATCTGGATTTTTAAACCCATCGAAAACAGAAATTGGCCACAACCATGAGGAGAACCAGGTATCCATTACATCATCATCCTGTTTTAAGAAAGGCTCTGATTGGCATTTAAACCCTGCTTTTTCAGTTTCTGAACAACTTTCATCCAAATGTTTTTTCTTCCAAAATTCTTCTAAAGCCTCATCTTTGGTTTTCGCAACCACCCAGTTTCCTTTATCATCATACCAGGCAGGGATGCGCTGTCCCCACCACAACTGGCGACTAATGTTCCAATCGCGAACATTTTCCATCCAGTGCCGGTATGTATTTTCAAATTTATTCGGAATCAGGTTAACATCACCATTTAAAACATCATCCAACGCTGGCTGAGCCATTTCTTTCATCTTAACAAACCACTGCATGGAAAGCTTTGGTTCGATGGCAGCATCAGTACGTTCAGAAAAACCAACTTGCGATTTGTAATCTTCAATTTTTTCTAAATGACCAGCCTCGTCCAATAAAACAGCGATTTTTTTACGGGCAACAAATCTGTCTTCACCTACTAAAATAACCGCCAATTCATTCAAGGTTCCATCATCATTTAAAATATCCGTAACTGGCAAATGGTGTTTTACTCCTAGCTCATAATCATTCAAATCGTGTGCAGGCGTAACTTTTAAACAACCCGTACCAAATTCAACATCAACATATTCATCCTCGATAACAGGAATTTCATGATTAACCAAGGGAACAAAAACCTTTTTACCTTTTAAATGCGCAAAGCGTTCATCTGTTGGGTTGATACAGATTGCGGCATCAGCCATAATGGTTTCTGGTCGTGTAGTTGCTATGGTAAGAAAGTTTGGAGTTTGGAGCTCGGAGTTTGGAGTTGCATCAGTTGAATTCTCCTCTTTTATCAGATATTTGATATAATATAATTTCTGATTTACTTCCTTACGAATAACCTCTTCATCAGAAACCGCAGTTTTACCAGCAGGATCCCAGTTAACCATACGGATACCCCGATAAATCCAGCCTTTTTTATATAAATGGATAAATGAATCAATTACGGACTCAGAAAGATCTTCTTCCATGGTGAAACGCGTACGATCCCAATCACAACTTGCACCTAATTTCTTTAATTGCTCTAAAATAATTCCACCATACTTCTCTTTCCACTCCCAGGCATATTTTAAAAATTCTTCACGGGAAATATCTTTTTTGTTGATGCCCTGTTCTTTTAACATGGCCACAACCTTAGCCTCAGTAGCTATAGATGCATGGTCTGTACCCGGAACCCAACAAGCATTTTTACCTTGCATGCGGGCTTTACGAATCAAAACATCCTGAATGGTATTATTAAGCATATGGCCCATATGCAGTACCCCTGTAACATTTGGTGGAGGAATTACAATGGTGTAAGGCTCGCGTTCGTCTGGCTCTGAATGAAAAAACTTTTTAGATAGCCAATAGCTATACCATTTATCTTCGGTTTCTGCAGGATTGTACTTGGTGGATATACTCATGAAAAATTATTGGAAAAGCACAAAAATAGCAAATTAAGGCGAAAGGATAAAAAGAAGCTGAAAAACCAAAGCTTAAAGTCAAAAGCTAGTGCTGGATTCAAAAAAATGTGATTTAGGTTTTTGTTAGAGAGTAGGCTTTTGGCTTAACTAATCTTCAAAAACATCATCCAGGTTTAGAACAAAACCAGGCAAAACAGACGAAGTTATTTTCTCACTTAAAGTAAATAATTTAGAGGGTTGGAATTTGCCCAAATCATTTAGGGTGTAAATTAAAATGCTTTGGTCGCTTTGGCTAACCACCCAATATTCTTTTACACCGAACTCTTCATAAACCAGGTATTTATTTAGAAGTTCTGTTTTATTATTTCCAGGTGATAAAATTTCTATAACAATATCCGGGGCTCCAATACAACCTCGATCATCCAATTTACTTTTATCACATATTACACAAATATCAGGCTGCAAAACTGTGTAAACATCCCTATCAACAATGCTTTCCTTAGGAAATCGAACATCAAAAGGTGCTGAAAACACTTTGCATGAGTACTTCTTCAGGAAGCTTTTTAAATAGTAAAATATATTTCCAGAAATTTCCTGATGAACACTAGACGGCGCAGGACTCATCTTAAAGATTTTCCCTTTAATAAGTTCTACCCTTTCATCAAATAGCCAATTTAAATAACTTGCATAGCTATAGGTTAGTGATGCATCAATATCATTGAGTTGCCTAACAGGTTCATCATTTAGTTCTGAATATGGGATTGGTTCAGTCATATTTTAAATTCTAATCCTCAAAAACATCATCCAGACTTAATTCAAAACCTGGTAAAACGGATGAACCTACCTTCTCACTGAGGGTAAATAATTTAGAAGGCTGAAATTTACCTAAATCATTTAAGGTGTAAATTAAAATTGTTTGGTCGCTTTGGCTAACCACCCAATATTCTTTTACACCGAACTCTTCATAAACCAGGTATTTATTTAGAAGTTCTGTT
>Ga0160441_100873_pt1 | contig 14767 bp, 9 predicted proteins | sample HID1971K_E1MG_FD_108260 | JGI IMG/M metagenome (GOLD analysis project Ga0160441, IMG submission 108260) | Enriched millipede-associated microbial communities from UW Madison campus, WI, USA - HID1971K_E1 MG | ecosystem: Host-associated > Arthropoda: Insects > Digestive system > Unclassified ... | reverse complement strand
GTCCCGAGCCGGTCGACTCGGCCGGCTATTTCGACAACGTGCCCGGCGGCACCGCACACGACTTCCGGCGCCGCAGCGTCCGCATGCTCGAAGACCTCGGCATCTCGGTGGAGTACAGCCACCACGAAGGCGGCCCCGGCCAGAACGAGATCGACCTGCGCTACGCCGACGCGCTGGCCACCGCCGACAACATCATGACCTTCCGCACGGTCGTCAAAGAGGTGGCGATCGAGCAGGGCGTCTATGCGACCTTCATGCCGAAACCGCTCTCGGGCAAGCCCGGCAGCGGGATGCACACGCACATGTCGTTGTTCGAAGGCGATCAAAACGCGTTCTACGAAGAGGGCGCGCAGTACCAGCTCTCCAAGACCGGTCGGCAGTTCATCGCCGGCCTGCTGACGCACGCCAACGAGATCGCCGCGGTCACGAACCAGTTCGTGAACTCCTACAAGCGACTGTGGGGCGGCGACGAGGCCCCCAGCTTCATCTGCTGGGGGCACAACAACCGCTCCGCCCTCGTCCGCGTGCCGATGTACAAGCCGAACAAGGGTCAGTCCACGCGCGTCGAATACCGCGCGCTCGACTCTGCCGCCAACCCGTACCTCTCGTTCGCCCTCATGCTGGCCGCCGGCCTCAAGGGCATCGAAGAGGGCTACGAGCTGCCTCCCGAGGCCGAGGACAATGTGTGGTCGCTGACGGATTCCGAGCGCCGCGCGCTCGGCTACGCGCAGCTGCCGGCGAGCCTCGACCACGCGCTGGAGTACATGGAAGAGTCCGAGCTCGTCGCCGAGACCCTCGGCGAGCAGGTCTTCAACTACGTGCTGCTCAACAAGCGCCGCGAGTGGCAGGAGTACCGCGCCCAGGTCACGCCGTTCGAACTGAAGAGCAATCTGGAGATGCTCTAGGCGCCATGGCCGGGGGCGAGCGCACATCCGTCCGGACCCTCCTGGCGCGTGACGGATTCAGCGAGCTCGGCGACGCCGACCTGCTCCTCACCGAGCTCTCCGACATGCTCGGCACCGAGCGCACCGAGATCCTGGCGGGCGCCGACGGCGCCGCCGACCCCGATCTCGCGCTCGCCGCACTCGCGCGCGTCGCCCGCCGCGATGCGGGCGCGGTGCGCGACGCGCTCCGGCGCGTGGGAATCGTCCTCTGGCGTCTGCTCGGCGCGTCGGGCGGGTTCGCCGATTTCTATCTGCGCCACCCGGGTGAACTTGCGCACCTGCCGGAAGCGGGCGGGTCGCTGCCGTCGGCCGACGAGCTGGTCGCCGAGCTGCGTGCGTCGGTGGATGCCGACGATGAGGGGTTCGCGGCCCGCGGCGACGAGCAGGCCTGGGTGGCGCTGCGGGTGCGCTATCGGCGGGTGCTCGCCCGTATCGCCGCCTACGATCTGACGGCGCCCGACGCGATCGAGGTGCTCGCACCCGTCGCCGCCGCGCTGGCGGATGCCGCGGGCGCCGCCCTGGAGGCTTCGCTGTGCGTCGCCCGCACGCGCGTCGCCGCCGGGGGAGTCGGTGCGGGCCTTTTCCCGCGCGATCAGGTGGCCGCGACGCGGCTCGCGATCATCGGCATGGGCAAGACCGGCGCGCGCGAGCTCAACTATGTCAGCGACGTCGACGTCATCTTCGTCGGCGGCGGCTCGGACGAGCTCGTCGCCGAGATGGGCGAGAGCCGGGTGATCGACATCGCGACGCGCCTGGCCGTGCAGACGATGCGCGGCATCTCGGGTGTCGAGATCGAGCCGCCGCTGTGGGAGGTCGACGCGAACCTGCGCCCGGAGGGCAAGCAGGGCGCGCTCGTGCGCAGTCTCGAATCGCATCTGTCGTACTACGACCGCTGGGCGAAGAGCTGGGAGTTCCAGGCGCTGCTCAAGGCTCGTCACCTCGCGGGCGATCGCATGCTCGGCGAGGCATACGTCGATGCCGTGCAGCCGAAGGTGTGGACCAGCTCGGCGCGGGAGAACTTCGTCGACAGTGTCCAGCGCATGCGTGAACGCGTCACCGAGCACATCCCGGCGGGCGAGATCCCGTACCAGCTGAAGCTCGGCCCAGGCGGCATCCGCGACATCGAGTTCACGGTGCAGCTGCTGCAGCTCGTCCACGGACTCGCCGACGACCGGATCCGTCAGCGCGGCACCCTCGATGCCCTCGACGCGCTCGTCGCCGAGGGGTACATCGCGCGCAGCGACGCGGGGGCCTTCGCACGCGACTACCGGATGCTCCGGGTGCTCGAGCACCGGGTGCAGCTGCGTGATCTGCGCCGCACCCACCTCATGCCGCAGAACCCCGACGGCCTGCGCGCGCTGGCGCGCGCGTCGGGGCTGGCCGACGGCGGCCCCGCGGTGTGGGCCCTGTGGGAGGGGATCAAGCGCGAGGTGCGCGAGATCCACGTGCGCGTCTTCTACCGGCCGCTGCTGTCTGCCGTGGCAGCGCTGCCTGCCGACGAGCAGCGGCTGTCGACCGCCCAGGCGCACGACCGGCTCGCGGCGATCGGCTTCCGCGATGCGGCGGGTGCGCTGCGGCACATCGGTGCCCTCACAGGCGGTCTCAGCCGCAAGGCCACCATCCAGCGCCACCTCATGCCGGTGATGATCCGGTGGTTCGCGGACGGGGTGGACCCGGACTACGGACTGCTCGCCTTCCGCCGCATCAGCGAACGCCTGGGGGACACCCCGTGGTTCCTGAGGGTGCTGCGTGACTCGTCCGGCGCGGCCGAGCGGCTCACGCGGGTGCTGTCCGGCTCGCGCTATGTCGGCGAGCTGATGGAGTGGATCCCCGACTCGGTCGCGTGGCTCGACTCGGAGGAGCAGCTGCGTCCGCGCGCCGGCATCGCCCTGCAGCAGGAGGCGCGGGCGATCCAGACGCGTCACGAGACGATCGGTGACGCGATGGGCGCGGTGCGTGCCCTGCGACGCCGCGAGCTGTTGCGTCTCGCGTTCGGCGCCGTGCTCGGCACTCTCACCATCGACGAGCTCGCCGACGGACTGACGACGGTGAGCGAGGTGACGATCCAGGCGACCCTGCGCGCGGTGCGTCGCGAGGTGCTCGCGCCGGAGGATGCCGCTCTCGATTTCTCCGTCATCGCGATGGGCCGCTTCGGCGGCGGTGAGCTGGGATTCGGGTCCGATGCCGACGTGCTCTACGTCTACGACGCGAACGGCCTCGACCCGCAGCGGGCGCACGAGCTGGCGCTGCGGCTCGTCGCGGGACTGCGCACCTACTCCGAGGACCACCGCGTCCCGTTCGATCTCGATGCGGACCTGCGCCCGGAGGGCCGCAACGGACCCCTCGTGCGCTCGCTCGAGTCGTACGCCGAGTACTACCGCCGCTGGTCGCTGTCGTGGGAGGCGCAGGCGCTGCTGCGGGCACGCGGCGTTGCGGGCAGCGTCCGGCTGATCGCCCGATTCATGGCCCTCGCCGACGACGTGCGGTATCCCGCGCAGGTCGCCGCACAGGATCTGCGCGAGATCAAGCGGATCAAGGCCCGGGTCGAGAACGAGCGACTCGCGCAGGGCGCTGACCGCTCCCGCCACCTGAAACTCGGCCCCGGTGGGCTGAGCGACCTCGAATGGCTCGTGCAGCTGCTGCAGCACGCCCACGCGCACGACGACGCGCAGCTGCGCACCACGTCGACGCTCGGTGCGCTCGAGGCGGCCCGTGCTGCAGGGCTGGTGCCCGATGCGGCTGCCGAGCGCCTCGCGGCATCCTGGCTCCTCGCCAGCCGGCTGCGATCGGCCAACACCCTGCTGTCGGCGCAGACGAGCGACGTCCTGCCGACCGATCGCGCGAAGCTCGACGGCATCGGCCGACTGCTCGAGTATCCGCCGCGCTCGGCGACCCTCGTCGAAGAGGAGTGGCTGCGCACCGCACGCCGCGCGCGCCGCGACTTCGAGAAGCTCTTCTACGGATGAACGCGAACGCCCCGGCATCCGATCAGGGATGCCGGGGCGTTCGTCTCAGGCGTCAGACCCCGAAGTACAGCTCGAACTCGAACGGGTGCGGACGAGCCGCGATCGGCTTGATCTCGTTCTCGATCTTGTACTCGATCCACGTCTCGATGAGTTCGGGCGTGAACACGTTGCCGCGCGTCAGGAACTCGTTGTCGGCGCGCAGCGCCTCGAGCGAGTCGAGCAGCGAGTTGGGCACCTGCGGGATGTTCTTGGCCTCCTCGGGCGGCAGCTCGTAGAGGTCCTTGTCGACCGGCTCGTGCGGCTCGATGCGGTTCAGGATGCCGTCGAGGCCCGCCATCATCTGCGCCGCGAACGCGAGGTACGGGTTGCCCGAGGCATCGGGCGCACGGAACTCGATGCGCTTGGCCTTGGGGTTCGAACCGGTGATCGGGATGCGAATGGCCGCCGAGCGGTTGCCGGCCGAGTAGACCAGGTTGACCGGAGCCTCGTACCCCTTGACCAGACGCTTGTACGAGTTGATCGTCGGGTTGGTGAACGCGAGCACCGCGGGCGCGTGGGCGAGCAGGCCGCCGATGTACCAGCGCGCGGTGTCGGAGAGGCCGCCGTAGCCCTTCTCGTCGTAGAACAGGGGCTTGCCGTCGAGCCACAGCGACTGGTGCGTGTGCATACCCGAGCCGTTGTCGCCGAAGAGGGGCTTGGGCATGAAGGTCGCGACCTTGCCCCACTGCTCCGCCGTGTTCTTGACGATGTACTTGAACTTCAGGATGTCATCCGCCGAGTGCACCATCGTGTCGAAGCGGTAGTTGATCTCCTGCTGACCACCGGTGCCGACCTCGTGGTGCGAGCGCTCGAGGACGAAGCCCGCTTCGATGAGCTTGAGCGTGATGTCGTCGCGCAGGTCGGCCGTCTTGTCGACGGGCGAGACGGGGAAGTAGCCGCCCTTGTACGGCGTCTTGTTCGCCAGGTTGCCGCCCTCTTCGACGCGACCCGTGTTCCACGCGCCCTCTTCGGAGTCGACGCTGTAGAAGCTGCCGTTCTGCTTCACCTCGTAGCGGACGTCGTCGAAGATGTAGAACTCGGCCTCGGGGGCGAAGAACGCGGTGTCGGCGATGCCGGTCGAGGCGAGGTACTTCTCCGCCTTCTTCGCGACCTGGCGCGGGTCCTTGTGGTAGATCTCGCCGTTGCGCGGGTTGTAGATGTCGAAGATCATGATCAGCGTCTTCGCCTCGCGGAACTGGTCGACGTAGGCCGTCGTCACGTCCGGGATCAGCTGCATGTCCGACTCATGGATGTTCGCAAACCCGCGGATCGACGAGCCGTCGAAGAGCTGACCGACCGTGAAGAACTCCTCATCGACGGTCGAGGCGGGGATGTTGAAGTGCTGCTGCACACCAGGAAGATCCGTGAAACGGATGTCGAGGAACTTGACGTCCTCTTCCTTGATGAACGTGAGCACCTCGGATGAATCTTTGAACATGGAGTCTCCAAGATCGGGTGTGGAACACGCCTGACGGGGCCAGGCTCGCCTCGACGCTAGCGGGGGAGGGTTGCTCCCCAGTATCCCCCGTGTTTCGAGGATGTTACGTCGGAGGCGATTAGGCTGAGGAGGTGACGGATGCCACGCCCGACGTTCCCCTCGACAGCAGCTATCCCGGCGAACGCCTGGGCCTGCCCGCGACGGAGGCCGGCAGCATCGCGCGACCGGGCCGCCGCATCGGCGCCCTCGCGATCGACTACGCGGCGGCCACGATCATCGCGATCGCGTTCTTCGGGTACGACCAGTTCGCGCTGCCGGCAGAGGCTGGGTGGACGCAGTTCGCGCCGATGGCGGTCTTCGCGGCGATGAACGTGCTGTTCATTCCGACCATCGGCGGCACGCCCGGCCACCGTGTGCTCGGCATGCGCGTCGAACGCGTCACCGGTGGCTGGCCCGGGGTGTGGCGACCGATCGTGCGCACGGCGCTGCTCGTGGTCGTGATCCCCGCGGTGGTGTGGGATGCCGATCAGCGCGGGCTGCACGACAAGGCAGCCGGCACGGTGCTGATCCGCGGCTGAGGAGCCGGTCAGCGCGGTCGCGGGGCGCGGGCGCGCATCGGGTCGATGCCCTTGGGGATCGGCAGCGAGCTCACCGACTGCGACACCGAGTCGATGCGCTTGACGACGGCGGCCATCGTCGCGGTGTCGACCTTCTTCGGCAGCGACTTGATGGTCGACGAGAGCTTGGCGATCGGCACGTCGCCTTCGCCATGTCCGACGTAGATGACCTCGATCGGCACACCCGAGGCGACGCGCTGCACCTTCATCTTCTCGTCGTTCACGAGGCGGGTGAGCCGGCCGCGCGCCCCCTCCGCGACGATGACGACGCCACCGCGACCGACCACGCGGTAGACGGCATCCTGCGTCTTCGGGTTGACCCCGACGGGCATCTCGGAGGCGACCCACTTGCGACCGAGCGACGTCGACAGCACGTGGCCGGATGCCCCCGGCATCCCGTCGAGCTTCTTGTACATCGCCTTCGTCGACAGCCGCGTCAGCAGGAACATCGCGCCCAGCAGGCCGAACATCACACCCGTGACGGCCCAGAGGATGATGCTCCACACGGCGACCGGCGGGATGAGGAAGCCGATGAGCACGCCGATGCCGATGCCGGCGACGACGATGCCGATGAGGACCCACGGAAGCCAGCCGAACTCTGCCTTGGTGAAGGTGAACAGCGAGCGCAGCTGCGCGAAGAATCCGGGGCGCTTCTCGGGCGCGGTACTGCGGTTTGCCATGGAGACAGCCTACCTTCGCGCCGCGTCGTTCACCTCCCCGTCCGTCCTCCCCAGAGCGCCGATTCGCGCGCCTGTCCACATTCCGGGGCGGTGCGGTTCCGCGCGTCAGCGCGCACCGGCACACTCGACGCATGTCCGCACCGCCCGCCGATCTGCTCGCCGCCGATACGGCGCTGCAGGCGCTGCGAATGCTGCGCGCCGACGAGGCCCCGTACCCCGGCGGCCTGCACGCGGAGGGCGATGCTTCCGATGGAGATCCCGCGCACACCGTGTGGGTCGATGCGGAGCTCATCCCGCCGGCGCTCTGGCGCGCCGACGGGCACGGCCATCTGCTGGTACCGCTCGATCTGGCCCGCACCGCAACCGGTCACGCTGCCGTTCTGCCGCACTGCCCGGTGCGGCTGGACGGCATCGTGGCCGCAGGCCCCCACCCGGGTGAGGCCGTGACGATCGCCGTCAGCATGCTGCGTGGCGGCGTCGAGGCGCGCCGCGCGGCCATCGAGACCGGCGGATGGTGGGTGGATGCCACGGGCAGGCCCGTCCTCGCCGCCGGCGGATCGGCGCGGTGGGAGGACGGATCCGTCGAGCTGATCGCCGGCCTGGCCGATGCGGCGCCCCCGGCGCTGCGCGACGCGCTGGAAGACGCGGCCCGGCTGCTGAGCACCGGTCACGCGGGCGCCGAGGAGATCGCCGAGTGCGAAGACGCGCTCTTCCGCGCGGCCGACCCGATGCCGCTGACGTCCGGTCGGCGGCCGGACGGATCGGCGAGCGCGCTGCTGCCGCGCCGCGTGCAGACGCTCACGCACCAGGTCGAGCCGTCACCGGGTGAGGCCTGGCTCGCGCGGTTCACCGACACGGTCTGGGCGGCGCGCGTGGGCGCGGCACTGCGGAGCGTGGCGCGAGTTCCTCGCACCGCCGTGGCTCGCGCACACGAGCGCGCCGACGCGCGGCGCGGCGGGAACAGGGGCGAGCAGACATCCGGATCGCACCCACTGTCCGCTCGACGCGGGCGACGCGCGCCGTGGCTCGTCGCGGCGGCTGTCGGCGGCATCGTCGTCATCGGGGGCGTGATGTGGCCGTCCGACGACACGACGCCTGCGGCATCCGCGCCGCGGGCGGAGGCGTCCGCAGCTGCGTCGGCCACGCCGCCGAACCCGACGCCGCCTCCCGACCCGACGCAGCCCACAGCGCCGGTTGACGTGGATGACGCAGATGGCGCGGACGGCGCCGGCGCGGCGGCCGGCGCGGCGATGGCCGCCCTCGCCGCGTGCGTGGCCGATGGTGCCACGACGTGCCCGGCGGTGCTGGAGGACCCGTCGGCATCCGTCCCCGCGGGCATCGTGTCGTCATCGGGCGCGGCGCCGACCGCGACGCTCGTCGACGAGTACGGCGGGGTCGCGGTCTACCGCATCGAGGCTCCCGATGAGCCGTCGCAGATCCTCGTGCTCGTCAGCGTCGACGGAAAATGGCTGGTCCGCGACGTCTATGACGTCGCGGACCAGCCATGATCACGTGGTTCAGATACCGAGGCTCGCGGTGAAGTCTGCGGCTTCGAGGCGTGCCTTGACCGCGCCGAGGAACCGTGCGGCGTCGGCACCGTCGACGATGCGGTGGTCGTACGACAGGGCGAGGTACACGTACGAGCGGATGCCGATCGCGTCCGACCCGTTCACGCTGACGACACCGGGCTCCTTGACGACGGCGCCCGTGCCCAGGATCGCCGACTGCGGCAGGAACACGACGGGCGTGTCGAACAGTGCGCCGCGCGAGCCGGTGTTGGTCACCGTGAAGGTGCCGCCCGCGAGCTCGTCCGGCTTCAGCTTGTTGTCGCGCGTACGTGCGGCGAGGTCGGCGATCTCGCGCGAGATGTCGGCGAGGTTCTTGCTACCCGCGTCGCGCAGGACGGGGGTCAGCAGGCCGCGCTCGGTGTCGACCGCGATCGACAGGTTCTCGGTGGCGGGGTAGACGATGTCGGTGCCGTCGACCGTCGCGTTGATCACCGGGAACGCCTGCAGCGCCTCGGCGGCGGCCAGCACGAAGAACGGCAGGAACGACAGCTTGCCGCCGGTCGCGGCCACGAAGTCCTTCTGCACCGACGAGCGGAACGTCGCGACGCCCGTGACGTCGACCTTCACGACCGTCGTCAGCTGCGCCGTCTGCTGCATCGAGGCGACGGCCCGCTCCGCGAGCACCTTGCGGAGGCGCGACATCGGCTGGGTCGTGCCGCGCAGCGGCGAGACCTCGAGTGCCGGTGCGGCGGTGGGGGCGGGTGCTGCCGCTGCGGCGGGTGCCGCCTTCGCGGCTTCCGCCGCCTGCAGCACATCCTCCTTGCGGATGCGCCCACCGACACCGGTGCCGGTGACCGAGGTCAGGTCGACGCCCTGCTGCTGGGCCAGGCGACGCACGAGGGGCGTGACGTAGGTGGTGACATCGTCGTCGGCGGCCGCGGGCGCTGCCGGCGCGGCGGGCGCTGCGGCAGGAGCGGGCGCTGCCGCAGCCGGGGCGGCGGCGGGGGCCGCAGCCGGGGCGGGAGCAGCAGGCGGTGCGGCCGGAGCCTCGGCAGCGGGCGGTTCGGCGGGGGCCTCGGGGGCCTCGGCGGCGGGCGCCTCGGCGGGGGCAGCGGGGGCCTCGGCGGCGGGCGCGGCGCCGGAGCCGATGCGGGCGAGGACGGCGCCGACGGCGACCGTCTCGTCCTCGGCGACCAGGACTTCCTGCAGCGTGCCGGCGACGGGAGAGGGGATCTCGGTGTCGACCTTGTCGGTCGAGATCTCGAGCAGCGGCTCGTCGACCGCGACGTCGTCGCCGACCTGCTTGAGCCAGCGGGTGACTGTTCCCTCGGTGACACTCTCACCGAGTTCGGGCAGCACGACATCCTTCGCGTCGCCGCCCGCGGTCGCGGCGGGCTGCGCGGGCTGCTCGGCGACCGGGGCCTCGGCGGGGGCGGCCTGCTCGGCGGGAGCGGCCTGCTCAGCCGGGGCGGTCTGCTCCGCCGGAGCGGCCTGCTCTGCGGCGGGAGCGTCGTCCGCAGACGCCGAGCCCGATCCGTCGCCGATGGTGGCCAGGATGGCGCCGACCTCGACGGTCTCGTCCTCCTGGACGAGGATCTCTTCGATCACGCCGCTGACCGGCGAGGGGATCTCGGTGTCGACCTTGTCGGTCGAGATCTCGAGCAGGCCCTCATCGGCCTGGATCGTGTCACCGACCTTCTTGAGCCAGCGGGTGACCGTTCCCTCGGTGACGCTCTCGCCGAGCGCGGGGAGGACCACGGATGTGCTCATGACTGTGTCTCCTTCAAAAAGTCCGATGTCGTTTCTAGCTTAGTGACCCGCGCAGTCGGCGGGTGTCAGAGGGCGTGCAGGGGCTTGCCCGCGAGCGCGAGGAACGCCTCGCCGAGGGCCTCGCTCTGCGTGGGGTGCGCGTGGACGAGCGGTGCCAGGTCGTCGGGGTGCGCCTCCCACCCGACGGCCAGCTGGCCCTCGGTGATCAGCTCGCCGACGCGGTCGCCGAGCAGGTGCACCCCGATGATCGGCCCGTCGGCCACGCGCACGACCTTCACGAGCCCGGCGGTGCCGATGATCTCGCTCTTGCCGTTGCCGGCCAGGTTGTACTCGTAGGTCACGACGCGATCACCGTGGGCGGCGCGCGCCTGCGCCTCGGTCAGCCCGACCGAGGCGAGCTCGGGGTTGCTGTAGGTGATGCGGGGGATCGTCGGCTCCGCGACGGCGATCGGTGCCAGACCGGCCATCTCCTCGGCCACGAAGATCCCCTGCTGGAAACCTCGGTGAGCGAGCTGGAGCCCCGCGACGATGTCGCCGACCGCCCAGACGTGCGGGACCGACGTCTGCAGTCGTTCGTCGACGGTCACGAAGCCCCGATCCAGGGCGACGCCCGCTTCCGCGAACCCGAGACCGTCGGTCGCCGGGCCACGCCCGACCGCGACGAGCAGATAGTCGGCATCGATCGTCGTGCCGTCTTCGAGCGACACCTGCACGCCGGCATCCGTCTCCGTCACGCCCGCGAATCGCACGCCCACCCGCGCCGCGATGCCGCGCTTGCGGAACGCGCGCTCGAGTCCCTTGCTCAGCGCGGGGTCTTCGGCGGGAGCCAGACGATCGAGCGCCTCGACGATCGTCACCTCGGTTCCGAACGACCGCCACACGCTCGCGAACTCGACTCCGATCACTCCGCCGCCGAGGATGACGACGCGCTGCGGCACCTCGGCGAGGGCCAGCGCGCCCTCGCTCGTGAGGACGCGGCCGCCGATCTCGAGACCCGGCAGGGTGCGACTGTACGAGCCCGTCGCGAGCACGACGTCGGCGCCCCGATAGAGGTCATCGCCCACCGTGACGGCCACGCCGCCGGGGTCGGACACCAGTCGTCCGGTGCCCGATACGACGGTGATGCCCCGCGTCGCGAGAAGTCCGCTGAGACCTTTGTACTTCTTCGCGACGATCCCTTCGCGGTACGCGGTGACGCCGGCGATGTCGATGCCGCCGAAGCTCGCCGTCACGCCGACGCTCGCGGCCGTGCGCACGTGGTCGGCGACTTCGGCGGCATGCAAGAGCGCCTTGGTGGGGATGCAGCCCCGATGCAGGCAGGTGCCGCCGACCTTGTCCTTCTCGATGACGACCACGGTGCGCCCGAGTTCGGCCCCGCGGATCGCCGCGGCGTACCCGCCGCTGCCGCCGCCCAGCACGACGAGGTCAGCCGTGTGCTCGGTCATCGTCCACCCTCCTGCACGAATGCGATCAGCGACCGGACGGTCGCGGCGGTCGGGCCCTTGTCGGTGGCCCCGAAGGCCGCCTTGGTCGAGCCGCTGCCGGCGATGTCCAGGTGCACCCACGGGATGCGCGGCGCGTCCGGCGCGTCGGACGTGCGTCCGATGAAGCGCTGCAGGAACAGGCCGGCGAACAGCGACCCGCCGGAAGTGTCGCCGATCTTCGCGTTCTGCAGATCGGCGATGGGCGAGTCGAGTTCGTCCTCCATGTGCGCGGGCAGCGGCAGAGGCCAGGCAGGTTCGTCGGCGCGGTCGGCCGCCGCGAGGTACGCCGCGACGGCCGAGTCGTCGCCCATGACCCCCGTGTGCCGGTGGCCCAGAGCGACGATGATCGCCCCCGTCAGGGTGGCGACATCGACGATGACGTCGGGGTCGACCCGACTGGCGGCGACGAGACCGTCCGCGAGGACGAGACGACCCTCCGCGTCGGTGTTGAGCACCTCGACGCTCGTGCCGTCGAGCGTGCGCAGGACGTCGCCGGGCCGGATCGCCCGCCCCGACGGCATGTTGTCGGCGAGGCACAGCCAGCCCGACACGCGCACCGGCAGTGCGAGCTCGGCTGCGGCACGCACGACGGCCAGCACGGTCGCCGCGCCCGCCATGTCGAACTTCATGCCGACCATCCCTGCCGGCGGTTTGAGCGAAAGTCCACCGGTGTCGAACGTGATGCCCTTGCCGACGAGCGCGATGTGACGCGTCGCGCCGGCGGGGGAGTAGCTCACCTGGACGAGCCGCGGCGGGCGGTCGGACCCCTGCCCGACGCCGAGGATCCCGCCGTAGCCCTGCGCCGACAGCTCCGTCTCATCGAGCACGGTCACCTCGACGGGCAGGTCGGCGAGCGCAGCGAGCGCCGCATCGGCGACGTCCTGCGGGCCGAGCCACTCGGCCGGAGTGTTCACGAGGTCCTTGACGAGCGCGGTCGCCGAGGCGACGGCGCGCGCCTGCGCGACCGCGTCGGGCTCGGCGGCGGTGGCCCAGTGCACGCGGACATGTGCGGCGCGCGCGGGGCCTGCGACGCTCTTGTAGTCGTCGAAGCGGTAGCCGCCGAGCAGGGCGCCTTCAGCGGCCGCTGCCCACTGGGAGGGGTCGGCAGCGGGTGCGGCGACGGCGAGACGGGCGAACCCCGTCGACGTGCGGACGGCTGCGCCGATCGCGTCGCGAATGGCGGCGGCGCCCGGCGCCCGCCCCGTGCCGACCACGATCATCGGCAACGCGGTCGCCTCGGGGGCGTAGACCCGGACGGACTGACCCGCAGTCCCGGTGAACCCGATCGCGGCGAGCGAGTCGGCGACCCCCGGCCACGAGGCGAGCACGTCGCCGACATCGTCGAGCGGGGGGAGAGCGAGGACGATCGCATCGGCGTCCGCCTGGGCGCTCGCGGATGACAGTGGTTCGGTGGACGTGGACAGCTCGGGGAACGCCATGCGCTCCATCCTAGGTTTGCCCGTCGGGCGTCGGCGGGCGCCACCGGGCGTGGCCATGCGGCTGTTCGCTGTCAGCGCGACCGCGCCCTCGCCCCGGCGGCGGATCGTACAGTGGAGACATGCCACTGACCGGTCCCCTGTACGAGCGCGTCGCCTCGGCGCCGCCGGTGCCCGCCGGGCTTCCCCTCGTCATCCTGCTGACCGGGTTCACGGATGCCGGCGGCGCGGTATCCCGCCTGGTCGACTACTTCCGCGATGACCTCGAGCCGACGCCTGTCGTCGTGTTCGCCGCCGACGTCCTGCTCGACTACCGAGCTCGGCGCCCGGCGGTGACCTTCGACGGCGATCACCTCACCGACTACCGGGCTCCGCGGCTCGAGCTCTCGCTCGGGCACGACGCGCTCGGTCAGCCGTTCGTCCTGCTCGCGGGGTACGAGCCCGACTTCGCGTGGGAGGCGTTCGCCGAGACGGTGGTGGGCCTCGCCGAGGGGCTGCAGGTGTCGACGGTCACGTGGGTGCACGCGATTCCCATGCCCGTCCCGCACACCAGACCGGTGGGCGCGACGGTCAGCGGCACGCGCGCCGAGCTGACCGAGGCCCACTCGGTGTGGAAGCCGCACACGCAAGTGCCGGCGACGATGGGTCACCTGCTCGAGGTGCGGTTCGCGCAGAGCGGCGTCGCGATCGCAGGGTTTGCGCTGCTGGTGCCGCACTATCTCGCCGACACCGATTACCCCGCGGCGGCGCTGGCGGGCCTCGACAGCATCTCGGTCGCGACGGGACTCGTCTTCGACGCCGACGCGGTGCGCGAGGAGAACCGTGAGTACGTCGCGAAGGTCGACGAGCAGGTGACTGCCAGCGACGAGCTGACGACGATGCTGCACACCCTCGAAGAGCGCTACGACTCGTACATGGCGGGGTCCACCAACGCGCAGCCCATCATCCACACGGGCGACCTGCCGAGCGCCGATGAACTCGCCGCGGAACTCGAGCGCTTCCTGGCGGACCGTGGCCCCGACGACGAGCGGCGCGGCCGTCGCTGACGGAATGAACGCGCCGCCGCACGCGTTCTAGCAGCCGAGGAGTACTCCCACGGCCATTGCGCAGGAACGCCGGCTGCGGTATGCGACAATAGGGCGTCGACCCGTTGTCTTGACGACGGCCACCCCGCAACGGAGGCCGTCGGACTTGACAAGGGTCTTACTAGTGTCCGAAACCCCGACGTGACCCGTCGGTGAAAGGCGAAACGTGACTTCTGGCACGAAGACCACCCGTACACGCACAGCAGACGACACCGACGCGACCGAGTCGGTCGCGCCCGAGAAGGAAGCAGCGACCGCCGCCGCGAAGGCCGCGCCTGCGAAGAAGGCCGCACCGGCGAAGAAGCCGGCCGCCCGCAAGCCCGCCGCGGCGAAGGCCCCGGTGAAGGCAGGGGCCGCGAAGAAGACGACGAAGGCATCCGCGGCGAAAGACGCCGACGACGAGATCGACGACGAGATCGACGACGAGGCCGAGATCGACGTCGACGCCACGGACGACGCCGACGATGTCGACGCAGCCGCTCCCGCGGCGAAGGATGCCAAGAAGGACGACGCCGACGACGACGAGGACGACGACGAGGAAGAGGGCACCACCAAGCCCGCCTTCACCGAGCCGCTGCCCACGGGCGCGATCGTCATCTCTTCGAGCGACGAAGACGACGTCCCGGTCTACTCGACGCAGATCACCGGCGCGACAGCCGACCCCGTCAAGGACTACCTGAAGCAGATCGGCAAGGTCCCGCTGCTGAATGCCGCGGAAGAGGTCGAGCTCGCGATGCGGATCGAGGCGGGCCTGTTCGCCGAAGAGAAGCTCTCGCACATGTCGGCGGCCGAGAAGTCGT
>Ga0160441_100872_pt1 | contig 14780 bp, 16 predicted proteins | sample HID1971K_E1MG_FD_108260 | JGI IMG/M metagenome (GOLD analysis project Ga0160441, IMG submission 108260) | Enriched millipede-associated microbial communities from UW Madison campus, WI, USA - HID1971K_E1 MG | ecosystem: Host-associated > Arthropoda: Insects > Digestive system > Unclassified ... | reverse complement strand
CGCAGAACCAGGGGTTCAACTCGTCGGCGCTGTCGATCTCGGATTCGATCGGCGCCGCGGCATCCATCGCCGTCATGGGCCTCACCTTCGTGGCCCTCGCCGGAACGGATGCCGGCTTCACCGCCGTCTTCCTGATCGCCGCGGCCCTCGCGATCCTGGCCGTCGTGCCGGGGATGCGGATGGGGCGCGCGGCCGAACGCCGCTAGACCTCGGCCTTGCCGACCCGCCAGTACCCCATGAAGGCGACGGCGCGGCGGTCGACGCCCATGTCGGTCACGAGGTGGCGGCGGAGCGTCTTGATCGCACCCGCCTCGCCGGCGAGCCACGCGTAGAGCGGAGCGCTCTTCAGCGCGGCACCGCCCTTCGCCGTGCGCGGCACCTCCCACAGGATGTCGCGGTCGACGTCGATCTCTTCGACGGCGGCGCCTCGCCCCGCCGGAACCAGGCGCGCGGCGGCCTGCTCGACGGCATCCACCAGGTGCGTGTGCCGCGTGCCCGGTGTGCGCGCTGCCACCCGGTACTCGAATCCGGGGTGGGCCGGCAGGTAGGCGGCATCGGCGGAGTCGGGCACCTCGAGCACGACGACGCCGCGCGCGTCACGCGGCAGCTGCTCGAGGATCACTGCGATCGCGGGGGCAGCGGTCTCGTCGCCGGCGAGCAGGATGTCGTCGGTCTGGGCGGGAGGCACGAAGTCGACCCCGTAGCTGACGCCCGTGTGCGCCGTCGTGGGCGCGAAGATCAGCACCTCGTCGCCCACCGCGGCGCGGTCGATCCAGGCCGATGCCGGTCCGAGCACGTCGTGCGAGACCATGTCGACGTCGACCTCCGCGGCATCCCGCCGTACGTACCGGGTCGTGTAGGTGCGGAACGGCGGGCGGGCCGACTCGTCCATCTCGCGCCACAGAGTCCACCAGTCGTCGCCACGCGGCATGTCGTCGATCGTCGTCGTCTCGGTCGGGAAGACGATCTTGATGCGCTGGTCGAGCCCCGGGTCGCCGTAGTCGGCGAGGTCGGGGCCGTCGAAGGTGAACCGGCGGAAGCTCGGCGTGATGTCGGTGATCGCGCTCACGCGGGCGCGGAAGAAGCGGCTGGTGGGGCGGGCGCCGGTCATCGGAGGTCTCCAGGGGGCATCGAGTGCGTCGGCAGCGTGCGGTGCCGGCCGCGGGGCAGGACGAGCGGGGTGCCCGAGACCGGGTCGGTGATGACGAGCGAATCGAGGTCGAACACCTCGCGCACGAGCTCGCTCGTCACGACGTCGGAGGGCGCGCCGCTCGCGACGACCCGACCGTTCTTCAGGGCGAACAGATGATCGGCGTAGCGCGCGGCGAGGTTGATGTCGTGCAGCACCATCACGATCGTCGTTCCGCGCGACGCGTTGAGGTCGGTCAGCAGATCGAGCACCTCGACCTGGTGCGACACGTCGAGGAAGGTCGTCGGCTCATCGAGCAGCAGGATGTCGGTCTCTTGCGCGAGGGCCATGGCGATCCAGACGCGCTGGCGCTGCCCACCCGACAGCTCGTCGACCGCGCGATCGGCCAGATCGAGCACGCCCGTGGCGCTCAGGGCCTCGGTGACGGCGCGGTCGTCGTCGGCGGTCCAGCTGCGGAACAGCTTCTGGTGCGGGTGGCGGCCCCGCCCGACGAGATCGGCGACTGCGATGCCCTCCGGGGCCACGGGCTGCTGCGGCAGCAGGCCCAGGGTGCGGGCGAGCTCTTTCGTCGGCATCTGGTCGATGCGCTCGCCGTCGAGGATCACCGCGCCTGCCTGGGTCGGGATGAGCCGCGAGATGGTCTTGAGCAGCGTCGACTTGCCGCACGCGTTGGCGCCGACGATCACGCAGATGCGCCCCGTGGGGATCTCGATGTCGACGTCGTCGACGATCGTCGTGCGTCCGTAGCCCGAGACCAGGCCTTCGGTGCGGAGGGTGTGCAGGGCGGTCATGACGATCCTCCGCGGCGGCTGGTCCGGATGAGCAGGTAGAGCAGGTACGGCGCCCCGAGGATCCCGGTGATGACGCCGACGGGGAACTTCGTGTCGAACGCGAACTGGCCGATGAGGTCGGCGCCGAGCACGAGCGCGGCGCCGGTGAGCGCCGCCGGCAGCACGACCGACGAGCCGGGCCCGACGATGCGTGCGGCGATCGGCCCGGCGAGGAACGCGACGAACGCGATCGGACCCGTCGTGGCAGTGGCGAAGCACGCGAGGGCGACGGCAGCGACGATGAGAAGCACGCGAGAGCGGTCGACGCGGACGCCGAGCGCGGTCGCCGAGGCGTCACCCAGCTCGAGGGCGTTCAGGTCGCGGCTGAGCACGAGCACGATCGGGACGAGCACGACGACCGCGAGGGCCAGCGGAGGGACGCTCTCCATCCGCGATCCGTTGAGGCTGCCCGTCATCCACCGGGCGGCGACCGTCACGTCGGAGACGTTCGCCCGCACGATGAGGAATGCCACGACGGCGTCGAGCATCGCGCCCACGCCGATGCCGATGAGGATGAGACGCCCGCCCGTCGACTCGCCGCCGCGCGCGGCGACGTAGATGACGACGGCCGTGACGATGCCCGCGACGAGCGCGAGCGCCATCGTCGCCGCGCTGCTCCAGTGCAGGATGACGAGCGACAGGATCGCGGCCGCGCTCGCACCGGAGGTGATGCCGATGACGTCGGGGCTCGCGAGCGGATTGCGCAGCATCGTCTGGAAGGTCGATCCGGCCACGCCGAACGCGATGCCGGCGAGCACGGCGGTGAGCCCGCGGGGGAGGCGGAGTGTGCCGACGGTGAATGACGCACCCGGAACCTTCTGCCCGAGGAGCACGGCGATGACATCCGAGACCGGGTAGATCGTGTTGCCGAGCATGAGCATCGCGAAGAACAGCGCGACGATCGCCACGGTCAGCATCCCCAGCGCGACCCGGCGGCGGCGTCCCCGACGCGCGCGGCCGACACGGACGACGTCGAGATCGACCGCGGTGATCGCGGTGGCGGTCATGGGGGGAGCGGACATCACAGCGCCTTCATCCGCGTGCGGCGGGCGATGACGATGAGCACGGGGGCGCCGAGGAAGGCGGTGATGATGCCGGCCTCGACCTCGCCGGGCGAACCGAGCACGCGTCCCAGGGTGTCGGCGAGCGTGAGCAGCACCGCGCCGCCGAGCGCCGACAACGGCAGCAGCCAGCGCTGGTCGGGCCCCGAGACGAGGCGGACCGCGTGCGGCACCATGAGGCCGACGAACCCGATGGGGCCGGCGATCGCGGTCACGGCTGCGCAGAGGGCGACGCCGGCGACGGCGGCGATGAGGCGCACGCGCCCGACCGGCACACCGAGGCCGACCGCGACGTCGTCACCGAGCGCAAGCGCGTTCAACGAGCTCGCGCACAGCAGCGCGACGATCGTGCCGATGACCAGAACCGGCACGATGACCGCCATCGTGTCCCACTCGGCGCGGCCGACATTGCCGACCTGCCAGTAGCGGAACTCGTCCAGGGCATCCCGGCGGGGAAGGAGGATCGCCGACACGAGGGAACTCAATGCCGCCGTCGTCGCGGCGCCGGCGAGGGCGAGCTTGATCGGCGTCGAGCCGCCGGGGCCGACCGAGCCGACGAAGTAGACGAAGAACGCCGTGACGAACGCTCCGACCAGCGCGAGGCCGAGATAGCCGAACCCGCTCGAAACGCCGAGGAACGCGATGCCGATGACGACCGCGAGCGCGGCGCCGGTGTTCACCCCGAGGATGCCCGGGTCGGCGAGGGGGTTGCGGGTGATCGCCTGCATGAGCGCGCCCGAGAGTGCGAGCGCGGCGCCGGCGAGCAGGGCGAGCGCCGTCCGCGGGATGCGGCTCTGCACGGCGAGGGCGCCGATGTCGGTGGGTGTCTCGCTGCGCAGCCACGCGCTGATGCCGTCGGCGACCTGGTCCCACGTGACGGGCCGCGAGCCGAACGACAGCGAGATCAGGATCGAGAGGAAGACGGCGATCAGAGCGACCGCGAGCACGACGCCGCGACGCCGCGCGCCCCCCGTGGGGGTCGGCGCGCGGCGTCGCGTGAGCGTCGCTGAGGTCACTGGACCTTGGCTGCCGCGGTACCGAGGTCGCCGACGTACTGGTCGAGCACCCACGGGATCGACAGAGCCGTCGGCGTGACGGCCGCGCTGTACGCATCTCCCATGCCGACCTCGACGACCGCGCCGTTCTTCACGGCGGGCAGGGTGCTCCAGAGCGGGTCGGCCTGGAGCGCTGCCAGCACGCTGCCGTCGCCGTAGGTGACGATGACGTCGATATCGGCCAGCTGGTCGGCGTTCTCGGCGCTGAACTCCTCGTAGAACGATCCGCTCGCCGCGGCATCCACCGCGACCTGCGGCATGTCGAAGCCGAGGTCTTCGAGGAAGGCCGTCCGCGAGTCGCCCTGCGTGTAGATGTACACCGTCGACAGGTCGGATTCGCTGATCGAGAAGAACGCCGCCGTCTTGCCGGCGAAGTCGGCGTCGGCCGTCGCGTCGGCGATCTGGCCTTCGATGTCGGAGACCAGCTGCTCGCCCTCCGCCTTCAGCCCGAGGCCCTCCGCGTTGATCGTGATGGTGTCGCGCCATGAGGTGAACCACGCGACCTCGGGGTAGGCGACGACGGGTGCGATCTCGCTCAGCGTCGCGTAGCTCTCGTCGTCGAGCCCCGACTGCGCCGCGAGGATGACATCCGGCTCGGTGTCGGCGATGGCTTCGAAGTCGGTGCCGTCGGAGGTCGAGAACAGGACGGGCTCGTCGCCGCCGAGCTCGTCGATGGCATCCTGCGACCACTCGTACAGGCCGGGCTCGGCGTCGTTCGTCCAGTTCCACACCTGCGTGTCGGTGCCGACGGGAACGATGCCGAGGGCGAGCGCGACGTCCTGGTTGCTCCACCCGACGGTCGCGACCCGCTCGGGCTTGCTCGTGATCGTCGTCTCGCCGAGGGCGTGGGTGATCGTGACGGGGAAGCCGTCGTCGGCCGAGCCGGAGGCGGTCGACGCGGGCGCAGCGGACGACGCGCAGCCGGTGAGGAGCAGGGCGGCGCCGGCGGCGAACGCGGCGGCGAGGCGGATGCGGGACACGGTGGATCCTCCGATTGCTGTGGGAGTCGGGTGCCGAAGTAAGGGCAGGCTTACTTTACGTGCATCGCCCTGGGCGATGCCAACTCCGCTGCAGTCGGCCTGAAGGCGCCGGGCGTGTCGGTCAGTCCTTCGCGGAGCGCTCCGCGGCGCGCACTGCAAGCCACGCCGCGGGGATCAGCAGCGCCGCGATCGCCGCCTTGACCAGGCCGCCGACGACGAACGGCCACAGCCCGAACGACAGGATCTCGGCCGCGCCGAACGACCCGCCCCCGACGACGTTGAGGATGAAGGCCATATACGGGATGCCGAACACGAACGGGATCGCGCTGGCGAGCACGAAGCCGACGAAGGCGAGCAGCGGCCGGCGGTCCCACGCCCGCTCGGCGAAGAAGCCCGCGACGAAGGCGGCGACGATGAATCCGATGATGAACCCGAAGCTGGGCTTCGCGACGATGGCGATCGTGCCGGTGAACCCGGCGAACACCGGCAGCCCCGCGAGGCCGGCGAAGAGGTAGGTGATCAGGGCCGCGGCACCGCGGCGGGCACCCAGTGCGGCGCCGACCACGACGACGCCGAGGGTCTGCCCCGTGATCGGCACGGGCCACAGCGGCACCTCGACCTGCGCGAGGGCGGCGACCAGCGCGGCGCCGGCGACGACAAGCGCCGCATCGAGCGCGAACGCGCGAGCGCGGTCGGAGGGACGGGCGACGAGGTCGGCGAGCACGGGGCGACGGGTGGCGACGGTGAGCGACATGGATTCAGCCTAGGGCGAGCGGTGCCGCTTTGTTGGACGCCGTCCAACGACATCGGGTCGATCATCGCCGCCCGACGGTACACTAGGAGGCTGGCCCGCCTCCGGGCCGCATATCCCATCCTGACGAACGGACGTCTGCTGTGCTCGCCGTGCACGATCTCGAGATCCGCGTGGGCGCGCGCACCCTCATGTCAGAGGTGTCGTTCCGCGTGTCGGACGGCGACAAGATCGGACTCGTCGGCCGCAACGGCGCCGGCAAGACGACCCTGACGAAGGTGCTCGCCGGCGATCTGATCCCCGCCGACGGCAAGGTCGACCGCTCAGGAGAGCTGGGCTACCTGCCGCAGGACCCCCGCTCGGGCGACCCCGAGATGCTGGCGCGCACGCGCATCCTCGACGCGCGCGGGCTCGGCACCCTCGCTCTGCAGATGCACGAGGCATCGCTGCAGATGGGCGATGCGGATGAGAAGGTCGCGAGCAAGGCGATGCGCCGCTACGGCAACCTCACCGAGCGCTTCGAAGCGCTCGGGGGATACGCCGCCGAGGCCGAGGCGGCGTCCATCGCGCACAACCTCTCGCTGCCCGACCGCATCCTCGATCAGCCGCTGAAGACACTGTCGGGTGGTCAGCGGCGTCGCATCGAGCTCGCGCGCATCCTGTTCTCTGACGCGCAGACGATGATCCTCGACGAGCCGACGAACCACCTCGACGCCGACAGCGTGGTCTGGCTGCGCGAGTTCCTGAAGAACTACAAGGGTGGCCTGATCGTCATCAGCCACGACGTCGAACTCGTCGGCGAGACGGTCAACCGGGTGTTCTACCTGGATGCCATGCGCCAGGTCATCGACATCTACAACATGAACTGGAAGAACTACCTGCGCCAGCGGGTCGCCGACGAGGAACGCCGCAAGAAGGAGCGCGCGAACATCGAGAAGAAGGCGACGGCACTGCAGCTGCAGGCGGCGCGGTTCGGCGCGAAGGCGTCGAAGGCCGCCGCCGCCCACCAGATGGTGGCGCGCGCGGAGAAGATGCTGTCGGGGCTCGAAGAGGTGCGCCAGGAAGACCGCGTCGCGAAGCTGCGGTTCCCCAAGCCCGCGCCCTGCGGCAAGACCCCGCTCATGGCCAAGAACCTCTCGAAGTCGTACGGATCGCTCGAGATCTTCACCGACGTCGACCTCGCGATCGACCGTGGGTCGAAGGTCGTCGTCCTGGGGCTCAACGGTGCGGGCAAGACGACCCTGCTGCGGATCCTGTCGGGCACCGACCAGCCCGACACCGGGGTCATCGAGCCGGGCCACGGGCTCAAGATCGGCTACTACGCGCAGGAGCACGAGAACCTCGACGTCGACCGCTCGGTGCTCGAGAACATGATGTCCGCCGCGCCCGACATCACCGCGACCGAGGCCCGCAAGGTGCTCGGCTCGTTCCTGTTCACCGGCGACGACGTGCTCAAGCCGGCCGGCGTGCTCTCCGGTGGCGAGAAGACGCGCCTCTCGCTCGCGACGCTCGTCGTGTCGTCGGCGAACATGCTGCTGCTCGACGAGCCGACCAACAACCTCGACCCGGCCTCGCGCGAGGAGATCCTCGGGGCGCTCGCGCACTACGAAGGCGCCGTCGTGCTGGTCTCGCACGATGAGGGCGCCGTGCACGCGCTCAACCCCGAGCGGGTGCTGATCCTGCCCGACGGCGTCGAGGACATCTGGGGTCGCGACTACATCGACCTGATCGAGCTCGCCTAGCGCGTGCCGCGGCACGGACGCGCTCAGTGCGTGAGCTCGTCCAGGAGCGCGTCCTCGTCCTGCATGTCACGGTCCTTGGGGCGCTGCTCACCGCGGCGGCGGCGCGCGGATGCCGGCGCCGGAGCCTCGGCTCCTGACCGGGCGTCGGTGACGGTCGTGGCGGCGACGGCCGCGTCTTCGGCATCCTCACGGCGCACCCGTATTTCGGTGCGGATCATGTACCAGATGAACGCGAAGCCCATCACGGCGAACAGGATCCACTGGATCGCGTACGACAGGTGGGGGCCGGGATCGTCCGACGGCGATTCGAGCGCGCGCGGCGTCGATTCGGCAGCGGGATCCTCCGAGGCCATCAATCCGTACGCCGTCGTGATCGTGGTGCCTTCACCGATCGTCTCGGCGATGAGCGGCAGGTTGATCGTCGGCACCTGGCCGTCCGGCGCCGACTGCCGGTCGGAGCGCAGCTGCTCGCCGGGCATGAGGCGCGCCACCACGGTGACCGTCCCGGCGGGCGGATCGGGCACGACGTCGGGGTCGGGCTGATCGTCGCCGGGGGGCAGCCAGCCGCGGTCGATGATGATCACGTCGCCCGACTCGGTCCGGAACGGGACGAGCACCTCGAAAGCCGCTGTGCCGCCGTGCGGACGGTTGCGCACGAGCAGGGTCTGATCGGTGAGGTAGGTGCCGGTGACGGTGACCGGATGCCATTGATCGCCGGCGTCGAACGCGCCGTCCGCTCCGATCAGCTGCGACAGCGGCGCGGGCGTCGCGTCGTAGTTCGCGGCCACGAGGGCCAGTTGGCGCTCGCGTTCGGTGTTTCGGTCGAACTGCCAGTGCGAGAGGAACGCGCAGGCGACGGCGAACGCGATCGCGACCGCGACGTAACCCGTCCACCGCAGGGCCGTGCGCCTCACGAGGCTGCTCCCGCAGGCTCGCCGAGCGCCGTTACCTCGACGGGGAAGTCGCGTGCGGCCAGGTAGTCGCGCAGGTAGTCCACGTGCTCATCGCACGCCGTCCACACCTTGCGACGGTCGGCCGTGTGGATGCGGGGGTTGCGCCAGATCACCTGCCACTGCGCCGGAGCGTGGCAGCCCGCGCGCGAGCAGACGACGACGCTCATGCGTCGCCGCCCCGGGGTGCCGGGCGCTCTTCGATGCGGATCACGCCGGTCGCCGTCGGCGTGGGCGCGTCGCCCGCGGGGTGCGGCGTGGCCCCGAGTGCGCGTTCCGGAGCGACGGCGCGGGTCGACGGCGCGGCGGCGACGTTCGCCACGACGACCGCGACGTACGGCAGGAACACGGCGCCGATGGCGAACAGCCACGTGTACCAGCCGTACGGCTGCACGAGCACCATGAGCACGAAGCACACCACCCGGATCGTCATCATCGTGAAGTACTTGGTCATCCGGACGTGCGCGTCGTCGCGCGGAGCGCGCGGAAGCGACGTCGCAGACTGGGCAGGCGAGTTCTTCACGGTCCTTTCAGCCTACGCCGCGACGCGCGGTTCGGCGGGGTCAGGAGTAGCTGGAGTAGCTGGAGGCGCTGACCGCGAACACGAACACGAAGAACGCGGCGATGAGCACGGTGAACGCCACGCCGATCCACCCGACGATGATGCCCGTGAGTGCGAGACCGCGGCCGCCGTCGCCGTTGCGGGCGATCTGACCCATCGCGACGTGGCCCAGGATGGCGCCCGCGAGCGAGCCGATGAACGGCAGGATCCACACGATTCCGAGGATCGACAGCACGAGCGACGTGATGGCGAGACCGTTGGTCTTCGGGCCGCTCACCGGAGCGCCGTACGCCCCGTAGGCGCCGTAGCCGTACGGCGCGACCGGCGGCGCGCCGGGGGACTGCTGCACCGGCGCGACCGGGTAGTGCGCGCCGTAGGCGCCACCGTTGCCCGCGCTCGGCGCACCGTAGGGCGCAGTGGGAGCGGTCGGGTACGCCGGCGGCGCGTACGGCGGCGGCACGGTCGGTGCGGGTTCGGAGTCGTAGCGCGGCGCGGCCGGAGCGACGTACGGCGCGCCGTCGTATGCCGACGGCGGCGCATACGGCGATGCGGGCGGCGTCGGCGGCGCGGGCGGGACGGATGCCGAGGCCTGGTCCTGCTGACGTGCGCTCTCGTCGGGGTCGGTCACGGGGGCTCCTCTCGCCGGGTCTCCAGCCTAGTCGTGCGGGCCTGCCCGACTAGGCTGGATCGGTCGTCGTCGAAACGGAGCATCATGTCCACCGAGAGAGTCGTCCTGGTCACCGGCGGAAACCGCGGCATCGGCCGCGCCATCGCCGAGCGGTTCGTCGCCGCGGGCTACCGGACCGCCGTCACGGCGCGCTCGGGCGAAGGGCCCGAGGGGACGCTGACCGTGCGCGCCGACGTCACCGATGCCGCCTCGCTGGATGCCGCGTTCACCGAGGTCGAACAGCAGTGGGGCCCCATCGAGATCGTCGTCGCCAACGCCGGCGTCACGAAGGACACGCTGCTGCTGCGCATGACGGAGGATGACTTCGATTCGGTCGTCGCGACCAATCTCGGTGGCGCTTTCCGCGTCGTCAAGCGTGCGTCGAAGGGCATGCTGCGGGCGAAGTGGGGTCGCGTGATCCTGATCTCGTCTGTCGTCGGCCTGTACGGCTCGGCGGGTCAGATCAACTACTCGTCGTCGAAGGCGGCGCTGGTCGGATTCGCCCGCTCTCTCACCCGTGAACTGGGCGGGCGTGGCATCACGGCGAACGTCGTCGCGCCCGGTTTCATCGAGACCGACATGACGGCGCAGCTGCCCGAAGACACGCAGGCCGAGTACAAGCGGAACATTCCTGCGGGGCGCTTCGCGACACCCGACGAGGTCGCGGGTGTCGTGACCTGGCTGGCGTCGGATGACGCGGCCTACATCTCCGGCGCCGTGATCCCCGTCGACGGTGGCCTCGGCATGGGTCACTGAGCGGACCGTCACCGAACGACTGACGCCCGTCGCGGCCCGTGGGTCGGGCGTCAGCGCACGATCGCGTCGACGAGCGCACGGCTGAGCCGATCGGGCTGCGAGAACTGCGGCCAGTGGGCCGTGTCGAGCTTCACCACCTCGGCATCCTCGATCGCACCGAACTCGTCGCCGTAGGCGCCCCACTGCGCGACGAGCTCTCGGAAGGTCGGCTCGTCGAGACCGCCCATCAGCAGCGTGACCGGCACCCGGTGACGCGCGTCGTCGGTCAGTTCGATCGCGTCGGTCGGCACGCGGGCCGGGACGCTGCGGGTGAGGGGCAGTGCCGCGGCGCGCGTCGCGTTGTCGAGATCATGGGTGTCTTCGTCGTCGAAGTGGTCCCAGCCCGGGAACGGGATCACGCCGTCGACGACCGGGAACTCGGAGATCGCGCCGCCGGGGTGTGGCGGGATCGTGTCGACGAACACAACCCGGGCGATGCGGTCGGGCCGGCGGTCGGCGGCGCCCCACGCGACGTTGCCGCCGCCCGAGTGCCCGACGAGCACGACGGGACCGTCGGCGGCGTCGATCTCGGCCACGACGGCGTCGACCCAGTCGGAGATGCCGATGCCGGCCGATTCGGAGGCGGCAGCCCCCACGCCGGGCATCGTCAGCGGCCGTGGTGCGAGCCCCGCAGCGAGGAGCGGCGGGAGCACAGGATCCCACGATGACGCGTCGAGCCAGAGGCCGGGAATGAGCAGCGTGTCCATGATCCCGACGGTACCGGGAGCTCCCGACATCCGACAGGGCGCCGCGTCAGGGCAGCAGGGGGATCAGCTGACGCAGATCGACCGGGCCGACGACGACATCGGCCAGCGCGCGCACGGCCGGCTTCGCGTTGAACGCGACACCGAGCCCCGCGACGGCCATCATCCGCAGGTCGTTCGCGCCGTCGCCGACGGCGATCGTGCGGGCCAGGTCGACGCCGTGCTCGGTCGCCCAGGCGAAGAGCGCGCGGGCCTTGCCCTCGGCATCCACGATCTCGCCGTCGACCTCGCCGGTCAGGGCGCCGTCGGCGACGGCGAGACGGTTCGCCCGCCACGTGTCGATGCCGAGCGGGGGAGCGACGACGTCGAGCACCTCGTGGAACCCGCCGGAGACGACCGCGGCGATCCCGCCGCGGGCGTGGATCTCGGCGACCAGCTCGCGCGCCCCGGGCGTCGGCTCGACGCGCGCGCGCACCCGATCGAAGGCGCTCAGCGGCACGCCGCGGAGTGCCTGCACACGCGAGCGCAGGCTCGCCGCGAAGTCGACCTCGCCGCGCATCGCGGCCTCGGTCGCGGCGGCCACCTCGGGCCCACGACCGGCCTCGTCGGCGATCAGTTCGATGACCTCGTTGCGCAGAAGCGTCGAGTCGGCGTCGAAGACGACGAGGAAGCGGGCGTCGGGCACCCGTCCAACCTAATGGGTCACGTGGAAGTTCTTGCCGACGATCGTGATGCCGCTGTCGGTCACGGTGAAGCCACGGGCGATATCGCGCGCGCGGTCGACGCCGACGGTCGCGCCGGCGTCGAGCACGACGTTCTTGTCGAGGATCGCGCGGTGCACCCGCGCGCCCGGACCGACGTTGACGTGGTCGAAGAGCACCGAATCGGTGATCGTCGATCCGCCGCCGGAGAGGGTCCACGGCCCGACGACCGACCTCTCCAGGTGCGTGCCCGAGAGCACCGAGCCGAGCGACACGATCGAATCGATCGCGTTTCCCATGCGCCCTACGCCGTCGCGCACGAACTTCGCGGGCGGCGAGTTGACCGCCTGCGAGTGGATCGGCCAGTCCATGTTGTACAGGTTGAACACCGGCAACGTGGAGATCAGGTCCATGTGCGCATCGAAGAACGAGTCGATCGTCCCCACGTCGCGCCAGTAGTCGCGATCGCGGTCGGTCGACCCCGGGACGTCGTTGCGCTTGAAGTCGTACACGGCGGCCTCACCGCGCCCCACGAAGTAGGGGATGATGTCGCCGCCCATGTCGTGGTTCGAGGCCGGGAACTCGCCGTCGGCCTCGACGGCCTCGATCAGCGCATCGGTGTCGAAGATGTAGTTGCCCATCGAAGCGAGCACCTCGTGCGGCGCGTCGGACAGGCCCGCGGGTGCCTGCGGCTTCTCGAGGAACTCGCGGATCGTGACGTTGTCGGAGGGGTCGACGTCGATGACTCCGAACTGGTTTGCGAGCTCGATCGGCTGACGGATGCCGGCGACGGTCGCCTTGGCACCCGAGGCGATGTGCGCGTCGAGCATCTGCTCGAAGTCCATCCGGTACACGTGGTCGGCGCCGATGACGACGACGATGTCGGGCTTCTCATCGTGGATCAGGTTGAGCGACTGCAGGATCGCGTCGGCCGAACCCGAGAACCAGCGCTTGCCGAGCCGCTGCTGGGCGGGAACCGAAGCGACGTACGAGTTGAGCAGTGCCGACATGCGCCACGTCTGCGAGATGTGCCGGTCGAGGCTGTGCGACTTGTACTGCGTCAGCACGACGATCTGCCGCAGCCCCGAGTTGATGAGGTTCGAGATGGCGAAGTCGATCAGGCGGTACTGCCCGCCGAACGGCACGGCGGGTTTCGCGCGATCCGCCGTGAGAGGCATGAGTCGCTTGCCCTCGCCCCCGGCGAGGATGATTCCGAAGACCTTCGGCGCTGCAGGCATGGCACCACACTATGCCCCCCATGCGCCGTTGTACTACCGTTCGTGACATGCGAGTCGACATCATCACGAAGGAGTATCCGCCCGAGATCTACGGCGGTGCCGGAGTCCACGTCACCGAGCTCGTGAAGGCCCTGCGCGGTGGTATCGACGTGCAGGTCCGCGCCTTCGGCGGCGAGCGCGACGAGCCCGACACGACGTCGTACGACGTGCCCGCCGAGCTGTCGGCGGCGAACGGTGCCGTGCAGACCCTCGGCGTCGACCTCGAGATCGTCGGCGACGTCGCCGGAGCCGACGTCGTGCACTCGCACACCTGGTACGCGAACTTCGCCGGGCACCTGGCCTCCCTCCTGCACGGGATCCCGCATGTCGTGACGGCGCACTCGCTCGAGCCGCTGCGGCCGTGGAAGGCCGAGCAGCTCGGCGGCGGCTATGCCGTGTCGAGCTACATCGAGAAGACGGCGTACGAGCACGCCGCCGCGGTGGTCGCGGTGAGCGAGGGCATGCGCCGCGACATCCTGCGCAGCTACCCGGCGCTCGATCCCGACAAGGTGCGCGTCATCTACAACGGCATCGACGTCGAGGCCTGGCGGCCGGTGACGGATGCCGAGCTGCTCGCCCGCCACGGGATCGACCCCGACCGGCCGTCGGTCGTCTTCGTCGGCCGCATCACCCGTCAGAAGGGGCTGCCGTACTTCCTGCGCGCCGCCGCGCTGCTGCCGCCCGACGTGCAGGTCGTGCTGTGCGCCGGCGCGCCGGACACACCCCAGATCATGGCCGAAGTCGAAGGCCTCGTGCGCGACCTGCAGCGCACCCGCGAGGGCGTCGTCTGGATCGACGAGTTCCTGCAGCGCGACGAGCTGTGCGCGATCCTCACCTCGGCGACGACGTTCGTCTGCCCGAGCGTGTACGAACCGCTCGGCATCGTGAACCTCGAGGCGATGGCCTGCGGGGCCGCCGTCGTCGGCACCGCCACCGGGGGCATCCCCGAGGTCGTCGTCGACGGTGTGACCGGGCGCCTCGTGCCGATCGAGCAGGTGCAGGACGGGACGGGCACCCCGATCGACCCCGACGCGTTCGTGGCCGACCTCGCCGCGACCCTCACTGAGGTCGTATCCGACCCGGAACGTGCGCGTGCATACGGCGTGGCCGGGCGTGAGCGCGCCGCGACGCAGTTCAGCTGGCAGGCGATCGCCGAGGCCACCGAGCAGCTGTATCGCGAGGTGTCGGGCGCCGAGACGCAGGGGGCCGCCCGATAAGCTGGGGGCATGGCACAGGTCCTCGAATTCGACGACGTCGTCGTCCGCCGCAATGCCCGCAACATCGTCGATCGACTCGGCTGGACCGTCGCGGACGACGAGCGCTGGGTCGTGCTCGGACCCAACGGTGCCGGCAAGACGACGATCCTGCAGCTGGCGGCGACCCTGCTGCACCCGACGTCCGGTGCCGTGACGATCCTCGACGAACGGCTGGGCCGCACGGATGTCTTCGAGCTGCGCCCCCGCATAGGCTTCGCCTCGTCGGCGATGGCCCGGCGCGTGCCGCCGGAGGAGACGGTGATCGACGTCGTGCTGACGGCGGCGTTCTCGGTGCTCGG
>Ga0160441_100862_pt1 | contig 14899 bp, 16 predicted proteins | sample HID1971K_E1MG_FD_108260 | JGI IMG/M metagenome (GOLD analysis project Ga0160441, IMG submission 108260) | Enriched millipede-associated microbial communities from UW Madison campus, WI, USA - HID1971K_E1 MG | ecosystem: Host-associated > Arthropoda: Insects > Digestive system > Unclassified ... | reverse complement strand
TCAAGGTACTGGCAACGGTAATGGTGCTGGACAAGGTCAAGGTACTGGCAACGGTAATGGTGCTGGACAAGGTCAAGGTACTGGCAACGGTAATGGTGCTGGACAAGGTCAAGGTACTGGCAATGGTAATGGTGCTGGACAAGGTCAAGGTACTGGCAATGGTAATGGTGCTGGACAAGGTCAAGGTACTGGCAATGGTAAAGGTACTGGACAAGGTCAAGGTACTGGCAATGGTAATGGCGCTGGCAAAGGTCAAGGTGCTGGACAAGGTCAAGGTACTGGCAATGGTAATGGCGCTGGACAAGGTCAAGGTACTGGCAATGGTAATGGTGCTGGACAAGGTCAAGGTACTGGCAATGGTAATGGCGCTGGTAATAGTGCTGGACAAGGAAACAGCAACGCACCGAACAGTTCTCCATCAAAATTTAAGGTGCAAGAATAAATTATTGATTCAAGTAAGAGCCTTTCCCTTTGGAAAGGCTCTTGTCTATTTACTGCGCTATTTAATTTGAAAATAAGTAATGCGAGTGACACTCCGTGTTGCTCTTTTCTCATGAAGAGAGTAGGTGCACCGAACCGTATTATAATTAAACATTAAGGCATGTTCATTTTATTAAGTGTCAGAGTAACATATCCGTCTAATCTACAATATAATGAGTCTAGAAATCTAAAGAGGTGATGCAATGGCAGTCGTAAAAGCCAGGAGTCAGGATATTAATATGTTGGCAAGATTGCTTCGAGCTGAGGCTGAGACTGAGGGAGAAATGGGTATGCTCCTTGTTGGAAATGTTGGCATTAACCGAATAAGAGCCAATTGCTCCGATTTTAAAGATATCCGGACCATTCCCCAAATGATTAACCAGCCACATGCGTTCGAAGCACTGCAACATGGTTTATACTATCAAAATGCAAGAGAGAGGGAACGCCGTTTAGCACAGCAAGTTGTGAACGGGGTGCGGAATTGGCCAGCCAAATACTCCCTCTGGTATTTCCGCCCTGGATCGTTTGAAAATCCCGGACCATGCCCGCCAACTTGGTATAATCAGCCAATTGCAGGACGATGGAAGAAGCATTGTTTTTATGAACCGACCGCCGAAGAATGTGAAAATGTATACAATACGTTTTAGTTTTATAGCAGCAAAGAACTTAAGATCTCTTAACCTGACTTATCAACGCCATATGTCGGATGACAAGACCATAATCTCATTACATGCCATGCCATGTAAATAGCGGCATCTCTAGGCATATTGGTATAACGTTATATTCGGGTTAGGGATTGGGCTTACTGAAACGATAGGCTTCTGGTGGATAATTTTAATTTCAAGTAGACATCCAGATGAGGGATGCTTAACAAGAGTTATTGTTCTCGAACCACCTTTTTATTTATGAGGGTAGTTCTTTTTTTTGAATTTTTAAAGTTAGATAGTGATAATCAACGAACTTTAGTAATTACTATTTTCCTATACATTCCATTTATCATAACTGGTGTATCTTCTTCTACTATTAAACTTTTATTGTTCTTTGTTATTATTTCTTCAAAACTTCGACCAATATCAGTTCCTAATACGCTAATAATTGGTCTTAAAAGCACCTTTAGTAATGAAAGTTTTTTATTTTTAGGAGCAAATTTATCAAAGATGATTATTTTTCCTTCATGCTTTAAAACTCTCGATATTTCAAGAAAACATTGATTAGCATCTGGTACAACTGAAAGTATTAAACTTGCTACTACATAGTCGAAGGATTCATCTTCAAAATCCATATTTTGAGCATCCATTTCTAAAAATTTTATCTTAGAATTTTTGAACTTTGTTCTTGCCTTTCCAAGCATATCTGGTGAATAATCAATTGCAGTTATTTCTAAGTCAGAATAATTGATCAGCTCTAAATCAGCACCCGTTCCCACCCCAACAAACAGAATTTTTTGTTCACTATTAAATGGTATCAACTGTAATACTTGTTTACGGGCATTTAAGAACATCCCCGAATTAAAAAACTTATCATAAATTGGAGAACCGATTTTATATATAATTTTATTCCATGAATTATTCAACCCCTGCACCTCCCAGTTTAATAATAATGATATTAATAAATACTTAGTTGCATTTTTCGCTTTAACGTTTCTTATATAATAATATTTTTCGACGTATTGTAGAAGCATGATTAGTACAAGTCTATTCATCTTTCTTATGTTAAAGTTACGAAAGCGAGGAAAGTTGTTTTGTCATTATTCGTTTGTTAATTTCAATAGAAAGTCTAGCCACTCTCCCAAAATTAGGTTATTATTGGAAAAATTACTTGTAAGGGGAGATATCGATGTCGGACATACAGGCAATTGTATTAGACTTAGACGGAACATTGCTCAGCAGTGACAAATCCATATCACCAAGAAATTATGAAGCTGTAAAAAGATGTTATAATTCTGGAATTCATATTATTATTGCCACGGCGCGACCGCCCAGAGCCGCTAATCAATTTGTAAAGAAATTTCCTTTTGTAGACTACTTCGCTTATTACAATGGTGCTCTAACAATATGCAAGTCTAAGCAAACTCAGCGACACATTAGTATCCCAAATGAGATTAGCCAACAGATTAAAGAATTCATTCAGTTACATGCTCCCCAATCGTTAATTTCATACGAGGTTAATGATTCATGGTATACGTGTACACCAGTTCCCGACTCCCAGCGTGCTCAATTCGGTCTCCGTTCGGATGATCCGAACCCCCAGGTTATGGATAACGATTTTATTAGTTCACTCTCCCCAACCAAAATATTAGTTCAAGGTTACAGCACATGGAACGATATAATAGAGCAATTCAGCGACCATTTGAACGTAATCGCAACCGATAGAGGAGTATTGGTTCAAATCATGGAAAAATCAGCATCAAAAGAAGAAGCCGTGAAATGGGTACTTAATGATATCGGGGTGAAGGTAGAAAATGTAATGGTATTCGGGGATGACTTTAACGATTTAGGACTATTTCAAATGTGCGGATTTCCGATAGCAATGGAAAATGCGATAATTGAACTAAAAAAGTGTGCAGCCCACGTAACCGATTCAAATGATAACGATGGCGTTGCTGTGACTCTTGAGAGATTAGTGGTAAATCACTTGTAATCGTCGGAAGGTTTAGCAAAATTAAGAATGGAGGGATCATTTGAAAAAAAATTTTACAACGATCCTACTTATTCTAGTTATATTTATTTTATGGACGGCACCTCAAGCTGAAGCCTTGTCCTGTGTATCGCCCCGTCCCGTTAAGGAGGAGATGGACAATAGCTTATTATAGATACGGACTATTTGGTATTTGGAAGTGTTCAGGAAGGAACGCTTCGGATGAATTTGTGTGGGAGAACGGGAGCCTGGGACAATGCGAGGGAAAAGGCCATGAAGGATTCTGGCATCAAGTCGAGTAAACCTGGATCATCTATGGAGTCGGAGCAATCAGAACAACAGATAGGGTATGCAAATCCGACGATCATAATAGTCATTACTATTGCACTACTATTACTTTTCCTAATTTTGATAAGAAGCAAACGAAAGCGGTAATGTTTAAAAACTATTTTATAAGTAGATGCCACGATAAAGTAAGATGCTATGCCGAATACAAAAAAGAGGTCGACCATCTCATTGGTCGGCCTCTAATTATTCTATTGCGCAGTCAGTATTTGTGGACCTTCAGCGGTGATGGCAATCGTATGCTCGTATTGCGCAGCGAGCTTACGGTCCAGCGTCCGGGCGGTCCAGCCGTCCGGATCGATTGTCATGTAGTAAGTACCTTCAGTAATCATCGGCTCGATCGTAAACACCATACCTTCCTTAATGCGGAGACCTTTGCCTGGCTTGCCGACATGCGCATAGTTCGGCGCCTCGTGCAGGTCCCGACCGATACCATGAGCGAGAAGGTCGCGCACGACACCGAAGCCGTTCGATTCGGCATGCCGCTGGATCGCATTCGTTACGTCGCCGATCCGATTACCGGGCTGCGCCTGCGTGATGCCTAGGTCAAGACACTCCTTCGTGACGCGCATCAGCTTCTCGGCCGTCGGCGAGATTTTCCCGACAGCATAGCTCCAGGCTGAATCGCCGAGCCAGCCATGAAGCTCCGCAACTGTGTCTATCGTCACGATATCGCCTTCCTCAAGTGGCTTATCCGTAGGGAATCCATGTGCGATCACGTCGTTTACGGAGGCACAAGTCGCATATTGATAGCCTTTGTAGCCCTTCGTATATGGCTTGGCACCATGTTTCAAAATAATTTCCTCGAATATGCGTTCAATCTCATTCGTCGTGATGCCCGGTTTGATGATCGGGGCGATCGTACGATGGCATTCAGCCACCACTTGGCATGCTTTTCGAATGTCCTCAATTTCTTGTTTGCTTTTTAAGATGACCATGTTTGTATCAAGACTCCTTCGTAATAGCTTGCATCGCGAGCTGAGCAATTCGGTCGACATCCAGTTCGGAAGTGCTCGCATAGTAGCGTAGCCCGCAACAGCCGACCAGCACGGCAAGCATATAGTCGACGCTGTCGTCTTCTCGCTGGGCAATCGATTGGAGGGGAACGTACAATCGATCCATGAATCGTCTCTTTGCGGGGTTCCGATCCTTCTCAGGCAAGCCTGCATAATGTTCCGACGCCATTTTGTAAACGAGATATGCGCGGGCATCCGACTGCCACAGCCGTAGCAGCACCTGACAATACGTCAATAGCTGCCTGTTATCTGGAGTGACACGGCTGATGTTCGCCCATTCTGTCAAGGCTTGCTCACATTGCTCGAACCCACTCTCCAGCACATCTTCTATTAATAAATGTCGGTTAGGGTAATAATGGTATACCGTGCCGTAACCGAGCGCGGCCTCGCGGGCGACGTCGCGAATATCAAAGCTGCCACCCGTGCGGAAGTAGGTTCGCGCGGCGGAGTCCAAGATTTGTTCTCTGCGTTGCGTGCGTATGAGCTCATTTTGTTCTTTGGTACGGGGAGACATAGGCGATTGAACCTCCTTTTATAGACCTGCAAATTTGTCAATATAAAGAGTGTAACGCAGGGGGCAAAGAATTGCAATTACCTATTGCTGTTCGGATTGTGACTAGGTGTTAATTGTTTAGAAGGAATTAGTAATTTTTAATAGAATAATTTGAGGATGATCAGATAATAAATTTGTTCACATAAGGAGATAAAACTATGGCAAAAAACAAATTACTAAGAATGGACAATGTTGGCATCGTTGTAGAATCCCTTGATGATACAATCTCTTTCTTCGAGGAGATTGGCTTGAAGCTCGAAGGGAGAGCTGTTGTCGAAGGTGAATGGGCTGGTCGCGTAACCGGGCTGGGTTCACAGTGTGTAGAGATTGCTGTGATGGTTACCCCAGATGGCCACAGCCGACTTGAACTTTCACGATTTCTCACTCCACCTACGATATCAGATCACCGAAAAGCTCCTGTAAATGCCCTCGGTTATCTACGCGTCATGTTCACCGTTGAAGACATTGACGAAATGGTATCCAGACTAATTAAGTATGGTGCTCAGCTCGTTGGCGAAGTGGTTCAATACGAGGACTCTTATCGGCTCTGCTACATTCGTGGCAATGAAGGACTTCTAATCGGTTTGGCGGAACAACTTAATAATTAAGTGACGTTGCCTGCACATTTCACTTTAATAATCGGCAGGTTAACTAACCCATCTCGACTCTATTCATGCTCATATTCTGATTCCGCAACTCTTTTGACTGTCTCTAAAAACTCAACAACGACCTTTTCCGTTGCAAATATCATAAATAGTTTAACAAACCATTTTAAAGCTTTATTGGTAGCTGTATAGGTAAGCACCGTTTTCTGATCATTTACTCGACGCAATTCATATCGAGCGGTAATCTCAAACATATTAGCTAATGTAAATCCAATCTTTAATTTCTTGTCGTCAGGATGATTAACATATTCCAACGTATGTACATCATATTCTTCAATCCGCTTTCCTTCTTTATATTTCTGACGATAGACACTACCCACAACTTCGTCTGTCAATTTGATTGGTTTATTCTCTACTACCTGAGGCATAATTTTTTGCATTTGTTCTATAGAACCATTTAGATACGACCAGACATATTCAATTGGCGTATTTATTTCAATCTCTCTAGTCCATTGCTTCAAGCTCGTTTCCTCCTCTTGCATCGATTACCATCATCCTATAGCTATCTTTTTCATAAGTTGTCCTGAAACATGATTGTTCGTTAACTATTCATCTTCCTTAATAAAGCTCTCGATAACTGGTTGATATCGGTATTTTTCTAGATCAATTGACCCTTTTCCATCTATTATAACGCCTTCATCACTTAGATAAACCTGCTGCTGAAATCGAGACTCATCATCCTTGATTGCAATTTCACCTTTAGCATTAACGACTCTATGCCAAGGCAATTCATATCGTGTACTCATTGAATGTAGAATTCTTACTACTTGTCTAGCCCCTCTTGGACTACCAGCAAGTTCCGCTATTTGGCCATAGGTCATTACATAACCTGCTGGAATGCTTTTTATGATCTCAATTACTCTGCTAGTAAATGGTTTCATTAATGAGATCACCTCCATTTTATATATTAAATACGTAATCATTAAATACTTAATATGAGTATATCACTATCATTCGACATTAGAAGCATGACTTACTTCGTGTGACGAAAATCGTTCACTTTTCATCACATATTTTGTGAAATCCTAACACCAATATATTGATTGCCCAAGTTAAATTGGTTAATATTAACACAACACTATATTGTATATTTCATCCCCATCAATCAATACTTTTCATAAACAGTTCAATGCTTTGAAATGAATAAAAAATTCATAGAACGAGATAGGAGTTTATTATGTTCAATTACTATAAGAAGCAAGATCAATTTGAAACTTATGTTCTAGAAAACAAAGCAAACTATACTTACATTGAAGTTGTTCCTGAAAGAGGTTCTATTATTAGTAAATATGTACATCATAATCAAGCAATATTTTATTTAGAGCAAGAAACGCTAGACGATCAATTACAAAATGTACGTGGTGGAAATCCAATATTGTTTCCTATAAGTAGTTACTTAGTTAATGAGACCTATCATTATAATGATACTGCTTATCAGCTAAAGCAGCATGGTTTTGCTCGTAATCTTGCGGGTAACGTCATTGATATCCATGCTGATGAGCATAGTGCTTCGATCACACTTGAGATGGTTCATAATGATGAAACTTATGTCAGATACCCATTTCACTTTAGTCTAATTATGCGATACACACTATCAAACGATGGATTAAATATTCAAGCTACCGTTCACAATCATGATGCTAAAGTGATGCCTTTCTATCTGGGTCATCATCCATACTTCTTTGTCCAAGACAAAGACAACCTAGAGTTAAACATTCCATCTACTCATGTCGATGAATTGACGCCAAATAGTTTTGCTCAAAATAAATTTAACTTTAATCAATTAGAATCTAATACGATTCATTATGAATTGCAATCTAATGTATGTGAGATGATTGATCATTCTAGACAACTTAAAGTCTCGGTAACTTCAGATGATGTCTATCAGTATGTTGTACTGTGGGCAATGGAAGGAAAACCGTTTGTTTGTATTGAACCTTGGATGGCTCCTGTCGATGGGATGAATGTTGAGAAAGGTATCCAATACCTTGAAGCTAATCAATCTCATACGTCCACCATTCACATAAAAGCGGAAACAAATATTCAGTAATCTAGATATTTTGAATACGTCTAATTATTGAACATTTCTCAGAAAACTATTTCTTATCTATAAGTGTGATATATTGGTAATTGAAACTATACATTGGGGTGAAGCAATGAGATCTCTTATTACTAAGGTTAGCATCTTATTAACGCTAGTTATTATTGTAACGGCTTGTAGTTCACAAAATGGGGCAAACCATCAAGAACATACTAATGGAAATACCCACGAAGAAACGACTCCTCATGAACATGTAAGTGGAGATATACAAGAAGAAACAGCTTCAGCAAATATATTACCTGCATTTTTGGAGGGACAAGACGAAAAGATTCGATTAGTTTATGAGGCTGCTGGAATGGCAACTGAAATTCTAAAGTGGATGCCATGTTATTGCGGTTGTGGTGAAAGCGTAGGACATAAAAGTAATCTGAACTGCTTTATTAAGGAAGTTAAGGCAGATGGAACTGTTGTATGGGATGACCATGGAACGCGTTGTGGCGTATGCTTACAAATCGCGGCAAATTCTATAAGTATGACACAAGAAGGTAAATCACTGAAAGAAATTAGAACAATTATTGATGAGACATATGCAGATGGATATGCAGAACCTACAAAAACTGATTTTCCAGCATAATAGTTAGAATAAATATTGGTACAAACCTCCCTTTCTAGGATGAAAGGGGGGCCTTTTTTTATTTACAGGTACTTTTTAGTGCCTTTATCACTTAAAAGTACGTACTATTCATTTACGCTTCGAGGCATCATAATAACATCTACTGGCCGGTAATACATTATGAAAGAAGCATTCACATGACACTAGATAAAAAAAGAAGCACATTAGCACTGCTTGCGTTAGCGATAAGTTCATTTGCAATAGGAACAACAGAGTTTATCAGCGTGGGGCTACTGCCTCTTATTTCTGAAGACTTAAATATATCTGTTACAACATCTGCTTTAACCGTTACTTTATATGCTCTTGGCGTAACTTTTGGAGCTCCAATATTAACATCTATAACATCAAATATTCCAAGGAAAACATTATTGTTCTGGATTATGATTGTGTTTATTGTAGGTAATAGTCTAGCTGCCTCTGCAACTGGAATCGGTATGTTACTAGTTGCTCGAATTGTTTCTGCGTTCGCTCACGGTGTATTTATGTCAATCGGCTCAACGATAGCTGCTGATCTCGTACCCGAAAACCGAAGAGCTACTGCGATTGCCATTATGTTCTCGGGTCTTACTGTAGCTACCGTAACTGGAGTTCCACTAGGTACTTGGATCGGTCAACATATGGGATGGCGAGCAGCCTTTATCGGAATTGTTATCATAGGCATCATAGCTTTCATCGCCAATATGATCTTGATTCCTTCTAATTTACGCAAAGGAATTCGAACATCGCTCCATAATCAAATAAAGCTAATAACCAATGGACGTTTACTACTTGCATTCGCTATTACTGCGATTGGATATGGGGGAACTTTTGTCGTCTTTACCTATTTATCTCCGTTACTGCAAGACATCACTGGATTTAGTGAAAGTACAGTGACTATCATTCTACTTGTGTACGGTATTGCCATTGCTATCGGCAATGTCATTGGCGGGAAAGCAGCTAACAGTAAGCCTGTATCTGCACTGTTCTATATGTTCATTCTACAATTCATAGTACTGATCGTTCTAACCTTCACGATTCCGTTCAAAGTTGCTGGATTGATTACTATCTTCTTTATGGGATTGTTAGCTTTTATGAACGTACCAGGATTACAAGTATATGTCGTAATGCTAGCAGAACGTTATACACCGAAGGCGGTAGACGTAGCTTCTGCTGTTAACATTGCCGCATTCAATGCTGGTATCGCGATTGGAGCGTATTTAGGAGGAGTAGTAACTGACTCGATTGGTATTATTCATACACCATGGGTAGGAGCAATTATGGTTCTTGGAGCGATAATATTAACTGGATGGGCACGTACACTAGAGAATAAAGACGAAGCATCCAGTAATAGCTCACCTACATTATAACTGTATTGATCTACTGGAAAGACAGCTGGCTTTGAATAGAAATATTACTAATAACGAGTGATATTAAATGACCTTACATCTCCCTATATCCTACGTATTTAGCTATAAAAATTTTAGGTTTAAACATAATGAGATTTGCTTATTTACTATGAAATAATAGATAATATTAATGCATAGACTTTATTCGACGAATTACGACATTATGCGAGGATATTGATTCATTAATTTATACCGATTGATTTGCTCTAACCATTTTACTACAAAGGGGTGAGTACCACATGAAGAAATGGTTTAAAAAACTAAACCATCATAGATCTATTTCAAGCGGAATTCATCAAGTTCATGTAACAGATGCTTCAATTGAAGTGAATAGTGATCAACTAACAACGCAATTGAAGATGATTGATCTATCCGAAGATGATATTCGAATTGTTCAAACTATTCAACCATTGATTATTGAACACATAGATGAAATCATTGATACATTTTACGCAACAATTATTGAAGTAACAACGCTTAAAGAAATCATTACAGAGCATAGTACAATTGCAAGACTCAAAAGCACCTTGAAGCAGCATATCATTGAACTATTCAGTGGACAAATCAACAGTGAGTATATTCAGAAGAGACTACGCATTGCAGAGGTTCATCAGCATATTGGGCTAGAACCGAAATGGTATATCGGAAGCTTTCAAAATCTGCAAAATATCTTTATTAATATTATTCATCGCTATGCACAAGATAGCCAAGCGAGCTTGACATATGTGAAGGCGATTTCCAAGTTGCTTAACTTCGAACAACAGCTCGTCATTGAAGCATACGACAAGAAAAATAACGAACAAAAAGAACGATACAACAATGAAGTTCGTGAAGAAGTAAAACATAAAATTGGCCTCGTAAGTCAAGAGCTAGCCGTTCTTACAGAACAGACAAGCAATTCAACCGAACACCTTATTATTAGTAGCAGTCAAGTCAATGAATCCTTCCTTCATAGCGCAAATATGGCTCAGAACTCACGCTTACTTGCTCTTGCTGGTTCGCAAAAAATTAATGAGCTTGAACGTAGAATTACGGCTATTCATGAACGTTCCTTACAGATGGAAAATTCTGTGGCGCAACTTACCCTTTCTTCTGAGCAAATTAAAACTATTGTACATATTGTACAGGACCTATCTAGTCAATCTAAGTTACTCTCACTTAATGCTGGTATTGAAGCTGCAAGAGCTGGTCAGCATGGTGCTGGATTTGGCGTTGTAGCAAAAGAGATGAAGAAACTTTCTGAGGATACTAGAGAGGCTGTAAAACAAATAAGTGAATTCATACATCTGGCTAGCACGCATACGCAGGATGTTGTACACTCAATCCAAGAAGTTAAGCACGACGTGGAGTTGGGGCAACTAGAGTCAACGCAGACAAGCGAGACGTTTAATCAAATTCTGAATTCCCTTGAAAGTAGCTCCGATGAACTCAACAAGGTAGAGTCGGAACTGGAAGCTTTAGTCAGAATTATCGAGGAAGTCAGCTCAGCTTCAGTTAAAGTAGCTAGCTCTGCTGAAGATTTAAATACGGTAACTCAGAACTTCTAAAAGTGATGCTCTCAATATATAACTTAAATCTTTATACAATCTGTTGCGTACTTCTTTATAGAAGCAACCCCCATACACTTCACAAAATGTATGGGGTTATTTACTACTATAATAGATCTTCTGATATATCCTGAACTCCACTCAATTGTTGCTTCAAAAGATCTAATTGCTCTTTATTTTGCTGGACGATGTCCATATGCTCATTATATTGCTCTGCGTTACCAAGTGCATTTTCTGCATGAGATATTGCATTGTAAGCCTGCTCAACAACTTGCTCATCTGGGCGTGACATTGCTTGCTTCACCGCATGATTTACCTTTTGAACAGAATTGCTTAACAAAGTGCTTGGATGATCCTGTTTCCAACTTGTTTCTGAGTGCTTAGCCAAGTTTCTTCTTCCTCTCCTGCTAATTAGTTAATGTTATTTCACTATAGTTTTGTAACATCCCCCTGAAAATATTCATGGATCCAAGCTAACGAATTAGTATTACAATTTCCGGAAATGAAACTGTGGAAATAAACTTTTTTATGTATGAGAACAAAAAAACACGCAAGTTAGCGTGTTTAATCAAAATCTGTGTAGAACGTTGTGTATAATCATTAACGCGGTATCAATGCGAAGCTACTCAGAACTACTCTCTTTTCGCTATTTGTTCTTGTGCAAGACGGATCATCTCTCGAATCATGGAGCCGCCAATTTTTCCACCGACCTGACCAACTTGTTCTGTAGTAAGATTACTATTTTCACCAGGATGAAGTGGAACACCAAGTTCCTTGGCTACTTCGTACTTCACATCTTCTGGTCGATTAGAATCAACAGTATAGCCTTCTTTCCTCATTACTTCTGCCTTGAATGTCTGCATAACTTTTTCTACCTCTGGTACTGCATATCTTCGTCTTCTTGCCATTATGTTCAACTCCCTTCATATGTTTCTCCATAAGATGCCCAAACGATATTTTTCATAATCATCGTATATGGATTTAGTTGAATGAGATTACAAAATGGCCTCAACATCTTCATTTACAAGAAAAAGGCATCCTGTCAGATGCCCTTAAATAACATTATTTTATTGTAATCTTCTTACCCGTATACTTTTCTAAGGGCTTGTAAGCATTCGTTAATTGACCGATACGAACTAGTAGTCCGAATAAGCTACGCTGTAACCATAAAGGTTTATCTGCTACTAAAGTATTTTGTAAAACTAACATAAGTGCTGTATGAAAAATATTGCTTGGAACACCGTTCTTATCCGTCAACCCATCTTCCATTAATCCATAATGAATACGTACAGATTCCTCGAATTGTTGTGGCGGTGTCAATTTCACTTGAAATACAACGGGCTCATCATGTCCATTACGGAAAGTGTGTGCCACCCCTATTGGTGCTGTCAACGTTTGACCTATTTCTAGAACTTGTTCTACTTTATTAATATTGACCGTCAATTTCCCCTGTTTCACATCAAACTTTTCAACAAAGCGATCATGACAATGTAATGGCGGACCATCACCAAGTGAAGGTAAAGATACTTCTATCAATAGATATTCCCCATTTGTTTCAGCTGAGGTTTCTAGAAAAGTGATCGACTCTCCAGTAATTTTATGCTGTACTTTGCGTGCTAATAAAGACATCAATGATCCTCCAACTCTTTCTCCATGCATATTGTAGAATAATTTTATCATCTTATGTACAAGTATTAATGTAATCTCCGTTACGATTATTATAAATATATAGATGATTAATGATTATCTTATCTGGAAATAAATAGTAGTAGAAACTTACGATACGAGATATTTCATGAACGTTAGGAGCCGTAAATATGACTACTTCCAAAACAGACCATTCTCATAAGAATCACATTGCAGATTATTCGCACATAGCCTCACAAACTGTAAATGCGATTGAAAATATCTCGGGTGTGCATTGCGGATATCGACGTGCACATGCCAAAGGTATCTGCTGTCAGGCAGTCTTCCGTCCGAGTGGTCTTGCTGCGCCGTTTACTACTGCACCTCATCTGCAAGAGCAAGAAGTAAGCGCGGTTGTCCGTTTTTCCGGTAGCTCTACAAATCCAGCAGTATCTGACTTCATGTCTCCTGCCAAAGGAATAGCCGTTCAATTCAAACTCCCAGATGGAAGTATTACGAATCTTGTCGGTGCCACTATACCGGTATTTTTTGCACGTACACCAGAGTCATTTCTAGACATGATTCAAGCTGTCCATCGGGCACAAGAAGGTACGCTAGGACCAATTGATCTTATTCAAGAGATCACATCACATTTCTCTGAAAGTAAAGAAAGCTTACTAGCTGTCAAAAAGCTAATGCCACCTACTAGCTATGCTGAATGCCACTATTACTGCATTCATGCGTACTTCTTTATCGATCACAAAGGAAATAAGTATCCTGTGAAATTCGAATGGATTCCAGCTCATGGTGTACATACATTGTCTATAATAGATGCCGCACAACAACCGAAGGATTATTTAGAAGAGAAACTTAGCCAGAGGTTGAAAGTTGAACCTGTAGTTTTTCACCTTCATGCGATTTTAGGTGAGACAGGTGATCCAACGGATGATCCTACTACCGCTTGGCCAGAAGACCGCCGACGAATTGATCTTGGTCAACTCTACATATCTGATATTATCAAGGAGCCAGTCGATCTGCTTATGGATCCTGCCATTATTTCAGAGGGTATGGCTTTGTCTGATGATCCTATTCTGAACTTCCGTCATGATACCTATGCTGTTTCTCATGAAAGACGCCGGCAAGAACGTCGATCGGAATAATAAACTGCGGCTCGTTTCAATTCATAAACAAATAACAAAAGGGTACCTATACGGGTACCCTTTAAATATCTCTAAACTCAATGACAGAGACTTATTAAGATGGAGTATAAGATAGACTAGCGCTAAACGAAAGTTGTGTAATATCTGCCGCAGAAGGATCAGTTGACGCAAATGTTCGTATACGAATACCAATGCGATCACCAGCAGCTACGACTAATGATCCAGCAACATTTATGTTCGTTGCCGTACGGAAAGTACCTGCAGTAATGACGTTATTAGGAAACCCAAATCTAATGGAGCTCGTCAATGGAGTTGTTACGTAAGATGAACTGAGATGATCAATCCCATTATTAGGAACTGAAGGTGCGAGGAACACTGTAAAATCATATTGAAGACCTAGCGTATTTATAGAAACAACAGAAGCTACTAATAAATCAGCGCTTATTTGTAAATTTTGAATAGTACCCGCATAGGGAATTGGGAAAGCAAAACCACCTGCTTCTGGTGGGCTAGTTGATTCTCCAGAACCATCGATAACTTCAACAGTGTGATTACCAAACCCCATTAAAATTGGAGCAGCTGAGACTACTGTAGCACCACTGAGAATTACTCCTGTAGAAAAAGGAATTAACCCTCCTGAACCTGTTGCTCCTGTTACTCCTGCTGGGCCTTGTAATCCTGTTGCTCCTGCTGGGCCTTGAATTCCCGTTGCTCCTGCTGGGCCTTGAATTCCCGTTGCTCCTGCTGGGCCTTGAATTCCCGTTGCTCCTG
>Ga0160441_100861_pt1 | contig 14918 bp, 13 predicted proteins | sample HID1971K_E1MG_FD_108260 | JGI IMG/M metagenome (GOLD analysis project Ga0160441, IMG submission 108260) | Enriched millipede-associated microbial communities from UW Madison campus, WI, USA - HID1971K_E1 MG | ecosystem: Host-associated > Arthropoda: Insects > Digestive system > Unclassified ... | reverse complement strand
TAGTGCAGCGGGCGTGACCCTGCTCAAGTGACATCGCGGTCCGCCCGCTGCACTACCGTCGACTCGTGACCGATACCCCGCCCGCGCGCGCCGCGCACGAGCCCAGCGCGCTGGAGCTCGAGCGCCGCGCGTACCGGCGTCGCCGGTCGCGGCAGTCGGTGCTCGTCGCGATCGCGTCGTCGCTCGCTCTCGCGATCATCGTCTGGGCGACCGTGATCAACACTCCCGGCTGGGCGGTGGTGCAGGAGACGTTCTTCAATCCCGAGATCGCGCTCACGGCACTGCCTCGCGTGTGGGACGGGTTCCTCCTCAACCTGCAGGTCCTCGGCCTCTCGATCGTCACCGTCGGCGTGTTCGCGCTGCTGCTCGCGACGCTCCGCACGCTGCGCGGCCCGGTGTTCTTCCCGGTGCGCGTGGTCGTCGCCGCCTACACCGACATCTTCCGCGGGCTCCCGTTCATCATCGTCCTGTTCCTGTTCGGCTTCGGCCTGCCGACGCTCACGAACACCCGGATCCCACCGATCGTGCTGGGGACGCTCTGCGTCACGCTCACATACTCGGCCTACGTCGCCGAGGTGATCCGCGCCGGCATCGAGGCCGTCCACCCCTCGCAGCGGCTCGCCGCACGCGCCCTCGGCCTCGGCTACGTGCAGACGCTGCGCCGCGTGGTCCTCCCCCAGGCCCTGCGCAAGATGACGCCGCCGCTCATGAACGACTTCGTCTCGATGCAGAAGGACGTCGGCCTCATCTCGATCCTCGGCGCGGTCGACGCCGTGCGTGCGGCGCAGACGGTGACCGCGCAGACGTACAACTTCACGCCGTACGTCGTCGCCGGCATCCTCTTCATCCTCCTCGCGATCCCGACGATCCGGCTCACCGACTGGTACACGGCACGACTGCGCGACCGCGAGCAGGCGGGGTCGCTCGTATGAGCGCGGTGCTGCGGGCCACCGGTATCGTCAAGTCGTTCGGCGAGCGCGAGGTGCTGCGCGGCGTCGATGTCACGCTCGCGCGACACGAGGTCGTCGCGCTCATCGGCGCGAGCGGATCGGGCAAGTCGACGCTGCTGCGCTGTCTGGGTCTGCTCGAGCCGATCGACGACGGCCAGATCTTCCTCGACGACCAGGACATCTCCGACCCTCGCGTGGACGCCAACCGCGTCCGGGCGCGGCTCGGAGCGGTGTTCCAGAGCTACAACCTGTTCCCCCACCTGTCGGTGCTCGCCAACGTGACGCTCGCGTCGAGGGTCGTCCATCGGATGCCGCGGCGCGCGGCCGAGGCGCGCGCCCTCAGCCTGCTCGACCGCATCGGGCTCGCCGACCTCGCCCGCGAGCACCCCGATCGCCTGTCCGGCGGCCAGCAGCAGCGTGCAGCCATCGTGCGCGCGATCGCGACCGACCCCGAGGTGCTGCTCCTCGACGAGATCACGTCGGCGCTCGACCCCGAGCTCGTCGGCGAGGTGCTCGAGCTCGTGCGCCAGCTCGCCGCCGACGGAGCGACGATCCTGATGGCGACCCATGAGATGTCCTTCGCGCGGGACGTCGCACACCGGGTCGTGTTCCTCGACGCGGGCACGATCGTCGAGCAGGGCCCGCCGTCCGAGGTGCTCGTCGCTCCGCGCGAGCCCCGCACCCGAGAGTTCCTGACCCGCTTCACGACGTAGCCGACACCTGGAACGCGACTTCGCCGAGATGCTCGCCGCCCGGATGCCGCCACCGCCCCCGCTCGTCCCCGCGAGGCCGTCGCAGCCTGAGCGGCCCGCCGTTCCGTTGGCCCGATCTGCGGCATCCACCCCGCCCAAGCAACCATTCGCGCCAACCGAACCAGCGCCCGCGCGACGCAGCCCCTGCACTCGTGGACCGCACGCGGAACGCGCGCCGGGATCGTGCGCGCTCGACGAGGGCGCACGATCCCGACGCGCGTTCGGGGTGGAGCGTCAGCCGGCGACGAGCTCGGCGGCCTCGACGACGTTCGTCATGAGCAGCGCGACCGTCATCGGGCCGACGCCGCCGGGGTTCGGCGACACGTAGCCGGCGACCTCGGAGACGTCCGGGGCGACGTCGCCGAAGACGCGGGACTTGCCGGTCTCGGGGTCGGTCTCGCGCGTCACGCCCACGTCGAGCACGGCGGCGCCGGGCTTGACGTCCTCGGCGCGCACGATGTGCTTCACCCCGGCGGCCGCCACGATCACGTCGGCCTGGCGCAGGTACGACGGCAGGTCGACGGTACCGGTGTGGGTGAGGGTCACGGTCGCGTTGATCTCGCGACGGGTCAGCAGCAGCCCGATCGAGCGACCGATGGTGACGCCGCGACCGACGACCACCACGTGCTTGCCCTTGAGGTCGTAGTCGTTGCGCAGCAGCAGCTCGATCACACCGCGCGGCGTGCACGGCAGCGGCGTCGTGATGGGCGCGTTGACGTTCAGCACAAGCCGGCCCAGGTTGGTCGGGTGCAGGCCGTCGGCGTCCTTCGCGGGATCGATGCGCTCCAGGATCGCGTCGGTGTCGAGGTGCTTGGGCAGCGGCAGCTGCACGATGTACCCGTGGCACGCGGGGTCGGCGTTGAGACGGTCGATGACGGCCTCGACCTCGTCCTGCGTGGCCTCGGCGGGCAGCTCGACCTGGATCGAGTTCATGCCGATCGCCTCGGACTCACGGTGCTTCATGCCGACGTACAGCTGCGATCCCGGGTCTGCGCCGACGAGCACCGTGGCGATGCCCGGCGTGATGCCGCGTGCCTTCAGCGCCGCGACGCGTTCGCGCAGCTCGTCCTTGATCGCGGCGGACGCCGCGCGCCCGTCGAGCTTGTGTGCGGTCATGTCTTCCTCCATTGAGCCGAGACACCGCATCCGGTTCCAGACACCATGCGCGCGATGGTGCCTCGTCCCCCGATGTGGTGGTTCGACGATGCTTCGGGTGTGACGCCTCGGTCGAGTGGATGCCGCAAGCTGCGGCATCCACTCGGTCGGGGATCTTGGGACTACTGCTGCAGCCCGGGGTAGAGCGGGAACGCGGCCGTGAGGGCGGACACGCGCAGGCGCAGCGCCTCGACGTCGGCGCCCGGCTGCAGCGCGAGCGCGATGACGTCGGCGACCTCGGTGAACTCGGCGTCGCCGAAGCCGCGGGTGGCCAGCGCCGGCGTGCCGATGCGCAGACCCGACGTGACCATCGGCGGACGGGGGTCGTTGGGCACCGCGTTGCGGTTCACGGTGATGTGGATCTCGTGGAGGAGGTCCTCGGCCTGCTTGCCGTCGATCTCGGCGTTGCGCAGGTCGACCAGGACGAGGTGCACGTCGGTGCCGCCGGAGCGCACCGAGATGCCGGCATCCTTCACGTCCTGCTGCGACAGCCGCTCGGCGATGATGTGGGCGCCGCGCAGCACGCGCTCCTGACGCTCCGTGAACTCGGGCGTCGCGGCGAGCTTGAACGCGGTCGCCTTGGCGGCGATCACGTGCATGAGGGGACCGCCCTGCTGGCCCGGGAAGACCGCCGTGTTGATCTTCTTGGCGAGGTCGGCGTCGTTGGTGAGGATGAAGCCGGAGCGGGGGCCGCCGATGGTCTTGTGCACGGTCGACGAGACGACGTGCGCGTGCGGCACGGGGCTCGGGTGCAGGCCCGCGGCGACGAGGCCGGCGAAGTGCGCCATGTCGACCCACAGGATCGCGCCGACCTCGTCGGCGATGGCGCGGAAGGCGGCGAAGTCGAGCTGACGCGGGTAGGCCGACCAGCCGGCGATGATGACCTTGGGCTGGTGCTCGATCGCGAGGCGACGGACCTCGTCCATGTCGATGACGCTGGTCTCGGGGTCGACGCCGTACGCGACGATGTTGTAGAGACGGCCCGAGAAGTTGATCTTCATGCCGTGCGTGAGGTGGCCGCCCTGGTCGAGAGACAGGCCGAGCAGCGTGTCACCGGGGCGGGCGATCGCGTGCAGCACGGCGGCGTTGGCGGTGGCGCCGGAGTGGGGCTGGACGTTGGCGAACTCTGCGCCGAACAGCGCCTTCGCGCGCTCGATGGCGAGCTCTTCGGCGACGTCGACCTCTTCGCAGCCGCCGTAATAGCGGCGGCCGGGGTAGCCCTCGGCGTACTTGTTGGTCAGCACCGAGCCCTGCGACTGCAGTACCGACACCGGCACGAAGTTCTCGGAGGCGATCATCTCGAGGTAGCCGCGCTGACGCTCGAGCTCGCGCTCGAGCACCTGGGCGATCTCGGGATCGACCTCGGAGAGGGGGGCGTTGAAGAACTGATCGGTCATGCGATCTCCTGACTCACGGCTTGCTTCGTTATCCCCTGATGGGGTCCACATCGGCCCAGGCGTGCGGTCGAATGCCGTAGTCGGTCGCTCCCCGGTGGTGTCCCACCTCAACGCCAGTCGCGACCTTCAGAGCATAACGGAACTCGAGCCGCTAGGCTGGACCCCGCCCTTTTTGTTAGGACTCTTTACATGTCGCGTCGACGAGGACGGGCCGCCACGGCAGCCGTTCTTGCCGCCGTGCTCTTGGCCGGCTGCGCGCCGGTCGCACAGAATGGAGACATCGTGTCGCTTCCCGCCGTCGTCCCCGCGCCTGCCTCGATCGAGGCCGGCACAGGAGCGCCGTTCCGACTCACGTCCGCCACGTCCGTGTCGGGAGAGGTGGATGCCGCCACCGCCCTCACGGCGATCGTCACGGCCCGCACCGGCCTGACGCTCGCCACCGCCGAGGGTGCTGCCGGCATCGAGCTGCGCATCGCCGCTTCGACAGGCTCAGGGACCGGGACCGCGGGCTCAGGGACCGGGACCGCCGGCTCAGACGCAGGCGGGGCGCCGGAGTCGTACCGGATCACCGTGGATGAGGCATCCATTCTCGTCACGGGCGCGGACGCCGCGGGACTCTTCTACGGCGTGCAGACGCTCGGGCAGCTCCTGGCCCGCGACGGCGAGGACTGGATCGTCCCGGCGGTCACGATCGAGGACGCCCCGCGATTCGCCTATCGCGGCGTGATGCTCGACGTCGCGCGCCACTTCCACGGCGTCGACACCGTCAAGGGGTACATCGACCGCGCCTCGTCGCTCAAGTTCAACGCGCTGCACCTGCACCTCACCGACGACCAGGGGTGGCGCATCCAGCTCGACTCGCGCCCCGAGCTCACCGAGAAGGCGTCGGCCAGCGCGATCGGCGGCGACATCACCGAAGGCGCGGAGCGCAGCGGCGGCTTCTACACGAAGGACGACTACCGCGCGATCGTCGAGTACGCGGCATCCCATCACATGATCGTGGTCCCCGAGATCGACATGCCCGGCCACACCCACGCGGTCGGCCTGGCATACCCCGAGCTCGCCGAGGACCCCGTCATCTCGGACCACATGCGCCAGATCGTCGACGAGTACGGCGGCGCGCTGCCCGAGCCCGGCGTGCCGTTCCAGTCCCTCGCGGTCGGGTTCTCGTCGCTGAAGATCCACGACGAGGCGACGTACGACTTCGTGGCGGACGTGTTCGGCGAGCTCGCGGCCATGACGCCCGGGCCGTACCTGCACTTCGGCGGCGACGAGTCGCTTGCGACGACCGACGAGGACTTCGCGTACTTCGTCACGCGCGTGAGCGCGATCGTCGCCGATCTCGGCAAGACGCCGATGGCCTGGCACGAGGCCGGCTCGGCGAAGGACGTCGCCGACACCACGATCGGCCAGTACTGGGGCTACGTCACGCCGCTGGACGGCTTCGCGCAGAAGGCGCAGACGTTCGTCGACAACGGCGCCGGCGTCATCCTGTCGCCGGCCGACGCGATCTACCTCGACATGAAGTATCCCGCCTCGACCACAGACGTGGCCGTGCCGGAGCTCGGCCTCACGTGGGCGAACGGCCCGACGAGCGTCGAGCACGCGTACTCGTGGGAGCCCGCCGACGTCCTCCCCGGCGTGGACGACGAGAGCATCCTGGGCGTCGAGGCGCCGCTGTGGACCGAGACGATCCGCACCGCCGCCGACATCGACACGATGGCCTTCCCGCGCGCCGCGGCGGCCGCCGAGGCCGGCTGGTCGCCCCGCACCGGCCGGAGCGACCTGCGCACGTGGGAGTCGTTCCGCACCCGTGTGGGCGCGCTCGGCCCGCTGTGGACCAGCATGGGCATCGGCTTCCACCCGTCCGAAGAGATCCCCTGGGTCACCGAGTGATCCGCCCGTCCGCGTAGTCCGGAGCACCGCATGAGCACTCTCGTCCACTCCGTCCGCCTGTTCGGCTCGGCAACAGTCGACAGCGACGCCCCCGATGCGTGGGCGCTGTTCGACGCCGGGCGCGTCGCCGCGGTCGGCGTGGGCGAGGGACGCCCGCCGGCCGACGACACGGTGGACGGCGGAGGTGGATGCCTGGCCCCCGGGTTCATCGACATCCACGGTCACGGCGGCGCGGGTGCGAGCTTCGACGACGGACCTGAGGCCGTCCGCACGGCTCGTGCCGTGCATCGCGCGCACGGCACGACCCGTGCGGTGCTGTCGCTGATCACCGCGTCGATCGACGACCTCGCCCGGCGCGTGGCGATGGTGGCCGACCTCACCGAGGCCGACCCCACGATCCTGGGCTCGCACCTGGAGGGGCCGTTCCTCGACCCGGGCCACAAGGGCGCCCACACCGAGTCGCTGCTGCGCACGCCCGACGAGGAGACCGTCTCTCGGCTGCTCGAGGCCGGGCGCGGCACGATCCGTCAGGTGACGCTGGCGCCCGAGCGGCCCGGTGCGTTCGACGCGATCCGGCGACTCACCGAGGCCGGCGTGGCCGTCGCGGTCGGCCACACCGACGCGGATGCCGCGACCGCCCGCCGCGCGTTCGACGCCGGTGCGACGATCATCACGCACGCCTTCAACGCGATGCCCGGCATCCTCCATCGCGCCCCCGGCCCGGTGGTCGCGGCGCTGCGGGACGAGCGCGTGACGCTGGAGGTCATCGCCGACGGCGTGCACGTCGATCTGGACCTCGTGGCGACGCTGTTCGCCGCCGCGGGTGGACGCATCGCCCTCATCACCGACGCCATGGCCGCCGCCGGCGCCGCCGACGGTGCGTACGAGCTCGGCGGGCTGGCCGTGCGGGTGACCGACGGCGTGGCCCGGCTCGTCGAGGGTGGCTCGATCGCCGGCTCGACCCTCACGCAGGATGCCGCCGTGCGCCACATCGTGGGCGCGGGCGTGCCGCTGGCCGACGCGCTGCGTGCCGCCGGCGAGATCCCCGCGCTCGCGATCGGCCGCCCCGACCTCGGCCGACTCGACGTCGGCTCCGTCGCCGATGCCCTGCTGCTCGACGCCGAGCTCGCCGTGCAGCGGGTGTGGATCGACGGCACCGCCGTGCGCTGATGCCACCCGGCCGTGGGTGTGGATGCGGAGGCCCCTCCCCCGAGCAGCCTCCGCATCCCCGGCCGCGCCTGCCCCCAGCACGCGACCGCATCCGCCCCCGGACCGAACATCCGTCACGATGCAGGACGCGCCGTCCCCGGTTTCATGACGCGGGGTGCGCGAAATGCCTCGACGTAGACTGGAAGCCATGTCCGACATGCCGCACGCCACTCCTCCTCAGTCCGCCGAACCGGCGCCGGGAATGCGCGCGCCGCTGTCGGCGATCGACGTGCTGGCGTTCGTGTGCGAGATCTTCGCGATCCTGACGCTGGCGCTGTGGGGCTTCACGGCATTCCCGTTCGCGTGGAACATCCTCGCCGGTCTCGGCGCGCCCGCGCTGGCCATCCTGGTGTGGGCGCTGTTCGTCTCACCCCGTGCGGTCTTCGGGGTCCACCCGTTCGTGCGGGCGATCGTCGAGCTGCTGGTCTACGCGTCGGCGACCGTCGCGTGGTGGCTGATGGGCAACGCGTGGATCGGCCTCGGCTTCGGCGTCGTCGCGGTAGCCGTCGGTGTCATCGCGGGTCGCCGGCGCATCGCGTGACCGCCGCCGACGCGCTGGCTCAGCTGCGCGACGCCGTCCCTGATCGGGTCGACACCTCCGCCGCCGCGCTGAACGCGGCGCGCGCCGACAAGTCGGGTCATGCCGCGCCCGGCACCCCGCTCGCGGTCGTGCACGCGCGCACCGTCGAGGACGTGCAGCAGACGCTGCGTATCGCGAGCGCGACCGGAACCCCGGTCGTCACACGGGGCGCCGGCACCGGACTCGCGGGCGGGGCGAACGCCGGAACCGGCGAGATCGCGCTTTCGGTGCGCGGCATGGACCGCATCCTCGAGGTGCGCCCCGACGACCTGCTCGCCGTCGTCGAGCCCGGCATCCTCAACGCGGACCTCAACGCCGCGCTCGCCGGGTACGGCCTCTGGTGGGCGCCCGATCCCGCCAGCCGGGCGATCTCGACCGTCGGCGGCAACATCGCCACGGGCGCCGGCGGCCTGCTGTGCGCCAAGTACGGCGTCGTGCGCGATGCGGTGCTCGGCGTCGACGTCGTGCTCGCCGACGGACGCCTGCTGCGCCTCGGCCACCGCACTGTGAAGGGCGTCACCGGTCTCGACCTGACCTCGCTCGTCATCGGCTCCGAGGGGACGCTCGGCGTCGTCGTGGGCGCGACCCTCAAGCTCCGCCGGCTCGTGCCCGGCGAGGTGTGCACGATCGCCGCGACCTTCGCCGACGTGCGCGCGGCGGCCGAGGCATCCGCCGCCGTCACCGCGTCCGGCATCCAGCCCGCGATCATGGAACTGATGGATGCCGCCTCCCTCGCGGCCGTGCACGCCATGCTCGCGCTCCCGACGCCGGCCCCCGGCGTCGCGCAGCTCACGATCCAGACCGACGGCCCGGCGGCCGGCGTCGAGGCCGAGACGATCGCCGAAGTCCTGCGTGGCGCAGGCGGCACGGTCACCCTCTCGCACGACCGCGAAGAGGGCGAGCGGCTGCTCACCATCCGCCGGGCGATGCACCCCGCGATGGAGACGCTCGGCACCGCGCTCATCGAGGACGTGTCGGTGCCGCGCAGCGCCCTGCCCGCCATGTTCGACGAGATCGCCCGCGTCGAGCGTGAGCACGGGGTCGTGATCCCGACCGTGGCGCACGCCGGAGACGGCAACCTGCACCCCAACTTCATCTTCGACGCCGAGCCGGACGAGTTCGGGGTCATCGAGGCGCCCGCGCACATCTGGGCCGCCGCCGACGACCTGTTCCGCGCCGCGCTGCGCCTGGGGGGCACCCTCACCGGTGAGCACGGCGTCGGTGTGCTGAAGCGCCGCTGGCTCGCGGACGAACTCGGCGACGACCAGTGGGAGCTGCAGCAGCAGATCACCCGCGTGTTCGACCCGCAGGGCATCCTCAACCCCGGCAAGGTCTTCGCGCGCTGAGCCCGGCGCACCCGGGTTGGTCCCTCTCCCCGGGTTGACGAGCGGCGGGCGCGGGCGGACCGACGAGCGGCGCGGGCGGCCGAGAGATCAGGACGCCGGCGGGTAGACCTGCGTCGGCGCGACCGGCCGCGGCTGCTCTCGTGGGGCGCACACGATCGCCAGGATGCCGAGCAGCAGGACGCCGAGAGTGCCGAGCATCGACGCGCCGAAGTATGCGGCCGTGAGATCGGGGCGGACGAGGTTGTCGGCCGTGGACACGGACGCGACCTGGACGGCGACCTGTGCGCCTGCCACCACGGCGAGGACGATCAGCGGGACCCACCGCACGCGGGGCGGCACCGCACCCGCACGGCCGATCACCACGGTCGTCACGATGAGGGCGCCGAGCGAGAGCACCGCGGCCCCGGTGGAGATCATGGTCGCCGCGGTGGGGTCCGCCGGTCCGGCCGGCAGGAACGACCACAGCAGTGCCGACAGCAGCGGGATCACGGCAGCGGTCACCATCGCCACGATGCCCAGGGGGCGGCGTGCCACGACGCTGCCCTGACGGCGTACTCCGAACGCGAGCACCAGCAACGCGGCGGCCCACACTGCGTCGACGACCATACCGACCCCGGGGAACGCGAGCAGCGGGTAGCCGTTCGCGACCAGCACCAGCACGGCGTGGGCGATGAGCAGCGAGCCGCCGACGAGCCACGCCAGACGGGCGTCGTGCACCTCGGCGCCCGGCCGTGCGCGCACCGGCACCTCGGGTGCACCGGGTGCGGGCGCCGCAGCACGGGTCTGAGCGGCGGCGGAGGATGCGGCATCCCCCGCCGCCGGTCGCTGTGACGGCTGTGTCATGCCGTCAGCATAGGACTCAGATGCCCTGCCAGTCAGGCTTGTTCGCGTAGGCGTAGCGGTAGTAGTCGGCGCGGGTGAGCTGCGACGCCGCCGCCTCGTCGACCACCACGGTGGCGCGCGCGTGCAGCTGGATCGCCGAGCCGGGCAGCGATGCCGACAGCGGCCCCTCGACGGCACCCGCGACCGCGGCGGCCTTGCCCTCGCCGAAGGCCAGCAGCACGAGGTGGCGCGCCCGCAGGATCGTGCCCAGGCCCTGCGTGATGCAGTGCATGGGCACGTCTTCGATCGCGTCGAAGAAGCGGGCGTTGTCTCGGCGTGTCTGCTCGGTGAGCGTCTTGACGCGCGTGATCGACGCGAACGACGAGCCGGGCTCGTTGAAGCCGATGTGGCCGTCGGTGCCGATGCCCAGGATCTGCAGGTCGATGCCGCCCGCCTCACGGATGGCCGCGTCGTACTCCTCGCCGTGGTGCTCGATCCCTTCGGGCGTGCCGTCCGGCGTGCGGATCAGCGCCGGGTTCAGTCCGAGCGGCTCGACGACCTCGCGCGTGATCACCGAGCGGTAGCTCTCGGGGTGCGCGGGATCGATGCCGACGTACTCGTCCAGCGCGAAGCCGCGCACGCGCGAGACGTCGACGCCGTCCAGGCGGGTGCGCAGCGCCTCGTAGACGGGCAGCGGGGTCGAACCGGTTGCAAGACCCAGCACGGTCTCGGGGTTGTCGCGGACGAGCGCGGCGATGTGGTCGGCGACCAGCGCCCCCGCCTCCGCCTTGTCGCGGACGATGACGATCTCAGCCATGGACCAGAGCCTCCTCGGTGTCGTGTGTGATGTCGCCCTGCGCGCCGACGATCGCGGCACCGAGCGCGGCTGCCGGCGACCCCGGCGGCAACAGCTCGACCCGCTCCTGCAGACGCAGCGAGCGCATGAACGGGGATGCCTCGGCACTGGCCGCCAGCTCGGCTGCGACATCCGTCATCAGTCGATCGCCCAACGCCGTCACACCCCCTCCGAGCACCACGATATCGACGTCGGCCGTCAGCACCAGCACCCGGATGGCTGCGGCCACACCGCGGGCGAGGCCGGTGCGCAGTTCCTTCGCCTCGGCATCGCCCCCGTCGGCGGCGTCGAACACGTCGCGCACCGGCAGCGCCGAGCGACGCCCCCAGCGCTCGGCGACGGCCCCGCCGCCCGCGAACGACTCGATGCAGCCTCGCTGGCCGCAGCGACAGAGCGGGCCGTTGGGGTCCACCGAGATGTGACCGACCTCGCCCGCCGTGCCGCGGGCACCGCGCCACAGCACGCCGTCCGAGACGATGCCCGCCGCGATGCCGGTGCCGAGGTTCAGGTAGGCCATCGACCCCGGCGCCGGCGCGCCGTCGCGGGTGTGGAGCGCGTGCGCACCGAGCGCCGCCGCCTTCACGTCGTTCTCGACCTGCACCGGAACGCCCAGCTGCGGGGCGACGACCGCCGCGAGGTCGAGCGATTCGACGCCGAGGTTCACGGCGTGCACGACCCGGCCCGTGCCGGGCTCGATCTGACCCGGGATGCCGACGCCCACGGACCGCACGGCTGTCAGGTCCACACCGGCCTCGGCCCCGAGGGAGCGCACGGCGTCCACGACCGTCTGGGCGACGGCATCCGGACCCCACCCGGTGGGCATGCGGAGCCGGCCGACGATCGCACCCGCGTCGTCGACGGCCACCGCGTCGGTCTTGGTGCCGCCGACGTCGAGCCCGACCTTCATCCGCCGACCTCCGCACCGGAGGCGGCGACTCGGTGCGCGCCCATCAGCCCTTGACCGCGCCCGCGACGAGACCGCTGGTCATGCGGCCCTGGACGATCACGAAGAACACGATCACCGGGATCGCGACGATGGTCGACGCGGCCATCACCTCGCCCCAGTCGATCGCGCGGCTCGTGCTCTGCTGCACGAACCCGCGCAGCCAGAGCGGAAGGGTCTGGTTCTCGGCGTTCATGATCACGAGGGCGACCGTGAACTCGTTCCAGCACTGCAGGAAGGCGAACACGCCGGATGCCACGAGCCCGGGCGCGAGCAGCGGCAGCGTGATCCGCATGAAGGCCTGGGTGCGGCTGAGCCCGTCGACCATCGCGGCCTCTTCGAGCTCGGCCGGGACGCCGGCGACGAAGCCGCGCAGCATCCACACCGTGAACGGCACGACCGCAGCGATGTAGAGGAGGCTCAGGCCCAGGATGTTCGACAGCAGGCCGAGCTCGCTCATCATCTTGTACTGCGCGATGAACAGGCCCTCCGCCGGCAGCATCTGGACGATGAGGATCGCCAGGACGAACGTCGTGCGACCGCGGAAGCGGAAGCGGCTGATGGCGACCGACGCGAGGAACGCGAACAGCAGGCAGCAGAACACCGCGATGAGTGTCACCGCGAGGCTGATGCCCAGGGCGCTGAGGAACTTGTCGTTGATGACCGCGCTGAAGTTGTCGAGGTCGCCTCCGAACGGGAGGAACGTCGGCGTGAAGGACTCGAGCGTCGACGACGAGAGCATCGACGAGTTGACCATCCAGTAGACCGGGAACACCCAGATGAGGGCGAGGATGATCGCGAGGACGCTCCATCCCCACTTGGCTCCCCGGCCGCGGGGGCGGCGCTTGGCGGCCGGCGCGGCCGGCTGGGACGCGCGCGACGCGCGGGTGGGCGCGGGCGCGAGCTGTGCAGAGGCGGACATCAGGCCTGGTCCTCCTTCAGAAGACTGCGGATGTAGAACCAGCTGAGGACGATCGTGAGCGCGAGCACGAAGATCGCCATCGCGGCCCCCTGGCCGAAGTTCAGACCGGCCACGCCCATCTTGTAGATGTACGTGCCGAGAAGGTCGTAGTCGCTGGTCTTCGAGCCGGCGTCCTGCAGCATCGTGATCTGCGTGAACACGCGCAGGTCCCAGATGAGGTTCAGGAGCAGGACGATCATGATCACCGGACGGATGATCGGCAGCACGATGAAGCGCAGTCGCTGCCAGCCGCTGGCGCCGTCGAGGTGGCTCGCCTCGACCATCTCGGTCGAGACCTGCGTGAGGCCCGCGTAGGCCGAGAAGGCCACGAACGGCACCGACATCCAGGTGACGATGATCGACGCCACCAGGAAGAAGACGAACGGGTCGCCGCCGATCCAGTTGTACTGGTTCATGTCGACCCCCGGAATGAGGTCGAGCAGGTAGTTGACCACGCCGCGGCGACGATCGAACAGCCAGATCCACACCGTCATGGCCGCCACGACGGGCATCGCCCAGGCCAGCAGCAGCGCGATCTGCAGCGTGATGCGCACCCAGCCGAAGACCCGGGTCATGAGGAGGGCGAGCGCCATGCCGATCACGACGGTGATGAACGCGGTGATGAGGCAGAAGATCACCGAGCGCACCGCCACCTGCCAGAAGGTGGGGCTCGTCGCCACCGCGATGTAGTTCTCGAGTCCGACGAAGTCGGGGGCCTTGCCGCCGAGCTGCTGCAGGGCGCCGTACTTCTGGAAGGACGTGATGACCTGCCACACGACGGGGTAGCCCATGCCGAACAGCAGGATGGCGACCGCGGGGATCAGCAGGAAGTAGGGAACGGGCGAGCGGCGACGGGCTCCGACGGACTCGTCGGGCCTCCGGTCGTGCTCGATGGTGGTGGGGGCAGGAACAGCCATGCCCGCCTCCTTCAGGGGGTCTCGCAGGGGACCGGGGTCGCGGGCGCTGCCCGCGACCCCGGTTGGTGAAGAGGTTCTCAGCCGTTGATGATGGCGTCGATCTTCTGGTCGTACTCCTTGGCCAGTGCCTCGATGTCGCCACCGGCGGCCACCTTGCCGAAGAACTCCTCGAGGATCTTCTGGCCCTCGACGGCCGCCCAGCCGGGCGCGGCCGGGGTGAGCTTCGAGTTCAGCGCCGAGTCGATGAGAGCCGTGGCGAAGATGTCGTCACCGAGCGAGTCGACGAACTTGGTGTTCGCAGGTCCCAGGCCGTTCTTGCCGAGCATCTGCTGGTACTCGTCGGAGAAGATGATCTTCAGCAGCTCCTTGGCGCCGGCCTGGTTCTTGCTCTTGGCCGAGATGCCGATGTTCGAGCCGCCGGCGAAGACCGGAGCGGCCTCGCCCGCGGTGGTGCCGGGCAGCGGGAAGACGCCGAACGTGTCGTCGTTCCACTCGCGGACCTCGGTCACCTTGCCGTCGTCGCCGGTCTTCTCCTCGACGAAGTCACCGATCGACCAGTGCGCCCAGCCGGGTGCGATGATCGTGGCGGCAGTCGGCGGGTTGCCGTTCTTGTCGTTGTTGATGTTGACCCACGGGGTGCTGTCGTCCTCCGTGGCCGGGGCGTTCGACGCGTTCTGGAACAGGTCCTGGAACTGCTCGAGACCCGTGACGGTCTTGGCGTCGCTGAGGGTCGAGACCCACTTGTCGCCGTCCTTTTTGGCCAGGTCACCGCCGTTCGCGAAGATCCACGAGACGCCGTTGCGCCAGTCCTCGCCGCCGATGTAGAAGCCGGACTGGCCGTCGGTGCGGAGCGTCTTGACGTCCTCGTTGAACTCGTCGAGCGTCTTGGGGACCTCGAGGCCCGCGGCGCTCCAGATGTCCTTGCGGTAGGTGATGTAGCGCGAGCCGAAGTAGTACGGCAGCGCGTACTGCTTGCCGTCGACCGTGCCGACGTCGACGAACGACTGCAGCAGGTCCTTGCCGCCGAGCTCGTCGTAGATGCCGCTCAGGTCGCTGAACGAGCCCGCCGTGGTGAAGGTCGGCGACCAGGTGTTGCCGATCTCGGTGACGTCGGGGGTGTTGTTGGCGTCGGGC
>Ga0160441_100858_pt1 | contig 14975 bp, 13 predicted proteins | sample HID1971K_E1MG_FD_108260 | JGI IMG/M metagenome (GOLD analysis project Ga0160441, IMG submission 108260) | Enriched millipede-associated microbial communities from UW Madison campus, WI, USA - HID1971K_E1 MG | ecosystem: Host-associated > Arthropoda: Insects > Digestive system > Unclassified ... | reverse complement strand
GCGCCCGCCGACTGGGTGCTGATCACGGGCACCAACGGCAAGACCACGACGACGCAGCTCACGGCCGCCATGCTGGTCGCCGGGGGGCTGCGAGCGGCGCCGGTCGGCAACATCGGCGTCCCGATCCTCGACGCGGTGCGCGACCCGTCGGGATTCGACGTGCTCGTCGTCGAGCTGTCCAGCCACCAGCTCTGGTACCTGTCGCTGCAGAGCGGCGAGGGCTCGCTCGCCCCGCACGCGAGCGTCTGCCTCAATCTCGCCGACGACCACCTGCAGTGGCACGGCACCTTCCAGGCGTACCGCGACGCGAAAGCGGTGGTCTACCGCGGCACGCGCGTCGCGTGCGTCTACAACAAAGCCGACATCGCCACGCGCGAGATGGTCGAAGAGGCCGAGGTGGTCGAAGGATGCCGCGCGATCGGCTTCGACCTGGGCGTCCCCGGGCCGAGCGATCTCGGGGTCGTCGACGGCATCGTCGTCGACCGCGCGTTCCTCGACGACCGGCGCACGAGCGCGCTCGAACTCACGACGGTCACCGACCTCGCGCGTGCCGGGCTCGCCGTGCCCCATGTCGTCGCGAACATCCTCGCGGCATCCGCCCTCGCCCGCTCGCTCGACGTGCCCCCCGCGGCCATCGCCGATGCGCTGCGCACCTTTCGCCTCGACGCGCACCGCATCGAGGTGGTCGGGGTCGTCGGCGGCGTCACGTGGATCGACGACTCGAAGGCGACCAACCCGCATGCCGCGGCCTCGTCGCTGACGGCGTTCCCCGGCGCGGTGTGGGTCGTCGGCGGACAGCTCAAGGGTGTCGAGATCGACGAACTCGTCGCCGCACACGGCCCGAGCGTCAAAGCGGCCATCGTGATCGGCACGTCACGGGGCGAGATCGTCGAGGCGTTCGCGCGACACGCGCCCACCATCGCGCTGTTCGAGGTCGACCACGCACAGACTGAAGACGTCATGGCGCAGGTCGTCGAACTGGCGGCTGGGATCGCCCGTGACGGAGACGTGGTCCTCCTCGCTCCGGCCGCGGCATCCTTCGACCAGTTCGCGTCGTACGCCGACCGCGGCCGGCGCTTCGCGCGGGCCGTGCAGCAGAGACTCGACCCGCACGACGCGCAGGATCAGGACGGAAGGGGGCCGGATGGCGACGATCACGACCGGACCGACCCGTCCGACGACCACCGCTGACCGTTCGGCGTCTGCGCCCACGGGGGAGGAGCGCAGCGGCTTCGCCGCACGCGTATCGCTGGGTCGCGTGTTCGCCCCCGTGCCGAGCGAGTTCCTGCTGATCGCCTCGACCGCTCTGCTGCTGACGGGCTTCGGCCTGGTCATGGTGCTGTCGGCGACGATGGCCTCGGCGATGGCCGACGGGCAGAGCCCGTTCGAGGTCGTCATGAAGCAGGCCGCGTTCGCGGTCATCGGCATCCCGCTGATGTTCGTCGCGAGTCGTCTGCCCGTGCGGTTCTGGAAGCGCATCGCGTGGCCCGCGCTGATCGTCGCGCTGATGTTCCAGCTGCTCGTGTTCGTCCCCGGGCTCGGCGTGCAGAACGACGGCAACCAGAACTGGATCGCCGTCGGCGGCTTCCAGATGCAGCCGTCCGAGTTCCTGAAGCTGACCCTCGCGCTGTGGCTCGGCTACGTCCTGTACCGCAAGCAGACGCTGCTGGGGCTGTGGCGCCACGTGTTCATCCCGGTCGTCCCGGTCGCCGCGCTCGTCATCGGCACCGTCATGGCTGGGCACGACCTGGGCACGGCCATGATCCTCATGATCATCCTGCTCGGGTGTCTGTTCTTCTCTGGCGTCAAGCTGCGACTGTTCCTCATCCCGCTGATCCTCGTCGTCGGGGCGGCGGCCGTGTTCGCCGTCACGAGCCCCAACCGCATGGCGCGCATCATGAGCTTCCTCGACGTCGACACCCTCGCCTGCTACGACACGACGTGCTACCAGCCGCTGCACGGCATCTGGGGTCTCGCGAACGGGGGCGTCTTCGGGCTGGGCCTCGGCAACTCCCGAGAGAAGTACGGCTGGCTGCCCGCCCAGTCGAACGACTACATCTTCGCGATCCTCGGCGAAGAGCTCGGCCTCATCGGCTGCCTCGTCGTGCTCGGGCTGTTCACGCTGTTCGCCGTGGGTGCGTTCCACGTCATCCGTAAGACGCACGACCCCTTCATCCGCATCGTCGCCGGTGGCATCACGGTGTGGATCGTCGGCCAGGCGCTCATCAACATCGCCGTCGTGCTGCGCCTGTCGCCGGTGCTCGGCGTGCCGCTGCCGTTCATGTCGCAGGGCGGCACGTCACTGCTGTCGGTGCTGATCGCCTGCGGCGTGCTGCTGTCGTTCGCGCGCACGCTGCCGACGCCCGATTCGCTCGCAGCGGCGCCCGCGGGCCCACCCGTGCGTGGACGCAGGCGCGTCTGAGAACCCGCCGGCGGGAGTGTGACCGGCGCGCACGGTAGCCTCGATCCGGTGACGACCGACGCACCGACCTATCTGCTCGCCGGGGGCGGCACCGCCGGCCACGTGAATCCGCTGCTCGCCGTGGCCGATGCGCTGCGGGGGCGGGATGCCGACGCATCCGTGCTCGTCCTGGGCACGAAGGAAGGCCTCGAGGCGCGGCTCGTGCCCGAGCGGGGCTACGAGCTGCTGATCGTCGACAAGGTGCCGTTCCCGCGCCGCCCGAACGGTGCCGCCGTGCGCTTTCCGATGGCATGGCGGCGGGCCGTCGCGCAGGTGCGCGCACACATCCGCTCACGTGGTGTCGACGTCGTCGTCGGGTTCGGCGGCTACGCGTCGGCGCCGGCGTATGTCGCGGCGCGGCGCGAGGGCATCCCGTACGTCGTGCACGAGGCCAACGCGCGCCCGGGCCTCGCGAACGTCCTCGGTGCGCGCGGTGCGGCTGCGGTCGGCGTGACCTTCGAGGGCACGCCGCTGCGGGGCGCCGACGTCGTGGGCATGCCGCTGCGCCCAGAGCTGCTCGCCCTCGACCGCGCGGCGCTGCGCGCCGCGGCGGCGGAGGCCTTCGGACTCGACCCGCAGCGCCCGGTGCTGCTCGTGTTCGGCGGGTCGCTGGGCGCACGCCGACTCAACCAGGCGTTCTCCGATGCGTGGCGCGATGTGCTCGGGGCCGGCTGGCAGCTGCTGCACGCGACCGGCGAACGCGACGAGGTCGAAGACCCCGGTGCGCCGGGGTACCGCGTTGTGCCGTACCTCGATCGCATGGATCTCGCGCTCGCGCTCGCCGACCTCGTCGTCTCGCGCGCCGGGTCGGCGACCGTCAGCGAGCTCACCGCCCTCGGCATCCCCGCGGTGTACGTGCCGTACGCCGTCGGCAACGGCGAGCAGGCGCTCAACGCCGCCCCGGCCGTCGCCGCGCGCGCCGCGCGGCTGATCCCCGACGCCGAGTTCACCGGGGCACGCGTGCGCACCGAGATCGTGCCGCTGCTGCACGATGCCGAGTCGCTCTCGGCCCTGCGCGACGCCGCAGCGACGCGCGCGCCGGCCGCCCGCGCCGGCACCGACAACGTCATCGCGCAGATCGACCGCGCGCTCGCGCGGCGCTGACGCGCGAGCGCGGGATGCCGGCGCATGCCGCCACCAGCGCGCCGGGGCCGACCCGCACGGCGGCCGACCTAGACTTGTCGGGCCATGATTCGACCCGATCTCAGTCTGCCCATCCCCGACGACATCACCGCCGCGCACTTCATCGGCATCGGCGGTTCCGGCATGTCCGGCCTCGCGCAGATGTTCCTCGATCGCGGCATCCGCGTCTCGGGCTCGGATCGTGCCGACAGCGCGGCGCTGCAGGCGCTCGCCGCGCGTGGGGCCGACGTCCACGTCGGGCATGACGCCGCGAACTTGCCGCAGGATGCCGACACGGTCATCCACACCGGCGCGATCTGGCCGCAGAACCCCGAGTTCCTGCTCGCGAAGGAACGTGGGCTGCACGTCATCCACCGCTCGCAGGCGCTGCACTGGCTCATCGGCGGGCGTCGCCTGGTGAGCGTCGCCGGCGCGCACGGCAAGACGACCTCCACGGGCATGATCGTGACCGCGCTGCGCGGGCTCGACGCCGATCCGACGTTCGTCAACGGGGGAGTGATCGCCGACCTCGGGGTCTCGAGCGGCACCGGATCGGACGATCTGTTCGTCATCGAGGCCGACGAGTCGGACGGCACGTTCCTGCTGTACGACACGGCGGTCGCCCTGATCACCAACGTGGATCCCGACCACCTCGACCACTGGGGCACCGGCGACGCGTTCTACGACGCGTTCGTGCGGTTCGGCGACGCTGCCCGCGAGGCCGTCGTCATCAGCGCCGACGACCCCGGCGCCCGACGCGTGGCAGAGGCCCTCACCCACTCGCGGGTCGTGACGTTCGGGCTGGATGCCGACGCCGACATCCGCGTCGGCGACATCGTCACCGACGGCCCGGTGGCGTTCTCGCTGACGCACGACGGAGTGACGATCCCCGGCCGGCTCGCCGTCCCCGGCGCGCACAACGCCGTCAATGCGGCCGGCGCCGTCGCGGTGCTGCTGACCCTCGGGTACGCACTCGAGCCGGCGCTGCGCGCCGTCGAGGGCTTCGGTGGCACGGTGCGCCGCTTCGAGCTGCACGGGGTCGAGCGGGGCGTGAGCGTCTACGACGACTACGCGCACCACCCCACCGAGGTCGCCGCCGCGCTGTCGGCGGCGCGCAGTGTCATCGGCGACGGGCGCATCATCGCGATCCAGCAGCCGCACACCTACTCGCGCACGCGCGAGATGTACCGCGAGTTCGCGGCCGTGCTCGAAGAGCATGCCGATCACACCGTCATGCTCGACGTCTACGGCGCTCGGGAAGACCCGGTGCCCGGCGTCACGGGTGAACTGGTCAGCGGCGCGTTCGCCGATCCCGATCACGTGCACTTCGTCGCCGACTGGCAGCAGGCCGCCGAGTACACGGCATCCGTCGCCCGTGACGGCGACTACGTCATCACCCTCGGCTGCGGCAACGTGTACCTCATCATCCCGCAGGTGCTGCAGGCGCTCGCCGAAGTGCCCGCCGAGACCGAGGTCTAGCGTGCGCCGGCCCGCCGCGCTGCCCCCGCCACCCACGGCCCCGTCCGCCGGGGCCGTGCGGGGTGGCGGCGGCTCGGAACCGGCCCGCTCGATCATCGACGACGAGGCGGCCGACCGTCCGCCCGTCCTGCCGGCGGCGCTGCGCCCGGCGCCGATCGCCCCGCCCGCGACCCCGACGACCGGCGAGGGCGAGCCCGACGGACGCGACGCGTCCGTCGAGGATGCCCGGGGTGACGGTGACGGTGATGGCATCGGCCTGCGCGACGTGTGGGCCGCCGCCCGCGCGCGACGCAAGGCGCTGCGCGCCGAGGTGCGCCGCTTCACGGTGCGTCAGCGCCGCCGTCGCATGATCTGGATGTCGGTCGTCGGCGCGCTCGCGCTGCTCGTGCTCGGCAGCATCGGCGCGGCGTACAGTCCTCTGTTCGCCGTCGAGCGCATCGAGGTCGTGGGCACCACGACGCTGAACCCGGCGGATGTCGAGGCGGCGCTCGGCGGCCAGCTGGGCACGCCCATGCCCCTCGTCGACCCGTCGGCCGTCAAGGCCGCGCTGGTGGGCTTCCCGCTCGTCGAGTCGTACACGCTCGAAGCGCGCCCGCCCCACGACCTCGTGGTGCGGATCGTCGAGCGCACGCCCATCGGATCCGTCGCCTCCGCCGCCGGCTACACGCTGGTGGATGCCGCGGGCGTCGCCCTCTCGACGACGCCGCAACCGCCCGAGGGGCACCCCGTGATCGAGGCGACCGGTGGACTGGGCTCGGCCGCTTTCGAGGCCATCGGGACGGTCTTCCGGACGCTGCCCGACGACATCCGCAGTCAGGTCACCGCGATGTCGGCGACCTCGGCGAACGACGTCACGCTCACCCTCGGCGGCACTGGCACGGAGATCGTATGGGGCAATGCCGACGACTCGGCCAAGAAGGCGATGGTGCTGGCGTCGGCAATGCGGGCGCGTCCCCCCGCCGACGTCTCCAGCTACGACGTGTCGTCGCCCGGCGCCATCGTCATCCGCTGACCCGGCACCCTCCGCGCCGCGCGCGGCGTGCGACGCTCGTCCGTCCCGTGTGGCCGCTTCCGGCGCGTTTCGCGACCAGCCGGGACGGATGAGGTGGGGGCGTCCGCAGAAAGTTCTCGGCGACACGCCCACCGCCTCGCCGGGCACGTCCCCCTCGCCGCTTACCTTCAATCAAGGAATTGCATACTCGGCAATTCTTTAAACCTCAACTTGAGGTTCAAGGTTTAGACGTAGCGGTTCGGGACACAATGGAGGCCGGCATGAGCCAGAACCAGAACTACCTCGCGGTGATCAAGGTCGTGGGTGTGGGGGGCGGCGGCGTGAACGCCGTCAATCGGATGATCGAGCTCGGGCTGCGAGGGGTCGAGTTCATCGCGGTGAACACCGACGCGCAGGCGCTGCTCATGAGCGACGCCGACGTCAAGCTCGACGTGGGGCGCGAGCTCACCCGCGGGCTCGGTGCGGGCGCCGACCCGGAGGTCGGCCGTCGTGCCGCCGAAGACCACGCGGAGGAGATCGAAGAAGCGCTCGCGGGCGCCGACATGGTCTTCGTCACCGCCGGCGAGGGTGGTGGCACCGGCACGGGCGGCGCGCCCGTCGTGGCACGGATCGCGAAGTCGATCGGCGCTCTGACGATCGGTGTCGTCACGCGGCCCTTCTCGTTCGAGGGGCGTCGTCGGCAGAGCCAGGCCGAAGCGGGCGTCAACAAGCTCAAGGAAGAGGTCGACACCCTCATCGTGGTGCCGAACGACCGCCTGCTCGAGATCAGCGACCGCGGCATCTCGATGATCGAGGCTTTCGCCACCGCCGACCAGGTGCTGCTCGCCGGTGTGCAGGGCATCACCGACCTCATCACGACGCCGGGTCTGATCAACCTCGACTTCGCCGACGTCAAGTCGGTGATGCAGGGGGCGGGTTCCGCGCTCATGGGCATCGGCTCGGCGCGCGGTGCCGACCGGGCGATCAAGGCCGCCGAGCTCGCGGTCGAATCGCCGCTGCTCGAGGCGTCGATCGAGGGTGCGCACGGCGTGCTGCTGTCGATCCAGGGCGGCTCGAACCTCGGCATCTTCGAGATCAACGACGCCGCGCAGCTGGTCAAAGAGGCGGCGCACCCCGAGGCGAACATCATCTTCGGAACGGTCATCGACGACACTCTCGGCGACGAGGTGCGCGTGACGGTCATCGCGGCGGGCTTCGACGGCGGCGAGCCGCAGACGCGCATCGAGCCGATCACCGCCCAGCGCCCCCTCGTGGCGCCCGTCGTTCCGGCGCTGCCGGCCGACGAGGCTGCGCGCGAAGCGGTGGATGCCGAGAAGGAGACGGTCTCGGTCGCGGCGACGAGCGAGCCGTACGGCTCGGTCTACGGCGACGACGACCTGGACATCCCCGACTTCCTGAAGTGACGAGCGGTCTGGGCGCACGGCTCGCCGACCTCGACGCGCGCATCGGCGACGCGGCGAGGTCGGCGGGCCGTGACCCGTCGGAGCTCACCCGCATCGTCGTCACGAAGTTCCATCCGGTGCAGCTGATCGACGACCTGTACGCGCTCGGCGTGCGCGATGTCGGCGAGTCTCGACAGCAGGAGCTGACCGCGAAGGTCGACGCACTCCGGCCGACTGACAGACCGGGCACGGCTCAGGCGCCCGGCGGGGCGCACCGGCCGGCCGGCGCGGCCGGCGCGGTCGACGACCTGCGGTGGCATTTCGTCGGTCAGGTGCAGACGAAGAAGGCGCGTGCCGTGCGTGCGGCATCCGACGTCGTCCATTCGGTCGACCGTGATCGGCTCGCCGACGCGCTGCACGCCGCCGACCCCGACGGCGTCGCCCTCGACGTGTTCCTGCAGGTCAACCTCACCGATGATCCCAGCCGCGGGGGAGTCGCCCCGAGCGACCTTGAGAGCCTCACCACCCATGTCGCGGCGCGGTGCCCGTCGCTGCGCGTGCGGGGCGTCATGGCGGTCGCGCCGCTGACCGATGCTCCCGCCGCTGCGTTCGAGCGCCTTGCGCGCGCGGCGGCGACGGTGCGCGCGGTCGTGCCCGACGCCACCTGGATCTCGGCCGGCATGTCGGCCGATTTCGCCGAGGCCATCGCCGCGGGCGCGACACACCTGCGGATCGGCACGGCAATCACGGGCGCGCGCCCCACGCGCGGTTAACCTCGAACCAGCAGAGCAAACGGAGGATGCGATGTCGAACCCGCTGAAGAAGACCATGGTGTACCTGGGCCTCGCCGACGAGGAAGACGTGTACGACGAGCCGGTCGCCGAGACCCCGGCGCGCCGCGAGCGACAGACGGAGCGCCCCGTCGAGAAGTCGGCTCCGGTGACTCCGCTGCACCGCCCCGCGGTCGTGCGTCAGCCCACCGCGACGGGCACCGTCAGCGAGATCCTCACGGTGCACCCCAAGCAGTACCGCGACGCGCAGCTCATCGCCGAGAACTTCCGTGAGGGCATCCCGGTCATCATCAACCTGTCGCAGATGAGCGACGCCGACGCGCGTCGCCTCGTCGACTTCGCGAGCGGCCTGTCGCTGGGCCTCTACGGACGCATCGAGCGGGTCACCAGCAAGGTGTTCCTGCTCTCGCCCGAGAACGTCGCGATCTCGGGCGACGGCACGCTGGCGCCGGCCGACCCCGAGGCGGCGCCCTTCACGCAGTAGACGTGGGGATCGTCAGTCTGGCGGCCGCGGTCGTCAACACGCTCCTGCTCATCTACCTGCTGATCCTGCTGGGTCGGCTCGTCCTCGAGTACATCCCGATGTTCAACCGGGAATGGCGACCGACGGGATTCGGTCTCGTGCTCGCCGAGCTGATCTTCACGGTCACCGACCCGCCGCTGCGACTGTTCCGACGCCTCATCCCTCCGTTGCGGATCGGGCCGGTCGCGGTGGATCTCGGGTTCCCTGTGACGATGTTCGTCGTCGTCATCCTGATGTCGATCACGGGCGCGATCGCGCGTCTGTGACGTCGTCCGCGCCGCTTCTCGCACCGCCGGTACGCGCGCACTATGCTGTCACCAAGCGTCTCGTCGACGACGGGACGCGCGCAATCGGCCCGCGTCGTGAGCCCCGAAAGAGGAAACACCATGGCTTTGACCCCCGAAGACGTCGTCACCAAGCAGTTCCAGCACGTCCGCTTCAAGGAGGGTTTCGACCCCGACGAGGTCGACGACTTCCTCGATGAGATCGTCGTCGAGTGGCGCAAGACCATCGCCGAGAACGAAGAGCTCAAGGCGAAGGTCGCGGCGCTCGAGTCGGGTTCCCCCGTCGCTGAGGCGCCCGTCGCTGCCGACGAGCCCGTCGAAGAGGCCGTCGTCGAAGAGCAGCCCGTCGAGTCCGCGCCCATCGTCGAAGAGACCCCGGCGCCCGTCGCTGCCGCACCCGTGTCCGCCGCAGGTGGCGCCGCAGCCTCGGCCGGCATCATCGAGCTGGCCCAGCGCCTGCACGACGAGCACGTCGCTGAAGGCCAGGCCCAGCGCGACAAGCTGATCGCGGATGCCGAAGCGCAGGCGTCGACCATCGTCGCCGAGGCTCAGGCCAAGAGCCGCGACGAGCTCGCCCGCCTCGACTCCGAGCGCGCGACCCTCGAGTCGCGCATCAGCGAGCTGCGGCAGTTCGAGCGTGACTACCGCGCCCAGCTGCGTGGTTTCATCGAGGACAAGCTCCGCGATCTCGACGTCACGGGCGCGACCTCGAGCGCGTCGCCCGTCTCGGCCTCCTGAGCGGGCCGGTGGAGGGCCGAGCGCCACTGCGTCATCCGGCGGCCGGCACCCTCATCGCGATCCTCGCGGTGGTGGTGCTGGCCGTCGACCAGTTCACGAAGCATCTCGCGCTCGAGAACCTGCCCTACCAAGAGGTCGTCCCGGTATGGGGCGACGTCCTGCAGTTCTATCTGACCCGCAACCCCGGCGCCGCGTTCTCACTCGGCGAAGAGGTCACCTGGATCTTCACGATCATCCTGGGTCTCGCGGCGCTCGTCATCGCCGTCCTCGCGGTGACCCGCGTGCGATCGCGACTGTGGGCGGTGATCCTCGGGCTGCTGCTCGGCGGCATCCTGGGCAACCTGACCGACCGGCTCATCCGCGACCCGGGATTCGGCGTCGGCCACGTCATCGACTTCATCCTCACACCGTGGATGATGCCGGCGATCTACAACGCGGCCGACATCTTCATCGTCACGATGATGATCTCGGTCGCCCTGCTCGTGCTGCTCGGGCGCCGGCTCGACGGCACCCGCGAACCTCGCGGCGCGAGTCGAGACGACGCGGGTGCCGAGCCCGCCGAGCCCGCTGAGCCGGCGGAACCGTCCGCAGGCCCCGGAACCGTCTGACGTGCCCACGCGCACGCTGCCCGTCCCCGACGGGCTCGACGGGGTGAGGGTGGATGCCGCGCTCGCGAAGCTGCTCGGCTTCTCGCGCACGTTCGCGGCCGACGTCGTCGACGCGGGAGGCGTCCGTGCCGACGGGCGCCCGCTCGGCAAGAGCGATCGGCTGCGCGCGGGCGGCTGGCTCGAGGTCGAGTGGGAGGAGCGTCGCGGGCCCGAGGTCGTCCCGGTCGTCGTCCCCGACTTCGCCGTCGTGCACGACGATGACGACATCATCGTGGTCGACAAGCCCGCCGGCGTGGCCGCCCATCCCTCCGTGGGGTGGGACGGGCCGACGGTGCCGGGGGCGCTCGCGGCGGCCGGATTCACGATCGCGACGACGGGCGCAGCCGAACGTCAGGGCATCGTCCACCGGCTCGACGTGGGCACGAGCGGGCTGATGGTCGTCGCGAAGAGCGAGCGGGCCTACAGCGCCCTCAAGCACGCGTTCAAGCAGCGCGAGGTCGACAAGGTGTACCACACGGTCGTGCAAGGACACCCCGACCCCCTGGTGGGGACGATCGACGCACCCATCGGCCGGCATCCGTCCCACTCGTGGAAGTTCGCGGTCACGGCCGACGGCAAAGACTCGGTGACCCACTACGAGACCCTCGAGGCGTTCCCCTCGGCATCCCTGCTCGAGATCCACCTCGAGACCGGGCGCACGCATCAGATCAGGGTGCACATGGCGGCGCACCGGCATCCGTGCGTCGGCGACCCGCTCTACGGCGCCGACCCGACACTGTCGACGAAGCTGGGGCTGACGCGACAGTGGCTGCACGCGCGCGAACTCTCGTTCACGCACCCGGGCACGGGCGAGTGGGTCACCTACACGAGCGACTACCCGGCTGACCTCGCGCACGCTCTCGAGGTGCTGCGCGGCTGACAGCGCGCGGTCATCCGCAGCGGCGCAGCCGCATACCCCCCGGCGCACATACGCGGGCCTACGCTGGGCGAGTGAACCCCCTCGCCGCGCGCCCCTGGCTCTCTTCCTACGCCGACAGGGTGCCGACCGAGATCGCACCGGTCACCCAGACGCTCGTCACGATGCTCGACGACGCCGTCCTCCGCTACCCGCGTCGCGTCGCGCTCGAGTTCTTCGGTGCCACGACGACCTACCGTGAGCTCGGCGAGCAGGTCTCGCGTGCGGCGGCGGGGCTGCGCAAGCTCGGGGTGCGTGCGGGCGACCGGGTCGCGATCATCCTGCCCAACTGCCCGCAGCACGTCGTCGCCTTCTATGCCGCGCAGCGTCTCGGCGCCATCGTGGTCGAGCACAACCCGCGCTACACGGCGCCCGAGCTTCGGCACCTGTTCGAGGCGCACCACGCCGTCGTCGCGATCACGTGGGATGTCGTCGCCGACACGATCGCCGAGTTCCCCTCCGACATCCGCCCCGCCCACATCGTCGCGGTGACGATGCCGGATGCCATGCCCTGGCGCCTGCGCGCGATGCTGCGCCTGCCGGTGCGCAAGGCGCGCGAAATGCGCACCGCCCTGACCGCGAAGCCCCGCGCCAAGGGGATCACGCCGTGGCCGACGGTCGTCGGTGCCCGCCCGCTCTCGCGACGCCACGCCCGCCCGACCCTCGACGACATCGCCGTCCTGCAGTTCACGAGCGGCACCACCGGGACGCCGAAAGCCGCGATCCTCACGCACCGCAACCTGCGCTCGAACGCGGCGCAGTCCGTCGCCTGGGTGCCCGGTCTGGTCCTCGGCGAAGAGGTGTTCTACGGTGTGCTGCCGCTGTTCCATGCCTACGGGCTCACCCTGTGCATGACGACGGCGATCTCGATCGGCGCGCGCATCGTGCTGTTCCCGACCTTCGAGGTGGGCATGACGATCGACGCGATCCGCCGCACGCCGCCGACGTTCCTGCCGGCCGTGCCGCCGATCTACGACGCCCTCGCACGGGCGACCGAGCGCAAGGGCGTCGACCTGTCCAGCCTGCGCAACGCGATCTCGGGCGCCATGGCGCTGCCCGAGTCGACGGTGCACCGGTGGGAGCAGGCCACCGGCGGGATCCTCGTCGAGGGCTACGGCATGACCGAGTCGTCGCCCATCAGCGTCGGCAACCCGATGGGCCCCCTGCGGCGCGCCGGGACGGTCGGCGTGCCGTTCCCGAGCACCGAGATCCGCGTCGTCGACCCCGACGACCCGTCCGTCGACCGCCCGATCGGCGAGCCGGGTGAGCTGCTCGTGCGGGGTCCGCAGGTCTTCCAGGGGTACTGGAACGAGCCCGAGGAGACCGCACGGACGCTGCTCACCGGCGGCTGGCTGCGCACGGGCGACATCGCGGCGGTGGATGCCGACGGCTTCGTCACGATCGTCGACCGCATCAAAGAGCTGATCATCACCGGCGGGTTCAACATCAGCCCGAGCGAGGTCGAGAACGCGCTGCTGCTCGACCCCGACATCGTCGACGCGGCCGTCGTCGGCCTGCCACGGCCGGACGGCGGCGAGACCGTGACGGCGGCGGTGGTGCTGCGCGAGGGCGTCGCCCTCGATGCCGCCGCGATCCGCGAGCGCGCCCGCGCGCACGTGACGGCCTACAAGGTGCCGCGCAGCGTCATCGCCCTCGACACGCTGCCGCGCTCGCTCGTCGGCAAGGTGCTGCGCCGCGAGGTGCGTGACGAGCTGATCCGCCGCGCCGGCTGACGGTCGGCCGCCCGCTCAGCGCCCGCCCTCGAAGCGGGTGACGCCGTCGGTGTCGAGCGCGGCCTCGACGCGCCGGCGCATGTCGCCGACGAGTTCGGGGTGGCCCGGGTCGTACCAGCCGACGTCGGTCATCTCGCCGTCGGCGGGGTACGGCTCGCCCGAGATCCACGCGCACCGGAAGGTCAGATCGAGATAGTCGGACTGGTCGCCGTTGTCGTAGGTGACCCGTGGGATCTGGTGCACCCAGGCGAGCCGCTCGACGCGCGCGACGACGCCGGCCTCTTCGAGCGTCTCGCGCACCGCGGCATCCGCCGGTTCCTCGCCCGGATCGACGATCCCGGTGATCGGGGTGAGCGCGCCGGTGTCGCTGCGGCGTCCGAGCAGCACGCGCCCCTCGTGCACGACGACGGCGGTCGTTCCCGACAGCGGCAACGGCATGGTGCCGATGTGACGGCGCAGTTCGAGGACGAAATCGGGAGTGGCCATGCGCCCAGCGTACGGGTCTCACCTTCGAGTCGAACGCGAGACGAGCTGGGCGCGGGTCGGCCGGGCCGCGCCGGCGATGTCGCAGGTCTTCGTAGACTCGATGGGTGGCATCCGACTCCTTCGTACACCTGCACGTGCACAGCGAGTACTCGATGCTCGACGGAGCGGCGAAGATCGGCGCGATGACACAGGCCGCCGCCGAGTACGACATGCCCGCGATCGCGGTCACCGACCACGGCAACACCTTCGCGGCATTCGAGTTCTACAACGCGGCCAGGGCGGCGGGCGTCAAGCCCATCATCGGGCTCGAAGCGTACGTGACCCCGGGCACGCACCGCAGCGACAAGTCGCGCGTGCAGTGGGGATCGCCGGATCAGAAGAGCGACGACGTCTCGGGATCGGGTGCGTACACCCACATGACGATGTGGAGCCAGACCACCGAGGGCATGCACAACCTGTTCCGGCTGAGCTCGCGCTCGAGCATGGAGGGGTACTACTTCAAGCCCCGCATGGACCGCGAGCTGCTGCAGACCTACGGGCGCGGCCTCATCGCGACGACCGGGTGCCCTTCGGGCGAGGTGCAGACGCGTCTGCGCCTCGGCCAGTACGACGCGGCGCGCGCTGCGGCGGCGGAGTTCCAGGACATCTTCGGCAAAGAGAACTACTTCGCCGAGATCATGGACCACGGCCTCGACATCGAGCGACGGGTGATGACCGACCTCATCCGACTCTCGAAAGACCTCGGCATCCCGCTGGTCGCGACGAACGACTCGCACTACACGCACCAACACGAGTCCGACGCGCACGCGGCGCTGCTGTGCGTGCAGTCCGGTTCGACCCTCGACGACCCGAACCGCTTCAAGTTCGACGGCGACGGCTACTACATCAAGACCGCCGCCGAGATGCGGCAGATGTTCCGCGACCACCCCGAGGCCTGCGACAACACGCTGCTCATCGCCGAGCGGTGCGAGGTCGAGTTCAACACCGCCGCGAACTACATGCCGCGCTTCCCGGTGCCCGACGGTGAGACCGAGGACAGCTGGCTCATCAAAGAGGTCGAGAACGGGCTGCACTACCGGTACCCGGCGGGAATCCCCGACAAGGTCCGCACGCAGGCCGAGTACGAGACCGGCATCATCCTGCAGATGGGGTTCCCGGGGTACTTCCTCGTCGTCGCGGACTTCATCAACTGGGCGAAGGACAACGGCATCCGCGTAGGCCCCGGCCGCGGATCGGGTGCCGGATCCATGGTCGCGTACGCGATGAAGATCACCGACCTCGACCCCCTCGAGCACGGTCTCATCTTCGAGCGCTTCCTCAACCCCGACCGCGTCTCGATGCCCGACTTCGACGTCGACTTCGACGACCGGCGCCGCGGCGAGGTGATCGACTACGTCACCG
>Ga0160441_100852_pt1 | contig 15069 bp, 13 predicted proteins | sample HID1971K_E1MG_FD_108260 | JGI IMG/M metagenome (GOLD analysis project Ga0160441, IMG submission 108260) | Enriched millipede-associated microbial communities from UW Madison campus, WI, USA - HID1971K_E1 MG | ecosystem: Host-associated > Arthropoda: Insects > Digestive system > Unclassified ... | reverse complement strand
TGTACAGCTCGGGCTTGGTGAGGAAGACGAGCTGCGAGAAGAAGTCGTTCCACGTCCAGATGAAGGTGAAGATCGCGGTGGTCGCCAGTGCCGGCGTCATCAGCGGCAGGATGATCTGCAGGAAGATGCGCGGATGCCCGGCACCGTCGATGCGTGCGGCCTCGTCGAGCTCCTTCGGGATGCCGCGGATGAACTGCACCATCAAGAAGACGAAGAACGCGTCCACGGCCAGCAGCTTGGGCACGATCAGCGGCAGGAAGGTGTTCACCCAGCCCAGCTGCGAGAACAGGATGTACTGCGGGACGATGATCACGTGGATCGGGAGCATGATGCTCAGCAGCATGATCCCGAACCAGATGCGCTTTGCCGTGAACTCCAGCCGTGCGAACGCGTAGGCCGCCATCGAGCACGACACGAGGTTGCCGACGATGCAGCCGACCACGATCACGGCCGAGTTCCACAGGTACACGTTGAACGGGTACTGCAGCGCGTTCCAGCCGTCGGTGTAGTTGGAGATCTCGAAGCTGTCGAAGATGATGCCGGGCTCGCGGAAGATCTCGTCATTCGGCCGCAGTGAGCTGACGACCATCCAGATCACCGGATAGAGCATGAGCGCCGCGAGGGCGATCAGCAGCGTGTGACGGATGATGCTCGTCAGCGGCTTGCGGAACGGGCTGGGCTGCCGGCGTGCGGGCGGGCGACCGGTGACGATCGTCTCGGTGGGGAGGGCCACGACGGGCTCGGGATCAATTTTCGTCATCGTAGAACACCCAGAACTTGGAGGACCAGAACGCCGCCACGGTCAGCAGCGCGGTGATGATGAGCAGGAGCCAGGCCATCGCCGAGGCGTAGCCCATGTTGAAGTTCGCGAAACCCTGCTGGTAGAGGTACAGCGTGTAGAAGAGCGTCGAGTCGACCGGTCCGCCGGTGCCGCCCGAGACGATGTACGCCTGAGTGAACGACTGGAACGTGCCGATCAGCTGCAGCACCGCGTTGAAGAAGATGATCGGCGTGAGCAGCGGGATCGTGATCCGGAACAGCTGCTGCCGCTTGCTCGCGCCGTCGACCGCTGCCGCCTCGTAGTACATCGAGGGGATCTGGCGGAGGCCCGCGAGGAAGATGATCATCGGCGAGCCGAAGGTCCACACGTGCAGGATCATGAGTGTGCCGAGCGCGGTGTCGGGGCTGGAGATCCAGCCTTGCCCCTCGATGCCGAACCACGCGAGCACCTGGTTGACCAGGCCGTCCACGCCGAACAGCTGCCGCCACAGCATCGCGATGGCGACGCTCGCGCCGAGCAGTGACGGCAGGTAGAACGCCGACCGGTAGAAGGCCAGCCCGCGAAGACCGCGATCGAGGATGATCGCGAGGAACAGCGCGACCGCGAGCTGAAGCGGCACCGACACGAACACATACGTGAAGGTCACCTGCAGCGCGGTGTGCAGCCGCTCGTCCTCCCACATGCGCACGTAGTTGTCGAACCCGTTGAACTTGGGCGGGCTCAGCAGGTTGTAGCGCGTGAACGACAGTCCGAGCGAGGCGAGCATCGGGCCGATGGTCACGAGGGCGAGGCCCACGAACCACGGCGCGAGGAACAGGTAGGCGGCCTTGTTCTGCTTCTTGCCGATCGCTTTTGCACCCTTGAGGCGGCCGAGTTCGCCGAGTGCGCTCATGCGTCGGCTCCGTGCGGCCTCGTGCTGGGACGGTGCGTCGTCGTCACCGTGTCCTCCGGATTCATCGTCATCGAAGAGTCGAGAATGCGCTTTCTGGAATGCGCTTTCTCATTCTTGTCAGATCGGATGCTGGAACGCAAGTGTTTGCGGAAAATCAGGGGGCAATCCCGCGACAGCCCCGAGAAAGGGCTTACGCAGATGGGCGCATCGAGCCCTCAGGCGACCTGTTCCCCGGCATGACGAAAGCCCCGGGTGCGAGCACCCGGGGCTTTCGTGAAAGGAACGAGATTACTTGAGGGTAACCGTCGCGCCGGCCTCTTCGAGGGCGGCCTTGGCCTTCTCGGCCGCTTCCTTGTTCGCGCCTTCGAGGACGGGGCTGGGAGCGCCGTCGACGAGCGCCTTGGCCTCGCCGAGGCCCAGCGAGGTGAGCTCGCGGACCGTCTTGATGACCTGGATCTTCTTGTCGCCGGCAGCCTCGAGGATGACGTCGAACGAGTCCTTCTCCTCCTCGACCTCGGCCGCGGCACCCGCGCCACCGGCGCCGGCAACGGCGACGGGAGCAGCAGCGGTGACGTCGAACTTCTCCTCGAACGCCTTCACGAACTCGCTGAGCTCGACAAGGGTCAGGCCAGCGAACTGCTCGAGCAGCTCGTCAGTGGTGAGCTTCGCCATGATGTATCTCCTAGATAAGTGGGGTTTGTGTGGGGAAGACGTACGGGTCGCTCACGCGGCCTCGGCGGTCTCCAGCTTTTCGCGAAGCGCGTCGATGGTGGCGGCAGCCTTGCCCATCGTCGCCTTCATCATGCCCGCGGCCTTTGCCAGGAGAACCTCACGGCTCTCCAGCGAGGCGTACTTGTTGACCTCGTCGGCGTTGAGGGCATTGCCCTCGAAAACGCCACCCTTGATCACGAGAAGCGGGTTGGCCTTGGCGAAGTCACGCAGAGCCTTCGCGGTGGCGACGAAGTCGCCGTGCACGAATGCGATGGCCGAGGGGCCGTTGAGGTCCTCGTCCAGCGCCGTGATCCCCGCGTTGTTCGCGGCGATCTTGGTCAGCGTGTTCTTCACCACGGCGTATTCCGCGTCCTGACGGATGCTGTTGCGCAGCTGCTTGAGCTGGGCAACCGTCAGACCGCGGTACTCGGTAAGCAGGACGGCGTTCGAGTTCTCGAAGTTCTTCGTGAGCTCGGCGACCGATGCATCCTTCTGCGCCATGGTCACTCCTTGTGTGGATGAGACGCTCCGCGATGGCGGGGCGTCGGCCGGAGGCATCCGCTCATCGGCTCTTGGCAGGCAAAAGAAGAAGCTCCGGCGCAAGCGCACGGAGCTTCGGAAGAATCATCGTGACACCTGCGCGGGCCCCTGCTGATGCAGTGCTTCGATCTCGTACGCTTGCACGCACGACGATGACCGGCGGTCTTCGGCTTCCATAAGGGTACGGGATGCCTCCCCCTTCGCCAAATCGTCGGTGCTCGCTCAGGCGCTCAGGCGCTCAGGGCGTAGTCGTATCGCGCCCGCCCGCCCAATCGGGGACGCCGCGCTGGATCGACATGCGCAGGAGGGATCAACCACACCTTCGCACGCACACCCTTGCCTTCGATGCGGATCTCCCACCCGTCATCGTGGATCCGATGATGGCACCGGACGCACAGCAGCACGCCGTTGTCGAGATCGGTGGGCCCGGCATCCCGAGTCCACCACCTGATGTGGTGCACCTGCGTCATCCCCGGCGGGAGTCCGCAACCGGCGCATCCGCCGTCGCGTTCGACGAGTGCGAGCTTCTGTGCGTTGCTGAACAGCCGCCGCGCACGCCCGAAGTCGAGGATCTCACTGTCACCGCCGAGCACGCACGGGATGATGCGGGCGTCGGCGGCCATGCGCCGCACCGCCGCGATCGATACCGGCGCGTCCAGGCCATCGATGAGCCCGTGCCCGTCGCCGCTCTCGAGATCAGCGAGATCCACGCGCACCACGATCGTGGCGCCGCCGGTCGGCACGTCCGCAGAGTCGCAGTGGAGTGCGTGCCGACAGATCGCGGCCAGGGCATCGGCCTGCATCTGCGGAACAGTGCGGTCATCCTCGATGGCCGGACCGACGCCGTCAACGCCATCGCGCGTCCGCAACTGCACCCCGACGATCGCCTCGACCGCGGTCACGATCGGTGCCCCGGCCTCGGGGTCGAACCGCCCATTGAAGACGATCGCGCCGCTGCGGTCACGGCGGAAGTGAAGGCCGCGGTCCTTGCGGAGTTCGTCTTCGCGCGGCTGCACACCGTCCGGGTCGAGCCACGCTTCGGCCCGCTGCAGGATCCTGTTCAGCTGGTCGAGCTGAAGCCCCGCCGCCTGCTCGACGAGAGCCGACTCCGCTTCGGCCAGTACCCCCGGATCCGCTCGGAGCGCGACCCGGTCGAGCAACGCGACGATGGCCGCCGCACCTGCGACGCTCACCTTCCCGTCCCGGAGTGCGCCAGCCACGACCGGATACTTCGACGGCGCGGACTCCCCCGTCAGCGTCATGCGCGGTGCGGTTGCCTCACCCACCGCGACGAGTCGCGCTGCGTCACCCACACTGCCCCCGGTCGACGCAGCGATCATCGACGCCGGCGTGCGGAACCCCTGCTTCTTGGCGAGACCCGCGTTCCCCAGTTCTGCTCGCGACGCCCGCGCCACCTCTGCCGCAACGCCGGCGTGCACCGCCTCGACGTGTCGCCGCAGCACCCCCATCGCCTCGTTCAGCGACGCGAGCGCAGTGCCTTCGATCCCGTCGAACAGTCCCCCGCCTTCGTGGGCGGCATCCCACGCCGCACGGGCGGCGGCGAGTGCGGCATCCACGCCGGCGAAGGGATCTGTCATGCCTTCACACTATCGAACACATCTACGAATCACAAGCTCTTTGTATCCATGATCTGGGGATTACTCCACCCACTGTCCCTACCACACACCCCCGACGTTGAGACTGGTAGAGCTTCGTCCGGGTCTGACTCAGCCTCCGACTGGCTTCGTGCCTTCGAAATGATCCGTCGGCCGGGGCGAGGCGTTTCAGAGAGGGCCGGCCAGGCAGGCATGACCTCATAGGAGCCTGGCTAGAGGCCCCCTCAACGTCCTGTCTGCCCGCCTGACCGGTCTCGCGATCCCGGTAAGGAAGGCACTCCCATCATGACAACGATCAGCCGTGAAGTCGTTGCGGGCATCGATACCCATGCGGACACCCGCCCGCTCCGCCAGGCCCTCGGCATCAGCCTCGAAACCGCAGCCGCGCACTTCGGAGTCTGGCCAATGAAGATCTCCACCATCGATCGCGGCAAACGACGCGACGACGAGTTCACCACCAACTACCGCCAATGGCTCACCGCAGCTTGACAACCTGTGAATCTAGAGGCGGCTGGTCCGGGACTGGCTGGCAGGGTTGGCGTTGGTCGCTCCGCCGTGGTCGTGACTCATGACAAACCTGGCCCCTTCGCGGGGTGCCTTGCCTATGAACTGTCCGGTCGCGGCGGGTGACCGACGCCTTCCCGGCCCACCTCAGTGGCTTGATCAGAAGCATGTCCGACCTCGCGGTCGTGGCTCATCACAGGTATGCCCCGAAGTGATCCTCTCCGGGCCGGCGCCGGTCGTCAGCGACCGAGCCATCGCCCATCTCCAGGAAAGGACCGGACCGCTGTGAGCACCATAGTCGCGCACACTCATCCGTTCATCATCGGCGTGGACACCCACGCCCGAACTCACACCTGCGCTGTTCTCACCGCAACAGGTGAGCACCTCGGCACCGAGACGTTCCCCAACACCGCGGCAGGTCGTTCCCGCGCGATCTCCTGGGCGGGGCGCCGCGCCAGCGGTGTCGCCGACGCCCTCTGGGTGATCGAGGGAGCCAACAGCTACGGCGCGCAGTTGGCACGAAACGTCACCGACACCGGCTACCGCGTCGTCGAGGCCGCACGGATGAGCGGTGGCCGCCGAGGGGTTGGTAAGTCAGACCAGATCGACGCGCAGCGAATCGCCGCCGCGGTCCTCGCGCTGCCAACCGATCAACTGCGCAACCCGCGCCAAGACGAGGGGGTGCGCGCCGCGACGCAGATCCTCCTGACCGTTCGCGACGAACTCGCCGGTGAGCGCACCCGTGCCGTCAACGCACTCACTGCCCTGCTCCGCATCACTGACCTCGGCCTCGACGTTCGTCGACCCCTCGGTGCTCGCCGGATCGCTGAGGTCGCACGCTGGCGGACCCGGGACGAGCACCTCGCCGCCGCAACCGCCCGGACCGAGGCGATCCGTCTGGGCAGACGGATCCTCGAGCTCGACTCCGAGCTCGATCAGAACATGGCGCGCATCAGCGAACTCATCCAAGCCAGCCCTGCCGCCGAACTGCTCCATAAGACGGGCATCGGGCCGGTCACAGCAGCGAGGACTTTCGTCGCGTGGTCGCACCCCGGCCGAGTCGCCAACGAGGCTGCTTACGCCGCTATCGCAGGGGTGAGTCCCATCCCGGCATCCTCGGGCAACACCACACGACACCGACTGAACCGCGGCGGGGACAGGCAACTGAATCGAGCCCTGAACGTCATCGCGATGGTCCGCATGGTCCACGACCCCGGCACCCGCGCCTACGCCGACCGGCGACGCGCCGAGGGCAAGACCGACCGCGAGATCCGACGCATCCTCAAGCGCTACCTCGCCCGCAGCATCTACCGACACCTCAACGCCGCCTCAAACACCGAACTAGGGGTTGACGAGATATAGAAGCTTCATAGGAGCATCATTCTGCGCAAATCAGCCCCTCCTCCACAGGCCCGTGCGCGCCTTCGTCACCGCCGCGTTATCCACACATCAGCGCCGTTCCTCAAAGGATCCGACTCGCGGCGTCAGCTGCCGGTCACCGTCACCGTCACCGTCACCGTCACCGTCATGCTGAGACTGATTTCACCAGGCGAGCGCCTCCCCGATCGTGCTGATCGTCAACGGCCTGCCGATCGCGACGATCGAGCTGAAGACCGACAATATGCAGTCGATCGAGGACGCGATCGCGCAGTACCGCACCCACCCCGACCCCGAAGGGCGAACCACCTCGGGTTCGCGAACCTGTGCCCCGTGCACTTCGCGGTGTCGAGCGACGAGGTCGCGATGACGACGCGGCTCGCCGGCAGGGCGACGCACTTTCTGCCGTTCAATCTCGGGCACGAGGGCGGCGCGGGCATTCCGGTGAATCCCGGGGGGCGGCATCCGCACATCTGCGGGAGCGCGTGCGACAGCGCGATACGTGGCTCCACATCATCGGACGGTCGCCACAACCTCGAGCGTGAGGCCCCGACCGGCTGATTGCAGGCGAGGGACTGCGACGAATGCCTCAGTCCGCGGCTTGCGCCCGATTGCTCGGGCCGCGGCATCCCTTCCTCCACAGACCCCACCGGCAGATGACTTGTCCACAGTTGGAGCCCCACGACGTCCAGCAGCGCGGCCAGCGGATCAGCATTGCCGCATGACAGCGCACGCACCCACCATCGTCACAGCACCCACCACCGCGGATCTGCTCGCACTCCTCCCCGATCTCGCGGGGGTGCCGGTGCGCAACAGCATCGTCGTCGCCCCGTTCGTCGGAAAGCAGAGCACTCGCGCCATGCGCGTCGACCTGCCCTCGGAGTCGACGCCGACGGTATGGCAAAGCCTCGCATCGACGTTCCTCGGCCAGCTCGCGCGGCTGAACCACTGCGACGGTGTGGCAGTCGCGATCTACTCCGACCACCCGTACGACATCACGAGGCGGGACTGGCACGACGGGCTCGAATACATCCTGGACCGACTGCACGACGCGGGGTACCACATCAAAGACGCTGCGCTCCAGGCGTGCGACGGCTGGAGCGCGCACTTCGACGAAGGCGGCCCGCGGCCCCTCACCGAAGTGCTGTCGAGTCGGTCGCGATTTCCCGACGATGCCCGCGACCAGACGCCCCTCACGCTTCCCGATACCGAGCCCGTGCTCGCTGAGCAGGTGCGCGCACAGTTCGCAGACCTCGTCGATGACGAGGCATCGCTTCCCGAACCGATCGCACTCCTTGAGAAGTGCCTGGCGCTCCCCCCGGAAGAGGTCGATGCGCTTCGGCTGGCGCAACTGCTCGCCCTCATCCAGACGGAGGGCGCGGTGGATCGCACCGTGCTCCAGATCGCCTTCGGTCGCAAGGCGGGCATGCGGTCATGGGCCCGCACCCTCGAGATCCGCGCACGGGCGGCACGAGAAGGATGCACGCCGATGGACGTCCTCCAGCGCGAGTTCTTGCAGGGCAGGCCTGACACCGACCGGTTCAGTCGCATGCTCACCGGCGAGTCGGGCCAACCTGTCTCGCCCACACGACTGCGCAGCGGGGCCGTGCTACTGGGCCGCGTGGTGGCCCACGCCCCCGTCCCGCAGCGCTCCTGGGCGATGTGCGCACTCGGGTGGGTGCGCTGGGCGCTCGGATTGGCGTCTGCAGCCGACGAGATCCTCCGCGCCGCGCGCACACTCGACCCCCGCAACAGCCTCGCCCCGTACTATCACACCCTCGTGACACACTTCTTCCCCGGGTGGATCTACCGCGATGCGCTGCCCGTGACGCCCAATCGCGCCGAACGTCGCAAAGCCTCTCGCCGATGAGGGTGGCGCGCGAGTCGACGAGGCGGTCCTCTGGGTGACGTTCCGACGACCCGCGGCAACAACGGAGGCATGGTGATGAGCGATCCGCAGGTCTGGACGCTGACTGAGCCCGTTCGCCGCAGCCACAGGATCTGCTCCGTCGCCCGGAGGCGCGGCAGCGCGTCGCGTCCGCGGATGTCGGCACGGCGGCGTAGCCTCGAAAGGTGACCCCGATGCCCGCAGCCGTGCCCGCGTTCGCGGCACAGGCTCCCGAGCTCGCGGCCCGCATCGTCGCGGATTCACGCGACCGGGTCGCGTGGGTGCGGGCGCGTTCACGGGGCATCACGGCGACGGACGTCGCCACTCTCACGTCCGAGAACGCCATCGCACGCGCGGCCGACGCGAAGCTGCTGGGCTCCGGATTCTCGGGCAACGCCTTCACCGCGCACGGGCGCGCGCGAGAGCCCGAGATCGCCGGGTGGGTCGCCGCCACGCACGGCATCCAGCCGTCGTCGGCGCTCTTTCACGCGGTCGTCGAGAAGCGGCACCTCGCGACGCCCGACGGCATCGCCGTCGACGGCTCCGGCAGGGTGACCCTCGCCGAGATCAAGACGACCAACAAGGCGTGGCGCAGCATCCCCCGTTCCTATCTGCGCCAGGTGTGGTGGCAGCAGCACGTGCTGGGCGCCGAGCGCACCTTGGTGGCGTGGGAGCAGCACGACGACTTCGTACCCGTCGGCGACGAGCCCCGCTGCGCGTGGGTCGACCGCGACGAGGCCGAGATCGCCAAGCTGGTGCGCCTGGCGACAGCACTCATCGACGAACTCTACGAGCGCACGATGCGCTCACGACAGCGGGTCGACCCGATGCCGCTGCCCCCCGCTCCCCCGCGCGAGCCGTTCCGGGCGCTGGCGCTGGCCGACTGACGAGTGTGATCGCCGGCCGACCGGGGCCGCCGGCATCCACTGCTCCTCACCGGCCGGACGCCCAGACTTTCATCCACTCTGATAGTTGACGCATGTCAACCAGCGGGGTATCGTTGACGTTTATCAACTGTTGACGTTCGTCAACCACTCTTCGCGCCACTGTCGCCGCAGCCCCTTCCCTCTTCTCACGAAGGACCTTCTATGGCCACGTCCACTTCGGCGACCGGCACGGTCGCCACCCCAGCCGGCACCGGCACCGATGAGAAGCGCCGGCACCGCCAGGTGCTGCAGGCTCTCACCGGCCTGCTTCTCGGCATGTTCGTGTCGATGCTCGCGTCGACCGTCGTGTCGACCTCGCTCCCGGTCATCGTCCACGACCTCGGCGGCGACCAGGCCGCCTTCACGTGGGTCGTCACCGCCACCCTGCTGACCACGGCGATCTCGACGCCGATCTGGGGCAAGCTCGCCGACCTGTTCAACCGCAAGCTGCTCATCCAGATCGCCATCGTGATCTTCGTGCTCGCGACCGCAGCGGCCGGTTTCTCGCAGGATCCGGGCACGCTCATCGCGTTCCGCGCCGTGCAGGGCATCGGCGCCGGCGGTCTCGCGGCGCTGAGCCAGGTCATCATGGCCGACATCATCAGCCCGCGTGAGCGCGGCCGGTACATGGGCCTCTTCGGCGCCGTCATGGCCGTCGCGACGGTCGGCGGCCCGCTCCTCGGCGGCTTCATCACCGACACGATCAACTGGCGCTGGAACTTCTTCATCGCGCTGCCGTTCGCGGTGGCCGCGCTCATCATGATGCAGCGCACGCTGCACCTGCCGCCGCGGCCGAAGAAGAAGGCGCGCATCGACTACTTCGGCATCGTGCTGCTGTCGACCGCCGTGTCGCTCGTGCTCATCTGGGTGACCAACGCCGGCAAGGACTACGACTGGTGGAGCACCGAGACGATCCTCATGGTCGGCGGCGCCCTGCTGGCGGCGATCCTGTTCGTCATCGTCGAGCTGCGCTCGAAGGAGCCGCTCATCCCGCTCACGATGTTCCGCAACCGCACGTTCACCCTCGCGGTCATCGCGTCGATCTCCATCGGCATCGCGATGTTCGGCACCTCGGTGTTCCTCAGCCAGTACATGCAGCTGGCGCGCGGCGCGACGCCGACCGAGGCGGGCCTCATGACGATCCCGATGATCGGCGGTCTGCTGATCGCGTCGATCGTGATCGGTGGTCTGGTCACGCGCACCGGAAAGTGGAAGCCCTACCTCATCGTCGGCGGCGTGCTGCTGATCGCCGGCTCGTACCTGCTGTCGACGATCCACTACGACACGAACTTCGTGCTGGTCTCGCTGTACATGTTCCTGCTCGGCGCGGGCGTCGGCATGACCATGCAGAACCTCGTGCTCATCGTGCAGAACACCTCCAAGCCGTCCGAGATCGGCGTCGCCAGCTCGGGAGTCACCTTCTTCCGCAGCCTCGGCGGCACGATCGGCGTCTCGGTGATGGGTGCCGCGCTCGCCACCTCGGCGACGAACCTGTTCACCGACCGCAAGGACGACATCGGCGCGGCGCTCATGGCGCTCGGCGAGAAGGGCGCGGCCATCGGCCAGCAGCTCGCGTCGGGCACCATCCCGCAGGTCTCGTCGCTGCCCGAGTCGATCCGCGTGATCGTCGAGGACATCTACGCCCAGGCCATCGCGCACTCGTTCCTCATCGCCGTGCCGCTGGCGGTGGTGAGCCTCATCGCCATCGTCTTCCTGCCCAACAAGCCGCTCACCCGCATGACGACGAGCGAGCGTGTGCAGGCCAGCGAGGCCGACCTCGCGACGGTCTCGACCGCCGGGGCCATGGAGACGCTGGCGCCGGTCGACGCCGAAGAGAGCGCGGTGGATGCCGCAACCGACGCCGCGCCGGCCGACGAGGCACCCTCTTCCCGGCGATAATGTCGAACACGATGACCTCCGACGACACTCGAGCGGCGCGCACCGAGGCGGTGCGCGCCCTCGAGGCGGAGTTCGGCGAGCTGATCACCCGGTTCCGCCGGATCATCACCGAGAACGCCAACCGCGTGAGCCCCGGCATGCTCCCCGGCGCCTACAAGGTCTTCACGACGATCGTGCGACGCGAAGGCATCACCCTGTCGGCGCTCGCCGAGTCACTGACCGCCGACAAAGGCCAGATCAGCCGCACCGTGCGCGAGCTGGAGGGCCTGGGACTCATCCAGCGCACGCCCGATCCCGACGACGGCCGGTCGAGTCTGCTCTCGTCCACGCCGTTCGGCATCGAGCGCCTGGAAGCGGCCCGCGCCCCGCAGGAGAGCCTGCTGGTGGACGCCCTCGACGAGTGGCCGGTCACCGACATCCTCAACCTCACGCGCCTGCTGCACGCGCTGACCCTCGGCGAGCGCCCGCCGGCAGACTGATCCGCCTCACTGGTTGCTGAACGCGGCGTCGAACGACGCGGCCGGCGGCGGCCACAGCAGCGACCGCACGAACCCGATGGCCTCGGCCGCACCGTGCAGCCGGTCCATGCCGGCATCCTCCCACTCGATCGAGATCGGGCCGGCGTAGCCGATCGCGTCGAGCGCCCGGAACGCGTCCTCCCACGGCACATCCCCGTGCCCGGTCGAGACGAAGTCCCAGCCCCGCCGCGGGTCACCCCACGGCAGGTGCGACCCGAGCACGCCGGCGCGGCCGTTGCGTGGCCGCATCCGTGTGTCCTTGCAATCGACGTGGTAGATGCGGTCCTGGAAATCCCAGATGAACCCCACCGGGTCGATGTTCTGCCACATCATGTGCGAGGGGTCCCAGTTGAATCCGAACGCCTCCCGGTGCCCGATCGCCTCCAGCGCCCGCACGCTGGACCAGTAGTCGTAGGCGATCTCGCCGGGGTGCACCTCGTGCGCGAACCTGACCCCCTCGGCGTCGAACACGTCGAGGATCGGGTTCCACCGGGCGGCGAAGTCCTCGAATCCGGCCTCGATGACGGATGCCGGCACCGGCGGGAACATCGCGACGTACGGCCAGATCGACGACCCGGTGAACCCCACCACCACATCGATCCCCAGCTTGCGGGCCACCCGCGCCGAGCGCTTCATGTCTTCGGCGGCGCGCTGTCGCACGCCTTCGGCGTCCCCGTCGCCCCACACATACGGACGCAGGATCGCCCGATGCCGGAAGTCGATCGGTGCGTCGCACACCGCCTGCCCGGCGAGGTGATTCGAGATCGCGAACGCCTGCAGTCCGTACCGGTCGAGGATCTCTCGCCGGGACTCGAGGTAGGCGTCGTCCTCATCCGCGCGCCGAAGATCGAGATGATCGCCGGATGCCGCGATCTCGAGTCCGTCGTACCCCCAGGATGCCGCGAGCCGCGCCACCTCCTCGAACGGCAGGTCTGCCCACTGCCCGGTGAACAGGGTGACGGGATGCTCTGCCATGACTCCTCCTCGAGTCTCTGCGTTTCGTCTCGGTCGTCCTCGCTCGCTCAGCGACCGGTGGACTGCAGCGCCTTCAGGAACCGAAGCGATCGCTCGGCGAGCTCGTCCTGGCTGGACGCGAGTGGTCGCCACACCGACGCGGCCACGGCGATGGTCGCGTTCTCGCCCGTGAAGCTCTCCAGTCCCAGGATGCCGTCATACCCGGCGTCGTCAAGCGCCGCGAGCGTGGCGACCCAGTCCGTGTGGTCGTCGCCCACGGCGCCGCGGTCGTTTCCGCACACCTGCACGTGGGCGATGCGACCGGCCGCGGCGCGGATCGCGGCATCCGGTCGCTTCTCTTCGATGTTGAGGTGGTAGGTGTCGAGCGCGAGACCGAGCCCCGGTCCGAACAGCGGACCGAGCGCGTCCAGCGCCTGCTCGACGGTGTTGATGACGCTCGTCTCGTAGCGGTTCAGCGGCTCGACGGCGAGCGCGAGACCGTCGGCGGCCGCATCGGCCACGAGCGGTCCCAGATTGCGGCGCAGCTGCGCGACGACCTCGGTGCGCTCGTCGGGCGTCATACGCCAGGTCACACCGGTCGGCGTGTAGAACGGCCCGGCGACGACGGAGGCCCCGACCGCGCGTGCAGCGGCAAGGCACGTGCGCAGGTACGCCTGCGTCGCCGGAACGTTGCCCGCCCGATCGATCAGCGACCGCCCCGGACCCATCGCGCCGACCACGATGGGCTGCAGCCCCAGCGAGCCGAGCAGGTCGCCCGCGCGGGCGGCATCCCAGTCTCCGGCGTTCTCGAGGGGCAGCTCGATCGCGCCGAAGCCCATGCGCGCGATCTTCGGTGCGAGTTCGGCCAGCGACTCGTCGGTCAGCGGAGACGTCCACACCCAGGTGTTGACGCCGATCGTGTGCGGCATCGCGATCCTTCCAGAATGAAGGGTCCCGCCCTCGGAAGAGGGCGGGACCCGTTGCCGGGTTTACGGGATCTGGCGCTGCTGCCAGACCTCCGGGTAGCCCGGCAGGTTCTCGCCGCCGAACTTGGCGTAGTGCCCGTCAGGCATGCCGTCGTTCGCCTTGAGGTACTGGTCGACCTCTTCCGCGGTGATCGGGCTCTGCGGCAGCACCCACTCCTTCGGGATCTGCTCGCCGGCGAAGATCTTCTGCGCCGCCAGCAGCGGCGTGCGCCACTGGAAGTTGGAGTAGACCGGAGCAAGGCCCGTCAGGCCCGTCTCCTTCCACTTGCGCAGGAAGCTCATCTCGTCCTCGCCCGTCATGACGGGGTAGTCGACGCCGGCGTCCTCGAACGCCTCGATGGCCGCGACGGCGCCGTCACCGGCATCCATCCAGATCCCGTCGACGTCGCCCTTCGCGAGCTCGTCCGAGATGATGCTCTTGATCTCGGCCGGGTCGGCGCCGGTGAAGTAGTCCACCGCTTCGATGCCTGCCTCGTCGAACAGCTTCTCGGCCGCTGCCCAGCGCTGTTCGAGCACGTCCACTCCCGGCAGGATGCGAAGGCCTACGACCTTGTCACCCTCTTCGAGGTTGTCGATGAGGAACTCAGCCGTGTCGATGCCCCAGGCGAAACCGCCGATGGGGTGGATGAACGTCACCGGGCAGTCGGTCTGCACACCACGGTCGAACACGATGACCGGCTTGCCGGTGTCGCACGCGCGCTGCACCGCAGGGGTCATGGCCGCCGTGCTGTTGGGCGAGATGATGAAGACGTCGCAGTTGCCCTCGGAGATGAAGTAATCGATGTCTGCGATCTGCGTGTCGTCGTTGTCCTGCGCGTCACGCGTCTCCATCTCGCTGATGACGCCGGCATCCTGCAGCACCTTCAGCTGCTGGTTCATCGTGATCCAGCCCGTCTGACGCCATGGGTTCGAGATCGACGCGTTCGCGAAGCACGCCTTCTTGGCACCCTCGCTCGCGTACTGCGCCGTGTCGATCATCTCGGCGTCGATGTACTGCAGGTACGGCTCGCCGTCGGGCCCCTCGGGCACGACATCTCGCTGGGCCATCTGCGTGTCGAACAGCTCCTGGTCGAACCATTCGTTCGCGTCGCCGCCGTCGTCGGTCGGCGCGGCCGACGAGTCCGGTGGTGCCACGGTGGGATCGGTCGTACACCCTGCGAGGGCGAAGAGGCCGACGAGCGCCACCGCTGTGGTGGCGATCTTCAGTGATCGTCGCATTGCTAGTCTCCTCTGTTCTGTGTGACGCCCTCGCCTGCGAGGGCCGGTGATGCGGACGACTCCTCGGCGCTGTCGGGCGCGTCGGGTTCCTTCCCCGGAGAGGGAGAGGTCGGTGGGCCGCTGCGGCGCCGGGACCGGAAGACCAGCCCCGAGTACGCGACGGCGGCGATGATGATGACGCCCTGGACGGCGTCGCGCAGGGAGGACGGCACGCCGGCGATGTTCAGCAGCAGGAAGAGCGCCTCGAGCACGAACGCCC